>Ga0247723_1000181_pt1 | contig 40218 bp, 67 predicted proteins | sample MSEWelMarce5H_FC_FD_189079 | JGI IMG/M metagenome (GOLD analysis project Ga0247723, IMG submission 189079) | Subsurface sediment microbial communities from gas well in West Virginia, United States - MSEEL Well Study Marcellus 5H_FC | ecosystem: Environmental > Terrestrial > Deep subsurface >... | reverse complement strand
ATAATATATATAATAATATATATGGGGGTATTCTGCCCGTTTGGTAGGGGCGTTTAATCTATGTTTTAAAGGGAGACGTATGGGTAGGAAACCTGGGATACAAAACATCTCAAAGGACACAGCCCAGAAGCAAGTTCTGGAATTACTGAGCCAAGGCTCAACGATAGTTGACGCTATGAAGGCTGTTGGTAGGAATGAAGTAACCTTCCGACAATGGTCAATGAACCAACCTGAGTTTAAAGATTTAGCCGACAAAGCCCGCCTTGCGGGTAAGGGTGTCAAGGCTGACCTATCTAACCTTAAGGGTATTACCTTCCCCGAATTCTCTGAGCAGTTCTTAGAAACTAAACTATTTCCTCACCAGTTAAACTGGATTGACTTAATTGATGGCTTACCACCCCGTTGGCAGCCACCTGCGATAATTTATGAACCAGGCGCACCCAACCGAGTTTTAATAAACGTACCCCCTGAGCACGCCAAGTCAACGGTGATTACGATTAACTACGTAACCTACCGAATTGCAACTGACCCGAATGTTAGAATCATTATTGTTTCTAAAACTCAGGGTATGGCTAGAAAATTTTTAAGTGCCATAAAGACCCGTATGTCCCACCCATCTTGGATTAAGTTACAGATGGCATTTGGTCCAAACGGCGGATACAAGGCTGACTCACCTACCTGGTCAGCAGATATGATTTACCTAGGTGCTGGACGAGACTCTGGCGAAAAAGACCCTACGGTACAGGCTTTAGGATTTGGGTCTCAGATTTACGGTGCACGTGCTGACCTGATTATCCTAGATGATGTTGTGATGAACTCAAATGCCCACGAGTGGGAAAAGCAAATTGAATGGCTTCAAAAGGAAGTTATCACACGTTTGGGACGGCACGGAAAACTGCTTATAGTTGGAACCCGTGTCGCCCCTATAGATTTATATAAACAGATACGAGATGGTTCAAACTGGACTGGTGGCAAATCGCCATTTACATACTGTGCAATGCCAGCCGTTTTAGAGTTTGATGAGAAACCAGAAAACTGGAAAACCCTTTGGGCAAAAACTGATAGAGCCGAAGGTGACCAAGATGAAGTGGACGAAAATGGACTTTATCCAAAATGGGATGGACCCGCGTTATTTACAAGGCGGTCTGAAGTTGCTCCGAGTGTCTGGGCTATGGTCTACCAACAAGAAGATGTTACCCAAGACGCAATCTTTGCACCAGGCTCTGTCGCAGGATGTGTCAACGGAATGCGAAAGCGTGGACCGCTAAAACCTGGGGCACCTGGTCATCCAAAAAATGTTGAGGCATATACCATCATAGGGCTAGACCCCGCTATGGCTGGTGCTACCGCAGCCGTTGCAGTTACTTACAATAAAGCAGATGGCAAGATTTATGTTTTAGATTGTGCCAATATGACCGAACCTACACCTTTTAAGATTCGAGAACTTATCGAAGAGTGGGTTCAAAAATTTAAACCACAAGAATTACGTATTGAGATTAACGCTCACCAGAAGGCTTACGCCCTAGATGATGAGTTAAGGAACTGGCTAGCAGCACACGGTTGCCAATTAAACTCACACTTTACTGGCAAGAACAAATGGGATACATCTTTCGGTGTAGCATCTATGGCAGCCCTATTTGGAAACCTGCGAGATGGCAGATTCCAAGATAACAACTTAATTGAACTACCAAGCAATGAAGGCTCTGAAGGTCTTAAGGCGTTAGTCCAACAGTTAATCACTTGGAAGCCTGAGACTAGAAATGCTACTGACTGCGTAATGGCTTTATGGTTTGCAGTTATCAAGGTTCGTGAGTTAATGCAGAAGAGTTCAGGCTTGACTTCATATACAAACAATCGCTGGGCAACAAGAAGACAAATGCAAAGCCGATACACAATTAATTTAGACGACGCTATTGCAGAGCAATGGCAAGATACTTACGGTTAGGATATAAATGGCTTTATCAATTGAGCAAATTAGTGCACGAGTTCAGTCTTTACGCTATCGTGCTGTAGATAGAGATTCTCGTGCACAAGATGTTCTTGCGGTTCGCAAAGGGCAAATTGCTTCCGTCTATCCTGATTTCTTTCCAGAGGGCGTTGATACAAACGTAGTAGCAAACTTTGTTGACATTGTAGCCCGTGACCTTTCTGAGGTTATGGCTCCACTACCAGCAGTTAACTGTTCTGCTGCTAATGCTGTTAAAGACCGTGCCCGTAAGTTTGCAGATACCCGTACACGTATAGCATCAAACTATTTTAATCACTCTGATTTGTCAGTACAGATGTACCAAGGTGCTGATTGGTATATCACATATGGTTTCCTCCCGTTCATTATTGAACTGGATGAAGAAGCAAAGATGCCACGCATCCGCCTAGAAAACCCAATTGGTGCTTACCCTGAGTTTGACCGCTATGGACGCTGTGTTGCATTTGCTAAAAGATATATGCTGACCTTGGGCGAACTTGTTTCGTTATTCCCTGAGTATGAGTATCAACTCCTAGGCAAACTACGCTATGAGCAAGACCTTAACGCTCAGATTGAAATGATTCGCTATTACGATAAAGACCAGTCTGTTATCTATTTGCCAACCAAAGAAAATTTAGTTTTATCAGAGGCTAAAAATCCTCTAGGTAAGATGATGGTTGTTGTAGCCCGTAAGCCATCTGTTGATGGTGAAATGCGTGGACAATTTGATGACATCCTAGGTATTCAGTTACTTCGTAACCGATTTGCCTTACTTGCAATGGAAGCAGCAGAGAAATCTGTACAGGCTCCTATTGTTGTACCTGCTGATGTTAACGAATTACAACTTGGTGGAGATGCGATTATCCGCACAGCCACACCTGGTGGTGTCCGCCGTGTAGAACTTACCCTTCCACAAGGTGCGTTTACTGAGCAAACATTATTAAATCAAGAACTTAGAGTTGGTGCACGTTATCCAGAAGGACGTACTGGAAACATTGATGCATCAATTGTAACTGGTCAAGGTGTACAAGCCCTTATGGGTGCCTTTGATACACAGGTTAAATCAGCCCAAGCAATCTTTGCAAGTGCATTACGTGATGTAATTCAGATTTGTTTTGAGATTGATGAGAAAATTTTCCCAGCAGAGAAGACAATTCGTGGTGTAGATGCTGGGTCACCATATGAAATTACTTACAATCCAGTAAAAGACATCAAGGGTGACTACTCAGCAGATGTTCGTTATGGAATGTTGGCTGGTCTTAACCCAGCACAGGGACTTATTTTTATGCTACAAGCACTCGGTGGTGGCTTAATCTCTAAAGATTTGGCTATGCGTGAGTTGCCATTTAGCGTAAACGTAACACAAGAGTTGGAAAAAATTGAAGTTGAGAGTATGCGCCAGGCTTTGCTTGGTTCCTTAACTGCATACACCCAAGCAATTCCTGCAATGGCTACACAAGGACAAGATGCATCTGCAATTGTTAAACAAATTGCTGAGGTTATTAAGATGCGTCAACGTGGTATGGCACTTGAAGATGCAATTCAAGAAGTATTTACGCCTGAGCCAGCACCTGCAGAACAAGTTCCTCCTGTTGGGGCTGCCCCATCTATGGTTGAGCAAACGTCCCCTGCTCCCTCTGGCGTCCTAACAGGAGGCGCTCTTCCTCCTGAAGTAACTGAAGGTGGACAACCAGCGCCAGACATTATGAGTATTCTTTCAAGTCTTACATCAGGTGGCGAAGCAAACGCTAGTGTGAGAACAATAGCCAGAAGATAATTTAAGTGGGGGACTATGACAGCGATTGTAGGTATTCAAGGTAAAGGCTGGGCTGTTTTAGGCGCAGATACTATGACCACATATACAGATAGACCGTATATAGCCAAAGGTTGCGACAAGATAGTTAAAGTTGGTGAGTATTTAGTTGCAGTAGCAGGTGATGCTATAGCAGGAGATATTCTTAATAACCTATGGCAACCACCAAAGGTAATTAAAACTCAAGACCCAGATAGATTTATGATGATTAGAGTACTACCATCTATAAAACAAACATTAACTGAGGCTGGTTATGAACCAGCACCTAAGAATAATAAAGATGATGACTCTGGTTGGGATGCATTAGTTTGTTTTAATGGCAAGATATATCAAGTTAGTGATGACTATGGATATATGCGTGATGATAAAGGCTTATACGGCATAGGTTCTGGTGGTGGAATAGCCCTTGGTGCACTAGCAGCAATGGATATGGAGCGCAGAACCCACGCTAAAGCAACAAGTGTTGCTAAAAAAGCAGTTAACATAGCAATTCAATACAACATATGGTGCGGTGGGACCGCAAATATCAAAACACAATTTACGAAGTAGGAGGATGTAATGTCAATGACACAACCTGTAGAGAATCGTGGTGGTGACCGTCCAACTGCTCCTCAAAATAACCCAGCAAATATTAATCCTATGGGTGGCGACGGACAATCTGGTAAGAATTACTCAGGTTTTCCATATGGAGTAAACAAACAAATTAAAGAACAGAAGGCTGGTGCAAAATTGGCGAGTACTCCAACACCTAAAGCACCACCAGCACCTACAGGTAATCCATTAGACGCAATGATGGGAAGTTTTACTCCACTAGATGCTGAATATGAGGGTGATTTACCTATCTCTGATGGTGTGGCAATTGGTCGTGGACGTGGTGAAGAAGCATTACCTGCACGTATTACTAGCCCAATTAACCAATCACAAGACTTAGATTTAATTAAAAAATATCTACCAGATTTACTACAAGCAACTAGATTACCTGGTGCACCTGACTCATACAAGGAACTAGTTAACTATTTGAAAGCACAGATATTGTGAAATGGGTAGAAAATTCTTTCTTTGACCATTTAGATAAGTTTGCCAATTCATTAGGTTACGATAACTTTGGAGTTGCATTATCATTATCAATGGTACCTTGGGAATCTACAAACGATAGAGATAGATTCATACTGGCTATTACTGAAGATGAAGTTCAGGGTGGCTCTCTATCTACATTTAAACCAGGGACGGTACAATAATGTCTTTATGGAATGATTTTTTAGACACAACTAAATCGGTTGCAAAAGGTTTAGGTGCTTTTACTGGAAGTCTTCTATCTCCAGTATTACAGGCTGGTGCTTCACTTGGTGCTGCAACATATTCTAAAAGCAGACCAGAGATTGCTGCTGCTGCGAACTTAGCAACTGAGGCTGGCATAAAGCAGTCTATGAAAGATGCTGGAATTCTTTCACAAGACCAGTCAATTATGAAGCCAGTTGACCCAATTATGAATGTAGCAAATGCTGCAGAAAAATATGTTTTTAGTCCAATTGTTGCACGTCCCATTTCTACAGCATTTTTACTTGCTGACCCTAATAGTCCATTATATGAAACAGAAAAATTTCGTAAAGGTTTTCAACCACAAGATATAGTTGATGCGTACGAGAGAAGTAAAAAAGTATCTCTTGGTGTATCTTTTACTAAAGCAGAAATGATTCCAGTTTTACCAGCACTTGAGTCTGGTATTCTTAAATTAGGTGGAATTGATTTAGATGAAGTTGACTTATGGAATGACCAAGATGTTAAAGAAAATTTCCAAGACAATCTTGTTGGAAGATGGGTTAGCGGAATAAATGACGCAATAATTAAAAACGTTGCCATTGATAAAGGTATCAGAGGCTTTGCTGCTATAACAAAAAGTCTTTTAACTGCTGCTGGATTAACAACTAAAATTCGTGTTGGAGACATTAATGCTCTACCTCAATTAGAAAAATTGGCTGACGACCACATTAAATTTAAAGCAAGCAATGGTCAAGATGGTGCATTAACTGTGTTTGGTCAAGATATTGAAAACCTTGCTATCTCAACTAACATCATTGATATTAAAAATATATTAAAACCATACAGTTTAAACCCAAGACTTCCTGCTTTAGTAAGAGAAACAACAGACCCAGCGTTTGTTCGTGATTTATTACTAGCAGATAAAGGTTGGGGTCCTGCAATTGACCGTCTTGCTAGTGCAAGAAACCTTGATGATGTTTGGTATATGGGCAGAGGAACTGAAGAAGTTCAAAACTACTATATAGCGAATAACAAATTACCTACCTACACAGTAGAACAACGTAATCGCTGGAATCAAGCATATGATGATGCTATCGCTAAGGACCCAAAGCATCAAGCAATTTATGATGCATTCTTAAAAGAAGAATTAAATCCTACAACTAATCTTCTTGAGGTTAGCCCTAGATTCTTTGGTAAAAATTATAAGCCAATGGAACCTGTAATTGGCAAGACTGCATATATTGCATCTCGCACAAGGGCTGGTCAACTTAAGACAGCAAGACTAGAACGTGATTTTTCAAACGTTGGTGGGCTTACTCAAACAGTACTGGGTGGACGTGTAGGTGGTCCAGCCACAGTTCTTATCCGCAACTTTGGAACTATGATGCCAAAAGGATTTGTAACCAACTCAGGTTTACGTCCTCTTAATGGTGTAGATGAATTAATTTCTGTCTTTGATGATATTCCATTATTTACACGTGGCGATAGAATAATTATGACAGATGAATTAATTCCAAAAACTGTTTCTGAATATCGTAGAGAATTAATTGATAAGTTTGTTTCCGCTACTACAGATGGTGCTCGTGCTAAAGTTATTGATGACGCTAATATAGCATTGGCTAGAACTATTGCATATTCAAGAGGTTACTATAATACTGAAGTAATTGATTCTTTTGTTAATACTTCAATGCAAAATGTTAAGGCTGTACACGGAGACCTACGCCAACACGGAAACGCAATGGACCCAACTGGCACACGACTTGTAGTTAATGCACAGACTCAACGTCAACTACAAAACTCAATGCCTATGTTACCTTTTGGTGAGTTAGATAAATTGATTGCCCGTGCTGCTAGAGCAGAAAAAAATGTAGTTGCTGGAGCAGTACAAAAGGGTACTGGCTCAACTAAAGATGCAGCACAATCAATTTTTGAAATGGGAAATAAAGCGTTCTCATTAGCACAGTTATATCGTTTTTCATATATTCCTAAAAACTCAGTTTTTGAACCTATGTTGTCAGCAACTATGGCATCTGGTTCACAATTTGTTTCAGCAATGGCAACTACTGCTTCAAAACAAATGATAAAGAACGCAGGAAATTTTGCTATGAGAAATATTGAAAAATCAAAAACTATTTTGCCAAGTGCTAAAAAAGAAATTCAACGTGAGATAAAGGCTTTATCAGAAGAGTATAACCAAGCGGTGAACCTTCGTGATAAAACCTATGCACAATATTTAAGTTTCTTTAGGGATACTCCTGGTGTATCACCTAAGACAAAGGCTGACTGGGCTGATGAAGTTAGAGAAGATTTACGTGCAGCCGAAAAAGTTGTTGAGAATATTGAAACAAACTTTAATCGTTGGACAGTTGAATATGGCAAACCAGTTGATGTTCCGTCTTTATACAACTTAGGTCGTAGAATTAAAACTTTAAAAGATAATATTCCTGCAGATGAATTACAAGATTTTAGAGTAAGAGATGTTACTGCTCCTAAAGAATATAAAGATACATTTAAGATGATTGAGCAATCATACAAAGGTAGTGCATCTTTAATAGCCAAGGCTGAGGCGTTATTAAGTGAGGCAACTAATAAAATTAATATTCTTGCTCCTGAATTAACTGTTCTTGATTCTCAGATTGCTAAAGTTTATGATGAGATAGGTCAAGTTTTAAAGAAACTCGACCCTAAATTGCAAGAAAGAGCCAGATTATTTAAGGTATCTGAAGGTCGCTATGAGAGCAAATCTTTAATGCCAGAGACTGTAACACGAGTTCTTGCTAATGGACAAAAGGTTGAGTTCCCATCATTTACCAATGAGAACTATCTTGGTGATGGATACTTTAGCGAAATTGCAAACAACAGTACCAGAACACTTGAGGTTCTTGGTAACAAAGCGGTTGTCGCAAATATAAATACTATATTTCGCAAGAGTCCTTCTACTATAACAAATGTTGCAGACCCACTATATTTTCCTGAATTAACTTATGTAGTTAATAATCATATGCGAGGCGACATTTTAGTTGACCAAATTTTAAGTGGTGCATCTCGTGAAGAGTTACTACAATGGGCAACTACACGTCAGGGTAAATCTTACGCATTTAATATGGGACGTAGCGAAGATGAACTAACTCAAATTGTTGATGATTCTATTTCATATGTTAATAGATACTTACCAAGCCCAGAGGCACAAAGACTGGCTGCTGCAGGTGCTGTTAAACAAACAGATTTAGAAAGAACATTGAGTGCATATCTTGACCAAATGGTTCCTATTCAACCACTTGATATTGCTTATGCAAGACCTACAAGTAATTCTAAAGCAATTAGTGAAGCAGCAGATGCTGCTATCTCAGCAGCGTGGCGTCAACTTGCAAAACCAGAAAACTTAATTCGTCAAATATGGGGCAATGTTGAACACGCTAATCGTGTAGTTGATAAGGCTAATCAGTTACTTGCTCAAGGTCAAGAGATAAGTCTTGCAACTTTAAATGCTTTAAGACAATCTACTGCAGCCGAAATGGTGCAAGATATAACAAAAGTTTTTTATACAATTCCACGTCAACAAAGAGGGCTTTATCTAGCCCGTGCAGCACTTGTCTTCCCTAATGCTGCAGCGAGTGGTATCTATCGTTATACTGGTTTTGCTGCTAGACAACCTGGCAGAACATCAGGATTCTTAAACTCTTACTATGCTTTATATAACTCATTTGGTGTAGACAAGTACGGTAATCCAGTTGAAGACCCAATGAAGGCTGAGTATCTATTAGTTCCTGGTACCAAGGAAATGGGCTTTAATGATGGCTCAGGAATTATTGTTTCAGCACGTGCAACTAACTTTATTGCTAACCTTCCTGGCGCAAACTGGCTAGTCCCACTTTCAGTAGGTAAAATTTTAAATGGTAAGCCTAATTCAGCAGATGAAATAAAAACTCTTATAGATAAAACAATTGGTAAAATTCCTGGTTATTCATATGATGAGTTGTTTCCATTTGGAGTTGAGCCAAGCAGTAAGACTCAATTAACTAAAACATTTACTCCTGCTTGGGCAAGAAATTTAATGACTGCAGTCAATAAGTCAAAGACTGACGAAATGTGGATGGACTCATTAGTTTCTGTATCAAATAAACAATGGACTCTTTATGATATGAAAATTGGTCCAAAGCCAACTGAAAAAAGTGTAGAAAAAGAAACTAGAGATATTTACTTACGTAAATTCCGTACTCAATTTTTCTCATTACTAGGTTCAGCCCAGTATGTAGAAGCCCGTCCAGATAGTTTATTTAATGACTACTACGTTATGCTTCTTGATAAATACAGAGCACAGGGCAAAGGTGATGTAGAGGCTCAAAGTTTTGCAACGGATGAGTTTCAATCTCATATGGCTGTTTTTGGTTCAGAATTTCCTATGGATAGATTGTTTGTATCTTCCAGAGATAAAAATGCTTATATCACTCCAAGTCAAAAAGCATACGATAGAATCTGGGATGATTATAGTGGTCTTGCTAAGGAACTAGAATCTATTAGTCCTCAAGTAGTTGGACTATTAACTGCAGATTTACCAAAAGAATATAGTCCACAAGTTAATAAATTCCTTAACGACCCAAATACAACCCTACCTGGTGGAACAATTCTTAATACACAGATTAAGACACCAGAAATGATTGAGGTTGAGTTAACTAAATCTCGTTATTGGAAGGCTTATACTGACTACAAGAATCAATTAAATGATGCTGCTAAAGAAGCAGGTTATGCAAGTTATCTTAGTATTCCAGAATTAAAAGATGCATTAAAACAATATGCAACAACAACTCTTAAGGCTGGTAGCGAACCTTGGTATAACGAGTATATGCAAAGTATCTCAAAGGGAGATGCTGCTTGGTCACAAGCCAGAGGTTTACAAAAAGTTGTTAATAATAAAAAATGGATGAATGAATTTGGTAATACTCAATTCTGGACCCACGCAAAATCTTTCCTAGATTATCGTGATTCCTATGTTAAGGCTTATAAAGATACTCCTGTTGGTTCTAAGAATAAAATTCAAGAACAATGGGTCGGTTACTTAGAATCAACTTTAAATCTTTGGGACCCAGTACTACAAAAAATAATAAATAGATATTTCCAAAATGATAACTTGAAAGAGGCTAGATAATGGCAGGACCAACCCCACCACCACCAATACCTAAGATTCCTCAAAAAGGTTCTAATAAAACAATTAGTTATCTTTGGATGCCAGATAAAAATGGTAACTTGGTTAAGGCTGATGCATCTATAGTTAAGAAGGGTTTCTCTACCCTACCTGAAGCATCAGTTCTTGCACTTCAAGAGTATTTAGTTACTGTTGAGAATAAGACACAGCCTACCCGTGCAATGCGTCAAACTCTTTGGAATACGATTGTTGATGGCGCTGTGGCTTCCTTTAAGAATGGTGAAAAGAAATCACCTTGGGATGTTCTTGGTACATTAAGCAAGAATGCTCCATCTGTTACTGGTACAACTATCTCATATACTGAGTATGACAAACTAACATCAGATGCTCTTTTGAATAAGACTGCTTCAGCCCTAGGTTACAACCCAGCATTATTTACTGAAAAAGATAGATTAGATTTCTTTAACAAGGTAAGTTCTGAGGCTAAGTTATCTGGTAGGACTGTTACCCGTAAGGCTAAAGATGGTGGCATTGAGCAGGTAACTACTCCATCACTATTTGATGCTAAGGCTTTTACTGAATCTTATGTATGGTCAAAGGCAGTACTTGGTAAGGCTGAGGATTTACCTAGTTCTGCAATTAAAACAATTAACAACGTTAAAACAATTCTTAAGTCTTATGGCTCAACAAATGTAACTAACCAAGAGATTGTAAAACTTGGTATAGATTTAGCCTCTGGTGCATTATCTCCAGAAAAACTTAAGTTAGAATTAAATGCTCAAGCACAAAAGTATTATCCAGCATTGGCTCCACGTCTTGCAGCAAATTCTGATTTAACTGTTTCTGATATTGCAAACCCTATTGTTTCTATATTGGCTAAGACCTGGGAGATGGACCCAAGTCTTTTAACTTTAGATAATCCAGAAGTTGATAGATTCTTAAGACCAGATGGTGTGGTTGGTAAGGCTCCACTTCCAACTACTGCTGATATTTATAACTATGCAATCTTTCATCCAAACGCAGAAAAAACATTTGCTCTTCAAACTAAAGCGAAAGAAGCAGCAATTGGTTTTGCCAGAGCATCAGGATTTGGAGTTTAATTAATGGCTGACGAACGCGATAAAATTAGAGCAGGATTAGGACTCCCACCAATATCTTCTTATACTGCTGCTACTGGACGAGATATGCCAAGCAATGTAGCACTTGTTGGTACTGAGTCTAAAGTTAGTGGTTTAACTATTACTGGAGCAGAACGCAATGCTGCCAAAGAAGCAGAGGCTATGTCTATTGGATATAGCAAAGAATATATTGCTTCTCGTGGCGGTATTAATACACAAGGATATTTTAATGATACACCTATATCTGGACAACTAACTGCTGAAGAACAAAAGCAAGTAAGAAAACCAGATGGTACTACTGATACCAACGCTATGGCTGCCGTCTTAATAAAGAAACAATATGATGAGGCTATTGCTGCTGGTGCTAATCCTGCAGAGACAGTAAGAAAACTTCAGGGACAATATGGCGACTTATTTAATATGTCAAGCCTACCAACAGATGAAACTGGTGGAATGGGTGGACTAGGGACTAGCCTAACTGGATTATCTTTCTTTGGTGATTTACCTGGTATGGGTATGGGTGGTACAAGAACAGGTGGGACAACAAGTGGAACAGGAACTGGCGGAACAACATTAAGTGCTGGCTTACCTGGTACTGGTGTAACTGGACCAACATTAGCAAAAGATGTATTTAAAACTACCCTTGGTTTATTTTTTGGTGCAGAAGAAGTTGCAAAACCTTGGGTTGACCAACTATATACATCTATGTCTAAGTTTTATAAGACAGGCGCAACAATTGATGAATCTTATAACTTAGCATTACAAGATGTTCGTAACAACCCTGAGATGGCTGACTTTACTAAGCGGTTCAAAGGTATCTATGACCTACAAGATTTACGTCAGGCTGGCAAGCCAGTAACTGTTCCTACAGTTGCTGAGTATGTTGGAACTCAATCAAAAATGGCAGATGTTCTTAGAGCAGCAAACCTTGGTGAGTTAGCAACTGAAGAATTTCTTACTGGAATAATTGGTAAGGCTATCCCAGCATCAGTATTTGCAGAGCGTGTTACTCAGATATTTGATAGAATTGATTTTGCTCCTAATGAAGTAAAAGAAACTATTAAGACTTACTATCCAAACTTAACTCGCACTCAAATTGCTAAAGCAATTATTGGTGGAGAAAAGAGCACTAAGGAACTAGCAAGAGAAATTGCTGGATATGAAGTTCTGACTGCTGCTCAACAACAAGGCTTAGGTGCTCAAACCCTTCCAGGTGGAGTAACTGTAGAACGTGCTACCGAACTAGGTGCTATGGGTGAGACATACCAGAGTGCACTTGGTAAATTCGGACGTGTAGCACAGGCACTTCCTACCGCAACTAAACTTGCAGGTATATCTGGAACAGAAGCATTAACACAGGCTGACTTAGAGAATATTGTTTTTAGAAACTCAGTCAGAGAAACACAAGCCTTAGAAGCATTAACTAAAGAAGAAGAGGCTCGCTTCGCAGGTAAAGCGGGCACTATAGGAAGCAAGTCATTTGCTTCACAAGCCAGAGGTGCTGGCTTAATCTAAATAGAATCCTTACGGACCCACCAGCCCCGTTAGCGTATAAGACTGGTAGCAGAAGCCAACCCATTACCCCGAATGGTCATTGTGGTCTGCGAACTAACAACGAATAGAAAGGGTGGTTGCTATGAGCAACAACAACATATGGGAAGATGAAGACGACGACCTAGATATAGATTCGTCTACCGACGGCGGTGACTTAGTAAAAAAGTTACGTAAAGCCAAGAGGTCAGATGAGAAACGTATCAAGGAACTTACTGAGCAACTTGAGACATATACCAAGGCGCAGCGTGAGCAAACCGTTAAATCAGTCCTAGAAAAAAAGGGTGTAAACCAAAAGGCTGCACGCCTAATCCTAAAAGATATAGAGGAAGTTAACGAAGAGTCAGTTTCTAACTGGCTTGAAGATAACGGAGACTTGTTTGGGTTACAGGCGCAAAACACCCCGCAAGTAGATGCAAATATTGCTGCATTACGTCAGCAAGACATCTTAACTCAGGGTGCTATTACTCCCGACAGAGCAGAAAATATCGAATCCAGATTGAACAATGCTTCATCTACGGAAGAGATTTTAGACCTGCTTCGTTCGCAGCAATAATTTATCCGTTCATAGTCAAAGGAGACTAAACAATGCCCAACCAATATACAGATACCTCTAGCACCTCGCTAGGCGGTACCGTAGGTGGTGCTGGTCTTGTACAGAAGGCGTATGACCGTCTTCTGGAATTCGCTCTCCGCGCCGAACCACTAATTCGTTCAGTCGCAGATAAGCGTCCAGCACGCCAAGCAATGCCAGGTCAAACAGTAGTACTACAAAAGTACACAGACCTTAGCGCTGCTACAGGTACTCTAACAGAGACAACTGACCCAGATGCAGTAGCATTATCTACTCCAACATCTGTAACAGTTACTCTAAATGAGTACGGCAATGCAGTTCTAGTTACACGTGCTCTTGAGTTATTCTCATTAGCAGATGTAGACCCTGCAATTGCAAATATTATCGCTTACAACTTGGCTGACTCAATTGACCAGGTTGCAATGACCACACTACGTTCTGGTACAAACAACATCTACTCAGGTTCCGCAACCTCTGTAGCAACTGTTGCAGCCACAGATACGATTACATCAGCAAACATCCGCAAGGCTGTTGCATTGCTTCGTTCTAACAAGGCTAAGGCACGTCGTGGTTCACTATACTGGACTGGTATTCACCCAGAAGTTTCACACGACCTTCGTGCTGAGACTGGAAACTTGGGCTGGAACTTCGTTCACGCACAATCAGACCCAGCAGTTAAGAACATCTGGGCTGGCGAAATTGGAGATTACGAAGGTTCATTCTTCGTAGAATCTTCACGTCTTTACAACGCAAAATCAGGTGCTAACCAAACCGCTCTTGCTACAACTGCAGTAACAGTTGCAGGAACTTCTGCTGGATTTACATTCGGCGTTGCTTCTTCTGCTGTTATCGCAACTCGTGCAGAGGTCGGAGATAAGGTTGCAGGAACAGGTATCGCTTCTGGCGCTCTTATTACTGCTATCTCAACATCTGGTTCAACAACAACTTTCACAGTTAATACTGCTAATACAGCAGCAGTAACTACTACAACAGTTGTAACCGTAACTCCAGTAACTCGTGTATTTGATACAATCGTTGCTGGTTCACAGGCTATGGCTGAGGCTGTTGCAGAAGAGCCACATATCGTTATTGGTAACGTAACCGACAAGTTAATGCGTTTCCGCCCAATGGGTTGGTACGGCGTACTTGGCTTCGCTGTTTACCGTGATGAGGCTCTATACAGAATCACATCTGGTTCTTCAATCGCTGCTCTTTAATTGATTGACTGCAGGATACTGTTCATACGGCGAATACGTTGCAGTATCTTGTGGTGAGTTCATTAGGAGGACTTATGACTGATTGGCTTTTTAAAACACCTACCACAATGGAAGGTCCAGCAGGACAGCACCGTCTTTTTGATTTCTTCAGATTAGACAGAGGCTTAACAATTGTTATGCAACCTAGTGGAACTTATAAACAAATTCGTTACCCATTAGATGAGGACCTATCACAATACCCACAGGTATATCGTGGTGGCTATGAGTATGTAGTAGATGATGTAACTAAGACTGCTCTTGAAAATGGAAACGTAGGAGTTACATCAGATAATTTCATAGCACAATAGGGGGAAGTATGGAATGCGACCACAAAAGTAAAGTTCTTGAGTGGGGTTATGAATTAAAAGATGGTCAGATGAACCAGTACGTATCCTTATATGGATGTACTGAGTGTGATGCTACTTCACCTAAACCATTTATAGGTAAAGAAGAATTTTTTACAATAGACCATAGCAATTGTCAGATAGACCCTTGTTTTGGATGCAAGGCTAAAGGGTTACAATTAAGTACTGGTGATGCTAATAGTCAATCTTTTATGAGCAAGAAGAAGTATAATAAAGAGATGGATGCTTATAAAGAAGCAAGACGCCAAGGCATACAGCCTGGTGGTACTACTATGAAAAAAATAGAAGCAGCACACAAGGCTTCCGAAAACTTAGGTAAACCTTACAATGGTAACTCAATGATTTCGGCAGAAAAGATAACACCAAAAACAGCAACTATAATGAAAGAGATAGGACAAATATAATGCCAATGGTAAACGGAAAAGAATTTTCTTACGGCAAAAAAGGAATGGCTATGGCAAAGAAAGAAGCCAAAAAGTCAGGTAAGAAAATGGTTATGAAGAAAACTGTTAAGAAAGTTGCAATGAAGAAAATGGGCAAAAAGAAGTAATGAAAAAGTCAGCAGCGAAAAAGAAGATTTCCAAGGTAATGAAAGAGTATAAGGCTGGGACTCTTAACATTGGTAAATCTAAGAAAATGGTCAAGTCTAAGAAGCAAGCAGTTGCTATTGCCCTATCTCAGGCTGGGATGTCTAAGAAGAAAAAGAAGTAATGTCTTCGGGTCAACGCAAGCGTCACGACGGTTGGAATAAATCAATTATGCGAGATGGTGTAATTGTTATTCTTCGTAAGGATGGACGAGAGAAAGTTCGTCTTGACCCAAAGACCAAAGAAATTACTAAGGGGAAATAAATGAAAGACTCAAGATTAAAAAGAGCAGGAGTATCTGGTTTTAATAAACCAAAGAGAACTCCTAGCCATCCTACTAAGTCACACATAGTTGTGGCTAAAGAGGGAAGTCAAGTAAAGACTATCCGTTTTGGACAACAAGGTGTAACTGGGGATAAGAAACCAACGGCTCGTCAGAAATCTTTTAAAGCACGTCATAAAGCAAATATTGCTAAAGGCAAAATGTCTGCAGCATACTGGGCAGATAAGGTGAAATGGTGAAAAAGAAAAAATTTTGGGAAAAGAAAAACCCTAATAAGAAATCTACTCCACTAACTCCAGCACAAAAGGCTAGAGCAAAAGCAAGGGCTAAAGCAGCAGGTAGACCATATCCAAATTTGGTAGATAACGCTGCGGTAAAAAGAAAGGCTAAATAATGGCAGGTACAGCAGGTAGTTCGTTCGTAGATGAACTTAATCGTCTTGCAAATGGTGGAACTTATCCAGTTCTAACTTCATATTTAGCAGCCGTTGGTGCTGCAAATGATTGGGCTGGAACATCTGGCAAGGCATTAATTGGTGCTCTTAATTACAAAGCAGACGCTAACCGTCAACCTAATAACTATAAGGCTCTTAATGCTATTTGTAATGAGTTGGCTGGGACAACAAATTTATCAGCAGTTGACGCATTGAGGAGCATCTAATGGCAACCACACTATCAAGTCTTATTGATGAAGTATTAATGAACTTGTCTGGATATACTTTCCAGCAAGAGCGTTCTACATACTTATCATCTGCAGTTACATCTACTACATCACCTAGTAGCAATCCAACTATTCTAAGTTTGGGTTCTACTGATAACGTAGGTAAAGGTGTACTTGAAATTGATAGTGAATTGCTTTGGGTTGACTCTTTTGACCGCGTTGCTAATACTGCAACTATTGCTCCATACGGTAGAGGCTATCTAGGTACTAGTGCTACTACTCACGCTATAGATACCAAGGTTACAATCTCTCCAATTTTTCCACGATTCTCAATACAGAGGGCGATTAACGACACAATTAATGCAATGGGTTCACAGTTGTTGGCTGTTAAGCAAACTACATTTACCTACAATGCAGCAGTAAATACTTATGGATTTAATAATTTAGACATTGACCGCATTATTCGCCTTGACTGGCAAGATGTTGGTCCTACAGAAGAATGGATTCCAATACGACGTTGGGACTTTGATTCATTCGCAGACTCAAGTGTCTGGGGTAGTGGTGCTCAAACAGTAACTATCTCAGATTATATTACAGCAGGTCGTACAGTTAAAGTTGTTTACCTAACTACACCTGACACCTTTGTAAACGCTAATGATGTTTACACAACCGTTACTGGTTATGCTGAGTCATCTAAAGATATTGTTGTTCTAGGTGCTTCATATAGATTATTAACATATCTTGACCCAGCAAGAGCAGGTCAGGTCAGCCCACAGGCTGATGAGACAGATGGCAAGCGTCCATACAACGCTGCAGCCAGCGCAACAAAACAACTTTATGCACTTTATTCTCAACGTCTAAAAGAAGAGATTGCAGCAATACAAGGTCAATATCCCCCACGAGTTCACTACAGCCGATAGGAACATAAATGCCAACTCGCCAATACTCATCCCGCTCACAGCAGTCAACTCTGACTACAGCAATTACTGCTGGTACAACTTCAATAACTGTTGTATCAGGCTCCGCCTTATTGGGTGGTGTAACAATTCCAGCAGGAAGAACCTTCACACTAGTTATTGACCCAGATACCGCTATTGAAGAAATTGTAGATGCGACTTCGGTATCCACTAACACCTTTGTAATTACTCGTGCTATTGACGGTTCATCCGCTCAAGAACACTCAGCAGGTGCAGTTGTCAGACATATGGCAATTGGTCGTGATTATCGTGATGCTAACCTACACACACAAGCAAGTGCTTCATACAATGATGGTGCAGGTAATGCACAATCTATGCACGGTATTGCCTCTGGTGAAGGTTCTGTAGTAGGTACAGATAAAGCCCAAACCCTTACAAACAAAATTTTAACATCTCCAACTATTAGCGACCCAACTCTTACTGGTACCGCTAGTGCTGGAGCAGTACTTGTATTTGAAGGAACTACAGCAGATACCTTTGAAACCACTCTGACCGTAGTTGACCCTACTCAAGACAATACGGTTACAATACCTAACACAACAGGTACAATAGTTATTGCTAATGCTGTTCAGACATTAACCAATAAGACTATTGATATGACTGGTGTAACTCTTACTGGTCTATCTAGTGCAGGTATGGTTTCAACTTCTGCTACCCCAAAGGATTATGTAGATGCTATTTTAGGTTCTGCAACTGCAGCAGCAACCTCAGCAGCAAGTGCTGCAGCAAGCGCTTCTGCTGCTGCTACCTCTGCTACCTCTGCTTCTAACTCAGCGAGTGCAGCCTCATCAAGTGCCTCTGCTGCTGCTACTAGCGCAAGTAGCGCTTCTACCTCTGCCTCTGCTGCATCTACTTCAGCAACCTCTGCTTCTAATTCAGCCTCTGCTGCTGCTACTTCTGCAACTTCTGCTAGTAATAGTGCAAGTGCTGCAACAACTTCTGCAACATCAGCATCTAACTCAGCAAGTGCAGCATCAACATCTGCTACCTCTGCTGCAGCAAGTGCAAGTGCCGCTAGTACATCCGCCTCAAGCGCAAGTACATCAGCCTCATCTGCAGTAACCTCTGCTGACTCAGCAGCCACATCTGCCTCAAGTGCTGCTGCTTCTTATGACAGTTTTGATGATAGATACCTTGGTGCTAAGGCATCTGACCCAACCGTAGATAATGATGGCAACCCACTAATTACTGGTGCCTTGTATTTCAATACAACCCTACCTGCTATGAAGGTTTATACAGGAAGTGCTTGGCAAATTGTTGCTGCCGATACATCTAACTTCGTAGATAAATCTCTATGGACTGGTAAGGGTTCTTTAGTTGGTGCTTCAGCATCAGCCACCCCAGTAGGTCTAACTGCACCATCTACTGATGGTTACGTCTTAAGTTATAGCAGCGCTGCTACTAGTGGTCTTGCTTGGATTGCTAATGATGTTGGTGACATTACTGGCGTAACTGCTGGTACTGGTTTATCAGGTGGTGGTACCTCTGGAACCGTAACCTTAGACCTAGCCAATACTACAGTAACTGCTGGAGCATATACTTACACAAGTTTAACTGTTGATGCTCAAGGTCGTATAACTGCAGCATCAAGCGGAACTACTCCAGTAACTTCTGTTACTTCAGCAAGCACAACAAGAATTTCTGTTGGCGGTACGGCTACTGCCCCGACAATAGATTTAAGTACTAGCGGAGTAACTGCTACTACTTATACCCTCTCTACTATTACCGTAGATGCTTACGGTAGAATCACCTCTGCCTCCACAGGAGTCGCAGCAGGTGAAACATTTAATCCACTACTACTGATGGGAGCCTAACTTGGCTGCAACATATAAAGTCCTGGGTCAGGTAAACCCAGCAGCAACAACAGCAACAACGGTATATACCGTGCCTTCGGCAACAGAAACTGTAATATCAACTATTACGATTGTTAATGGTGGTGCTTTTCCAAGCACATACCGTATTGCGGTAAGACCTAATGGGGAAACTTTGGCTACCAAACACTATATAGCCTATGATGCTACAATAGCCCCACAAGATACAGTAACACTAACACTAGGAATAACCCTAGATGCTACAGATGTTGTTACTGTTTTTGCAGGACACGCCTCAATGGTATTTAACGTATTTGGAAGCGAGATTGCGTAATGGCAAAAAAATATGAAATTCGTAGGAAAAGAAACTATGCAAGACCTACTTCTCCAACTACATCAACTGCTTCAACATCTGCAGATACAACCGTAGTAACAGTTTCATATACCCCAAGCACATTTGGTCCTAGTGCTGCATCTTATTTAGTTACTGGAACTTCAACTACTGGTTCAACAGTAAGTACATCAATTACTACATCACCAACTACTGTTACTGGATTTACAGGTGGTGCAACATATACTATTACATTAGCAGGACAAAATTACAATGGCGTTGGTGCTGCTATTACGGCTGCTACAGGATTAGTTATTCCTAGTACTTACTCTCTCGCTCAGACATTTAATTCATCTGGAACATACACTATTCCTGCTGGTATGACTTCTATTGCTGGTTATGTTATTGGTACTGGCGGAGGAGGAGGCGGTGGTGGAGGTCGTTGGTCTGGTGGTCTTAGAGAAGGTGGTGGCGGTGCAGGTGGTGGTTCTGCTGGTATTTCTGGATTTAAAGACTTTACGGTAACTCCTGGTTCAACAGTAACAATTACTATTGGTACTGCTGGGAACGGCGGTGGTGGTGGTTCACAATCTGGTTCAGGTAATGCTGGTGCTCAAGGTAATACTGGTGGAGTAACTAAAGTTACTTATAGCGCTGTAGATATTGCTACTGCTAATAGTGGTACTGGCGGTGCTGGTGGTAACGCTGGTAGCAACTCAGGTCCTGGCAATACAGGTTCTACTGGTGGTGCAGGTGGTACTGGTTCATCCAATGTTGCTGGTGCTGTAAGTGTTACTGGTATAACAGGTGGACAACAATCTAGTCCTAGTGGTACAAATCAAAGTTCAAATACAAATATTTCTGCTGGTGGTGTTAATGCAATAGTTCCATCTAATACCGCTTATGGTAGTGGTGCTGCTGCTGCTGGTCAAAATTCTAATGCTGGAACTCCTGGTGGAGGTGGTGGTAGTGCTGGTCCTGCAAGGACTCCTAACACAGACCCAACTGGAGGTAGCGCAAATGGTGTAGGTGGCGGGGCAGGTGGAGGCGGTCAAAGTGGTGAAAACTCTGCAACTGGCGGTACTGGTGGCTCTGGTGGTGCTGGTCAAATAATTCTTTATGTTAAGTAGAAAAGGATAAATATAAATGGCAACAGGTAATATATCAGGTGGCGGTAGAAACTACGCAAAACCTACGAGTCCTACTACATCAACTGCTTCAACAGCAGCAGATACTACAAGTGTAACTATAACTTATACTCCTAGTACACTAGGTCCTGCAGCAACTTCTTATTTAGTTACTGGAACATCTACTACTGGTGCAACAGTTAGCACAGCATTAACTACTTCACCTACTACAGTAACTGGATTTAGTGGCGGTTCTACATATGCAATTAGCATAGCAGGACAAAATTATAATGGTCCTGGTGCATCAATTACTGCTGCTGCTAGTTTAGTTATCCCTCAAGTTTATGCACTTCAAGCAACTTACAATACTAGTGGTTCATATACTGTTGCTTCTGGTGTTACCAAAATTGCTGCTTATATTATTGGAGCAGGCGGTGGAGGCGGTGGCGGAGGTCAATCAAACGCAGGTGGTCAAGCAGCACACGGTGGTGGTGGTGGTGCAAGTGGAGCCATTGTTGGCTTTAAAGATTTTACTGTAACGGCTGGACAAACAGTAACTATTACAGTAGGTAGTACTGGTTCTGGAAGTACTACTAATAACAGTACAGGTGGAGGAATAAGTAAAATTACCTACGGTGGAACCGATATTGCTACTGCTAACGGTGGTGGGGCTGGTGGCACACTTAGTGGTGGCAGTGCTGGAACTGCAGCATCCAATGTTGCTGAGGCTATAACTGTAACTGGAGTAGCAGGTCCTAATGCTGTATCACCTAGAACTGGTTCTGCACAAACATCAAATTCAAATATTACTGGCGCTAGTGCTATTACTGCAATTCTTCCATCAAATACTGCTTATGGTTCTGGTGGTGCAGGTGGTGGTACTAATGACCCAAGCGTTGCTGGTGGTGCTGGCGCAGGTGGTGGAGGTAATGGCGGTACTGGTGGCTCTAATGGCGGCGGTGGTCAAGCAGGTAATGCTGCAACAGGTCTTGGCGCAGGTGGCGGTGGAGGCGGTGGCGGATTTAGTGGCGCAAATCCACAACAAATTGGTGGCGTAGGTGGTAATGGTGGTGCTGCAAGAATTATACTTTATATAGCATAAACTAAATAAGGGGACAATATGAAAGAAATAACATTTACTAATGTGCTTGGGTTGGATTTTTTTCCACCTAAGCCAGCAGTAAAAGAAGTACCAGAATGGTATAAAAATACACCAGAGTATATTGGTGATAAAGGTAAAAAAATTGATGGCACAAATACACCACATACAATTAAAAAATGTATACCTGTATTTGATGCTATAACTGCTGGGTATATTCTTTATACTCAAGTAGATATACAAGTATCACAGGCTGATGACTTACCTTACTATACTTGGTCAGACCAAGGTGCTATTTCTTTTCATCCAATAGAACAAGCCCCATTACATCCAGTAAGAAATGAAGCACCATATCCTAAGTGGAATAATCCTTATGCGATTACTACCCCACCTGGATACTCAGTTTTATTTACACAACCAATGCATAGAGAATCTGTGTTTACTATCCTTGAAGGAGTAGTAGATACCGACCAATATAAAGCCCCAGTTAATTTTCCATTTGTATTAAACGATACCAAATGGGAAGGCATAATCCCAGCAGGAACTCCAATGGCTCAGGTAATACCATTTAAGCGAGAGTCTTGGGAGCACAAGATAGGCTCTGATAAAGAGCGACAAGAGCAAGATAAGATAACTAGAAAGTTAAAGACATTATTCTTTAACTCTTACAAACGACAATTCTGGTCACGAAAGGAATATAAATAATGGCAAACTTTGCTGTAATCAAAGACGGAATCATTGAGAATTGCATAGTAGCAGATTCTTTAGCGATTGCTGAAGAAGTAACAGAGGCTACCTGCATTGAGTACACAGTACCTTCAATCGGTGGAACCTATGTTGATGGTAAATTTATCGCTCCAGCAGGAGAGTAAGGAACAAAATGTCAGACACATCCATAACCCTATTCAGAGGTGCAGCAGCAACCTCTAGCACAACTCTATACACAGCCCCAGCGAGTGTAGCCGTAGCCGTAACTAACATTGCTATTGTTAACGACTCTGCATCTGCTGTTACTGCAACTATAAATCTAGCCACTTTCCCTTTACTAGGTGGTATATCAGTTGGTGCTAACTCTACGCAGTTTGTTGACCTAGAGCAGATTATTTACAATGGTGAAACTATTACTGGTTCTGCATCTACAACTACAGTTGACTTCCATATTGCAGGTTACGAGGTTTACTAATGGCAGGTATATTAGTTCCTAGTGGCAGTTGGATTAACTTTACACCTACTTTTACTAATTTAACTGTTGGTAACGCAACACTTACTGGAAAATACATAAATGTAAATAAGAGAGTTTTTTTCTATTTACAGGTAATTTTTGGCTCAACGACTTCTATGGGAAATGATGCAAATTTTACTTTACCAGTTGCAGCGGCAAGTACCGCAGCATCTCAAGGCGGTATTTATCAAATAACTTTCCAAGACCACGGTGTAGGAACTTTCGTTGGTGCAATACAAGCACTAAACAATACAACAACAACTGTTAGATTTGGTGGCGTTCTCACCAATTCTACTTATGGTAGTTATGCACCAACTACTTCAACCGTTCCTATTGGTTGGGGTACAAATGATTCAATTTATATTAGCGGAATGTATGAGGTAGCATAATGACTAAAGAAGAATTAGTGGCACAATGTCTTACAGATAATCCTGTAATGATTCAAACTATAAATGATGTTGAGCGTGAACTATCAGAAGAGGAACGCATTGAAGCAGCAAATGCTTGGGCTGATATGCGACTAGCACAGATTGCTTTAGAAGAACAACTAGCAGCCGAAGCAGTAGCCAAGGCAACAGCCGAAGCAGCAGAAGAAGCAGCAAAGCAACAGGCATTTAATGATGCCGTATCAGCAGCAGTTGCTGCAGCATTGGCAGCACAACAAGCACCACAAGAATAACTAACAAGGGGACACAATGATTAAACCAAACGAAACAGTATCTATTGGCTGGTGCGACAATGGCACAACTGACGGTAAGTTTACCGAAGGGTTAATGACCGCAGCACTTGCTGGTCCAAACAACGGTACACCCATAGCAAGTTCTATTAGAGTACAAGGCAATCAGATAGGCAGACAAAGACAAGTTCTATTTGATTACTGGGCAGATAACCTTAAGACCGATTGGTTACTTTGGGTTGACTCAGATATTGTCTTGACTATTGATGTACTACAAAAACTATGGAAGACTGCAGATAAAGTTAACAGACCAGTAGTAAGTGGTGTTTACTTTATATCTAAAGATAACGAAGGTTCTTTAATGAAACCTTATCCAGTTCTGTTTAATGATGTATCTGAATATCAGATTCAATACTTACACCCACTACCAGATAATGAAGTGGTTAAGTGTGACGCTGCAGGATTTGGTCTAGTCATTATGCACAAGTCAATAGTTGCAAAGATGAGACAAGCACATCCTAATCAGTCTATGTTTCTTGAGACTGCTGGTAGTGCTAAGGATGACCAGTTTATCGGTGAAGATATTATCTTCTTCCGAAAGATGAAGGCAGCAGGTATTCCGCTTCACGCACATACTGGAGCATTAGTTAAACATATTAAAAGATTCAGTCTTGACTTTGATTACTATGCCCTTTACTGGACTATGGACCAAATCAAGAAACAAACGGAGCAAAAACAAAAAGAAGTCTAAGGAGTCTAAGTGGCTGGTCGTGATATTACCGAAGGTCGTGCTACCCGTGCTATTGCTGTTAACGTTGGTATTGATGCAACAACATCAATCTGGCAGAACACAGATATTGCTTATGATACTGCTATTGGTGGTATGCCTTTTATCTATGCTATTAGCGACTCAAGACCGTACATTAGACAGACTGCTCCATTTCGTAAAGACCAATTTGATAATCAAACCGAACCTGGTGAGCAAAGCCTAACTGGTTGGTGGATTAGAAGTCAGTCATCTTTCCACTATGGAGATGGAATAACATTCTATGACCCAACCTCATCTAACTCTGGCTCACCTGAACACTATCGTTATGCTGAGTCTAAAGGTTTAAATGTCTGGGACATTGGACAAGTAACTTTACTTAATGATGTAGATGCCCAACACATTACAACTGGTGCTACTCAATCTAATGGTAAAGTCAATCAAAAATTACGTTCTATTGAATGGAACGATACATCTGGTGTCTTACTTAAAGATGAATATGATGTAGATAAAATTTCATCAACTGGAACAGTAACTCATTTTGTTGATTATAACGCTGATAGTGATTATCCTGTTTTTGATATTTGTGATGATGGTACTACTGCGTACTGGGTAACTAACCTTCTTAATGCAGGAACTCCAAGACTAAGAGTTTACAATAAACCCCTAACTGGTACTTCAGCAAGCACGGCTGATGTTACTTTAATGTTTAGCGATAATAATATTACTATAAATAATGCAGTTATGGAATTTGTTAAAGAACGTATTGTTATGTGCGTCAATAATAAAGTCTATGAGTTTGCACCAAATGCTTCGGCTATGCCTACAGCCCTATACACACATCCTTCTACTGCCCACGTATATACAAGCGTTGCTGCATCTGGAACATCTATCTATGTATCTGGATACAATGGAATTCAATCTACAATATTAAGATTTACTTTATCTTCTGCTGGTGTAATGCCTACCTTAACTTCTGCAGTAGTTGCTGCTGAGTTTCCAGTAGGTGAGATAGTACATAAAATTCATTACTACTTAGGTTATATGATAATTGGTACTAATCTAGGTGTTCGTGTGGCACAGGTATCAGATGATGGAAGTATTAACTATGGTCCACTTATTGTACAAACCACCCAACCTTGCTATGACTTTGCAAGTAGAGACCACTATGTCTGGTGTGCAACTAGCGTAGATGGTGAGCCTGGTCTTATTCGTATTGACTTAAGTGCTGAGATTGAAACCTTACGTTTTGCTTGGGCTAACGACCTTTACTACACAGGAGTAACTGGACATCAGACAACTTCCTGTGCTTTTGCAAATAGTACTGACCAACTTTGGTTTGCAACTACAGCCAATACCGTAGGTGGAACTATTACCAATAAGGCAATGACAGCAGGTGTTGCTACCCTTACAACCGCCTCTGCTCACGGACTTGTGGCTGGAAGTTCTGTATGGGTACAAGGTGTAGATGCCAACTTTAACTCAACTACAAGTGCTTGGACTTTAACCTCAGCAACTACTACAACCTTTACATACACAAGCGCAGTTACTGCAACTGTAACATCAACAGCAGTAACCTCTACAACTGCCTTGGCTAATGTACCTGGTTCAACTTATTCTGAAGATGAAACACAATTAGCACCTACTGGCTATTTACAAACTGGTTTCATTAGATACAACACATTAGAACCTAAGAATTATAAACGTCTTGTTGCTCGTGGTGACTTTACCTACGGCTCTATGACTTTAGAAACAGTTGATGCAGATGGTACAGAGTATGACCATATCTCATATGACTCATCTGTGCCCCCTGTTGAGGTATCAACTAACCAACCACAAGATGCTCAAGAGTATGTGGCTTACAAGTTTATCTTTTATCGTGATGGAACAACTGCATCACTAGGTCCTATTATGAAGGGCTATCAGGCGAAAGCAACTATTGCTACACCTCGCCAAAGAGTAATGAGATTTCCCGTTTATTGTTATGACGTGGAGACAGACCGATACAATGTACAAGTTGGTTATGAAGGCAGAGCCTTTGACCGCATCTCTCAACTAGAATCTATTGAAGAGAATGGTGACGTTGTAACGTGGCAAGACTTAACGACTGGCGAATCTCGTCAATGCGTTATTGAACAAATTTCATTTACACGACTCACTCCTCCTGACCGAGGCTTTACTGGTTATGGTGGAGTCATTGACATAACTATTAGAACGGTATAACACTATGACACCTATTGATTGGGCTACCTTTGGAGTAGCAATAACCACCCTTATTGGTACGCTAGCCTTAACAGTAAGACACTTGGTTAAATATTATCTATCTGAACTTCGCCCCAATGGAGGCTCAAGTTTAAAAGATAAGGTCAATCAATTGGATGAAAAAGTGGAATTTTTAACAGACCTAGTATTGCAAGCATTAAAGAAATGAGTACCAATGACTGTTGCAAAGAAAGCCACACCTGCTGCAATTGCTGTGCTGCGCCAAGCGACGGCGTTAAGACCGAAGCGCAAGAAAGCCTCAGATGGGCTTCTTCCCTCTGCTGCTCACCTAACACAGAGTCCTAACTCTGACCACAATACTGGGTATGCAGTTGATTTAACTCACGACCCTAAGAATGATATTGATTGTTTTGATATATACGAGAAGTTAAAGTCAGACCCTAGAGTTAAGTATCTAATATTTACTGGTAAAATTTGGTCAATTAAAAATGGTGAATCCAAATATACTGGAAGTAATCAACATAATAAACATCTACATATTTCCATCAAAGATAACTGCGGTAATGACACATCACCTTGGTTTGCCTGGATGGGAAAAGCACCAACACTAAACAAGGTGGTAGCCTCGATAAAGCCACTACCAAAAAAGGAGAACAAATGAAAGATTTAATTGCTAAGTTAAAGAGCAAGAAGACTAAGGCTGCAGTCAAGTCTTATCTTCGTGCAGTACTTGCATCAGCAGTAACATTGGGTCTAGCACTTGCTGCTGACCTTGCTCCAGAACAAGCAATCTTAATCGGCTCTATTGCTGGACCATTGGCTAAATGGGCAGATAAGACCGAAAAAGAGTACGGTCTAGGAGCCAAGTAGTACCCCTTTAAAAGCCTTCCAAGGCACCTTAGAAAGACTTTTACCCCTTCACTTAGTAGAAATACTAGGTGAGGGGGTCTTTTTCTATTTTTAAGACCCATAATTGCCAGTTTCTTTTGACTGGTAACCACTCTCCGTCGTGCCTTTCTAAGAAAGAATTGATGCCAGGCATAGGACGGTTAGCATCACCCTTACCATCACTCCATTCGTAATCATCAAAGGCTAAAATTCCACCCGTCTTAAGACATAACCAAGACAACTCAGCATCAAGTAATGTTCCTATTGCTGTATGGTCAGCATCAATGTAGATGAAGTCGTAATGATTAAGTTCTGCTTGACGCAAGAAACTAATAGTTGTTCCCTTAACCTTGGTTAAGTTTTTATATTCTTTAGTTTTATAATCGTATTCTGACTCTACATCTGAGAAGTTCATCTCGTGATGTTCTTTCTCATCTGAACCCTGCCAAGTATCAACATCAGTCAGGTGAGATGAAGGGTGAGTTAAGATGTTATCTAGTAACCACACGCTAGCGTCACCAGTAAATGCTCCTAGTTGTAGGAAGTTTAGGTCTGGCTTACCAGCCATTCCAGATATTAATTCTTTAAAGTTTTCTATTGCTTGACTAGATGCAAACCAATTAGGAAACTCAGGCATTCTTAGACACGACTCGCTGATAATTGTTCAACTTGTTTTCCCCTGTCTTTAGTGTATAATTGAGATATATTATAGCATATATATAGGGGCGAAGCCCCTTATATAATATATATTATAATATATAAATAGGTTTACCTAAGCCTCTAGTCGAGTACTCTCCTGTCCTCCTAGGGGTTTAGGTAATACAATTAGACAGGAGAAAATTAATGCTTCAATTAGGTGATTATAAATTACCTGCACATATAAGTTACTCAGCATTCACAACTTACCTAACCTGTGGTTATCAATACTATCTAGGTCGTTTAATGCAACTACCCGAAGAGCCAAGCATTTGGTCTGCTGGTGGTAGAGCATTTCACCACGCTGCAGAATTGTGGGATTTAGAAAATGAGTAATGCTTATTGGGATATTGCTTGGTTAAAAGAAACTAAAGACTTAGATTTTTCTAAAGCAAGAGTTGCAGGTCGCTCAACTAAGGCTAACCCCGACAGAGAAGATGCTGTTTGGTGGATAAACCAAGGTTCAATATGGGTAGATAATTATATTTTATGGAGAAAGAATAATCCTGACTGGAAAATATGGCGCACACCTGAAGGTGCGAAGGCAGTCGAAATAGAACTCAATCCTGTTATCGCAGATGTTCCTGTGAAGATGGTGATTGATAGAGTCTTTGAAGTTAACGGTCAACTTGTGATTGTGGACTTGAAGACAAGTGCAAGAAGACCTGTATCTGATTTGCAACTTGGTTTCTACAAGGTTGGACTTGAGATGCAGTTCGGAATAGAAGTCAATTTAGGAAACTACTGGATGAGCCGTGAGGCTGGGACAGGAGAGATGATTGACTTAAGTAGGTATACACTTTCAATGCTTGAATATATGGTGTCGGGCTTTGATAAGGCACGTAAGGCTGGTGTATTCTTACCTAACCTATCCAGTTGCAGTTTCTGTGGACTTACAGAACATTGCACATTTACGAAAGAGAAATGATGACTACAAACATCAACATATCGGGTCAAGATATTCTTGTTGCTCTTGACTTGAAAGTAATAACACAAGACGAAGCCCGACATATGTTTGGCTTTGATACCCCAAAGGAGAACGCAAGTGAGTAACGAAGACTGGAAACTGCAAGTTTCTATCCGCACAAGTGATAGTCGTGATTCAGATATGATTAACATTCGTGCAAATACTGCTGATGAACTCAGCGTATTACTTGAAGGCATAAGTGATTACTCAGCACAAGTTGCAGCAACTGCAAAGATGGTGCGTGGTGCTTATAACCTAGCCCCTTTGGGGACGCCCGCTACAACTCCAAGCACTTTGCCGTCCACTACCTCCGCTCCAACCCAGGGGTCGGCTCCATCAGGTACAAGTAGCCCAACCTGTGTACACGGCGCAAGAATTTTCCGTAGCGGTGTATCAAAGAAGAATGGACAACCGTATGCATTTTGGTCTTGCCCTGAACCACAGGGTGCGACTCAATGCAAACCAGTTAACTAAATAGAATTAGAAGAGGGGTAGTTATGGGGGAAGTGACTGCCTCTCTTCTAACTTAAGACAGGAATATAATGATTGAAATACTTTGGCAATTAGAAATGTACTTATTAGATTTAGAAATGTACAAATTTATTTTAGAATGTTTTATCAAGTTCGGATTAAATAATTGAAGACACTTGTCCGTTCCGTAGGAAGAGCGGATATAGGTGGCGAACCGTTGCCCTCTGTGTTCAAGGCTTTTGATTCCAATAAAATAATTTTCCGTCGAGCAGAGGTATCTATGCTTGCTGGAACGCCTGGTGTTGGTAAGTCTACGCTTGCCTTAGCCTTGGCACTTAAGATGAAAGTTCCAACACTTTACATCTCAGCAGATACTAACGCACATACTATGGCTATGCGCCTTGCATCAATGATTAGTGGCAAAAACCAGAGTGATGTAGAACAACTACTTCAGAATGATTTGGGCTGGACCAAAGCCACTCTTGCAAAGGGTAGCCATATTGTGTGGTCTTTTGAATCAAGTCCATCACTACAAGATATTGATGAAGAGGTACAAGCCTTTGAAGAACTATGGGGTTGTCCTCCTGTTGCTATCTTTGTAGATAATTTAATGGATATTGCAACTGATGGCGGTGAAGAGTTTGCTTCAATGCGAGCCATTATGAAAGAGTTAAAGTTCTTAGCACGTCATACTAACGCTGGAGTTATTGTTCTTCACCATACCAGCGAGGCAGTAGAAGGTCGTCCTTGCCAACCACGTTCTGCATTACAAGGAAAGGTAGCACAACTACCAGCCTTGATTGCAACACTTGGTGTGGTAGGAACATCAATGGCTGTAGCACCAGTAAAGAATCGTTACGGTAGGGCTGATGCTAATGCCAATATAAATGTGTGGCTTGCATTTAATCCTGAGTATATGTATATGGATGATATTCCAGAAAGCGTGTAGAGATATGATTGCAGAAGAGAATGATATGACACAAGAAATTCGTCAACTTGTGATTCTTCAAACCAAATCAGAAATAGATATGGCAGTTAAAAGGATTGAGGAAGCAAAGATTCCAGTCAAAGATGAGTGGAGTGAAGGCTTGAATATGGGTATGGATTGGGCTATTCGTATTCTTAAAAAAGATAAAAGTGCGTCTTAAGTGGTAGAGTTAAAGTTAACGCCTGAAGAAATTGAATCTTCTTTGCAATTTGTTGATGCAATGCGTAAAGATAAACAAGAGTTCAATGTTACTGATAAAAAGTTTGATGCCAACAATACATCTTGGGCTGTCAATCTTATGGGTTACCTAGGTGAACTGGCTGCTGCCAAGGTATACAAAACCACAACTGACGATAGAGTTCTAACTGGTGGTGATGCTGGGCACGATTTAGTTATAGATGGTAAGACTTATCAAGTCAAGACTACGGTAACCAAAGAACTTATATTCAATAGCAAAGAATTATTTACAGCAGATTATGCAATACTTGTGACTCTTATTGGAGATAGAACTCAACCACATATTAATTCAAGGTTCATAGTGTGGGGTGATATATCAAGAGATAAGTTTCTTAAAGTATGTTATGAAAAAGATTTTGGTTATGGTGTTAGATATGTATGTGAGATAGATGATTTAATTCAGGTTACAAATGGCTAACCCAAATGGACGTAAAGGTTCAAAGTTTGAGATAGATGTCCTCAAGTTTTTTAGAAAGACAGGGCTTTGGATAGAGAGATTAACCAAGGCTGGGGCTAATGATGAGGGTGATTTAGTTACTATTATTGCTGGTAAAACCTACATCTTAGAACTTAAGAATGTAAAAAAGATTGATTTACCTAGGTTTTGGGAAGAGGCAGAAGTAGAAGCAATTAACTACGCCAAGGCTAGGGATTTACAGGAAGTTCCGCTTCATTATGTTATAGTTAAGCGCAGGAATACATCAATAGATAGGGCTTGGGTGGTCCAAGATTTAACCCAATGGTTAAAGGAGAAAACAGAAAATGGTGATAACAATTGATAACGACCTACCAAGCATCAAAGAAATCCTCATACATTACGGAGCAAAGTTCAGAAACAATCACGGTCAAGTCAACCTCCGTTGTCCATTCCACTCAGACACCCACCAGTCTGGAAGTGCAAACCTTGATAAAAATATTTTTATATGTTTCGCCTGTGGAGTACAGGGAAATAGTTTACAAGTCATTTCAAAGTACGAAGGAGTAAATATTCGTGAAGCAAAGCGTATCGCAGAAGGAATTGTTGGGGAAAGCAACGGAGAAGTACAGTCAAAACATTTATCAGGCGGAAGATTACCTAAGGCAAAGAGGAATTCCACTAGAAGTAGCACGGCTGGCGCGATTAGGCGTAGTCGCGGAGCCTGAACTTGGGCACGAAGCATTCATTGGAAGGTTATCTATCCCGTATATCACCAAGACTGGTGTTGTTGACTTGCGATTTAGGTCTCTTAATCCTGCTGTTGAGCCTAAGTATATGGGGTTAACTGGTGCAGAAACTAAAATGTACAACGTGCTTGATGTTGATAAGGCTAACGATATTATCGGAGTGTGTGAGGGTGAACTAGATACTCTTACTATGTCTGCTTGTGTTGGCATTCCTTGTGTTGGTGTACCTGGTGCTAACTCTTGGAAAAAACATTACACAAGATTGCTTGCAGATTTTCAGAGAGTCTTTGTCTTTGCAGATGGCGACCAACCTGGCACAGAGTTTGCCCGTAGTCTGGCTCGTGAACTACCCGTAACTATAGTACAAATGCCTGACGGTGGAGATGTTAACTCTGTCTATGTATCAGAAGGTGCTGACTTTATATTAAGGAAAGTAAATTCATAATGCTAGACGATTACCATTGTGAAAACTGTAATAGAAGTTTTGATAATGGCTTCGAGTTCGTTGAACACTTTATGGAAGAAGAGTGTGATGATGTCTTTGACCCTTATCTAATCCTACCTAATGGGGTTAAGTTACAGGTCGGTTCATTACTCAGATTTATTTTTGACCACGCCGAACAACCTGAACAGATTAGAAAGATAAGTGAATCTACTTATGTGACTTTATTTGCAGCAGAAAATCAGGCAGAAGAAGTAGAAGAAATGATTAAAGATATGGTGGTTAGTTCGGAAATGTTGAAGTTTGATGATAGTCTTAAGACACTATTAGAACAGGCAGACCCAGATGATATTGAAGGAGAACAAGATGGTGAGTAATAGTTCAAACAAATTTGAAAAAGATGTAAGAGCAGTAATGCAAGAGTTGGGTGACTTGTTGATTCAGAAACATTATGACTATGGTCCTAAGAATATTGCTGAGTCTCCTGGTGGTCCAATCAACGGATTACGTGTGCGTATGTGGGACAAACTAGCCCGTATTAATAACTTATTTGATAAGAAAAGAGAAGCAGTAAATGAACCACTAGAGGATTCATTTAAAGACTTAGCAAACTATGGAGTCATAGGGCTTTTAGTCTTAAGAGATAAGTGGGATAAGTGAGAGAGCAAGAACTATTTGATTGGCTTAAAGTAGAATACTTTCCAGACCTTGAACATTCTCCAAATGAATATGATGGATTTGATTGTATAACTGCAGAGAATAAAATGTTTATAGAGTTAAAGTCAAGGCATACTCACTACCCAACCCTACTTATTGAGAAGAAGAAGTATGATTTTTTATTGGAAAAATCTTCCGTCTTAAGTTACAACCCTTACTACATAAACTCCACACCAGAAGGTGTATGGTCTTTTGATTTAAATGATATGCCTGAACTTGAGTGGGCAGAGAAACGATTACCTATTACTACTGAGTTTACTAACACAAGTTATACAATGAAAGTAGTTGGCTTCCTCCCTGTCGAAAAGGGAAATAAACTTAAATGAATTGGGACGAAGTAAAGAAGTGGGATTATATTGTAGATACAGTAGCCTCAGAATACAATAGGAAGTTTAATATGGTAGAGGTTGCTGACTTAAGACAGGCATTATGGTTATGGTTTGCTGAACACCCAAACAAATTAAAAGAATGGGAAGCAAAGGGTGAGCGTGATGCAAAGAACTTAATCTATAAGTCGCTTAGAAATCAGGCTATTGATTATTGCCAACGCTGGAAGGCTAAGTCTGTTGGCTATGATGTTAGTGATTTATTTTATTACACATCTGAAATTGTAGAAACTATATTACCTGCTGTCTTAAGACAAGAGTTTGGTGTGTCACATAAATTAAATCTTGGTGGACCTGGACGTCCTAGTGCACCATCAGAAGGTGGAAACTTAGTAGTGCTTATGCTTGAGGTTGACTATGCATTCTGGAAATTAAATAAAGAAGACAGACGCATATTGTTTATGCGCCACGCAGAGTCATTAGACTTTAAAGAGATTGCTAATGTCTTAAGTCTTGGGTCTGAAGACACATCTCGTATGAGACACAAGAGGGCTATAGGTAAATTAGTTCGCAGACTAGGTGGATACAAGCCATACAATGATAAAGATTTTGTTGAGTCAGAGGAATCTGAAGAGGAAGAATCACCCTTACAAGGTGAACAATAGGGCATTTTGCCCCGTTTTTTCCCTTGTCTTTCAAAGGTTTTGCCACATTTAGGACAGACTAATTCAATCATCTGTTGTCCGTCTTATAAAATCCTGTGCCCTTGAACTGAACAGGTAGTGGAGTAAATACTCTATCTGCATTATTGCCACATACACAGTTAACATCTTGGCTTCGTTCATCTACAGTTCTACTTAAGACATAAACTGCTTTACATTTATTACATCTATACTCATAAGTTGGCATTTATATTTCCTCGTCTATAGGTGTTGGTGCAGTTGCTATTGCTCCACAAACTACACAAGTCTGTCTTAAGTCGTACCAACTAACACTTCTTTCTTCTGCGTCCCACATTACATTTACTTGCCACAGTTTAGAACCGCAGACACAAACCATAATTGGTCTGCCAGTTAAATCTAACATCAATAATAATTCCTTTTTAAATGAAAGTTCCACGCCTTGCAGGGTGTGGTATATCTGTGCTTAATATATTTATACGCTCTTAGAATCTGAATCTCTGGGATATTAGATTTCTCACCTAACACTTGCCCTATTCCATATGCAGTTGACTTAGGGTTGTCTGCAAAATGGTCGAACCTTGACTCGGCTGTAAATAATTTAGAGATGCAACTCCATTGTTTATCCTTCCAACCATACCCAGCCCACGCAAACTCTTTAGCCACCGCTTTGTTGGCTTTCTTCTGCTCCATTGTAGCCTTTGTCGGCTGTGGATTAGGAGATTTAGAGGGTGAGTCTATCTTGTTTATAGAAAATAAAGTTAAAGTTATAACTAATAAGGCTAAGAATATCGCCTTAAACTTTAACCCAACTTTCTTTTTGCCCTTAGTTCTCTTCTGTTGTGTTCTGATAGTCCGCCCCATATGCCAAACCTTTCGTCATTGTCTAATGAATACTTTAAACATTCTTCTCTAACATCACAGGCTTTGCATACTCTTTTAGCCCTTGCCACGTTATCTCCTATTTCAGGAAAAAATAAATCAGGGTCTACCTCAGCGCACAAGGCTTTCTTTGTCCAATCAGGTGGCAATAACACCTCAGCAAGGTTCAATTATTTACCGCCTTAAGTTGTAATACTGGCAAAACATTTACACATTGACCGCTATGGCTGTCTTGAAATACCTCTTCAGCCCTGTACTGCAGGGAATATAGTATCTCATCTTGCTTATTAGGGTCGTATAACTCAAAGTTTTCTGGTAATAATTCCTCCTTTACCCACACATCTACCACTCTGACGCCCTTTGTTTCATAGGTTATTCTGTATTGTTTCATAATTAATCTAAGTCCTCCCACATTCTGTCAGGTTCTCCGTCGCCAGCGTGTGCTTGCTCTGGGTCGTGCCGTTCTCCACAATCATCACACATTTCATATCCATAATATGCCACGTCATCTTCTAACCTTGGCTCAGGCATTTGCTTCTACTTTCGGGCAGTCATCATAAGGGAATTGTTCTTGCTCCTCACACCCACACCAATTAAATCTTTCTACTTGGGTGGCGTGTGTAAGTTGTGCTAACTCTCCCCAACTTATTGAATCGTCAAGCATTACTCTCCTCCTCATTCTTTACCAAATCATTAATACTTGGCTCGTTTAATTCCTTGTACATAGGTGCAAGTATTCGCTGTGAAAACTCGTTGACTCTGTTGTAATACCAGAACTCCCAATCATCTTTGTCTATCATTTTTTTACTCCCGTCTTAAGTTGTATAAGTTTGTTTGCGCTTTCTATAAGTGAACCCCAGTTGAACTCTTCCCAACCGCAATCAATGCAACCATTATCAGGGTCACTTAATTGCCAGCCACATTTACTACATATCTTGCCTATCATTTTAGTCCTCCTTCCAGTTGTTGTGTTTGTAGTTCTGCATACTTAAATATATCGTAAATTGTCTCATCAAAGAAACAATCCTTGGCATATTCCTTGGCTTTTTCTTCATTCTCTGCCTCTATCTCGTAAGAAATCGGCACTAACTCTACAGTTATCCTATAGTTTTTCATTTGCTCTCCTGTCTTAAGACATAAATTGCTTGAGTTGGTTTTGTTTTCTCAACCCAGCCCGTTGCTTCAGTCCACATAAGTTGTGGTTCTATATCTTTAGGTTCAACTTTTACCCATTCAAGTTTCATTTATTCTCCTGTCTTAAGACTTGATTTAATAAAACCATAATGTTTGTTTTAGTACTCATTGTAGTTGCATATCTTCCATTCTTAAATAGATGATACTCACCCCCACTATGACGTGCTTCCCATACATTACCTTCTTCATCTGAACCAGACGCTACGTTATAGCCTGTGTCTGTGTAACTTGCTACCATTTTTATTCTCCCGTCTTAAGTAGTTAGTTAACCATTTCGCCAACGTGAAATGATGTTGAGTGATAAGAGATAAACTCCTCGTATGATTTAGATTGCCCGTCAATTATTACGAGTTTGTTATCTACATCAATGACGGTGTGCTCATAACTTTCTTCACCGCCTATTGAATTAGCGAAGAGACCATACCCAGTTTCATTACTCCAACTCTCACCGATTAATTGGCTTATCATTATTCGGGTAGCGTATGAGGTATCTTCCCACCTTGGCTCAGCCTTAGCGATTGCGTAGGCTAAGTCTTGCATTTTACTATCTCCGCCCCAATGGGAATAAAGAGTTATGAAATTATCCCCTTGTTTGAAGTGGAAGTTTGTTCTTGCGCCCATATTATTTCTCCTCCTTGTACTCAGATAGCACCCATTCTAGGGCTTCTGTCCAGCCAAGCAATATATCTTCCGTTCCGTCTGTTGCTTTAGAGTTGCGTTTAATATCTTCCAGTTCGTCTTTAATTTCTTTACTTGTTCTCATATTATTTCTCCTGTCTTAAGTAGTATTTATCCGTATATTAACTCGCCGAAGATTGCATACTGCACAATTAAATCTCCGAAACAAGCGTCGTAATCTTGCGTGTCTAGTGGATAATTTCCACAATGAGTTTGACCTGCTTTGATTGCTAGTTCATACCCCCTGCGTAAGTCTTCCACCTCGACGACGTAAGACTTTTCTTCTATGCTGTCGTACACTCTTACGGGTTGAGGGTTAGGCGTAAGTTTGCCGTCAACTCTTTTCCATAAGTCTATTCCTTGGTAGTTTGGTTTGCGTAATTTCCTGCACCAGTAATACATACCCGCACCGTCGCAACCCCAGACCGCTTCCCATAATTCATTAACTGTAAAGGTTTTACTGATTGTTAAAGTTTCTTCTGCGCTCATACCTTCTCCCGTCCTTTCGTTGCTTAACTATTGCACTATTTTTTTTTGGAATCAATAGTTCTTTTAGTGAATTGCGTCTCACGTCTTAAGTCGTAGCCGTGCCCGCACTCTGAGATTAAGACGAGGCAATCCCCGCAATAAACTTGGTTTGTGTTTTGGTTTGCGCCCTTCATTAGTCGCCCTCTGTTTCCATTGGTTGCAGTAATCCACCTAGCCCTAACTCTAAGTTAGTTTCAATTAAGATTCCTTCGTCGGTGTCTATCACTAGCGCATTAGGTAGTATAAGTTTTATTGCATTAATTAAGTCTTGCATTGTGTTCATTTGTTTTCTCCTGTCTTAAGTAATAAATCTCTAGCCGTCGCTACTTCATCATTCCATTTTAAGGTTAGGCTATGGTTTAACCAGCCCACTATTTCTTTTATATCCATTTTATTCTCCTGTCTTAAGTAGTAAATCATTTGCTAATTCTGTGGCTCGTCTTTTGGTAGCCACGCAATAGATTTTGCAATTAGTTCTAGGGTTAAGTGCAACCCTCCACTCTTTGCCTTCTTTGTAAATCATAACTTCATTCATTTTATCTCCTGTCTTAAGTCGTTGTTTTTATTTGTAAAGTAAATCAAGGCAGAACTGAGAAAGATTCTCGAACTCCACCTTGCATTGGTCGGGTGTTGTGATGTCGTTTAATAGCCAGATAATCCCCAGCCCTAGGGCGGTCAATATTACCGCCCTTACTCTGCGTCCTCGTCTGGTTAGTTTCATTTGCTTTCTTTCTGTCTTAAGTTGTACATTGAGCCGAAATTATTTTGAATAGTTTCGCCCCACTTTTTGAATCTCTTATATTCTCTAACTTTGACGTAGATAGTGGGACTCTCGCCGTCGTCGTAGCCTTCGATTGCCCCTCTTCCAAGGTAGCCCTCCTCAATCCAGCCTAGAACCTGACCGCTTGCCGTTGTCCTTAGCCAACCTCTGCGAGGATTTCCGCTTGCGTCGTTATCTGTTGCTATCTTGATTAACATTCTTTCTCCTATCTTAAAAGATAAGGGCTTGTCCCTTACCTAGTGCCCCAATGGTATCTTGAATACCCGTAGCCTTTAACTATTTGGGGCTGTGAATTGAATCACATTCTTTCTTTCTGTCTTAAGTTATATTTATTTTTCTATCTCGTGAACTAAGTACTCGAACTTTAATGTTGGATTACCCTCGTTAAGTTCGCCAATTAGGGTGACGATTTCTTTCATATTCTTAGCGGTTAGTCTGCCCTTCATTAAAGAGCCTTGCCAGATTGTATAAGTGATTTTCATTTTTTCTCCTGTCTTAATTGGTTAGGGCTTTTCCCTAACTCGCGCCCCTCGTCGGTCTTGAACCGTCGCCGTCGTTAGCGGGCGGGGGGCTTTTCTTGCTAGTTGTCGTCTCCTTCTGATTCCTCTGTCTTGAACTCGGTCTCGCAATCTTGGCAGATAGGGGCACACTTTTCTAACGTCTTAAGACTTAAGCGGATTTTTTCCCCGCACTCGCAACTTGCCACTAGTAGATTCTTATTGCGTCCCTTAGGGGCTGACTCGGATTCTTGAATTGCGGTTATCTTTAAAGCCTCGGCGATTATGTCAAAAGCCTCTGCCCATTTTTCCTTGCCCTCTGGTGTTAATGTAGTTAGGGCAAATCCAAAACGCTTTATCTTTTCGGTCTTAAGACCTAAGCCCTCGGCAACTTTTGCGAATTGCTTGTTGTGATATTGCTCGTCGGTGCAATCTTTCACGCCGTTCTTGTAATTTAAAGAGTGAGCGATTTCGTGCAATAAAGTGGCAAGAACACCCTCCGCGCCATTTCTGAAGAAATCGGCGTTGAACATAATCTCGTTGAAAGATTCTTCACCAGATTTCCAAGGCTTGTAATGTGTGAAATGTGCTTTCTTGCCCTTGGTGTTTCTGGTGATTGTGATAGTGGCGCGGGGTGCGTCGGTTTCCTTTTTGATAATCTCGTGAGCCTTTTCTAATGCGGTAGTGATAGGGCTAAGAGATTCGGTCTTAAGTTGAAAGATGTCTTCAACTTTTGCGGTTTTTCTTGTTGTTGCGGTTTTCATTTGGTTCTCCTGTCTTAAGTGGGCTTGTCCCACTAACCAAATTATAAGCACACCTCCCCCGATTCACCTAACATTTCGGGTGTTAATTGCGTCACATAATCCCTGATAGATTCCTGAGAATTGCGTATCGGATTATGAGACTTACATTCTCAATATATGAGACGGCATTCAATCAATACGAGGGGGGAAAGGGAAGGGGGGAGAGTCACCAACCTCAAGAATGAATGTGCGTTCATTCCTTGCCAGAAAATCTGGATTTAAATATAACTTTACATAATATTAATTACATCTAAGTAAGTAGATACGTCTTAAGACCGAAGAGGTAAGGCAGAAAAAGGGTAAGGGCAGAATCTTTGAGGGTACATTGTTTAAATACGCTTACTCCTTTGTAAGTATATGAAAGAAATCGTCACCCTAATTGGCGAACTTAACGAGGGTAATCCAACATTAAAGTTCGAGTACTTAGTTCACGAGATAGAAAAATAAATATAACTTAAGACAGAAAGAAAG
>Ga0247723_1000180_pt1 | contig 40269 bp, 30 predicted proteins | sample MSEWelMarce5H_FC_FD_189079 | JGI IMG/M metagenome (GOLD analysis project Ga0247723, IMG submission 189079) | Subsurface sediment microbial communities from gas well in West Virginia, United States - MSEEL Well Study Marcellus 5H_FC | ecosystem: Environmental > Terrestrial > Deep subsurface >... | reverse complement strand
TTACGATACAATGAAAAAGGGGAATTCAATATACCTTGGGGAAAATATAAGAAAGTAACTTTCGAGGAATTGAGAAACAAAGAATATACCGACTTGATATTAGTGAAAGTAATTTTATGCCCATTTTCTGCATCGAACCCATTTTGGATGAATAAATCGAGTACCACATTCTGTATTTTATACCCTTTTTTTATCTTTCCAGAATGTACCGCACTTCCAATCATTAAAAGTTCGTCATCTGTCAAAAGTTTTATTTTTTCCAAAAGTTTCATATTTCTTTATTTTTATTAATGAGACACAAAGATATAAATTTTTTTCAAATAAAAAAAAAATCTCACAATTATTGTGAGACTTTTGAAATGTTATCAACCTTACTTATCCTGACCACGTTGTTGGACCAGTTATTTACGAGTGGATTGTGAGTTATCACAAATATCTTTTCGAAGTAATCTCTCATCTTGGTAAAGAATTCCCCAACCATTTCAAGATTATCATTAGATATTTTTCCGAACACTTCATCGAAAACCATCAAATTTGGTTTTGGAAGTGAACAAACCTTTGACAGTACCGCTCTCAATGCCATCGCAGCAATCGTTCTTTCATAGCCAGATCCTGACACCATTAGTTTTTCAACACCAGTGGAGTTATCTATCATGATGAACTCAACCTCATTCTTGTCATTGATACGGATTTCCAAACTGAAGTACGCTGAGTCCTGAAGTAATCTCTGAAGTTCAGAGTTAATCAATGGCATCATGGTCTTCATAATCATTTTGGTAATTCCATTCTTACCATAGATTTCAACGTAGATTTTATAAATCTTCTCACGTTCAAACTCCTCAGCAATCTTTAAGATTAGGTCATTGTTCTTTTCGATTCTTGACTCCAAAGATTCTATCCGTGTTGAATTTGTGGTCTGAGTTCTTTCATAACCCCGCTTTTCATTAATAAGTTCATCAATACGCAAACCAGCCTTAACTAACTGAGCATCAATCTCATTATTTTTCTTAATCTTGTCTTGGACTTCCTCATACCTTTTGAGTTTATCTTTAACTTGAGTCAATTTGAGTTCAGTGGATTCCAAAGATAGTTCATACTTCTCCTTGATGAGTTTGTTTCTTTCATATTCATCAAAGTCTTTCTTAAGTTGTGTGAAGGATTGTTCTTTCTTTTCGTAGTCCGCAATTTCTTCTTTGAAATCATTCACAAGTCTTTTGAATGAATCGAGTTGTTTGATTTTCTCGTTGGTCAATTTTGCTTCCATCAATTTGATTCCACAATGTTCGCATTGAATTCCGTCACCATATTTTTCAATAAGGTCTTGGATTTCCTCAACTTTGTTCTCACAAGTAACCAGTTCGGCAAATCTAGATTTGATTACCTCTTTTATATTATCATGTTTATCTTCATGATAAAACTCTTTTGGTTCAACGATTTTGATTTCGTTGATTTGTCTTGTGGTATTGTCTTTGGATACTTCGAGGTCTGAGATTTCAGATTGTAGTTTGATTGGATTCAAAGTAATCAATTCCTTATCCAAATCCATGAATTTAGATTTGAGAAGATTGTCTTTATAGTCCTGTCCCTTCTGAAGTCTTGCGTCCACGTCTGAGATGTTTTTGGACATCAACCTAATCTCATCCTTCATTCTACCTATCTCCTCACCAGAGTTAATATTATCCTGTTTCAGAGACTCTGTGTTATAGACATTGGACACCATACCTCTAGAAAACTCAGAGTAAATTTCTTTACCAGTTTCTTCCTTTTTCTTTAGGAATTCCAAACCAAGGAATCTACTCAAGACCTGTCCTCTCGCAGTTGGTTTCGCCTCCAACAAGTCCTCAAGATTGGATGCGGTGGTAACAATTGTCATCAAGAAATCCTCCATACTTCCGATGGACTTCTTCATGAAGTTCTCAGTCTCCCTTCTTTGTTCTCCCGTGAAATTCTGTAGTTGTCCGTCAGCAAGTTTTTTGAAAAACTCCAATTCAGTTTTGATATTCCATTCACCAGCCTTGGACTTCTTTCTTTCTATTTGACGCAAGATAACATAATCTTCACCATCAATGGTAATGTCACCTTTGACTGAAACTTTATTCACATCGGTAAACCTGTTGAATATTTCTTCAGCCTTCTGAGTTTTGGTGGTTGTGTTGAAGAATAAGAATAATAGAAGGTCAACTGTCAACACAGTCTTACCTCCAAAGTTTGGTGGATCTGATTCAACAACTGTAATACCATTACACTTTTCAAAATCAATTACTTGATTCTGTCCATAGGAAAGAAAATTACTGAATTCAATCTTCTTGATGTACCATCTTTTGAATGGTGTCACCTCAACCTCATTCGCCAACATTTTGTTTTCAACCGCAAGGTCGATGTTCATAAGCTGGTCGAAGTATTGGTCTTGACCTTTGGATTCCAAATAACTCTTCACCAACTCCTTTTGATAATTTTTATCCATGATGTTTACTGAAACATCAATTGTCTGCATGGATTCATCATCAGAAGTTTTTACTTTGGTAATTACATTAATGTTTGTTGAAGAATACTTTTTCATGAAGTACTGCTTCACCGACTTAATTCGTTCCTGAGTAAAGTTTTCTGGTGTGTCTTCCCAAATTACCTGTATATAAGGATTTTCCAAAATAGACGTATCTATATTATTTGGCATATTCGTGTAGTTGTAAGTTGGATATGGATTAAACAAATCCCATTTCATTTTTTATTGTTGTGTTTCAGAAGTTCCGTTTTGTTCTGACTCTTGTTTTTTCTTGAATTCCTCCATCTGAAGTTTCATTGTTTCATTGAACAACTTCTGAATTGCGGATTGTTGCGTCTGAATAGTTTTATTTCTATTTTCAACTCTTTTTCTGTGGGCTTTAGCTCCACCTCTTACTTTAGATTTTCCCATTTGTTTGTTGATTAATTTATTCTGATTTTGGTCGATTTACTTCAAACCATTCTATAATTGCGTTTATTGCCCATACGGCTCCTGAGGCAAACATACCATCAAAAAACCAAGAGTACCATAATGATTCCCCAATCAATATATTCCAAGGAGAATATATAAAAATTCCAATAAAGAATCCAACCCAAGTTGATGTACACATCATACATCTTAACATATCGGATAAGAATATCCAAAAATCTTGTAAAATTGAGTCAACATCTGCCGCCCATCTGTTTATCGCATTTCTTGGTCTATTGAAAATACTACCATAAACGAGGATGTTGCTCATACCATAAGCCATTATCATCCATATTAATATTTGTACCATAATTTTTATTTATATAATTTATCATCTAAGTTCGAACCTCTCAGGAACATCGCCTTCTTTTCTTCTTGAAATTTTTGGATATCTTGAATGGTTTGTTCGTACTCTCTTATTTTTTTATCCTTCTCGATGTTGTCTTGTTTGAGTTTGTGAACTGTGTTCTGTAAAGCATCGAGTTTTGGTTGAAGGTCTCCTGTTGTTTGTTTTTCGATAATGACTTCTTTAATAATCTCAACTGGAATTTCTTTAACCACTTCAACTATCTTTTCTTGTACTACAACCTTTTCCACAGGTATTTCTTTAATCACCTCAATAGTTTTTGGTTCTTGATTTTCTAACTGTCGTATTTTCAACAACAATTCGTTTTTCTCATTTTGGAAATTATTTTCTAACGCTTGAGTTTTAGTGGAAAATATTTGTCTTTGTTCTTCGAATTCTTGTTCTTTTTGGAGAATTTTTGAATTTATCTCTTCTTGGTCTGTAACATAAACAATCTTTTCAACGGGAACTTCTTTAATTACGTCTTTAATAACAACCTTCTCGACCGGAATTTCTTTTATTACCTCAACAACCTTTTCAACAACTCTGTCGACAGGAACTTCTTTTATCACTTCCCTAATAACTTCCTTCTCAACCAACTTTTCGACTGGTACTTCTTTTATTATTTCTTTGATTACCTCTTTTTCGACTATTTTCTCGACAGGTTTTTCTACCTCAACATATTCAATCTTAACCACCTCTTTGATTATTTCGACCGGTATTTCCACCCGTTTTTCAACAATCACTTCTTTCTCCACAATTTTTTCTTGACCCCCACCTAATTTTCCTGGTATTAATCCATACCTCTCAATATTAAACCCCTCGAGATATGCGTTCTTAATCACCTCACTGATTCTTAAATCATTCATATTACAATAAGAAACCAAGTCCTTATTCTCAGTGTTGGATAGGTTGAGTTTATATTCCATTAGAAGTTCACAAGTTTCTCAGTCCCTTCGACCAAGTTATCGATTGAGTTAATATAGAATGATAAGAAAGGTTTTGGGTTAGGTAAATCGACAAAGTCGTATTGGTCTTTGTCAATATCATAAACACCATATCCATGTTTGGATACTTTCTCACCAAAGTTTTGTTGGATGGTTGATCCAATCATATAGGCTTTCTTACCACCAGGAATGTCGAACACTTGTCGTTTGTGAATATCCCCACAAAGTACTAAGTCACATCCCTTGAATTTACTCACGTCAAACCCATCCTCAAACTTGTAACCGATGTCGGTGTACAAACCAGTAATCGGTCCATGAAACAATCCAATGTTTTTATTCTTGGACTTCTGTATGTCAGGCTGAATGTTATGTTCCATCAAAGAATAAACACACCAGTTAATGTTCTCATCCTCATATACACCACGATTCTTGTAATAAACAATATTATCATTCTTCAAAGAATCGATTATGGGAGTAAGGGCATCCAACCTCGTGTTGTTATTTTCGAGAAAGTCATGATTACCAATAATTACAATTGTTTTTGAAATTTTGGCACACTCGGTCAATATCCAAGCAACAAACTCCACCAACTCTGGCGTCATCTGATTTTTGGAATGAACCAAATCACCAGTAAAAACTATTCGGTCAGGTTGTAAGGTTCTCCACTCCTTTAACGCAGATTCAAGGATTCCACGATATAAATCATGGTCCTTGAATAGTCTTACGTGTAAGTCAGAAAAATGTACTAATCTGTTAATCATTGATTATTACTTTCGGTTCTTCGAAAGGATTAAATCCTTTGTTTATGTGACCACAAGAATCACACTTGTAAATTGGAAAGGGTACCGTAGTATCTTCAGATGAACCTGTCATTAACTTTGGAACCAATTTCAGATAAGTTACTTCTCTGAAATAGACTCCTTGACAATTATCACATTTGATTGTCGGTACATCTCTTAAATTAATTTTAGGCTTTTCTAACTCCATATTTTGATTTGTTTAATGTTTCTAAGAATGTTTCTACTTTTGATTGAGCATCTTTAATATAAGACAATTCACATTCAGCATCAAGCTTATTCATGTGAACCTCAAGTTTACTGAAATCAAGTTTATTAAGTGTATTGACAAAGGTGTTGACAAAATCTTTGCTTTTTTTGTTTTCTTTGGATTTGATGAAATTGTATCTGAATATTGTAATTATTTCAAACAATTTTTCAATGTCCCACCCACTTTGTATTAAATCATCTTCAGTAGCGTACTTGTCTTTTACGTCATATAGTTTGACGTTGTCGTTAATTCCCCCACTATTATACTCCAAGTATAAAGCAACTTTTTTATAATCTTCAGTCTTTTTCTTTGTCTCTGTTTTGTTAATCAGATACCCAAGAAATCCGTCTCTTGTATATCTATTGAAAATAGATTCATTGTTCTTACTAGTTGTACACCATTTTGTGTTCGCACCATACTTCATTGAACCTTTGTGAGTCTTAGGTTGAAGTAGCAAAAATTCATCTGTCTCAAGTAAGACGTTAATATGTTCCTCTTTATTGAAATTCTTTTCCTCTCTTACCACTTCAGCAACTTCAATAACTTCAATAAGTTTACTAAAGTTACCGTAGTACTCTTTTGAATAAATGTCTTTATTCTCGATGTAAGGTGTTAGTTCATGAAACTTATTGACAGCCTCGATAATATTAGTAGTAGTTCTGTAACGTCCATCAGTTTTTCTATCCTCCCACGTCTTGAGCATGAAGTCCAAGTATTTTTTTGTTGGCGTAGAATCTGCCGCAACAAACTTGGAAAAGCTTGAGTTGGATACTGACTTATATTTGTTCCTTAAATCATCTACCTTTGACATATGAATTCTTGATTTGAATGTTAAGTATAAAGATAAGAAAAAAATATTTGAAAACAAAAAAACCACCGATGGGTGGTCATTTTTTTAGATACTTTTTCACATCCATTTCAAGGACAATGTCGATGACTTCTTTGGGCACTCTATATTCTTCAAAGAATGTATCTTCCTGTAAATGAGATATGATACATCCGTAAAGTTTAATGTTTTCATATTTTGTCCCTTCCAACATTTTCAATAATAACTTCCCATACAAGGGTAGTTGAAGGTAGTAGTGACCAAGTGCGGTGTTAGGATATTTCTCGAATGGTTCATACATTCTATCGGTGTAACTTGTCTCTTGGAAATTCTTTTTCTTGTTTGTTTTCCAATCTGTAATCAACAATCCAAACTCATCCCCACTCTTATTCATTGTCAACCAAACCTTATCTGGTTGACCCACATATCCAAGTTCAGGATCACCAAGCACCATTTCAGTATCAAGTAATTCAACATTTCTTGACTCCATGAGTTCGAGGTATCTTTTACCCGCAAAAATCATGTTGTCACTCTTCATTAACTGGGTAAGGTCACAATCGAATATTGGCTGACGAACCTCTTTGTAATTCCCATTATTCTCAATCAAAGCTTTCTCCAAAATGTAATGAACTCGGCTACCCAAGTTTGTGGAATAAGTACCAGCAGCGGCCCATTCTTCTTTCAATCGTTCAGCCTCTTGAGGATTTCCACCCGCCTTTTTCAATGCAGCTTCCTCCAACGGAAACTCTCGGTAAAAACTTTTCAGGACTTTGGATACTGAAGGGTAATCTTTCTTACCATTCATTGTATAGATGTGTTTGTCTTCTTCAAAGACCAAACCCAAACTTTTTTGTCTCTCAGAGATAAGTTCACGTATCTCTGATGCCACCGATTTCAAATCTATCATTTTATCTTATTTCGTAGTAATACTCGTCAATTTGTCCCCGTAAGTCACAAACGTCTTTATCGACAGGCAATTTAACTATTTTAATTTTATTATACAATCTTCCACCATTTAATTCATGATAAACTCTGAGTCCATCTTGAAACGCATCCCCATCACAACATATGATGACTTGACCGTTGGCTTTGGTGTACAAGGTTTCAAACAACAACTTACTCATCTTCTTACCTAACATTACCATCGAATTGGTTAGGAAGAATGAATCAAACACACCTTCACACAAATATATGTCTTTATCCCAGTCTATCAAACTTTCATTAAAAATAATCTCATCTTTGGGAACAGATGGATTTTTGTACTTCATTTTTTTTGGAACGAAAGATCTGGCCGTAAAATAATTTAACACTCCTTCCTTGTTGAAGGATGGTACAATAATTCTATAAGCAAAGTCACCACTTACGGTATATCCTATCTTGAACCTCTCAATCATCTCATCAGTAATACCTCTTGATTGGAGGTATCTGTATGCTTCCATGTGTGGAATAAATCTTGGGTTGGATTCTTGGAAGGTGGTGTAACCTTCAGGCAGTCTGAGTTTGGGACGTTTGATGTCTTCCTGTTTGAGTTCCTCAGGTTTGATTAAGTTGTAAACTTTCTTTTGGCTTTTGGTTGCATACTGGTCGAATAGTTTTCCTAACGGTCCTTGAGTTCCATGAGTTTCTGAGCACGCCCAACACTTGTACACATGTTTACTGTAATTAATTTCCAAGTTACCTTTACCATCTCCACTCTCCAACCCTTTTTCTTCCGCACAGACAGGACAGTCAAAAGATATTTGACCTTTGGATTCATAGTGCTGTTTATAATCACCAAGAAACTCCGTGAGTAATTCTACTAAAACATCAACCTCGTCTGTCATATTACAAATATAATCAATTATTCGTCAGAATCATCAGGGTCAGGATTTATTCCTACGATGTGCTTCCTCCACCATATCATTAAAGGGTGAGTTTCTTCAACTAAATTTTCGATTAGATGAAATGAAACTATAAATGATAGGGTCAGAAAAAAACAAAAAAAATATAAGATTAACCAACCCATTTCACCTTTTTGATATCAGATGATTGGGATAGACGAACACCAAAAAGGGCGGTTCTTAATTGTATGTCCTCGAAAAAAAATCTTCTTAAAACTCGGTTGAGTTTCACTTGCGAAATTGCTTTAGCGTTCTGAGTAATATCAGAGTGTTGTATCCATTTATAATGTCCATTCATGATAGCATGTATTTTCCCCTTGAAAACAACGTCAACTTGCTCATCAAATTGAGAATATCCATTTTTTACCTTACGGTATCCAACAATCTGTAATACCCCCTTAAATTTGTTGTTTTCGATGGATAGAGTTCCGTATTTTTTCACAATACGTCTAACAGTTTTTACCTCAGCAGTTTTGATAGTTTGTGTTTTCATGGTGCTAAGATAATAAAAGAAATCTACTCTACCAAATTTCTTTCATCTTCATAAATCCTAAAGCGGCACAATAAGCGTCAGTTTGGTCAAAATTTTCTTTTTTGAGGGTATTATTTTTTGTGTACAACCAATTTATTTGAGGCTCTCTTTTAGCAACCAATTCCCAAATAACAACTTTCTTGTCAATGTCTTTTGGCATACCACCAAACAAAACATATTTGTCTTTATCATTTGGTTGTACTAGATGAGGAAATGCGAATTTTCTTGAATTATATGTTGAAATAAACTCAGGGACAACTCCCAACACGTCATAAACTTCTTTACATATCAGAGTATTAAATCTCATCAAAGTGCTAACAGTATAAACATTGTTGGAGTTTAACAATGGTTCTTCAATGACCACGTATTGAATCCCCATTCCTTTATAAGACAATAGTTTTTCTCTAAAAATTTGTCCTTTTAATAACAATTCCTCGATTTTATTTTCTACCTTTGGTTTCGGAACTGGCGAAATGTGAGTTAATTCCAATAATTCTTTAGTTTGAACATCGAATAACGCCGCACCAATTGTACGTGTAGAAACGTCTAACCCTAAAACTTTAATACTTATTTTCATTTATATTTTTTTATTCATAATATTCCCATTTATATCCCCCTGAAGTTTTGTGATACCCAACTCCTCTACAAACTTCGGATACATGTCTTATTTGTAAAGCCTTTTGAGCATCAGATATCGAATCCCATACTTTCACAATATTACCATCCAAATCGAGTTGTTTAACTTTTAATTTTACTGTTGACGCGTTTGACATCTTTTTTTTCAACTCTTCGCTAAACTTTTTTCCTTTATTAATCGATACTCTTCCTTTGAGGGATTTAGATAAATTTTTTTTATGCTTATCAGTTCTTTCTAAATTGTTATTCAACCAAGGAATCGGTTTCCCTTTTTTTGCGTTCGACATTTTTAATTTTGATTCATCGGTATGTTTTCTTCCTTTTGTTGAGGGAGGTTGATCTCCACCAATAGTTCCATTAGTTAAATGGCACCCTAAAAATTTGAAATAGGAAATATAAAATTTTTCCCAGTACTCCCAATCATTATTAGAAACTTCATCAACAATTTCAATTTCTGGATGAATATTATTATCAAGAAGTTTTCTAATCCATCTATCTTTATGTGTGTCTCTAACAAACCGTTCATTTATGTGTCTTCTGATTCTCCTTTTAGTATCGGTTGTTTTTCCAACATATCTAACTTGCTTTGATGTTGGGTCGATTAGTAAATAAATAAAAACTTTGTCCATAATAATAAATATTATAGAAACGACAAAAATACTTAGTGAGTATATCCAAACCTACATTAGAAATCGAGTTTTATTACAAACTGTTGGATACCCTGACGTAGTTCAGGAGATTGTAGTTTAGATATAACAATAAGATCATAATTCTGATCGTAAAGGCCAATTTCAGTAATATATGATTTTGTTCCTTGTGTCCAAGTAGGGTTCGACGTATTTGTAAACTGATTCCTGTTCAAGTTGACTAAATATTTCATTTCATAAATTGTTGCAGAGATGTCAGTTTCTAAATTCGCGTAAAAATAATATTCGTCCCCAAAATTCAAAAGATCTGTCTGTCCATTCAATGGGATGTCCAAATAATTTTGTAATTGATATGCAGCAGCACTATTGTAATCATCAAGTCCTATTTGGAATGTTGTTCCCGTTAAGGCCGCCTGTGTAATAAATCCATTCGATAAGGTCATGGCGGATGTAACATCAATTTGTCTCCAAGCCGTTGGTGAAGGTCTTGTATCTCCTGTAACCATTTGGCAAATGATTTTCATTGATGTTGCGTTATACCCTGTAAATTCGTTTGTACCTAAAAATCCGAATTCTCCTCCGAATCTTACGGCAACATTTTGAGTGTTAGCGGTTACGGAGTTATTTGGCTGTACTACAGAATAATAATTACAATGAAGTGAACTTGTTACACCTGTTTGTGATTCAAATAGATAACTCACCCAAAATCTTTGAGATGGATTCGAAAGAAGTCCCACAGAATTATTGTTAGTGTCACAAATGTTTGGTGTTAACAAACTCAATTTCGGTGCAGGTAAAGTAAAGTTTCTGTTTGACTTATATGAAAGGGCTGCGATTACCTCTTCATCATCTATAACAATAATTTCTTGGTCAGGAAATACTTTACCAATTCTATTCAAATTACCATTACTATCAGCATTAGTATCCCACAAATGATAGTATCTGATACCAGGGTCATTCATGTCAATATTCTTTGTTGACTTGATGTAGAATGGTTTACATAAATCATATCCTGGTGGGTCAATAAAAAATGTTTGTCCTATTGTAGTTCCTGTTGATTTATGCCACATCAAGGTTGGAATGGTTAACTTGAAATGTCTGGCTAATCCGATATCATCCGTAGGATTTTGTGGATCGAACGGTTGAGTTGAAAACTTCTCTCCATAGACATGGTCGATGTCTTGATTAGTATAATGAATAATAGCAATGGCTTTTTGGTCTTGAGGTCTTACAACAACTTTCTCGTCGAATGAATTGTAATAAAATACTTCACTAGTATCAGTTTGTCCTGATGGTTCGTTGTACCCTAAATATTCTTTGGTACCTATGTATGACACAGAACCAAATTTGGTATAGTCTTCGTATTGGTTACTAAACAAACCAGCAGGGCTCTCAGTCCAAGGAATATTCATGTTCCAAATGGGGGTATTCTCTCTGGCACTTACATCACAAGGTGATTCAAAGTTAAGAGTATCTGTTTGCCAATAAGGTGCTGGTGTTACAAAATCATATAATTCTGTCATACCTGATGGGTAAACATATAATCTGGCAAAGTTTGTCTGAACAGGTAGATTATTAAATGTAGGTAACGATCTGTCTAATGTTAATGTGAATGTGCTTCCCGTTGTTCCTGTCACAGGACTCATGTTCTGAATCTTATAGGTTAGGATTTGGTTTGTCGCAAAATCTCCACATCCACCGTTTCCATCATAAACAATAGTTACAAAGTCATTGATGGATGGTGTACCTGAACTCAAACAAGAGGTTGGTGAACTATCAAATTCGATAGCCATAGATGTTTGTCCTGAAAGTGTTGACATGTCTACCCAATAACTTGAAGTCATTGTGTAAGCAGTGCTTGTCTGTATCAGTGTTGTACCTGTTGTGAAGAATCCTTTTACTCCCGCAGAGTTATAAACTTGTTGGAAGTTACTATCCATGAAAGGTATTCCATAGGTATTACCTGTAGCACCTTGTACGTAATATGGATACTTTATATTTTGTTTGTTTGATTGTGGTGAGCCTGTATCATTTTGTGCGTTAAACGCTGGCATCAAAATATTATTATTGGTCTGATTATAGTTCGGTACCGCAGTATAACTCACTTCACTATCACCAATTTGAAAATAAGAGATATTGAAGGTACCTTGAGAGATATTTCTCCGTCCAACATCAGTCAGTCGTGTGTTGATAAGTCCTGCAGTATTTTTAATAATATAAGCCATTGTCTATAAATAGTTGTTCTGTTTTTTTATTCTATTGGTCCGAAGTCACAATTTACTACAATCGTAAGACAAGTGACATTAGATGGATTATTTGCGTCTCTTATTCCAACATACGAAGTTCCACTTGGTACGTAAAGATAATCTTTGGAAGTCCCATTTAAGAAATTGAATGTTCCAGTCAACGCATCATTACAATTTGTGTAATATGTGTCAGTGATATCATATTGTCCTGAACCACCAGCAAAATTAGTAAGGACTACAGTCGCAACTCCACCGAATCCGCAAAGTATCGTTGATGTCGCAACTAAAGGTTTTGAAGGAACATTACCAGTTGAATTGAATGTTACACTGTTTGAGTTAATAGTATTAGATGTCGAATCAGCAATTACTCGACAACATCTACATCCGTTAATACTTTGTTGAGTAAATTGTGCCGTAATCTGTTGTGTTAAATTGGTCAAACAATTACTTTGGGATCCTGATTGTCCTGCTGTGATTGATAACACAGATGTATTTTCAATAAACACAGGATAGTTGTTTCCAATTTGTAATTGGTAGGTATCCGCTTCAGTTACCGCAGTGAATGTTTCAGGGCTACAATTAGGTCTACTACCTGTCTGTAATATTGTCTGAGTTGTTGAAGGTGTCTTCAATACACCATTCTCAAATATCAAGAAGGTATCTGTAATTGTTCCTGTACCAGGACCATTGTAAGTTTTGATTGATGACATTGTCAAATTGAATGGTATGGTGAGTCCTGGCGGTAATGGTGGAGTACTTACGATCTGATAGAATGTTGTACGAGAATTGTAATTACTCAAAGTAATATCTTGAGTTGCGGCAGTATTGGCACTTAGGGATAACTGATAAGTTACAGGTTGTTGAGTGAATCCAACTGTAGCACTTTCGATGTCGGTATTACCTGCCGAATCTCTCACAGTAATTGTATATGAACCAGCACATAGGTCTTCAAAAATGTTAGATGTTTGATAAGTTGAACCTCCGTTGATTGAGAATAGATATGGAGGATATCCATATTGTGCGTTTACAATTATATCACCGTCACAATTTGTAACACTATCACATGTGTTGTTATTCACAGATAGACTTGCTTGTATCGGTATGACAGCAGGACAAACACCTTGAGTCATGGTAACACTATATGTGTTAACTCCACCGGCAATAATCCATCCTGATATCGGAACAGAAGCTGTAGATGTACTTGTGAATATACCACCTCCGTCAGGATTGAATGGTATTGTCGGATTCGATCCTGTGACTTCCCATCGACCAACTGTAGAGTTCCAAACAATATTATATTGTCCGTCTGAAGTTGACCATGTTGTTCTTCCATTTCTAATTCCATTACAGTTGAACTGTAGTGGTCCGTAAGCAGTAGCACTACTTATAGCAATCAAACACAACTGTGGACAAACTCCTGATGGTGTAACTGTTGGAGTCACGGTAGGGCTCGGAGTAATAGTTTGAGTTGGAGGGAATAAACTACAAATAGTAGATGCTGTGTAATCTCCATAAAAATCCACAACTGTCACTTGGTAAGCACCTTGAGGAATACCAACCAAAGTTTGAGTTCTTTGTCCTCCTTCCCAATAAATAGAATAAGGACTTGTACCACCAGTAATTTTCAAAGACAAGATACCATCCAAAGAACTTGGTGAACTCGGCATTGATATTGGAAAACAACTTACACCCATATCAAAAAGGGTGAACACATCACAATTGTTTCTTAAAGAAAGTACTTGACTATTTGTTGGTGTCTGTGTTGGAGTTCTGGTTACAGAAGGTGTTGATGAACTCGTTGGTGTAACTGTAGGTGTGGCAGTGTTAGTTGGTGTTAAAGTCGGAGTCTGAGTGGGTGTCGGAGTTGGACAACTAACTGAGGCAACAACATTCAATTTTACAACACCATTCGATGGTTTGGTATAATCCATAGTTATGGATATTCCACTAGCAGTTCCTTGTCGGAAATTACCACAACAATCGGTATAAAAATAACTTGAACCTGGATTAACTAAGGTATATGCTTGTCCACATAAAATTGGTGTGGAAGATGGTGTAGCATTTGGAGTCCTTGTTTGAGTTGGTGTATTAGTTGGTGAAGATGTAATCGTTGGAGTTGGTCTCGGAGTTCTTGTTGGAGTTACACTAGGTGTTTGAGTTGGAGTGTTGGATGGTGTGTTAGATGGTGCTGCCGTTTGAGTTGGTGTAACAGAAGGATAACAACTATTATTATCAGTACATGTATTACCAGTATCAGTTACGGTAATTCCCTCAATAAATTCCGAAGCACCAAAATACCCGTATTTGAATGTAGGGAAAATAGATGAACAAATATAAAAAGCAAACGAACTTCCAAGATTAGTGTTGGGTTGGTTTAATGCTATAGCACTATCAGCTTGACCATTACAGTCAGCAAACACAACATATAAATCTTCGCCTCCACTGGTAGCTAAATCATAAGGGACTTCAATGTAATAACAAGTACAGGTAGACATCTATTAGTTTATTATATCCTATAATTATAGGTTTTAATTGTTTTTTGTATAGATTAATATTATTCTCATACTATTTCATAACTACCGTTAAATTGTAAACTATCAAGATTTCCCCAAGTAAAAGGAATATTTGCTGTTAGTGCACCTGATGGAGTTGATGTTGTGATAATGGATGATTTATCTACAGCGCCTGTATAAGTACCATTAACAATTCCTGTATACCAATTAACCCCATTATCTAATATAGAACAAGGGAATTGTACTCCATCTGGAGATTCTGCGTCTACCGGTAAACTAAATCTCCAATCACCAGTACCACCACTTGTTGTTGTACCCCAATTTAATTTCACTCTAACGAATGCTGTTTTTCCAATAACTGTGTAGTAACCTGTTAATGAACCATTACCTAAAACTGGTTGTGGATTACTTTGTGATGACCAAGTAACGGTGTATGCTGACCATGAGTAATCGGTTAAATCTGTTCTTCTCTCAACAGCATTTGTTGAGGGATTATAAACTAATACTTGATTGGAACTACTTCCTGATTGTACAGTTAATAATCTTGTTTCTCCTGAGACAACTAAATCAGAACCTAAATTCAAATCACCAGTTGAACATGAGTAATCAAAAGTTTTTGTTTTTATTAATAATGGAGAATATTCTTCAGTACATGATACTATTGTAGTTGATGGAATAGAACGCCCACCAAAAGCAAGCGCTGAAGTTTGTGTGCCGGCTCCTGCTAAACCATATCTTGCGGTTGATAAAGTACCTCCTGCGGACCATGAGTTACCGTCATATTCTTCGGTACTTGAATTAAAATCTCCACCAAAAGCAAGTCCGGCGTTTTGTGTTCCTGCTCCCGCTAATTGTGCTCTTGCATTTATTAACGATTCACCTGCGGACCATGAGGTACCATCGTACTCTTCGGTACATGATAATCTAACTGCAGAATATATCCCACCAAAAGCGAGTGCTTCATTTTGTTCTCCGGCTCCTGCTAAGAAATACCTTGCGGTTGATAAAGATCCTCCCGCGGACCATGATGTACCATTATATTCTTCGGTACATGAGTATCCAGGTTTTCCACCAAAAGCAAGCCCGGCATTTTGTGTGCCTACTCCCCCAATAGTAAATCCTCCAGTTATTAATGCTCCACCTACAGACCATGATGTACCATTATATTCTTCGGTACATCTTTGTAATGGAGAACTACCACCAAAAACAAGTCCAGCGTTTTGTGTTCCTGCCCCAGCTAAAGAATTTCTTGCATTTATTAAAGACCCACCTGCGGTCCATGACGAACCATTATATTCTTCAGTACATGATACTACAGTATTAGATGGAGCACGAACTCCACCAAAAGCAAGTCCGGCGTTTTGTGTTCCTGCTCCTGCCAAACAAACTCTTCCAGTTATTAAAGCTCCACCTGCGGACCAAACTGATGCTCCTGGTAATAAAACCGAAAATTCAATATTACCAGTATTAGCCGTAACAACTAAACTTCCTAGTATTCTCGTTTCTCCTGAAACATATAAATCAGAACTTAAATTCAAATCACCAGTCAAACAAGAGTAATCAAATGTCTTAGTAGATGGGAACTGATTATATCCTTCGGTACATGATACTATACCTAAACTTGGTGAAGTACCACCAAAAGCAAGTGCCGAAGCTTGTGTTCCCTCACCACTTAAATTCCGTCTTACTGTTATTAAAGCAACACTTGCAGACCATGATGTACCATTATATTGTTCGGTACAAGATACGTATCCGGAATTAGCAATCCCCCCAAAAGCAAGTCCAGCATTTTGTGTTCCTGAACCAGCTAAACTATATCTTGCGGTTATTAAAGCTCCACCTGCGGACCATGATGTACCATTATATTCTTCGGTACATGATAATATTGACGGTGTACCACCAAAAGCAAGTCCAGCATTTTGTTCTCCAGCTCCCGCTAAACAACATCTTGTAGTTATTAAAGCTCCACCTGCGGACCATGAGGTACCATCATATTCTTCGGTGCATCTTCCTGATGCGACATTACCACCAAAAGCAAGTCCAGCATTCTGTGTTCCGGCTCCAGCTAAACCGAATCTTGAATTTATTAAAGCCCCACCTGCGGTCCATGATGATCCATCGTATTCTTCGGTACACCCAACAACTGATGGTGTGATTCCACCAAAAGCAAGTCCAGCGGTTTGTGTTCCAGCACCTGCTAATAAACTTCTTATAGTTATTAAATTTCCACCTAATGACCATGATGAACCATCGTATTCTTCGGTACATCCTACTATAGAAGGGACACTACCACCAAAAGCAAGTCCAGCATTTTGTGTTCCGGCTCCAGCTAAATTAGTTCTTCCCGTTATCAATGCCCCACCTGCAGACCATGTCGCGGGTAAATAACTAAACTCAACATTACCCGTGCTAGCAGTTACAACAAGACCTCCTATTATTGCCGCAGAGCCTGTTGTTGAATTATAAGTAATTCCTGATTGTGCTATTGCTCCATTGGAAGTTCCATCAGAAGTCAATATTCTTGAAATTTCCGGATTTTGGACTGTATTAAATCCTGTTCCAGATGATCCTGAACTTCCTGATGACCCAGATGTTCCTGTAGACCCGCTAGTTCCTGATGAACCAGATGTTCCTGAAGAACCGCTAGTTCCTGATGAACCATTTGTACCTGAACTTCCTGAAGAACCAGATGTACCTGTAGATCCACTAGTCCCTGAAGACCCTGAACTTCCTGAAGAACCAGATGTTCCTGTAGAACCACTGGTTCCTGATGAACCATTTGTTCCTGAACTTCCTGAAGAACCAGATGTTCCTGTAGAACCACTAGTTCCTGATGAACCATTTGTGCCTGAACTTCCTGAAGAACCTGATGTTCCTGAAGAACCTGATGTTCCTGTAGAACCACTAGTTCCTGATGAACCATTTGTGCCTGAAGAACCTGATGTTCCTGTAGAACCACTGGTTCCTGATGAACCATTTGTTCCTGAAGACCCTGAACTTCCTGAAGAACCGCTAGTTCCTGAAGATCCAGATGTACCTGTAGAACCACTGGTTCCTGATGAACCATTTGTTCCTGAAGACCCTGAACTTCCTGAAGAACCGCTAGTTCCTGAACTTCCTGAAGAACCAGATGTTCCTGTAGACCCGCTAGTTCCTGATGAACCATTTGTACCTGAACTTCCTGATGAACCAGATGTACCTGTAGAACCGCTAGTTCCTGATGAACCACTCGTGCCAGAAGTTCCTGAAGAACCAGATGTACCCGTAGATCCGCTAGTTCCTGAAGAACCACTAGTTCCAGACGATCCTGACAATGCGCTTGACAAAGTGGCAACTGTTATTTGTTGGGAGGTTCCTGTTAAAATTGGGTCCCCTTGTTGGTAATTTGTTACGATATATAATAAATCACTCGCCGAAACTGAAGTTGCTGCAGATAATTGTGTTAATTTTTGGTCTGACATCTTGGTTTTTATTTATAAATATTTAATCTATCATTTATTCTAAAAGAAGTGGTAACCCATTCTCTAATAATAATGCGGAATTATCTTGAAGTAGGAATTCACCCATAATATTTGTTGGAGTTATTGTTGGTGTAGGTGTAGGAGTTTCAGTATTAGTAGGAGTTACCGTTTGTGTTGGTGTAGGTGTTTCGGTGTTAGTTGCCGTAACAGTAGATGTTTGAGTTGGAGTATTTGTAGGCGTTTCAGTATTTGTTGGAGTTGGAGTTTCGGTATTTGTTGCAGTGTTAGTAGGTGTCTGAGTTGCAGTATTAGTAGGCGTATTGGTAGGAGTTTCCGTAGCAGTGCTAGTCGGAGTTTCAGTGTTAGTAGGAGTATTGGTAGGAGTTTCCGTAGCAGTGCTAGTCGGAGTTTCAGTGTTAGTAGGAGTATTGGTAGGAGTCTCAGTTGCTGTCGGAGTTGGAGTTTCTGTTGGCGTAGGTGTATTGGTTGGAGTTTCCGTAGCAGTGCTAGTCGGAGTTTCAGTATTAGTAGGCGTATTGGTTGGTGTCTCTGTCGCAGTGCTAGTCGGAGTTTCGGTATTGGTTGGTGTATTAGTAGGAGTATTTGTTGGGGTTTCTGTAGGAGTGTTGGTCGGAGTTTCTGTATTAGTAGCAGTATTAGTTGGAGTGGAAGTATTAGTCGCAGTTAATGTTGTTGTAGCGGTAGGAGTTGATGTATTACTTGGTGTTTGAGTATTACTTGCAGTATTTGTCGGAGTGTTAGTTGGGGTAACAGTATTAGTTGACGTTACCGTTGGAGTTGGGGTTGGTTCTGGACAAGGTTGTAGTGTACTTAATGAAACACCATTATTATTTGTTACAGTTTGTGTACCAGATGAATCTGTTGTTACTGACGCTCCCAACATTAAATATTTGGTATTTGGTAACGACGTAAGAACTCCTTTTGGAACAGGTTGAGTTGTTAAATTTGAATTATACACCGCAGTTCCAACAGTTATTCTCATATTAGTCCAATAACCCGGCCAATATCCACCATAGTATCTACCAATAGTGTCAGTTGCAGTAGTGTAATTAAATGTATCAACTTGAGTGTTAGTACTTCGTACACCATCAATGTAAACCGCGGTAGTTCCATCGGCGTTACTATTATATATGAAATAGTGCCAAGCGTTTGTACTGATAGCGGATGCCATGTTATAGGTATATGAACCTCCTCCACCATTTTTGTCTGTAAGAATTGTTGTGTTATTTGTGAATGCTAGATTTAACGCTCCCAAATTACTACTAACAGGGACACCTAATATTCCTCTATTATTAAAGTTTGAGGTATTATAGAACCATCCCTCAACAGTGTATGAACCGACTCCAAAAGTAACACCAGGACTTATTCCTAATGATTGATTACTACCGTTAAATAATAAACTTCCGGCTAATGGTGAACAAGGAGTGGAAGTTGGTGTAGGTGTCGGTGTTGTTGTTCTGGTTGGTGTTACAGTTGGTGTTGCCGAAGTTCTAGTAGGACTTGAAGTTTGAGTGATAGTTGGTGTTACAGTTGGTGTTTGAGTCGCAGTGTTAGTTGGTGTTTCTGTATTAGTAGGAGTATTAGTTACCGTTTGTGTTGGTGTTTCGGTACTAGTTGGAGTGTTAGTTGGAGTTTCCGTATTTGTTGGAGTGTTAGTTGGAGTTTCAGTAGCAGTATTAGTCGGTGTTTCTGTATTTGTTGGCGTATTGGTTGGTGTTTCTGTTGGTGTTTGAGTTGCGGTATTTGTTGGAGTTTCCGTATTTGTTGGGGTATTAGTAGGAGTTTCAGTATTAGTAGGAGTATTAGTTGGAGTTTCAGTTGACGTACTAGTTGGAGTTTCTGTATTTGTTGGAGTGTTGGTAGGAGTTTCTGTAGGAGTTTCACTTGGTGTATTTGTTGGCGTTTCTGTATTAGTAGGAGTGTTAGTTGGAGTTTCAGTAGGAGTTTGAGTCGCAGTATTTGTTGGAGTGTTAGTTGGAGTTTCTGTAGGAGTAACAGTATTACTTGGAGTAGGAGTTGGTGTTGGAGATAGTGTTCCTACCGCACATACATTAACCACTCCTTCATTAGGGGTGAAAAGAGGGAAGAATACATGTAGTGGTTGTGTTACAGCGTTAGTTGATGTGTAAATTAAAGTTGAATTACGATAATACTTTACACTTGTTCCATCATAATCCACTTTCCACACATCTGATGCTGAAACAACACTACCAACATTGATAACGGCAACTTGACTACCGTTTTCATATATTCCAACACTGTCAGCATTAAACGTAAAAATTCCATATGACGTATCTACGAATGAGTTGCCCGGGTTGTAAGAGAATCCTCCCATTAAAATATTGCCACTCGCAGAAAGTTGGAAGGTTACGTAAACTGGTCCTGTAAATGTTTCCAAAGAATATGCTGATGAATTCCATCCTTCTGTTCCATCTTTTGTCGCACTGTTAAAGGTTGTTGTTGCATTATTACCTATGAATGTAAATGTTTCACAATTAACAATAGGTGATGGTGTCGGAGTTGGTGTCTCTGTTGGTGTTTCAGTAGCCGTATTTGTTGGTGTTTCAGTGTTAGTTGGAGTATTAGTAGGTGTTTCTGTAGGAGTATTTGTAGGTGTCTCAGTATTGGTCGCAGTATTTGTAGGTGTCTCAGTTGGAGTTTGAGTCACAGTATTAGTTGGAGTTTCTGTATTGGTTGGGGTATTGGTAGGGGTCTCCGTAGGCGTTTCTGTTGCAGTATTAGTCGGAGTTTCAGTATTAGTTGGTGTATTAGTTGGCGTTTCTGTAGATGTATTAGTTGGAGTTTGTGTTTCCGTACTAGTTGGAGTCGCAGTTGAAGTTTCTGTATTGGTTGGTGTATTAGTAGGTGTCTCAGTTGGAGTTTGAGTTACAGTATTAGTTGGCGTTTCCGTATTGGTTGGAGTATTGGTAGGTGTTTCAGTTGGCGTGTTAGTAGGTGTCTCAGTTGGAGTTTGAGTCACAGTATTAGTTGGTGTTTCCGTATTGGTTGGCGTATTGGTAGGTGTTTCAGTTGGGGTATTAGTTGAAGTGTTAGTAGGGGTTTCTGTGGCAGTTGGTACCGGTGTTTCTGTAGGAGTAGCAGTAGCAGTTTCTGACGGAGTTTGAGTGTTAGTAGGTGTTTCTGTAGGCGTATTTGTTGCCGTTTCTGTAGGAGTATTTGTAGGTGTCTCAGTAGGTGTGATGGTCGGTGTCTCTGTTGGTGTAGGAGTTTGTGTCTCGGTAGAAGTTGGAGTTTGCGTAGGAGTGCTAGTTGAAGTCTCAGTAACAGTATTTGTAGGAGTTTGAGTTACAGTTTGTGTTGGCGTTTCTGTTGGAGTTGGTGATTGGGTTGGCGTTGGAGTTACGTTAAAGAAAAATTCTGAAGTGAAAGTAAATGATGTTGTCGCAGAAGTCGAATAACTAATATCTGTCAGTGTTCCAGTTTGGTTCAAACTATTATAGTCACCATTTACGAATGTTTGAGTAAATCCAGAAGATTCACCGATTGGGATTAATATTGAAACTGGTATTGTAATAGTTCCACCAGTTGTAATACCCAAGACAGCGTTGAAATTGACCGTGAAATTGTCTGCTACAGGCACCTCAGATGTTGCCGAAAAACCTGCCCCTATTGATCCAGAAAATATAAATCCATCTAAAATTATATTATTATTTCCAATAGTCGCAGTTGGAGTTTGAGTTGGTGTCGTAGTATTTGTTGGTGTCGAAGTTTCAGTATTTGTTGGAGTTTGAGTTTGCGTCTCTGTTGGTGTAGGAGTTTGTGTCTCGGTAGCAGTTGGAGTCAACCCAACAGTTGCAGTTGTAGACGGAGTCGCTGTTTGAGTCGGAGTTAGAGTTGAAGTATTTGTTGGAGTTAATGTTTGAGTATTTGTAGGTGTCGTAGTATTTGTTGGTGTATTTGTTGGTGTTGGAGTTGACGTACTTGTTTGTGTTGGAGTTTGTGTAAATAACTCAATACACAATGCGAAATCCAAAATAGTTCCAGATCCATCTACCTGAACCGCATAACTATTCCCCCCAAATGTAAATTTAGTAAATCTATTATTTCCATTATAAGGATTAAACAAAGTACCACCGAAGGCTGTTTGATAAATTTTGACCCCAACTACAGGAACTGTATCCGCCTCATTAGTGTAGGTATAGTAATTAACAAGAGTTAGTTGGTCACTACAAGTGTTTGCAGAAGTTGAAAATGTATTTTGTCCAATCAAGTGAAGTGAAAATGCCGGAGTAACTGATGGCGTAGGAGTATTTGTTTGTGTCTGGGTCGGTGTGGAGGTATCTGTTGGAGTTACCGTCGGAGTATTTGTTTGAGTTTGTGTTTGAGTTGGAGTACTTGTTGGTGTTCTAGTAACTGATGGAGTTACACTTGAAGTTAATGCTGGTGTTATAGGTATTACTTCACCATCAATACAACCATTAACGTCTTCAATTTTTATTACAATATTGGTTTCATCATAGGGAGGAGGAACCGTAAATGTATATGGAAAAACTGAAACGGTTGACACGTACACACAGTTTGCACTGAATGAATCACAGTAGAATATTTCGACTGGAGTATTTGCGGTTACCGATGTAATTGTTACTTGTTGACTCATGATATTACAGTACTAGTACCAGAAATTATGCAGTTGTTTGCGTCAATCGCCTTCACCATATAGTTCGGAGACACATCATAAGGAGAAGGAATATCAAATACATATGGAAATGTTGAACCTATGGTTGAAATATAAAAACAACCTGATCCATCAACCTGACAAACATAAATGTCGTAAGGTGTTTGTCCTGTAATATTGTTTATAGTAACTTGAACTCCCATATCTTTTATTTATTTAACATTGTGTTGATGATAATCCGATTACTACACCAGACCCATTCAAGTCCCAGTTAGCTCCCTGATGGAATACATATATTTCACTAACCACATTCTGTAAAGTCGAATCTGTGTATAATATACATCCAGTATTAATTGTCTGACAATTTGAATACAATGTTTTCGGATTGGTAATAGCGTCAGAACAAGCGTCAAATATACTTATATCGCTCACACCACTGTTTCCAAATGCTCCGATATTTCCTGTAGCACAGGCCTCACAGTCAGAATAAGTTTGACTTGGAATACCTGTAAAATAATTACCTCCATAGTTTATTGGTGTAACTTTTGGTGATGGAATATAAGATGTATTAAACTGACCAACAAAGTACCAACAATTTCCATCGTTATCTTTGAATGTTTCATTTACCACAATTGGGAAAGATACTGGTTGAGTTTGGATAACTTGAGTTATCGTTCCTCTTCCTCCACCGATACGATTACAAGATTGATAAACATATAGGAAGTTCGGAGTCAATGATGGTGATGCTGTTATAGATGGTGTAGGTGTTTGTGTTGGTGTTGGAGTTCGGGTCTGAGTTGGTGTCGGTGGAGGTGTTGTTCCAAGGGTTGCGGTTTGAGATGGTGTTGGAGTTTGTGTTCTAGTTACACTTGGTGTTATTGCCGCAGTTGAAGTTGGAGTGTTGGTAGGAGTTGATGTTGTAGTTGGTGTTGGAGTAGGTATAGTACTACAGAATTCACAAGAAGAATAGATTTGTACGATAGTTCCAATGTTGCTATTTGATGACAAATTTTTATCATCTCTAGAATAAATCACACAACGATCTACCCCGTTAACTTGGACAAACATTGTCATACCAATTAACACAGGTGTTCCCAAGAAAGACAAGGAATCGGTGGTATAGAATTCTTCTCCACTTCCACAATCAGTCAACACCTTAGCAGATACACAACTGAAGGTCTCATCCAACATTGGGAATGTAACAATACCTCCAATAGATACAGTTCTTGTAAGTGTAACTGAAGGTGTCAATGTCACAGTTGGAGTTGTTGAAGTGAATCCACTTAAACTAAAATTAATACCCACGCCAGAACAGAAATTACCTGAAGGTGTTGGTGTTGGTGTTACTCCTAATGAAGTAATATCAAAATTAACATCATCACAAGCAATACTCGGAGTTGGTGTTGGTAATGGCTCCCAATCACAATCAAAATAAGCGTTGAAATTGAAAATTGAACAATCGACTGGCGTTGGTGTTGGAGTCGGGCAAATACCTCCCGAGAAATCATTCGCAGAAATATCAGGACATTGTGAATTACAAGGATAAGACCCTCTTAATAAACAAGTTCCTCCAGGAGTTGCTCCACTGGCTAAACACCAGTAATCACCAGTATAATAGATAACCGCTGAAGTTATTCCATCACCAGAATAATAAATTCTTGAATTATATGTTCCGGCCGCTTCATAGTTTCCATTGTATCCTGAAAAAGATGGTAATGTGGTATAAAAACAGAAGTCCGTAAATGGACACGCAGATGGTGACGCTGAAACAGTCGGTGTTTGAGTTGGTGTAGACTGTGGTGTACTAGTTGGAGTAGGTGTTGGAACACAAAAGGAACAATCATCAAAATCAGGGTCTCCCAAATCAGGTCCACCTGGCCCTGAGAATTCAACGAAACTATAACACTCACCATTATATAGATAAGTTCCCCCAACAAAGGCTGTGTCTTCTCTTACGTTAGCGTAAAATACACTACCATTAGAACACTTATATAATAAAGCAGCAACATTTGATACCGTTGGACATAGTGCGTCAGCACATCCTGAGGCCGTCTGTTGAAAACTATACCCTGTTCCATTATATATTGGTCCAGATCCAGTTAAGGGAACAACTGTCGCACATCCTGTAAATTCAGTACCTCCACTAATATAATATACCGACCCTAAAACTAAGGTCATAGGAATATTAAAGAATCTGAAAAGGTTTAAGTTATTAGTACAATCTTGAAATTGAACTGTATTACCCGCAGTTTGTGTAGTTGTAGGTGTTTGAGTTGGAGTTGAAGTATTTGTTGAAGTATGAGTAGGAGTTGTGGTAGGTGTAGAACTGTTCGTTGGAGTTTGAGTAGGAGTTGCTGTTGGTGTTGAAGTATTTGTTGCCGTTTGAGTTGTAGTTGTTGTAGGAGTATTCGTTGGAGTCACAGTCGGCGTATTTGTAGGTGTTTCGGTATTAGTCGCAGTCTGTGTTGGCGTTTCAGTTGGAGTATTGGTTGGCGTCTCTGTCTGAGTCGCAGTCTGTGTTGGCGTTTCAGTTGGAGTATTTGTCGGTGTTTCAGTTGGGGTTGGGGTTGGAGTTTCAGTAGGAGTTGGTGTTGGAGTCGGAGTAGGGCAACAAGAATTTAATGATTGGGTTGCAGATGATCCTCCTAATGGAGCTGTCGATATGTTATTTTTATAATAATAAATGTTTGGTGCGGGAGAAGATGATGTATTTACACAAATATCATCAGGAAAACTTCCGGCTGAAGTATAAGATTTTGTTGTAGGAACCCCACCACAGTCAATATAGTCAACGTACAGAGTATTGTTATCACCTGGATTGGTATTACCCGTTGCGTCATCCAAATCTATTTGGTTGATAATAACATCATAATAGAAACATGTACACGCCATAAATTTTTTGCTTACAATATAAATAACCAGATCTCGGGTTTTTACACATCCAATAATATAGTTTTGTTAAAAACTAAATAAAGAAGTATCTCGATAATATTTATAGTTGTATGAAACTTCTAAATACAATTCAAAAAATTATCCAAGAGGCGGAGGAACAATATAACAACGCCTGTGAGTCCTGTGTTACAGTTGAAGAATTGGATAGGCTTGAAAAACATTATAAAGACTCACTTAAACTGCTTAAGTTATACCAGTCTGAGGATAATAAATCATCTCGAAGAAGGAAATAAAGTCATCCCTTAATTAATTTATTGGTAGATTTTGGTTTATTTTTAATTATACTTTTGGACAAAGTATTGTTATGGAAAAACAAAATATACGACATGACAGGGCATACGTATTGTATGCGAGTGAGAATTATTTTGATATAGTTTATAGTTGTGTTAAATCTATCAGGGCATTCAGTAAATTACCAGTATTAGTTTACCTCTTGAATTCGGACAAGAAGGTTGATATCGAAGACGTTACAACAATTAAATGGATTACGAATTCATTTACAGATGGTAAGAGGTATTTGGATTATACAGATAATTTTTATATCGATAGAACCGACGAAAATATCTACAAGTTACTAATTCAAAGACCCATGATTGTTAAAGATGCTTTGGCAAACTATGCCAAAGTAGTCGCATATGTTGATAGTGATTCTTTGGCAACTCAATACTGCGATAGAATTTTTGATATGTATGACGCTTCGTTGAATTATCCCTACTTTGTAGAGGGTATCTATGAGTACCTACATATTAATGGTCGTGGTGGAGCAGAGACAAGAGAAGATATGAGTACAACTTTAGAACATCCCGCATGTGAGTTGTTTGGAGTGAATCAATATATTAGACAAAAATATAGACAAACAGGATATTTTGTTGCAGGTCAAAATACCATAGACTTTTTAGAAGAATGGTATTGGATGTGTACCCACCCTAAAATCTTAAAAGATTTTCAACATTACGCACCTTATCATGAGGAAACAATTGCCAACGTATTACTTTGGAAGTATAATCGATTGGACGGATTACCTTATATCTATGTTAATGCTGACAACCAAAAGTTGAATCAAATATTTGATAACGACGAATTCACAGGTCATCCAAAGAATATTGGTCCTTGGTTCAAAATCCCATCGACAGAAAAAGATCTTCTATTTATTCACGGAGAAAAAAGACCACAAGTCATAGAAGAAATGATAGAAATATTAAAATCAAGACCAAAAGGACTAAAGGTATTGTTTTTAGCTCCGCACCTTTCAACAGGAGGTATGCCAGGGTTTTTACTGAAACGTATTCAAGCAATCAAAGAATACCATGAGGATGTTGAAATATTCGTTGTTGAACACGGATTTTATAGTGACAAATTCGTCGTACAAAGAAACAAAATTATTGAGATAATTGGTGAAAACAAATTTTGGTCTTTGGGGAATGATAAGATGAAACTAATCGACATTATTAAAATTAATAATATTGATATTGTCCATGTCGATGAAATGATAGAAGGATTCGATATATTCAATAAAGTTCCAAACGAATTGATGAACGCGTTATATGATAACAACAGAACATGGAGAATGGTCGAAACTTGCCATAACGTATCTTTCAATCCAACACAATCGAAAAAATTTAATCCAGATGCTTATGCCTTCTGTACTCCTTACCACAAAGAAGTAACCTTCAAAGAAATGCCATCTTATGGAGAAGTATTAGAATTTCCAATAGATAACAATATCAGAACTGAAGATGAGAAACTTAAATTTCAAAATGAACTCAATCTTGACCCATCGAAAACTCACATTCTAAATGTAGGTCTATGGACATCAGGAAAAAATCAAGGTGAAGGAATCGAAATCGCCAAACATCTTCAGGACTCAAATGTCGAGTTTCATTTTGTTGGAAACCAAGCACCAAACTTCAAAGAATATTGGGAACCATTAATGAATAACTTACCTAACAATGTTAGAATTTGGGGTGAGAGAAATGATGTCGAAAAATTTATGAAGGCATCAGACATACTAATGTTCAATTCAACTTGGGAGTGTAATCCTTTGGTTATCCGTGAAGCCGCATCGTATGGTTTGAAAATTTTGGCTAGAGATTTACCACAATATTTAGGGATGTTCGATGGATTAATTACTCCATTAACAAACAATATAAGTGAGAATGTTCAAACATTAAAATCACTTATAAATTCAAAAAAGATTTATACTATTAAAGGTAATCAATCTTCTGAATTTGCCTCAGCTCATTACAATTTATACAATAACATATTATCAAAAAAACCTATGGAGAATATTAAAAACAATTCAAATATTAACATAACACAATATTTTATTAATCAACCTTTTTTGGAGATTACAGGAGAGAGTGACCGTAATTATGAAATAAAATTTTTTGACGAACAAGGGGTTTGTAACTATGAGAATAACATAAAATCAAACCATTGGGTAAAATTAAACCGAGAATATTTCACAAAATGGAATACAAAGATTTGGGAAGACGGTAACTTGATATATGACAAAACGTTGGACTATAAAAATAAGAGAGTATTCATAAACTTTGATAGTAAATCGTTGGGTGACAATATAGCATGGATGCCTTATGTATTAGAATTCCAAAATGTACACGAATGTAAAGTTGTTGTTTGTACCTATTGGAATAATCTATTCAAAAAGGTTTATCCTGAATTAGAATTTGTTTATCCAGGTAGCACAGTTCCAAACATACACGGTCAATACAATATTGGATGGTTTTATGACCAAAATAAAGAACCTCAACTTCCAAATACAATACCATTACAACAATCCGCAACAAACATTTTGGGATTACCATTCAAAGAAATTAAACCTAGAATTTCTTACAAAATTGGTGAAAGACCTTACAAACAGAAATATGTAACAATTGCCACAAACTCAACCGCAGGATGTAAGTTTTGGACAAAAGAAGCTTGGCAAGAACTTATTAATCATCTACATTCACTTGGGTATAAAATAATTAATGTATCTAAAGAAGATAATCCATTCAAAAATGTTTCAAAAATAAAGGACACCTCAATCGAAAATACAATGAATGTCATTCACCATAGTGAATTTTTTATTGGATTATCAAGTGGATTAAGTTGGTTGGCTTGGGCAATAGACAAACACGTTGTCATGATTAGTAATTTTACTGAAGCTAATCATGAATTCACTTCAAATTGTACAAGAATCACTAACTTGAGTGTTTGTAACGGATGTTGGAATAATCCTAATTTCAAGTTCGATAAGGGAGATTGGAACTGGTGTCCTATACACAAAGGTACTTCAAGACAATTTGAATGTCACACATCAATAACATCACAAATGGTTATTAAACAAATAGAAAAATTATTAAAATAAAAAAAGGGACATTAAGTCCCTTTTTTTATTTCTGATATCCAAAAATATCATAGTACCATTTGTACTGATTGTATATCCAATTTGAAGTATACTCACCCAACACTTCTTTAGAATCATCAGGTAACATACCTAAAGTATTTCTAATAATATGGTCACCATATATACCATGAACAGTGTCATCTTCAATCGTAATTTGTGGAATGTGTTTGAAATCATGAACGAAAGGTTCCATTCCAAAAAATCTATAAATTGAATCAAGTTGTGGTTGAGGGTTGGTACACAAATCCTCATAACGAATGAAAATGAAATTTTGAGCAGTTTTATCTAAAATAGATTGGTGTAGTTTGTTAACCGCATATCCTATTGGATGCCCTGAAGCCCATGTTTCAACCCTCTGTTGTGTTGTTATGTTTGCCAATTTAGCATTATCCAACATTCCATCATCAACATCAGGATGTTGTCTAAACTTTTTCTCCATCGAGGCAAAAATTGCTCTCAAATCCCTTACCATAAAAATAATTTTTGGATTGGGATTGATTTCACTTATAAGTCTATAGTATGAACCCCAAGCTCTATTCTTGTCTAAGATATAAGGTTTGTCTGTAAGGTTTTTGATATATCCTTTGAATCCTTCTCTGCAGTAAGCATAGAATCCTTCTCTCCACATATCTTTATCACCCGCTTTGGATTCTTTGTTTCCATTATACCCAATTCGGGTACCTAACATAAGGTCAATCATACCTGATGTTGGGGTGACATGAAATTGGGGATTTTGTCCTATAATATTTTGAAGTAATGTACTACCTGCTCGAGGCAATGAAGATTGGTAAAAAATTGTTTGTTCCATATATCATTAAAAATAATAAACTTTTTAGATATATCAAATAATTTCTTAATATTTTATAGAGTACAGGTTTGAATACCAAAAGTATATTCTTCGGTACATGATACTCCCCCCGCAGGTGAGAAGCATCCACCAAAAGCAACTGCTGAGGTTTGAGTTCCCGCTCCTGCTAGTTGGTCCCTTGCAGTTATTAAACCCACGCCTGCAGACCATGAGGAACCATTGTATTCTTCGGTACAAGATAAAATTCCTGTAGGTGAAGCAGGTGTATTACCACCAAAAGCAAGTCCAGCATTTTGTGTTCCTGCTCCCGCTAAAAGTCGTCTTGCGGTTATCATAGCACCACCTGAGGACCATGATGATCCATTATATTCTTCGGTACATGATAGAGCTCCGGATGCACCACCAAAAGCAAGTCCTGCGTTTTGTGTTCCTGCTCCTGCTAATCTATATCTTGCAGTTGATAAAGCTCCACCTGCGGACCATGAAGACCCATCATATTCTTCGGTACAAGATGCTATGGGGGGTATGAATCCAGCAAAAGCAAGTGCCTCATTTTGTGTTCCTGCTCCGGCTAAAAACCGTCTTGCGGTTATTAAAGATCCACCTGCGGACCATGCTGAACCATTATATTCTTCTGAGGAGGAACATACCGGCGCCGCAGGCGGGACAAACACTCCATTACCCCCAAAAGTAAGTCCTGCGTTTTGGGTTCCTGCTCCTGCTGAGTTGTATCTTATAGTTGATAAAGCTCCACCTGTGGACCATGATGAACCATTATATTCTTCGGTACAGCTTAATCCACCAAAAGAAGAAGAAGAATATCCACCAAAAGCAAGTGCCTCATTTTGTGTTCCCGCTCCTGCTAATTGTAGTCTTGCAGTTATTAAAGCACCACCTGAAGACCAAGTACAAGCAAAATAAGAATATTGTAATCTGTTAAGTGTAGGATTATACCACACACTTCCAGCGTTAGTTGTATCTGCAGTAGTTGTTAATCTGGCCATAGTTTTTTATTATAAATACTAACTTACTCGTAAAATTTCATTGATGTCGAACATATCTTTAACATTCATATAAGGACACTCATGAATGTTATTTTCAAATTGATAATCAAAAGTATATGAACCTATTAACTGATTTGCCCGTTGTGGTAACTTTGCCTCAATGTTTGTATGAAGATTATATCCAAATACCTTAGGAGAAGTTCCAACCCAAAGAACAGTAGATTTTTTATTCAATGCCGCTGCCGCATGTTGTAAACTTGAATCAATTAATACTCTTTTTTCAGACGCAACCATCAAAGAGAATAATTCCATATTGGACATCTTACTATCCATTCTTTCAACACCATCCAATGGGTATCCATCAGTTCTTGTTATTTGAATAATATGATAATCATTTTGGTATTTTTTTACTATTTGTTGAGCGATTTCAATAGGTATATCCCTTGTCCATGAATATGAATACTTTTGTCCATCCATAGGACCTCCACTCGTTTGAATTACCATAATTGGTTTATTCCTTTTCCATAAACCTAATAACATTCCTTGCGGATAATTTGGAATAATGACAGGTATTTGACTTTTATATTCCAATCCCATCAAATCACACCAATTATGAATCAAATGTTTTTTCTTGGTAATATGGTCCGTTTGGTGATATGGTTCGTGTTTGGAAATTATAACATCTTTACCTTCAATATAATCTTCATAAAAATAAGGAGATTGTCCTAATTGATATACCCTATCCACATCCATGTTATTTAGATACACCTCAGGCCAAGAAGTAACCATGATGAGTTTTCTGTCAGGATATCTTTCTTTAATTGACTTAACTAAAGATGTTCCAGCAATGTTTTTTCCCATTCCACCTTGAATATGCCAAATGAAATATTTTTCTTGTGGAATATCATTTTTTGGTGTTATGACCTCATCTGAGGATTTTGAAATGTTGAGTTGTTTTGGCTGATATATATAACCTTGAGACATTTTTATTGAAATTTTAATTCTGTTAATGAGGTTTCCTCTCCAAGTCCAATTGTTGGAACTATATTAAATGCCAAACTACAACGAGTTTTATCAGTTTTATTTAGAGGAACTGAATGATGTAAGTAAGATGGAAATAATAACAATAACCCTGGTGTAAATTCTATTGAAAATTCTTTTTGAGCATACTTTAGTTCTCGTTTATCTTTTACAAATTTAGGCGATAAATAAGAAACATTAAAGCCACCTTCTAATTTATGGAATTTAATTGCTGGTGTCTTATCAGTTGGTTCCCCAAAATAAAATACACCCGATATCAAACTATTCGGATGAGAATGCATGGTATGATGTTGCCCAGGATGTTTATAAGATACCCATGATTGACCAAATCTATAAGAATCATACTCATATCCTAACATTTTGCCATATTGATTAACAAGACCCAAAATATAATTTTTCAAATCTTTGGATTCTGGTTCATCTAAAATATAACTATTCTTTGACCGTTCTCCATAATTTGGAGAGTCAACTTCTTCTGATAACATTTCTTGCTTGAATAACCATGGCACAACTTTGGAAAACTCCAAAGGTATTTGTGAGGCGAATACTGGTGTTGGAAATAGTTCTAAAACTTCGTAATTAATTTGCATAGCGTCCAAATATGATTTCTGATATTGTTTCTCGGTCCCCTAAGGTTCCTTTAGTTAAAGCATTTACTCCTAAAGCCTTCCTCACCCTATTTGTCCTATTTGGAGGAACTCCATGTGTAACATAAGATGGAAAAATTATAAAGTCATTTTGTTTTGGAGTAAAATATATCTCTTCTTGAGAGAATTGATGTGATTGATAATCTGATAATAATGAAGGTTCAAATGACGATCTACCAAATGATTTTACATCTTTGGAAAAACAAATTGCTGCGTCATCTGTTTGAAACTCGTAGTAGAATACACCTGCCAATAATGTATTGGGATGAGTATGTGCTTTATGAAATTGACCAGGTTGTTTGTAAGTTAACCACGATTGAGCAAACTCCAAATCTTTATAGTTATATCTCATAACATTGGTGGCAAAATCCTTAAAGCAAGACATTAAAAACTTTTTCAAGTCTTCGCAAACAGGATGGTCTATAACATAAGAATTTTTTGATATCTCACCATAACCACCGCCAGACGCAGGATTCATTTCCTGACTATTAAAATAATTAATTAATTGTGTGGTATCTCCCTCATACCTATTAACATATAAGGGAGTTGGGAACATTTGAAATACTTGAGCCATTGGTTATTTTTATTGAATAATCATATTTGTTTCACTATTGATTAGGAGAAACAAAATTGAAAGCAATAGATATTCTTTCTGAGTTAGTATTGTTCCTGTCAACGGAATGTTTAACCCATGAAGGAAATATATAAAACTTGGATTCTTCGACTGGACATGGAACTGAAAGGGCATTAGCCATAGTCATTTCTCTTTTAACCTTTGATGTTAGAAAAAACTCTGCGGAATCTCCTCTGTGTAACACCAAATCACCCATGTTAGGTTCTGGCACAGAAACATAATAAGTCCCTGATAATACACTATTTTGATGGTCATGAGGTAAATTGTAATCGTAAGGACCATTAATATTTATCCACCAATTACCTAAAACCAAATCCGATGTTCCAGTATAACGTGCGGTAACATCATTAACAAAAATTGTAAGGTCACTAAATAATTTTTCCAAATCACTCGGAATCGGAGTTATTAATTCTCCACTGTGCCATCCACCTCTGTTAGAAATTAAAACACCTGGCTTTTCATCTCTAACTTTATAACAATAATCGGCAATTGATTTATTATCAATTCCGGTGACAGGACACTCCCACACTGGAGTTGCCCACCATAATCTTTCAAATACTTTGAATTCCATATATTTTTTTTATTTGAATGGACGACCTCCCGTCCAAAATACTAAACATTTTCTTTGTCCTCTTGTTATTGGTTTTACTCGGTGCATTAAAAAGGAAGGAAATATAACAACATCACCCTTTTCTCTCGGTACTGTAACAAATCCGTCTTTACCTCCCATCCATATTTCAAATTCACCACCATCATAGTCATTTGAATCTGAAAGTTGAACAGTCATCGCAAGTTTTCTTTTATTCACTCCATAAGCACCGACATCCATGTGCCAATCCAAATGTCCTCCGTCTTCAGGATAAATCACATAATGTATTGGGTCTGTTACAACGTCAATATCAAAGTGAAAAGCCTTTTCATTAGCTTCCAATGACATCGGAAATAATAACTCATACAACCATTGCGAATGCGATTCAGGTTTAATATAAGCAATATCTCTATTATTAGTTTTATAGGAATCAGTATCAGTTCCTAATTCCGCAACACCAGTTCTTCCTTTTGAGAAAGTATAATTAGAATGAACCATTTTGTCTAATTGGTCTATCATCTCATCGTTAAAAATATTTTTGAAATAATAGAATGTATTCCAATTTGATGTTGGTTTGAAATCGTTGTATGGTTTTAATGGATACATATTAGTTTTCGTTTTTTTCTATATGATTGTACCATCCTGTTAAGATGTATTTAGTTTGAGTTGGTGAAGGTATTCCTCTGTGTAAATGAGTCCAATCGGATGGCCAAATTACTAATTTTCCTTCTTCAGGTCTTTCGAAATGATGCTGATAATAAAATTCTGTTTCTCCTCTATCGGTTACAGTATTAAGATAAACCATCCAAACAAGAACTCTGTTTGAATACTTCAAACTTGCCCTTTCACAATGGTACCCAAAAAATCCTTCACTTGGTTCGTATCGTTGCATGTTGAATAAAGGAGACATATCAAATGGATCCATCTTACTCATAGCAAGTTGATGTTGAACTATATAATCATCTTTACCCTGTTGTATTATAGGAACTAACCGAGATAACAAATCACCCCATATTTCGTGTTGTAAATATCCAGGGTGAAATGTTAGGTCAGTTGATTTTTTTGAATCAGTTGAGGAAGACCCGTTTGGTCCATAAAGAACACCAGGTCTTTTCTCATCTGAAGATTCAAACTTTTCTATAAAAGAGTTACATAGTTCGGAACTTACCGCTCTTTTTTTAGAATATACAAACATAAATTCTATTGTTGTGGATTTTGTCCTGGTCCTAATTGTAGTTTAGCTTCACTAAAGTTAAGAAGTTTTCCATCTTTAGCTAATCGTTCAACAGTTTGTAATGGACCTACAGCATTGATAACCTCTGAAGGTGAGGACTGTGCTCCGAGTGATTGTACCCTATTTTGAAGTGTTAATCGTAATGATTGTACTTGATGGGTATTCACTTCTTTGTCGTCAAATGAACCATCGTTAAGTTCATTTTTAATTTTGGACCATGTCTTTAATTCACGAACTCGGTCATGAGCAACTTGCTCCATGTTCGCCTTGACGTATAGATTTTGGTCTAACTCAATTTCAAGCTCCATGATTTTCAAATCATCTCCTTTTTCAACCGCCTTTTCCATTTTGCGTTCAAGCTTCAATCTCTCTACCGCATTTCTTCTTAAGTCGAATGAAAGTCCCATCATCGCATCAAAATGTGCTGACATCTCTCTTACTGATTGCCAATACTTAGATGCCGGAGTTGGGTGTTTGGCATCATTCAGAACCGACACTCTCATTTCGGTTTCGGTTCTGAATATTTGTTTCTTTTGCCAGTTATCTATAAGTTCTTCTCTTAATACAACAATTGCTTTAGCATCTTCTTCTTTAAGAACACTAAGAATTGGTTTAAGTTCTTCAGTAACTGCCAACATTTTTTCGTTTACTTCTATCATAAATTTCAGTTTTTTTTCTTTATTAAAACATAATCAATTTATTCTGAAATTCAATATTTTTTTTTAAGGAAGTGTAACAATAACTTGTTGACCAGCATTTGGATGTTCCTCAGGATAAACTGATCCAGCAATAGCTGCGTCTACAAGTGCCTGTGCTTCAATTTTAGTTTTTGAAACCGCTCCAACTCTAGCTGCCCATGTTGAATTTTCGGTAATCCATACATTACCAGGATATCCTGCTACGTGAGCTGACTCATTTTCTGAATGAGTTATAAATCCTTTTCCTGTGTTTGTTGCTTGATAATATGCCATAATTTTTTGTTTTTTTTAAGTTTATTTGTTTTTAAGTTTATTTATTTCGTTATAAAGTGAATTTATTTGTTCTTGTTGTTCTTGCATTCCTTTTACAAGTGCCGATACTAATTTTGTATAATTCATACCTTCAACCTCTCCATCACTGTTTTTCGCGACCAAGTTAGGATATACACTTACCACAGAATCAGCAATGAATCCTATATCATGTTTTTTATTAGATTTCCAATCGAATTCTACTGGTTGTAGTTGAAGTACTTTAGAAAGTTGAGATCTCATCGGTACAATGTTTTCTTTATATCTTTGAGCTGAAGTTTCAATAACACATGAAGTCGTAACACAACCACTTACGTTCAAGTTTCCTGTTACAGTTGTGTTTCCAGTAACAGTCAAACTTCCTGATATTCCAGTATTTCCTGTTAATCCTAAGTCACCTGTCGAACAGGAATAATTGAAAGTTCGGGTTGTAGCCGATGCTGGTGAATATTCTTCTGTACATGATACTGATCCAGCACCTGCATTACCACCGAAAGCAAGTCCTGCATTTTGTGTTCCTGCACCTGCTAATTGCTGTCTTGCGGTTATTAAAGCTGCAGCTGCGGACCATGATGTACCATCATATGCTTCTGTACATGATCTTGTTGGCGATCCACCAATTCTACCACCAAAAGCAAGTCCAGCATTTTGAGTTCCATCTCCCGCTAAACAATATCTTGCAGTTATTAAAGATCCACCTGCGGTCCATGATGAACCATTATATTCTTCAGTACAGGATAGATCCCCATTTGAAATTCCTCCAAAAGCAAGTCCTGCATTTTGTTCTCCTGAACCTGCTAAACTACGTCTTGCAGTTATTAAAGCTCCACCTGCAGACCAAGCAGTACCATTATATTCTTCAGTACAGGATAAAAAAGTAGGTGCACAACCACCAAAAGCAAGTCCAGCATTTTGAGTTCCCGTTCCTGCTAAAGTATATCTTGCAGTTGATAAAGCTCCACCTGCGGTCCATGATGTACCGTCATATTCTTCGGTACATGATACTGCATTAGATGGTGCCGCCCCACCAAAAGCAAGTCCTGCATTTTGTTCTCCTGTACCTGCTAAAGTACATCTTGCAGTTATTAAAGCTCCACCTGCTGACCATGATGTACCATTATATTCTTCGGTACATGATAATGCCTGGAATGTTGATGTGCTATATCCACCAAAAGCAAGTCCAGCATTTTGTGTTCCCGCTCCTGCTAAATTACTTCTTCCAGTTATTAAAGCTCCACCTGATGACCAAGCATTTGCTCCTGCTATACAAGCCGAAAACCCAATGTTACCTGTATTAGCGGTGACACTAAGACTTCCTGTTATTGCAGCAGAACCTGAGAATGGGAAAGGATTAATATTAGTCAATCCACTACCATTTCCAACAAATGTTCCTGTTGTTGTACCAGAGACATTTAGGTTTCCTCTCATAGTGGTATTTCCTGACAAAATTGTAGACCCAGAAACGTTTAGGTCTCCACCCATAGTGGTAGTACCAGAAACGTTTAGGGTTCCACCCATAGTGGTGTTTCCTGACAAAATTGTAGTTCCAGTCAAACTTAATCCACCTGTGGAACACGAATAATCAAATGTTCTAACTAAACCCGAACTCTTAGTATATTCTTCAGTACATGATAACACTGTAGGAACAACACCACCACCGAAAGCAAGTCCAGCACTTTGTGTTCCAGCACCTGCTATATTCCGTCTTGCAGTTATTAAAGCTCCACCTGCGGTCCATGATGTACCATCATATTCTTCAGTACAGGATACTTGCGATGGTACAGCTCCACCAAAAGCTAGTCCTGCATTTTGTGTTCCCGTTCCCGCTAAACCAGTTCTTGCTGTTATTAAAGCTCCACCTGCGGTCCATGATGTACCGTCATATTCTTCGGTACATGATCTTAAGGGAGACTGTCCACCAAAAGCAAGTCCGGCATTTTGAGTTCCATCTCCTGCTAAACAATATCTTGCTGTTGATAAAGCACCACCTGCGGACCATGATGTACCATCATATTCTTCGGTACATGATAATACAGTAAATGCTGGACCCGCTAAATTTCCACCAAAAGCAAGTCCAGCGTTTTGTTCTCCTGATCCCGCTAAATTAAATCTCGCAGTTATTAAAGCTCCACCTGCAGTCCATGATGTACCATCGTATTCTTCTGTACAAGATAATGCTACAGCTGGTATAAAACCACCAAAAGCAAGTCCAGCATTTTGTATTCCTGCCCCTGCAAAACTATATCTTGCAGTTATTAAAGCTCCACCTGCGGACCATGATGTACCATTGTATTCTTCTGTACATGCTCCTGCGGCAAATGGACTTCCTAATCTTCCACCAAAAGCAAGTCCTGCGTTTTGTTCTCCTGCTCCTGCTAAAGCATATCTTGCAGTTGATAAAGCTCCACCTACGGACCACGCTTGTATTTGTTGAAGATATGAGAACCCAACATTACCAGTATTAGCAGTAACACTTAAACTTCCCGCTATTGCCGCAGAACCTGAGTATGGGAAAGGATCCGTAGCTATTCCTGTTAATCCACTACCATCTCCGACAAATGCCGTTGAAGTTGTTGTTCCAGTGACATTCAAACTTCCAACAACATCAGTCTGACCTGAGAAAAATGCTGGTCCGTAGTTATTAAGAGTAGATGAACCACTAACAGTCAAACTACCACATACAAATGTGTCACCAGTTAATCTTAAATCTCCTGTCGAACAACTGTAGTCGAAGGTTTTGGTGAGTGTTACGGAAGCGGTATATTCTTCGGTACAAGATACCCTACCAAAAGGAGGAACTCCCAACGATCCACCAAACGCAAGTCCAGCGGTTTGTGTTCCTGCTCCTGCTAAAACACTTCTTGCAGTTATTAAAGCTCCACCTACAGACCATGATGAACCATTATATTCTTCGGTACATGATACTGCACCTGCAGGTGTCGATCCACCAAAGGCAAGTCCCGCGTTTTGTGTTCCATCTCCCGCCAATTGTAGTCTTGCAGTTATTAAAGCTCCACCTGCGGACCAAGATGAACCATCATATTCTTCGGTACATGATACTCCTGGATAGTCCCCACCAAAAGCAAGTGCTGCGTTTTGTTCGCCCGCTCCTCCTAAGTCATATCTTGCAGTTATTAAAGATCCACCTGCGGACCATGTTGAACCATCATATTCTTCGGTACATGATAATAGAGAAGGGGCAATACGACCACCAAAAGCGAGTCCTGCATTTTCTGTTCCTGCCCCTGCTAGTTTACATCTTGCAGTTATTAAAGATCCACCTGTAGACCAAGATGAACCATTATATTCTTCAGTGCATGATAATGAATTTCCTCCATAATACCCACCAAAAGCAAGTCCAGCATTTTGTGTTCCTGTTCCAGCAAGAAAATATCTTGCAGTTGATAATGCTCCACCTGCGGACCATGTTGAACCATCATATTCTTCGGTACATGATACTACCCCTGATGGTGAAAATCCACCAAAAGCAAGTCCTGCGTTTTGTGTTCCTGCTCCTGCTAAGAAATTTATTGCAGTTATTAAAGCACCACCTGAAGACCATGTCCCAGCACCTGCAGCTGGATAATAAAACTCAATATTACCAGTCTCAGCCGTAACAACAAGACTTCCTGTTATTGCGGCATTACCTGAGTATGGGAAAGGATCCGTATCTATTCCTGTCAATCCACTACCATCTCCGACAAATGTTCCTGTTGTAGTTCCAGAAACATTCAAGTTTCCTCCCACAGTGGTGTTTCCTGATAAAATTGTAGTTCCAGTTACACTTAAATCACCTGTCGAACATGAATATTCAAAGGTTTTAGTTATAGTTAATCCTTGAGAATATTCTTCGGTATTTGAGCGGAAGGGTGAACCACCAAAAGCAAGTCCTGCGGTTTGTGTTCCAGCCCCAGCCAAACCACCTCTTGCAGTTATTAAAGCTTCACCTGCGGTCCATGATGTACCATCATATGCTTCAGTACATGATACTGTTGGTGAACCACCACCAAAAGCAAGTCCAGCAGTTTGTGTTCCCGCCCCTGCTAATAATCGTCTTGCAGTTATTAAAGCTCCACCTGTAGACCATGAAGACCCATCATATTCTTCGGTACAAGATACGAAATCAGGTACACTGCTGTCATAACCACCAAAAGCAAGTCCTGCATTTTGTGTTCCCGCTCCTGCCAATTGTCGTCTTGCAGTTATTAATGCTCCACCTGCGGTCCATGATGTAC
>Ga0247723_1000178_pt1 | contig 40473 bp, 61 predicted proteins | sample MSEWelMarce5H_FC_FD_189079 | JGI IMG/M metagenome (GOLD analysis project Ga0247723, IMG submission 189079) | Subsurface sediment microbial communities from gas well in West Virginia, United States - MSEEL Well Study Marcellus 5H_FC | ecosystem: Environmental > Terrestrial > Deep subsurface >... | reverse complement strand
CTGTGATTCCGGCCCGTCTATTCCGGCCCTTTATTTTTTAGGAGATTACGTGGCAGAGAATTCCGCCGATATTGCCAAGCGTATTATCCTTGGATGTGTAGCAGAAGGTATGACTATCGACGCCGCCTGCGGCAGCGCCGGTAAGTCGATGAAGACCTACGAGTACTACCGTCGCACCGATAAAGTATTTGCAGATAAGATAGATCGAACCCGCCTCGGCCTGAAGGAGAAGTCCTTTGCATCCGGCGATGTTCACGATATCGACTTCGTGGAGTTTAGGGAGAAGTTCCTACACTCTAAGACCTTTGCTCACCAGAAGAACCTCATAGATGTCATCGAAGGGCGTGAACCTTCTTGGTTACACCCCAGTATGAAATATGAGCCAGGACTTGCAGCTAACCGCGTCCTGATAAATATTCCGCCAAACCACGCTAAGTCGATTACGGTCACCGTCGACTACGTTACCTGGCAGGTAGCACGTAACCCAAACTTCCGAGTACTGATAGTCTCACAGACACAGCAACTCGCAGCAGACTTTCTCTACGCTATCAAGCAGCGACTAACGCATCCTATGTATGCCGACTTACAGAGCGCTTATGCAGCTGGCGTAGGGTTTAATTCCAAGACGGCCTCTTGGCAGGCAACCCGCGTCACCTTTGGTGATGAGCTTCGTGAGTCCTCTGAAAAGGATCCGAACATTGAAGCCGTCGGTATCGGCGGTCAGATTTACGGTAAGCGTGCCGATATGATTATTGTCGATGACGCCGTTACCTTGAAGAACGCTAATGAGTTTGAGAAGCAAATCCGGTGGTTAACCCAGGACGTGCGATCCCGTCTTAACCCAACCGGCAAGTTGATTATTATTGGTACACGAGTAGCCTCGGTAGATCTATACCGCGAGCTTCGCTCTGAAGACCGGTACCCAGGAGGACTAGTCCCTTGGAAGTACCTAGCGATGCCAGCTCTGCTTGAGGCAGATGAAGACCCTGACAAGTGGGTTACCCTTTGGCCCGCATCGGACGCACCCTTTGATGGACAGGCAGAATCGGATAAGAACGATGACGGCCTATACCCACGTTGGTCTGGTCGTAACCTTTACAACGAACGTCAAGCGATGGATGCTAGTACTTGGGCCTTGGTCTATCAGCAGCAGGATGTATCCGAGAACGCTGCCTTTGACCCCGTATGTGTAAAAGGTTCTATTGATGGAATGCGTAAGGCAGGCAACTTAGTTGCAGGCCACCCAGGACATCCACGAGACTTAAACGGATTTACCTACATCTGTGGGCTAGACCCTGCGATGATTGGCGATACCGCAGCTATCTGTTACGCCATTGATAGATCAACGAGCAAGAGGTACATAGTAGATGCTATCAAGATTAGCCGTCCGTCTCCAGCCGATATCCGTAATCTTATTTTTGATTGGACATCCCTATACTCACCGTCCGAATGGATCGTCGAGAAGAACGCCTTCCAATCCTTCTTAACGCAGGACGAAGGCATCCGTATGCACTTAGCATCACGGGGTGTGCAGTTTAAGGAACACCATACCGGCTCTAATAAATGGGATGCCGGTTTCGGTGTGGCATCTATGTCTACCCTCTTTGGTACCAAGCAGTTTGATGGTAAGCACCATCGAGATAACTTGATACACCTTCCATCAGATCAGACCGAGAACATTAAGGCTCTGATAGAACAGTTGATTACCTGGACTCCAACGACTAAGGGTAAGACCGATATGGTTATGGCTCTCTGGTTCTGTGAAATCCGAGCACGTGAGATGCTCAACTACGGCAAGTATGCTACCCACCATATGAAAAACCCTTTCCTCTCTCGTCAAGAGATAGGCAAAAGAACAGTAATTAACTTAGAAGAAGCATTCGCAGAGCAAAACAAAATCAGAGTCATATAGGAGACAACAATGGGATTATATAACAACAGTCCAATCAACGACAAAGTGCGTGAAGCTCGTCGCAAGGCAACCAGTATGGAAACAAGTATTGCAGCGTCTAAGACAGTAGATCGCAACGCAAAAGCAGCTGGAGTAAAACTCTCTATGGCTGAAGAGCGTGCAGCTAAAAAGGTTCTACAAGCTCGTATGAAAATTGATCGTGGCAAGACAGCAGCTCGTGCTGTTGGAATTGAAAAAATGCAAGAGAAAAAAGCAACAGCACGTCGTGCAGCAGCAGCTACAGGAAACCCTGCTCCAAAGAAGAAGTTAAACCCAGGAGTTGCTGCAGCTGCTAAGAAGGCAGCAGCCAAGAAGCCAGTCAAGAAGACTACTAAGTAATTTAAGGACCCCACATTGTTATCAGTCAAAGAAGTTGACGCGAAACTATCGCGGCTACGCCAACGGTCAGCATCACGCGACCAGCGTATGCGCGACGTGCTTTCGGTACGTCAAGGAGATATCTCAAAGGTATTTCCATCTATGTTCTCCGAGGACTATCCTAAGCCTCTCGTTGCCAACTTCATTGACGTAGCAGCACGCGATCTAGCAGAAGCGATGGCACCACTGCCATCCTTTAACTGTTCAGCAACCAATATGGTTTCAGACTCTGCCCGTAAGATGGCAGATACTCGTACCCGTATCGTTAATTTCTATGTATCAAACTCTGACCTACAGCTTCAAATGTACACCGCAGCCGACTGGTACAACACCTATGGTATGTGCGTTGGTATGGTTGAGATGGATTACGATGACAACAACCCACGTATCCGTATGCTCAACCCATTCGGTGTCTACCCAGAACTAGACCGATATGGCAGAACACTATCTGTCACTCAGGTTATTATCACTGATGCAGAGTCTTTGGCATCTCAGTACCCAGAGTACTATGACCAGATTCTAGGTCGTAACCAGTACCAGCTATCTTCACCTTATGTGTCAATGGTTCGCTACCACGACAAAGATCAGGACCTACTCTACTTACCAGAGCGTAAGAACTTGGTCTTATCTTCAACACCAAACGTTCTTGGTAAGTGTATGGCACGTACCGTAATGCGTTCATCCCTAGACGGAGAAGCACGCGGTCAGTTTGATGATGTACTCTCAGTACAGCTCGCTCGTGCTCGCTTTGCTATCTTGCAGATTCAAGCAGCAGAGAAGTCTATCCAAGCACCTATTGCTATCCCACAGGATGTGCAAGAACTTGCTCTTGGTCCAGACTCCATTATGCGTTCTGCTAACCCACAAGGTATCCGTCGCGTACCACTTGAACTCCCACCTGGAGTCTTTACTGAATCCGGCGTACTAGAGCGTGAACTTCGTATGGGTGCTCGTTACCCAGAGTCTCGTTCAGGCAACATCGACGCATCTGTTGTTACAGGTCGTGGTGTGCAAGCACTTCAGGCTGGTTTTGATACACAGATTAAGGCAGCACAGGCGCAGTTTGCTCGACTATTTACAGAGCTTGCAGCACTCTGCTTTGAAGCAGATGAGAAAGTATTTGGCGGCATCCCAAAGACTATTAAGGGATCTGACGATGGAACACCGTACGTACTTAAGTACATCCCATCACGTGACATTAAGGGCGAGTACGGCGTAGATGTCCGTTACGGCATTATGTCCGGTATGGATCCTAACCGCGCCATCATTGCTTTGCTACAAATGCGTTCAGATAAGCTCGTCTCACGTGACTATGTACGCCGTGAGATTCCGATGGACCTTAACGTTACACAAGAGGAACAACGTGTCGATATTGAAGAGATGCGCGACTCTTTGCGCGTTGCTGTTGCTCAGTACGCTCAGGCGATACCGGCACTCGCGGCGCAAGGCCAAGACCCTTCACAGATTATTGGACGCATCGCAGCTGTTATCCAAGGTCGCCAAAAGGGACAAGCGCTAGAAAATATTATTGAAAAGGCATTTATGCCAGAACCAGCACCAACCCCAGAGATGCCAACTATGGCACCAGGTATGGAGCAACAGATTCCAGCAGCAGGTGTGGCCCCCGCTCAAGCCTCAGCGCAACCTCCACAAGAACAAGCAGGTCAGGCCCCTGCTGCTGGTCAACGTCCAGATATAGCCCAACTACTCGCTGGTATCACCGGCGCAGCTTAAGCAGAGGAGGTGTAAATATGAACAAAGGATCACGTGCAACAGCACCTATGTCAAAGCCAGTTGAAGGCAAGAAGGATACCTCTAAGCCAGCAGGACCAGGCAAGGTTGTACCATCAATGATGCCAGCAGGCCGTCGCGGTAATGCAGTAAAAAAGGGTTAACAAATTTAGTGGAAGGTGTGTAGGACGATGGACAAACACAGAATTCGTCGTCCTATACGCTCTTCTGATTTCGTTGTAGTACTTGCAGAAACTGCGTATAATTTATCGCAGGTAGCAGCAGGATTTTTTGAATCATTATATGAATTAAGCGTCTACCATTCTAACCATAAGACTGAAACTAATCAGGCGTGGGAAGAGATGGCACAAGACCTAGAGACTTTAGAGGAGGACCGATGACAACAGCACCAATGAATCCATTGGCAGGCGTAGCAGGTCCTGGTAAATATTCAGTACGTACAGATAACCTTGATATGGGTTCAACTGCATACGGAGAAGGTGTAGAGACAGCCGCTATTAAGTCAGGCGCTCCACTTGCAAAGACTGGCGACGTAAAAGGTATGCCAGCATCAGAAGTTCGTGCATCAGTTACAGAGACAGTAACTCCACTGTACGCTCCAACACAACGTCCTGAAGAAGAGATTACAGCTGGTGTTGACATTGGGCCAGGCGTTGGATCATCAGCGTTAATGATGGGTAAGTCTGCAGAGAAACTTTCAGATGCTTTAGCAAAAATGCTTCCATATGACGAAACCGGCGAAATAGGAATTCTTTATCAGCAAGCACTATCCAAAGGACAGTAATGGCTGAGAATCTAAAAGCAGCTGCATTTTCTGCGGGCTTATCACCCAATGAAAAGAAGAAAGTAGAGGACTATAACAAGTCTCTCAAAGTACATAGAGAATTATTAAATCTTCCTCCAGACGTAGCCAAAACTGTTTACAATAACAAGCCAGCAAATCAGAAAAAGATTCTTGCTGACAACTACGGAACTGAAGATCCAACCGTTAAGCCAGATCGTGGCTGGTTAGGAACTGCTTGGGCTTACACCTTTGGTGGTGCAGCTAACGTAGTTAAAGAAGGCTTTACCCTTGGTATGGCTGGACTACAGAATGTATCTGATGTCACAACACGTGCCTATCGTGCCGTCGCTATTCCACTATCACAAGGTGAAGTGGGATTTGCTTGGGATGAAGCAAACGATAAAGGCGATAAAGTATTTAACGATGGACGCATTGAAGATGCTAAAGCCAAGTTTGGACAAGCAGCAGTTGACGTAGCAATTAGAATTGCTAAAGGAGAAACTGCAGCAGAGATTGCAGAGACTGCAACACCAGAGCAGTTAAAGTATCTAAGACTTGCTGATAAGAACCAAGGTCTAGAAAAAGAGCAGACAACTAAGAAGGACCAAGCAGATAGAGACCTATTCCAGGATACTCTTGATGCGGTTAACGCTGCTAAGTTCTCACCTGGTCGCCAGTTAGCAAACCTTATTCTTCCAGCCTCAATGGAAGGTTCAGGGTTTTTCTACAAGGCTATCTCAGGTACAACTGATGCTGCCTATCGTATCTTTGCAGATCCTCTTCTAGTAGCTGGCAAGGCAAAGCGCCTTTATGATATTAAAAAGTACGCAGTAGATGTACTCGTTGGAGACACCACAAAAGGTGGAACTAAACTTGCAGAGTACTTTTCCAAGCCAGCAGCAATTAACTTCTGGGATGAATACGGCGCTAACCTTAACGCTCTTAACAAGGCACGTTCCTCTAAGAACGTAAAAGAAGCTATGGTTGCTGAAGAAAACCTTAAGCGCCTAGCACCTGAATTCGGTCCAGCAGTAATCAAGGATATGATGAAGGCAGATTTGCCTGTAGTCGATGCACTTACTGCTAAGGCTTACTTTGAGAATGCTGCAGAACTAGGTTCTATTATGACAGGCAGCATTGGTCGTCGTAGAGTCATAGCTCCTAGACTTGATGCAGCACGTAAAGCTCGTGTAACTGTAGCAACTACTGCTAACAAAGTTTTTAATATTGACAGAATGGGTTCACGCTTTGTCAATGATCTGTTCTATGGCGCTCCTTCTACTACAGATGGAGTTATGAAACAACTTGTTGATGGACAAGAAACAATATCAACAGTAGTAAAGGCCAGAACTCCAGGTCAAGATGTTGGTCGCTTCTCTATGGAGATGATTAACTACAAAATTGATAGATTTAAAGCAAAGTTTACAACTATCCCATTCTTTAAGGATGACGTACTAGACGTAACTGCAGTTGATGCACCAGAACAGATGTATCGCCTAGCAAGATTGGTACTACCAAAGGCTGAATCTAGAGTTCTTGCCTCATCATTTGCCGCCATTGAAGATGTTAACGCTAGAAAAGACGCATTCTATGGACTATGGTCAACTATTGCTGACATTCGTGGCCTTAAAGCAACTGAACCTGGTCAACTAATTGTCCGTCAGTTAACTGGTAAGGGCCAAACTCGCTTTAGCGTAGGTCGTTATGGCAAGGCTAAGGATGGTAGTGACATCGCTATCATTCCATCTGATAATTCAACCTTTGTTTCAGCTCCATCTATCGCAGATATTGATAGAGCAGCAACTCGATCAGGCTTAATTCAGCGTATGGCAGGTCTTGCCAACAATGAGTGGGTAGAAAAGATGACTGCAGGCTGGTCATTCCTCACACTTGCTGGTCCTCGTTACGCACTTCGTAACGCAACAGAAGATTTAATGGTTAACCTTGCTATTGGTGAGACTGCGTGGGGTCTTGCAAAGGGCAGAATCTTATCTACACGACTCAATACAGCTAGAGGTATTCAAAAGGGTCTAACTAAATCAGAGCAAATTGCAGCTAATCCACTTGGTGCTGTACTAAGAGTGGTTAATAAAAAAGAAGCACAAGCATTTACTAAAAAGATGGATGAGATCGATGATGTCATCGCTAAGACCAGAGAAGAAATTAAGACATTAAACAATACAGTAAAGTCTACTACTGATGAAGCTGTAAAAAACGCTACAAAGGCTAGGATTGCAGAACTTAAGGCCAGCATTAAAGGTGGTCCAGTTCAACAACGCAGAGTTATTCTTGCTCAAGCCCTTAATGAAGGTAAGCTAAATCGAGCATATAAGCGACTCGGACTTAAGCCTCTAGGTAAGGAAGATAAAGACCTTCTTGCAGAGCAGATTCTTCACGGTGATCTTGATAACGCACTTGCTGACATTGTAGAAGGCGGAAAGAACTTTGCAGTTGGCATTGATTACGTATCACGTGCCGTTAACTTTACTCGCCAGCACGGAGTTCGCAGCGCTGCACTAAAGATTGAAATACCTAGACCAATGACAAGAGCTAAAGGCTCTATTGGATACAAGCAGATTGCAGTTGGACCAGAAGATGAAGCATCTATGGTTGCGTGGCTTATGCGTATATCTTATTACAGTAACGATGAACTAGGTGCTATTGCTATTGCTAACCTAGACAAAGAAGATGCAGTCGCTAAGATCTTTGCTTGGCTTGATGACCCAAAGAACAAGAAGGTTGTAGATGCCTTCCGTTTAGAAACAAATGGTTCTACAAAGCAACAGCACGCAGAGATAGTTTACAAGGCTGCACGTGAACTCTTTGAAAAGCAGAACAAGGATTTAAACCTAGACCTTCTTAACAAGGTGCGTCAGATTGATGAGAAGACTGGCGAGTATGTAGTTCGTGGAAAGTTATCTCTTGATGACCTACCGGACAATGAACTAGATGTTCCACAGTACGTTATCGGGCCACAACTTGTGGCTATATCTGATACAGGTAACTACACATCTTCTCTTATGGAGAAGGGTTGGACTTGGCTAGGACTATCTAACGCACGTCTATCTCGTGAGCCATTAGCGCTTTCTGAGATGATTCGTATTCGTAAGGATATGCGTAAGTCTGGCTTTGAAGATGCTTTTATTAAATCATTCACTAAGAATGTAGACCCAAATGATGCAGCTAAGATAGAAAAAGCAACTGATCTTGCCAAGCAGAAGTTGGCACAGATTGTTGAAGACAGAGCACGACTACAGATTCTTGACTATGTTGATAATCCAATGGTTCGTAGCCAGCTAGCATTTGGTGTCCGTAACTTTGCACGATTCTATCGCGCTACTGAAGACTTCTATCGCCGTATGTACCGCGTTGTTCGATACAACCCAGAAGCGATTGTTAAAGCTGGACTTACTTACGAGGGTATTACACACTCTGGTTGGATTCAGCAGGATGATCAAGGCGAATCTTACTTCGTATACCCAGGCATTGAGCCTGTGTACCGTGCAGTTCAAGGAACAATGACAGCACTTGGTATTCCTGCAGAGTTCAGAGTGCCACTACCAGTTCAGTTCGGTGCTCAGGTCAAGATGATTACACCATCTTTGAACCCTGATTCTATCGTACCTACATTTGCTGGTCCTGTATCTGGTGTATCAATGAAGGTAATTACTAACCTAATTGGCTTCGCAGCACCTGGAACTGCAGACACTATTACACAGATGACAATGGGTAAGTACGCAGTAGACCAGTCTATGGTCTCTGCATTCCTACCTGCTCACATCAATCGTCTATATGCAGCAATGGATCGTGACGAAAGAGATTCACAGTACGCATCAGCTTGGCGTAAGTCAGTTACTTACCTAGAAGCATCAGGAAATGGTATTCCCAAGAAGTACAACCCAGATGGAACATTGATTCCACCTACTGCTGCAGAGCTTGAGGCTTATCGCCTTAAGGTAAAGAACACTACTATCGGTATCCTTGGTACTAGATTCGTATTCGGATTCTTTGCTCCTGCATCACCTCAAGTACAACTCAAGTCAGATATGGCTGAGTGGGTAAGAGATAACGGTAGCGCCAGCTTTAAGCAGGTATGGAATGACTTGCTAGACAAGTATCCAGGTGACTATGACAAGGCAATGGAGAAGTGGGTAGAACTTTACCCAGATCAGATTCCATTTACTGTTACAGAATCTAAGCGTTCAACTGTTGCATACTTTAGATATGCAGAAGAATCAGGTGATTTCGTAGCGCAGAACGAAGAACTCTTTAAGCAGTATCCACAAGCTGCTGCTTTCCTTATCCCTCACAAGGCTGGCTTCTCTTGGGATGCCTACAAGACTATGAAGGATATGGGCCTTCGTACATCTAAGCGTGTAGAAGATTACCTACTTGAAGTACAGACTGCTACAGACCTACAGGCTTACTACGATAAAAAGGGTGAGTACGAGAAGAACCTTGAGATGGTTCCAGAAGGAGTAGGCAAGACTGCACTCCGAGAAGAGTTCAACTCTTGGAAAGAAATATTCTTTGCTGGTCGTCCATTAGTACAGGAACAACTGTCACAAGGTGGACAAAAGGCTATCGAACGTCTAAAGGCACTTGATGATTTAAGAGCAATGCTCAACGATAAGAATGTAACTGTGAAGCCTAAGACACAGCAAGCTCTTAACAGTATGCTTAGACTTTATGATAGCTATAAAGACCAGAAGCAACAGCTTGAATTGGTAAGCGGTTCAAGAAACGCTATATCTGCTCTTAAAGATCAAACCATACTACAGATTAAGATTCTGTCAGATACAAACGAAAACACCAAGGCAGCATATAACGTTCTATTCGGAAGTTTATTGGGAGAGTAATGGCTACAGATAAAGAAATTAAGGCGCTAGATAAAGCATTTGCCGATGCACGCCAAGCTGCTCGCAACTCAAAAACTGCTGCCAAGGTTATTGCAGATAGAATTAAAAAGTTTCCAAAAGACTTTCAAAAAGGAACACCACAAGGCGACGCTGCTTATGCTGAGTTGGAGCGACTTGGAACACTTGCTAAAGAAGCAGCCACAAAAGAAAAACAAGCAAAGCGTTTGCTTGATACAGCTAAGTCTGAACAGCAAGAATTAAAGAACGCTAACAAGAATGAACTTGAAGCATTGCAACGTGGTGAGGAATATGTACCACCTAAGAGCAAGAAAGATTTAGAAGCAGAGGCTGGCGCAAAGCCAAGAAGCGCAACAGAGGCATACCTAAAATCTGTAGCAGCATCTAGCCCAGAACAAATTAGGAATCTTCAGCAACTATTAAAGGATGCTGGAAAGAACTACCTAGGCGTACCTTACTACTCAGGACCAGTTGACGGAAAGTTTAACGTTCAACTAGGTCAGGCTATTAACAATGCTGATTCTGAGATGACAACTCTTGAAACTCAGACAGGCAAGACAGTAGATAGAAATACATTCTTCCAGGATATTGCTACTAGAGGACTCAACGCTCCAGCAACTGGAACTGCTAAAGGGGCTAACCTTCCTTCTGGAACTAGAACTATATACACACCAACAGAAGCAGCATCTGTTATCAACACTGTTTCTAAAAGCCTTCTTGGGCGTGAAGCTACTCCAGAAGAGTTGGCTAAGTTAACTTCAAGTCTTAAAAAAGCGCAGTCAAAGGCAATCACCACTACCAAGTATTCAATGGTTAATGGTGTAAAGGTTGCAGATGTAACTGGTAACTTAGATGAAGTCCAGTTCCTTTCAGAGATTATTAAAAAGAATCCTGAGTATGACAAGCGTAAGCAGGGTGCTCGTGATGTAGGAAGACAAGACCTAGTTAAGACAGCAGTTGCTAACGGCCTTGATTTAGATAAGACATTTGCAAGCCAGCTTCCTAACTGGATTAAAAGAATTGAAAACGGCGAAGACCCTGAAATTTTTAAGCAGATCATTCGTCAGACAGCAAAGATTGGTTTACCAGATAAGGTAAGCAAGTTACTTGACCAGGGCTTAGACCTTGATGCTGTCTACGCACCGTATAAAAATACTATGGCTTCATTGCTTGAGGTTAACCCAGACTCAATTAGCCTTAGTGATCCTTTATTGAGAAGTGCAATCCAAGGCGACAGAGAAATGCCTATCTATGAATTCCAACGAGCACTACGCAAGGACCCTCGTTGGCAGTATACAGATAATGCTCGACAAACAGTTTCAAGTGGGCTGACACAAGTCCTTAAAGACTTTGGATTTATGGGGTAAACGATGGCTAAACCTAAATTAGAACCTACTGTCACAATCGGTGGCGCACCTGCAGGATACAAGCCTAAGAGCACTATGCCTAAAGTCGCACCTAGCGCTACACCATTCGGTCAAGCAGGCTCAGCTGCGGCACAAGCTGCCGGTACACCATTCGGACAAGCAGGTTCAGCTGCAGCAACAGAGTTAGGAACTCCATTTGGGCAAGCAAGTACTGCTTCAGCGGCTGAAGACGCACGCATTGCTGAATCTGATGCTCGTTTAAAAGCATTTAGTAAAACGTCACCAAACTATGTTGCACCTACAGCAGAAAAAACAACTGAAAAAACAGTAACAAACAAAAAGGTTAACTCTGATGGAAGCGTAACTCTTACATACAGTGATGGAACTACAGAAACTGTAGGTGGCCCAGGTCCTAAAGAAAAGAATACTTCTGCATTTGATTTAATCACTCTTGAACTTAAAAACCTTGGCTTAGATAGCCTTATCAAACCACTTACTGATATATTCGTAGGTGGCATTGATGACGCAGATTCTATTCGTTTGGCTCTTTCTCAAACAGATGCTTACAAGACTAGATTTAAGGCAAACGAAGAGCGCATTAAAGCAGGACTAAGAGCATTAAGCCCTGCTGAATATATTAGGCTTGAAGACCAATACCAGGAAGTTATGCGTAACTACGGATTGCCAGCTTCATACTATACAAAAGATGCCACCGGCAAGCAGGTAGGATTTGATAAGTTTATTGCTGGAGATGTCTCCGCAGTGGAGTTAGAAGATAGAATCTCTACAGCACAGAAGCGTGTTATTAACGCCAATCCAGAAGTATCTAAAGCACTTAAGCAATTCTATCCTGATATTACTAATGGCGATATCTTGGCTTATACACTTGATCCAACAAAGGGTCTTGAGGATATTAAGCGTAAGGTAACTGCTGCTGAGATTGGTGGAGCAGCGCTTCAAGCCGGACTTACAACAGGAATGACTCGTGCTGAAGAACTTCGCAACGCTGGTATTGATAAGGCCGCAGCTACTGAAGGTTATGCCTCAATCGGTGCTGGACTGCAACGTGGTTCAGAACTTGCTGCAATATACAAGCAAGATCCATACACCCAGACCACTGCAGAGTCAGAAGTATTTAAACTTTCAGGACAACAGGAAGCACGCAAACAGCGTCAGAAAGTTACTGGACTTGAGAAGGCCACCTTCGGTGGTCAGACAGGACTTACTAGCGGAGCGCTAGCAAGAGACCGCGCAGGCGGTATATAACAGACCTGCCACTAGAACGACTGGCCTAGTGGAGTGACAACAATTACCAGGAGTCAGAGCCATACCCAATCCCCATTGGAGTATGAGGCTGGCGTAATCAACTAATGATAGGGAGAAGGACATATGTCCAATTACGAGTACGAGGATGACGACGACGATTTCACAACGGAATCTTCACAGTCTAATGACCTTGTAAAGCAACTACGCAAGGCTGCAAAGCAAAAGGATAAAGAACTACAGGAGCTTCGCTCTCAGTTTGAAAACCTAAGCAAAGGCCAGCGCGAACGAGCAATTAAGGATGTCCTCGCAACTCGCGGGGTAAATAGCAAAATTGCTTCATTTATTCCGCAGGACATTGACCCAACTGAAGAGTCTTTGTCTAAATGGCTAGACGACTATGCCGATGTATTCGGCTTTGAAGCTAGCCAACCCCAGTCAACACCTAATGTAGATCCCGCTCAAGCGGCAGCGTATAAGAGAATGACTAATACTGCAGATTCAGGCGCAGCGCCAGAACACAATGCAGATATTATGCAAAAACTTCTTAATACAAATAGCCGTGAAGAGTTGGATGAAGTCATTAGATTGTCTGGACTCTAATCCAACCCTAAACAGAAAGGCTAGACCTCAATGGCTATCCCAACAGGTACCCCCACTACTACGTCTAGCATCAGCAACCTAGTACAAGCAGCATACGACCAGTATGTAAGAATGGCGCTTCGCTCCATTCCTGTTATGCGCTCACTTGCAGATGTTAAGCCAGTACAGCAGGCAATGCCAGGATCATCAGTTGTATTCTCAATCTACTCAGATTTAGCACAAGCTACATCTACATTGACAGAATCTTCAGATGTTTCAAGCATCGCACTAGGTAACCCTTCACAGGTTACAGTAACACTGAACGAATACGGTTCAGCAGTTACAACAACAAAGAAGCTAAACCTAACTTCTTTCAACGACGTTGATTCAGCTCTTGCTGACATCATCGCGTACAACGCAGCAGACTCAATCGACAACGTAGTAGGACAGGTTCTCTCAGCAGGAACTAACGCAATCTACTCAAACGGTCCATCAGGTTCTGCTCCAACTTCATCTGCAACAGTTCTACCAGTAGACACAATGACAGTAGCGGATATCCGCAACGCTGTTGTTTCACTACGTACAAACAAGGCATTGCCTCGTATGGGTGAACTCTATGCAGCATACCTCCACCCACGTCAGTCAGCAGACCTCCGCGCTGAGACTGGTACAGGCGGATTCCAGGAACTCTCAAAGTACGTAGATCGTACTCCGTTTGTTGCTGGTGCAGTAGGCGTTATCGAAGGCGCTTTCGTTGTTGAGACACCACGTGTTCTTAACGGTCTTAAGCTCGCTACAGGTATCACACCTACAGTTGCAATCACAAACACAGCAGTGGCTACAAACGTAGCAACAATCACAACAGCAGTTGCTCACGGTCTTGGCGTAGGCCAGGTCGTAACAGTTGCTGCTGTAACAAACACAACTGTAAACGGAACATTTACAATCGCATCTGTTCCAACAACAACTACCTTCACATACGCAGTGACAACATCAAACGTGTCAAGCGCAGATACAGGTACAGTTACATTTACCAACAACTACCGCGCAATCGTCGCAGGTCGTGAAGCATTGGCTGAAGCACAGGCAGCAGACATCTCAACCGTTATCGGTCCAGAGATTGACGCACTCCGTCGTTTCCGCACAATCGGTTGGTACTACTTCGGTGGCTTTGCACGCCTCCGTGAAGCAGCGCTCTATCGCATTGAGTCTGCAGCAACAAACGGATAATTCCGCTAGTGCAACGGCAGGGGTGGGGTCAAACCCACCTCTGCTACTTATGAAAGGTTGGATATGACATACACATTGACGACTCCCTACCAGTGGCAAACTTGGGGAGCAGGCTATGACGAGTACAGCAAGTACTCACGCCTTGCTGGTCGCCGTCTCAATGGCGGAACTATTGATGGAGCTATTGCTCCCAGTATGACAGATATCCCACGTGGTCAGACGCTTATCGTCAACGGTACTAACGTTGTAGCAACCTTGACTCCTAGCCAAGATGACTTGGCTGCAGCTAGTTTTTATTTCCTTGGCGGTCACGAGTACACACTTAGTGATTACCAAGCACAGGTCCTTATTGATGCCGGATATGGAAGTTGGTTAACCGAGGTATGAAGCATTGGGAAGATCATCCAGAACCAGTAGACAGTTGCTTTGGATGCAAGGTTCTAGGACTACAAGTTAACGAAGTATCTCTACGAGGTAACGGTATTCCTACCGCCAAGCAGCACGACAAAGAGTTGCAGTCTTATTATGACGCAACAAGGCAGGGCATAGAACCACGTTCAACAAAGAGTAAAGATATAGATGCAGCAGTTAAACTTTCCAACGAAGCTGGTAAGGCTTTCGATGGTATTGCAATGACCTTCAAGAACTAAGGAGCAAAAAATGGAAAACTACCCAGAGATGGAAATGGAATCAGAAGAGTACATTACCAAGTACCCAACACCTGATAAGCAGTATGCAGGCGCTATGAAGTATTCAACTTACGAATCACTACAAACCGGAGCAATGGGAAAGGCAGCAAAGTAATGGCAATGACCAAGAAGAAGCCTATGGCAGGAATGTGCAAGAAGTGCGGTAAGTCAAAGAAAGCGTGTAAGTGCTAATGAACAAGGCAGCCAAGAAAGCAAAGATTGCTAAAGTAATGCGTGAGTTCAAGGGTGGAACACTTCACTCTGGCAAGAAAGGCCCAGTAGTTAAAGGCAAGAAGCAAGCAGTTGCTATTGCACTATCAGAGGCAAAGATGTCTAAGAAGAAAATGGGTAAGAAGAAGTAAATGGCTAAGTCTCCAGCGTGGCAAAGAGCAGAGGGCAAGAACCCAAAGGGTGGCCTCAATGCAAAGGGTCGTGCCTCTGCTAAAGCGCAGGGGATGAACCTTAAGCCTCCAGTTAAAAAGGCTGAGGCTGCCAAGTCACCCAAGGCTGCAGGACGACGCAAGTCTTTCTGTGGTCGTATGTGTGGAATGAAGGCAAAGAATACTTCTAGCAAAACTGCTAAAGATCCGAACTCAAGAATAAACAAGTCACTTCGTGCTTGGGATTGTAGTTGCAAATGAAAAAGAAAGTAGCATTCTGGGATAAGAAGAATCCCAAAGCAAAGTCAAAGACATTAACGCCAGCACAAAAAGCAGCAGCAAGGGCAGCGGCTAAGGCAGCAGGACGGCCTTATCCAAACCTGATAGATAACGCTGCAGCAGCTCGCAAAAAGAAGTAAGGAGACATAGGTGGCACTAGGAACATACGGCACAACGCTATTAGATGAACTCAATCGTCTCGCTAATGGTGGCACCTATCGAGCACCAAGTGAGATGGTGGATGAAGCGCTTGCTGCCCGTCAATGGGCGGTAGCACGTTCAGTAAGTACAAACTTAACAGACACAGTAGGAGTATTGAATGCGATTGCGGGGACGACCAGTAGTAATCGTCTTGACTATAACGGCGTATGTAACCTCATCGCTGGTACTTTTCAGTTACCTGCAGCGCAGGCTCTTAGAGGAGTCTCTGAGTGAGTGCTAAATTTAATCTAATCTGCGAGCAAGCAACAACATTTAATTTTCAGTTCTCTATCAATAACGACGCTGTTCCGATTGACCTTACCGGTTACACAGGAACTATGACAGTTCGTCCATTCGTTGGGTCTAGCACTACAACGATAACAGCGACTACTGCCAATGGTCGTATGGTTATTACTGGTGGTACAGGAACTGTAACAGTAACCCTGTCTGCAGCTCTTACAGAGCCAATTACTCCTGGTCGTTATTCATACGACTTGGTACTAAATAGCGGATCGACTATCACTAGATATCTTGAAGGTTTATTCATCGTAACGGGGGCTGTAACACTGTGACAACTTATGTAGTTATTGAATCTATTACGCCTAACCAATCTTTGGTATTCTCAGCACAGCAAGGTCCTCAAGGAGCACAGGGTGCTACAGGTCCAACAGGCTCAACTGGTCCTACCGGAGCAACCGGCGTTACTGGTGTTGGTGCAAGTGGTGTCACAGGTGCCACAGGTGTCACTGGCGCAACTGGTGTCACAGGTCCTACAGGAGTCACCGGCCCTACCGGTGCAACCGGTGTAACAGGCGCTACAGGCGTTACAGGAGCCACAGGTGCTGACAGTACAGTTGCCGGTCCTACGGGCGTCACAGGCCCTACAGGGGCCACTGGAGCAACCGGTGCTACTGGTGCTACCGGTGCTGATAGTACGGTTGCAGGGCCAACAGGCGTTACTGGCCCAACAGGTGTAACAGGTCCTAGTGGAGCAACTGGCGTCACTGGCGCAACAGGTCTTACTGGAGCAACTGGCATTGCGGGTTATAGTGTTCTTAGTGGCACGGTGGACCCAACAACTGAAGGCGTTAATGGCGACTTCTATATCAATACAACAACTAGTAAAATTTTTGGTCCTAAAGCTGGAGGCACTTGGCCTGCTGGTGTCAACCTAGTTGGACCTACGGGAGCAACCGGACCAACTGGAGCTACTGGCCCAACAGGGTCTACAGGAACTACAGGAGTAACGGGTGTTACTGGTACTGCTGGTGCTACTGGCGCTACTGGACCAACTGGTGTTACAGGCCCAACTGGTGCTACTGGCGTTGGCAACATCGCAGGATTTAATACCCAGACTGGTACTACATACACACTTGTAGCAGGCGATCTTAGTGATATCGTTACTCTTAATAACGCATCTGCTATTACTCTTACAGTGCCACCATCAGTCTTTAGCGCTAATGACCAGATACACGTAGTCCAATATGGAGCAGGTCAGGTGACCTTTGCTCAAGGTGCTGGAGTAACTATTCTTTCAGCTGGAGCAACAACAACTGCGCCCAAGTTAAGAACTAACAAATCTGCCGCCACAGTGATTTGTACGGCGAGTAATACGTTCTTGATTGTGGGCGACATAGTATAATCTCGAACTATGAGATTCCACGTTATCAGTCTGCCCCATACACAAACAACTAAAGATTATGTCAACTGCGCTTATACCGAAAAGGTAAGACGCTTTTGTATGATGATGAAAGGTCTAGGCCATACGGTCTACCTTTATGCCGGTGATGAGAACGAAGCACCTTGTGATGAGTTAATTACCTGTATCACTAAAGAACAGCAGGACGAAGCGCTAGACGGTAAGCATTACACCGAAGCTGCCTTTGATAATGCACTACCGCATTGGCAGATATTTAACGGCAACGCTATCAAAGAACTAGGCAAGCGCCTGCAACAGAAAGACTTTATCTGTCTTATCGGTGGCTATTCACAGAAACCCATTGCAGATGCTTACCCAGAGTATATGAGCGTAGAGTTTGGTATTGGCTACGGTGGAGTATTTAGCAAGTACAAGGTCTTTGAATCATACGCTTGGATGCACAGTATCTATGCAATGTATAAGGATCCAACATCGGTAGATGGTAACTTCTATGATGCGGTAATTCCTGGTTACCTAGAACCAGAGATGTTTCCGTTGCAGGAGAAGAAAGAAGATTACTACCTGTATGTAGGACGTATGGTAGACCGCAAAGGTTTAGTTGTAGCACAGCACGTCTGTAAAGAACTAGGTCTTAAGTTAATTATGGCAGGTCCAGGTAACAATCCAAAGATTGAGTACGGCGAATGGATAGGGCCAGTCAAGGCAGAAGAACGAGCAAAGCTGATGGGTGGCGCTATTGCTCTATTTGCCCCAACGCTTTACATAGAACCTTTTGGAAATGTAGTTATCGAAGCACAAGCCTGTGGTACTCCAACGATTACTACAGACTGGGGAGCGTTCACGGAAACTAATCCCAATGGAGTTACTGGATACCGTTGCAGAAATGCAATGGAATTTGCAGTAGCAACAGAATGGGTTAAGGACTTAGACCCAGTAGCAATACATAAGAGAGCAGTAGGGCTGTATTCCCTAGATGCTATTGCACCACAATACGAACAATACTTTGCACGACTGCTAACTCTATGGGGAGATGGCTGGTATGAAAGGAAATAATGCCTACATTTAGCGATATGGTAGATGAGGTTCGCTCATCTCTAGCAGGTTACACCCTGCGCCAAGATAGAATAACCTATCTCAACAATGCTATCTCATCTACTGCTACTGCTATCAACATCGGATCAAGTTCTAACCTTGCTAAAGGTATCATTGAAATTGATGATGAACTTATCTGGATTGACAACTTTGCTCAAGCAAGCAGCACACTCAATGCAGCTCCAGGCTTTGGTCGTGGCTATCAGAACACACCAGCCTCACCACACGCTCAGTATGCACAGGTAACTCTTACTCCAACTTTTCCACGAGTAATGATTAAGAAAGCTATCAACGATGTTATCAATAGCCTCTATCCTAAACTATGGGCTGTTGCCTCAACTACCTTTACCTTCAATGCAAGCCAGACAACATATCCATTGCCTGATGATTTAGAGTCAATCCTTTATATGTCTTGGCAGACAACAGGATCAAGCCTTGAATGGCTGCCTATCAACCGTTGGCGTGCAGACCCAATGGCAAACATTTCAGCATTTAACACAACAAACACAGTAAACATCTACGAGAATATCCAGCCTGGTAGAACAGTACAGGTGTACTACACAACTACTCCAAACACTTTGGATAACAATACAGATGACTTTGCTGACGTAACAGGGCTACCTGTTTCAGCAGTTGAAGTAGTAATCCTTGGCGCTTGCTACAAGTTGCTCTCATACGTAGACGCTGGTCGTATCAACCTAAGTTCTGCAGAGGCAGACTTGAACGATACCAAGATTCCAAGCACAGCAGGCGTTGCTTCATCTCGTTATATCTTTGCTCTTTATCAGCAGAGACTTAATGATGAAGCACTCAAGCTGCAAGACAAGTACCCAATCCGTATCCACTACACAAAGTAAGGCAGATAAATGACTAGACAGTATTCTTCTATTAGCGTTGAGACAACGCTGGCTAGTAGCATCAACACAACTGCTACTACTATGACAGTGGCAACTGGTACCGCTACAGCTCTAATGGGTGGTATCACACTGGCTGCAGGTAATGTAGATATCTTCACCGTTGCGATAGACGCAGATACGGTTAACGAAGAAATTGTGTTCGTTACACAGGTATCTGGTGACACACTAACTATCAGTCGTGGTCAGGCAGGTACAGGAACTGCTGGAGTATCTGGCCTATCACATACTGCCGGTGCATCTGTCAAGCACGTACTGACATCATCTGACTTAATCTTCTTCCGTAACAACGCCTCACCTGTATCATCCTTTGGCTTTAGCGGATCAACCTCTGGAACTACCACAGTGCAGGCAACTGCTATCGCTGGTACTACAACACTAACGCTACCTGCTGCAACAGATACTTTGGTAGGTAAGGCAACTACAGATACTCTAACTAACAAGACCTTGACTTCTCCAGTAATCAACGGCGCTACTATCGGTACATCTGCAGTCAACCTTGCTATCAATGCTCAGACTGGTACGACCTACACACCAGTGCTTGCAGATAACGGCAAGCTGGTAACCCTTTCTAATGCCTCTGCTATCACGCTGACAGTGCCAACTAATGCCTCAGTTGCATATCCAACAGGAGCGCAGATTAACATTGAAGCAATCGACGCAGGACAGGTAACAGTCGTCGGTGACACTGGCGTTACTGTTAACGGAACTGGCACCAAGTTACGTACACAGTGGTCTGCAGCAACTTTGGTTAAACTCGGAACAGATAGCTGGACCTTGATCGGAGACCTTGCCTAATGCCAATTCTAGGAATTATGGCTTCACAGATATCAGGACACCTTTGGGCACCTGCTGGTGCCTATGATGCTTTGGCTACTGTAACTGTACCTTCAGGTGGAGTTGCAAGTATAAACTTTGCTGGCATACCAACTGGCTACAAACACTTGCAAATTCGTGGCATTAGTCGAGCTTCGGGAGCATATTCCTATGACCAAACAAATATGCAATTTAATTCAGATACAAGTTCTAACTATTCCTGGCATCAATTAAATGGTAATGGCTCATCGCCAACTTCTAATGGTGGAACATCATCTACATATATGAGAATTGTAGATCAAACAGCAGCAAATAATAATGCTAATGCTTTTGGTGGCTTTATTATTGATGTTTTAGATTATGCAAATGTAAATAAATTTAAAACTGTAAGAAGCCTTTGGGGTTATGAAGACAACTCAAGTGGTACAGTAGGAATTCGCTCCGGCAACTGGCGCTCAACTTCTGCCGTGACATCAATAACACTTGCTTGTTCTAATAACTGGGTTCAATATACACAGTTTGCATTATACGGGGTGAAATAAATGGCAACTAATACTTATGTGGCACTTGATAAGGTAACAGTAGCAACTGCTACTCCTTCAATTACTTTTAGTGGTATCAGTCAGGTTTATACTGATTTGGTTATAGTAGCAAATTCTACAAATACTAGGTCTTTATTTTATCGAGTAGGAAATTCCTCAGTAGATTCAGGATCAAACTACTCAAGAACTCAACTCATAGGCGATGGTTCTAGCGCAACATCGGGCAGAGCATCCAACGAAAATAAGGCTTATATGTCTTTGACAACCGGCGGTGGCGGTGTTTATCAGACAATCACTCAATTTAGTAACTATTCAAACACCACTACAAACAAAATATTTTTAACTAGATACAGTGATGCAAGTGTTTATAGCGTAGCTCTTGTTAGTCAGTGGCGTTCTACTGCTGCAATCAATATCATCACAATTACTGGTGATGGTGGAGATATTCCCGCAGGATCAACATTTTCGTTATACGGTGTCTCAAATGCTGGTGATGCGACACCTAAAGCAACTGGTGGAACTGTCACATCCGATGCAACTTATTGGTATCACGCATTTACAATGTCAGGCAACTTTGTACCTAACCAAACACTTTCTTGTGATTATCTAGTAGTTGCTGGCGGTGGAGCCGGTGGCGGTAGTGGTGGAGCCGGTGGCGGTGCTGGTGGATTTAGAACGGCAACTGCACAAAGCATTGCAGCAGGAATATATCAAGTTCTTGTTGGCGCTGGTGGATCAGGTGTTGCTTCATCTAAAGGCACTAATGGAAGCGACTCTGTATTTAATTCCTTTACTTCTACAGGTGGCGGCGCAGCAAGCGGTGTTTTTGCTTCCGGTGGCGTAGATGCAAATAATGGTGGATCAGGTGGTGGTGGTAACTACAATCGAACCGTAGGTTCAGGAAATACACCTTCTACATCTCCATCACAAGGCAATAACGGTGGTGGATCAACCACATCAAACAATCTTGGTACTGGTGGCGGCGGCGGTGCTGGCGCTGTAGGTGGCACAGGCACTACTACTAATTGTGGTGTCGGTGGCGCTGGAACAGCAAGTTCTTTGTCAGGAACATCTGTTACATACGCCGGTGGCGGCGGCGGTGGTGGAAACTTTGGAGCTACACCAGCAGCAGGTGGCGCAGGTGGTGGTGGTGCCGGTGTTAGCACTGGTGATGGAGTTAATGGAACAACTAACCTAGGTGGTGGCGGTGGTGGCGGTGTTAATGCTGGCGGCAACGGTGGTTCAGGTATTGTCATCATTCGATATGCGAAATAGGGAGAATAGATAATGGCAGCTAACTACGCTGAAATTTGTTCAGTTGAAGACTGCGGTAAAACTATCTCCGGTAGAACTCACGGGCTATGTCCTATGCACAAGCGCAGGCTTAATGTACACGGTGACCTTAATAAAGGCAGACCTGCTACTCGCTTATGTGAAGTAGATGATTGTACTAACAAGCACCTTGCTAAGGGTATGTGCGGTAAGCACTACCAAGCTAATTGGATATACGGTGATCCTCTTAAAAGTAGAATTCGTTTAGATGGATTTGAAATTGGTGGGTACGTAACATTGCATTTACCAGGACATCCAATAGCACGTAAGGGTGGGCTAGTGGCAGAACATCGCCTAGTAATGTTTGAGCATCTTGGCAGACCCTTAGTTAAGGGCGAGAACATCCACCATATTAACGGTGACAAGAAAGATAACCGTATTGAGAACTTAGAGTTGTGGAATACTTCACAACCATCAGGTCAGAGAGCAGAGGATAAAGTGAAATACGCAATAGAAATCCTAGAGCTGTACGCTCCTGAGTTGTTAGTAAAGGTGGGTAAGTAATGCCAAGCAACTATGTTTTGCTCGAGCGCATCGAACTCAACGCTGCAACAGCAAGCGTCACATTCTCCAACATCCCACAATCGGGCTATACCGATTTGAAGATTGTCATCTCTGCAAGAACTGATAGAAGCGGTCAGCCTGTAGATACCCTTATTGTTAAATACAATGGAAGTTCTACTGGATACAGTCAGCGTGCAATTTATGGCAACGGTTCTTCGGCAGCATCTTATAGTTCAGCAACTGAACAAGAACTTTCTTGGGTTCCAGGAGCAACTGCTACTGCAAACACATTTAGCAATGGTGAAATTTACATTCCAAATTATACAAGTGCTAACTATAAATCTGCATCTGGAGACTCCGTTTCAGAAAACAATGCGACAACTGGTTATCAAGATATGGTTGCTGGTTTGTGGTCTAATACTGCAGCAATTACATCTATTACTTTATCTTCATTTACAAGTTCAAACATCCTTGCCAACAGCACCTTCTCGCTATATGGCCTAGCAGCAGTAGGCACTGAACCTACTATTGCTCCAAAGGCAGTAGGCGGTTCTATCTACACAGACAACACTTACTGGTACCACGTATTCCGCACTACAGATACATTTGTTCCACAAGTAACTTTATCCTGTGACATTTTAACTGTCGCAGGTGGTGGCTCAGGCGGTGTTGGACGTGGTGGTGGTGCAGGTGCTGGTGGAGTTCTATACAAGCCATCTGCTTCAGTAACAGCAAGTTCATACACAGTAACTATCGGCGCTGGTGGCGCTGCTATATCATCAGATAGTGCTGGAAATACTGGAACAGATACAACCATTACTGGTTCTGGAATATCACTAACCGCCAAAGGTGGCGGTGGTGGCGGTGGCTGGTCTAACAACGGTGGAATACCAGGAAAAACTGGTGGATCAGGTGGCGGTTCTCGCGCAATAGATTCAGGTACAGCTTCAGGTGGTGCATCTAATCAAACTGCGGGTGCAGGAGAAACAGCATACGGTTTTGCTGGTGGTAACTCTGCTGCTGCAACAACAACAGTTTACGGAGCATCAGGCGGTGGTGCCGGTGCAGCAGGAACAGGTAACAACGCTTGGAATAATGGCGGTGTTGGAACAAGTGCTTTTAGTTCTTGGTTGTCTGCAACTAATGCTGGTCAGAATGTTTCCGGTACCTACTACATAGCCGGTGGCGGTGGTGGTGGTGCACAAGGTGGAACTGGTGGCTCAAGCACAGGTGGCTCCGGTGGTGGTGGAGCAGGAAGCTCTGCAAGTACAGGCTTCACAGCTACACCAGCAACAATTAACACTGGTGGTGGTGGTGGCGGTGTCGAAGGTGGCTTTGGTACATCCGGCGCTGGCGGTTCAGGTATTGTTATTATTCGTTACGCAATGGCTTAAAGGGAGAAAAGATATGGCTCACGCAGCAGAGATTGACGGCAATAATGTAGTAGTTCGAGTGCTAGTAGTACCGAACGAACAAGAGCATCGTATCCAAGATTACTTGGCTAACGAGTTGGGACTTGGTGGTACTTGGGTACAGACCAGTTACAACGCACGCATCCGTAAGAACTATGCAGGTATCGGATATACATACAGTGAACAGCACGATGCGTTCATTGCACCTAAGCCAGAGTGCCACCCAGATCAGGTGGTCTTTGACGAAGAAACTTGCACCTGGTCTTGTCCAGATGCCACACACGTAATCATCAGAGGAGAAGAAATAAATGGCTGATAAGAAACTGATCGTAGACCTTGCTAAAGGAACACAGACTTATGTGGACCTTACACCGGAAGAGATTGAACAGCGTGCAGTAGATGCACAGGCTGCAGAGATTGAGCGAGCAGAGCGTGAAGCAGCAGAGGCTGCTAAGGCTGATGCAAAGTTATCAGCACAGGCAAAGCTCGCAGCACTTGGACTTACAGGCGAAGAAGTAGCAGCACTTACCAACAACTAAGGAGCAACAATGCCTTATGGCGATGACATTACCGAGGGCATTCCATATGTTCTTTCCAACCCTGCGGGATCTACTTCCTATACTCCAACTGGACCAGCATACGAGGTAGCCTTCGCAGCGCTGCCATTCTTTCTTGCTGCATCCGATGAGCAACCTTATCGCCGTGTAACTGCTCAGTATCGCAAGCAACAGATTGACCAGACTCGTGAACCTGGTGAGCAGACGCTCACCGGTTGGTGGGTTAGAAGTCAATCCTCGTTCCACTTAGGAGCGGGGATTAAGTATTTCGAGCCTATCCAAGAAGAGTCACTGCGCTTTCAGTACACAGAATCTAAAGGTATAGATGTTTGGACTAGAGGACAGGCTACGCTACTTAACGATACAGCCAACTTCTATACAGGCTCTGCACCTGCTCAGTTAATCGGTGTCAATGATGGTACCAATGACTGCATCTTTGTTACAGACGGTAGTGCGCTTAAGAAGATTACCAGCGCAGGTAGTTCAACAACTATCACTCAGGCTGGTACGCCATCAACTATCTACAGCCTTACTACTAACGGCACTAACTATTATTTCATTAACGGTACACACGTTCACAGAGGTTCAGTCGGTACTACACCTGCCGATGCTGAAATCTATAACGCATCTGGTACCACTCGTGCCACTATCCGCTATGTGAAGCAGCGCCTTATTGCTGCTATCGGTGCATCTATCTATGAACTCAATGCTAATCACTCTGGCGGTTCATTACCTACTGCTTTGTATACCCATCCTAATTCATCGTGGGTATGGTCTAGCATCTCTGAAGGACCACAGGCTATCTATATCTCTGGCTATGATCCTAACGGAACATCGTCATCTGTATTTAAGATTACCCTAGATACAACAACTCCTAACTCTTTAGGTTTTCCAACTCTTGAAACACCTACTGTAGTTATTGATATGCCACTTGGTGAGTACATCAATGACTTTGACGTGTACCTTGGTACCTATGCAATTCTTGCAACCAGTGCTGGCTTTAGAGTTGGCGTTGCTGATGCAACTGGAGATGTCCAGTATGGGCCATTGCTCTATAGAGATGCTGCCTGTACTTCTATTGCTTTCAAGGATAGCTATGCCTATCTTGCAACAAAGGTAGACGGTGAGGCAGGGCTAGTTCGCACTGACCTAGCTACAACTGTTGTTGCTGGTGCTCTGTATTTCCCTTGGGCTTGGGACCTTATTGCAACTGGTACTAGCGCAACTGCATCTCAGGTTGCCTTCTTTGGTAACTCAGACCGAGCAGCATTTGCCACAGGTAATAACGTCTGGGCTGAGGCTACGACCTTGGTACCTGAAGGCTACCTACGTACCGGTTACATCCGTTACAACACACTTGAAACTAAGATTTACAAACTGCTACAGGCTCGTATTGATACTACCAATGGTGGCATTAACATTAAGTCTATCGACTCAACAGATACTGAGTACTCTATTGGTGTCTTCTCGCAAGGCGAGACTGTACCTGAGATTAACGTGAACTATCCAACTACTTCACAAGAGTACCTTGGCTTTAAGTTCACTATGTCTAGGTCAACTACAGACTCTACTAAGGGGCCACTATTTACTGGCTACCAGTTAAAGTCATTGCCTGCAGTACCACGTCAGCGCTTGATTCAGTACCCAGTATTCTGCTATGACCACGAGAGTGATAAGTTTAGCAACGAAGTTGGATACGAAGGATCTGCCTATGCACGTATGTCTCAACTAGAGCAGATTGAAAACGTAGGTGACACCATCCGTGTTCAAGACTTTAGAACAGGTGAGTCATACCTAGGTATCATTGAAGAGATGGACTTCATCAATAAGACACCAGAAGATAAGCGCTTCTCTGGATTTGGTGGCACGCTCCTAGTAACTATAAGGACGGTCTAATGCAGCCACAAGACTACGCAACGATAGCAGTTGCGATACTAACAATCATTGGCGCATTTATTGCAGCTATTAAATGGCTAGTCAAACACTACCTAGAAGAACTTAAGCCGAATGGTGGCGGTTCAATGAGGGACGCAGTTAACATCAACAGCGAAAGATTGGACAGAGTTGAACAACGCGTTGACCAGATTTACCTTATCCTCTGTGAGAGTAAGGGCAAGTAAGTACGCAGTATTCTTTATCGTCCTAGGTACTTCATTCTTTTGGAGTCCATCAGCACAAGCAGCATACGGTAACGCTACTGTTATATGTGCTACTCAAGGTGGCGAGCAACGCTCATTCCAAATTGGATGGGATAATAGTCAGCAGTTCTTTGCTGACAAGGGATACATCCCTAGACTCTACTGTGAAGGTGGATATGCAAACCCATACGTTGTTTATATCAGTGATGATCTTAGCAATATTTCTTTGGGTTACTATAGCGGAGTAGTACCTACACCAGAACCAGAGCCTACTGTAAGTCCCACTCCAGAGCCTTCGCCTTCGCCAAGTCCAACTGAGACTGCAACTCCTGTGACTGAAGATACTCAGACCGTAGTTGTTCCAGATCCTGTCGAGCCTGTTGATACTGCGACTTCCAGTACTGAGACTCAGACGGCTTCCGGTAATACAGATACATCCACACCAGTGTCTGAGACACCGACAGTAGTAGACACAAGTACAGCCACATCAAATCCCCCACCTCCTGTTGAGCCAGCACCTAGCGTGCCTGCTCCGCCTCCGGTAGTTGAACCTGAACCAACACCTGCACCTGTTCCGGCTCCAGCACCTCAACCTGAGCCTCAGCCTGAACCAGCACCGGAACCACCGGCACCTGCGGAAGAGCCGCCAGTTGTTGAAGAGCAACCGCCTGTCGAAGAACCGCCTGCACCTGCTCCTGAAGAAGAGCCGCCTGCACCCCCAGTGGAGCCTGAGCCACCTGCACCAGCTCCTGAGCCTTTGCCTGAGCCAGTCGCAGAACCTGAGCCAGAGCCTCAACCTGATATTGCACCGGAACCTCCAAGTGTTAATGATGTTAGTTTGGAAAGTCTACCACCTAGCACACCGGTAACACTAGATAACGGAGTGGTAGTAACAGCAGAAGTTGCAATAGCTGTCGCTTTACTACAAGACCCTGCTGCCCTACTAGGTGAACTTTTCACAGATCCAGCAGCAGCCTTCGCTGCACTTGGCAGTGTAGGTGCAGACCTACCACCTGAAGTTCGTGAGCGAGCTGAAGAGGTAATCGTTGCATCAGTAATTGTAGGAAACATAGCCACCAGTGCTGCAGCAACTGCTGCTGCAGGCGCTGCTTATAGAAGGAAGTAATAATGAAGAAGTTCTTCTCCGACATAGCAAATCAGCTATGGACTCTTCTAGGTATGTTCATTGCTTGGGTAGTCCTTGAAGGTTCTGCCAAGACAATCGTTGGATATGCCATTGGATTCTCATTGATTATCTGGGGAGTCACTCTTAATCTACGCAATCTAAAGGACGACGAATAATGGATACATTAAAGAATGTAATGATGCGAATTCTTGCAGTCATTGCAGCAGAAGCACTAGGAGTTATCGGTGCTGGTTCTCTAGTAGGTATTGAAGTATGGCAGGCAGCAGTACTTGCTGGTGCCCTTGGTGCAGCACGAGTACTTGAAGCACTAGCACGTTTCTACCTAGCAGATGGAAACCTATCGGCAGAAGAAATCAACGCAGCCTTCGCTAAGGTTGACAAGAAAGCGAGTGAGTAATGGGACAGAGAGCAGACTTCATTGCAGTAGCAAAGGGTGAACTCGGAGTTATCGAGGGACCAAAGGATAATGAAACCAAGTACGGTGCATTTACCAAAGCTAACTTCCAACCTTGGTGCGGATCATTTGTTAACTGGTGCGCTAACGAGGTAGGCCTCAAGATTCCTAGTTGTGTATACACACCAGCAGGAGCAGGAGCCTTCATTAAGAAGGGTCAATGGGAAAAGGCAGAGGAAGCAGTTCCACTACCAGGGGATATCGTGTTCTTTGATTTCCCAGGAGACGGCGTAGACCGTATCTCTCACGTTGGCATTGTCGTTAAGGATAACGGCGATGGCACAGTTACCTGTATCGAAGGCAACACTGCCCCAGATAAGAAGGGTGACCAGCGAAACGGCGGAGAAGTTTGCCGCAAGGTTCGTGCATACAAAAAGAAGAATGGCTCCAAACTACGTAGGTCACAGGCTGTGTCCATCGTTGGCTTTGGTAAGCCAGTCTTCAAGTCTTAAGTAAAGACTAAGAAACCTTAAGTAAAGGATAACAATGAACACAACTAAGCTAGTTGCTATCGCAACAACCTATGCTCGTGCAGCAGTGCCATCAGTGGTAGCGCTCTACGCAGCTGGAATCACAGATCCAAAGACATTAGCCTATGCTTTTGCATCAGCCTTCATTGCCCCAATTTGGAAGTCACTTGACCCAAAGGCAAAAGAGTTTGGTCGTGGGTCTAAGTAACCCATAAGCGCGAGGCAACAGGAGGTCGGTCCCTACGGGGACCGGCCTTCTTTTTTTGTCCCTAAAATATCTTGGACTTGCTATCACCGTGCAAGTGTGTCTTTAAGCGGTGGCAGTTGGCACAGAGAGTCTGTAGATTAGACGGGTCGTTGTTGTTCCGGTTACCGTCTATATGGTCAACGTCTAGCTGACTGATGTGTACCGGCTGGAAGTTACAGTGTTCACAGTAGCTCTTACGGTGGACTGATAGCGGGTATCTAAAGCGCCGGTAGACTGCGTGACACTTGTACTTGTTGTGCGCTTTGTCCTGCCTAGAGTCTCTAAGGTTGACTTTGGTAGGACCACAGACTGAGCATACACCAGTCCGAGTCTCTTCGTTAATCTCTGAAAGTCTGTGCTTCATCACGATCTACAGGGCAGGGAACGACTACCAGATTGCCACAGGAATAGCACTCAGCATCAAGTGCATACCAGACTATCTCGTAATCCTCAAAGGACGCTGCGACGTTAAAGACCATAGACCCACACGGACATACGTGGATGGGTCCTAACTGTCTTAAATCGGTCCCAAAAGGCTTAGGAAGGCCAATGAATGGGTCACGTATGGACCTGAACTTTCGCAGGGTTGGTAGACGGAGCCGCATAGTCGGGCCTCCTGACTGTCGGCCCTCTAAGGGCCGTACTGTTATTCGCCTACGGCTCATATTGTAATAGGACACAGCTTGGTATGTGTCTTGCGACACGCCGTAGACTGGTAAAGTATTCCTATGACAACACTCGTGGGTATCCAAGGCTCAGACTTCTTGGTAATGGCAGCCGATTCACAAATCACTGACGGTGATCAACGCATTATCTCGGTAGATACACCCAAGATAGTCTCAACGGGTAAGTATCTACTCGGCCTGACAGGTGACTCACGTCCAGGTGACATCCTTGCCTATGCGTGGAAGCCACCGCTTTATCGCGGTGAAGACCCAACCCGCTTTATGGGTAGCAGGATACTGCCTAGTATCTCAGCTGCGTTCAAAGAGGGTAACTACGAAGTCGATAACAAGGAGATGAACTTCTCGTTCTTGCTAGGTTTCAACGGCAATATGTTTTCTATCGGCGGTGACCTATCGTTTAACACATCTGAGCGTGGTCTATTCTCGGCAGGCTCCGGTGGAAATTATGCCCTTGGGTACTTGTATTCCTTGGAACCTAAGTCTTACAATAAAGTCCTAACAGCAAGTGTGGTAGCTGAGAAGGCAGTCAGGATTTCATCCTTACTGGATATCAATACACACCCACCAATTCAGGTAGTAGCACAGACAAGGAATGACAAATGAAAGAGTTAATTCTCGTAGCAGGTATTAGTTTTGTAATGGGATTCATTGGAGCTTATGCTTTCGATACATTCCTACAGTGGAAGGATGATCGCAAATGGCGGTAAAGAAGAAGGCTGCGCCAAAGCGCAAGCCAAAACCTAAAGATGATTACATTGCAGTTAAAGTAAATACTTACGGTTCAAATTACCTAACAAGTGCTTACGATAATTTAATTAACACTATGATTCCTCAAGAACCAGAAAGCCTTGAAGCAAAGGTTGCTTATTGGAAAGATAAGTACGAACGCTTAAGTAAACTTAATGACAAACTTGAGGCGCAAGCCAAGATGCTAGAGGGCATCATTGATAAGGCTTTGACAAGGAGCTATCGTGGCGATTGAAGACCCTAAAGAATTACTGTTGCACGTACTGCATAACAAAGATGCAAGTCGTGACCGTAGCCTACAGACAGAGGTAGGTCCGTCAGAGATAGGTGGATGTAAGCGCAAGGTCTGGTACAGATTAAACGCACAACCACATACCAATGAGAACCAATCTAAGTTGGCTGCCATTATGGGTACTGCTATCCACGCAGCTATCGAAGAGGCTATCGGTGCTATCGATCCTGAAGGTAAAGAATACTTAGTGGAAACTGAGGTTGCCTTTGGTGATATGAAAGCACACGTTGACTTGTTCGTACCTAGCACCGGTGCTGTCATTGACTGGAAGACTTCTAAGATTAAGAACCTTGGTTACTTCCCATCTAACCAGCAGCGCTGGCAGGTACAGCTCTATGGTTACCTGCTATCTAAGAATGGCTACCAGGTTAATACAGTTAACCTTGTTGCTATCGCTAGAGATGGTGCTGAGAAGGACATCAAGGTACATACAGAGCCTTACGATGAGACGATGGCACTTGCTGCTTTGTCTTGGTTATCTAATGTCAAGGCGTCTACAACATTGCCAGAACCAGAGAAGGATCAGTCTTTCTGTAAGGACTACTGCCAGTACTACGATGCAACAGAAGAGATGGGTTGCGGTGGTTTAAAGAAAGAACGTATCGTCCTTAGTGAAGTCGTGATTGAGGACGAAGAAGTTGACAAGCACGCACTGCATTACCTACAGTTAGATAGCAAGATTAAAGAGCTGGAAAAGGAACGTGATTCCTTGAAAGAATCTTTACAAGGGTCTACTGGTATCACTGCTAGTGGCGTTGAAATCAGCTGGACAACAGTCAAAGGTCGTGAGACAGTTGATGCAAAAGAAGTTGAGAAACTTCTGGGGTTTGTACCAAAGATTGTTGGTAACGAATCTGTAAGACTCAATATCAAAACAAGTGGAGGAAAGTAAATGGCTGCAAACGAAAACACAAAGTTCCAGATTAACTATAAGTTAGCTGACGGAACTCTTATCAATCTTTATGCTGCAGATATTAAGGATCTTGAGACAGGTCTTACTGACCTATCAATGGTCGCAGCACTCATCAAGTCAACATCATCTGAACTATCAGGTGGTAGCGCACTAGCAACAGCTAACGCTGTCATTGCACAATCATTTAATTCAGTACCAGTACCAGTTCCAGTAGCAGTAGCTGTGCCAGCAGAACCAGGTGCAAAGGTTTGTAAGCACGGAGTAATGGCCTATAAGACAGGCACATCAGCTAAGGGACCTTGGCAGGGTTATATGTGCGCCTCACCAAAGGGTGCGCCAGATAAGTGCGAGACCATCTGGGTTCGCTAGTCAATGCGTGGACCTTGGGACTTTGAGGATCCACGTTGTAAAGGTATAGACACTGAAATCTATTACCCACCAGAGGCAGAACAGCCTAGGGAGTTACCACTTCTTAGGTCTATCTGCGGTAACTGTATTCATAAAGAAGAGTGCGCTGAGTGGGGTATCAAGAACGAACGCTACGGTATCTGGGGTGGGCTAACCCAAAACCAGAGAACTAGAATTCGGACAAGTCGAGGAATCGTAATTCCATTTGGAGAATTCAGTGCTTGACTTGCAACGTGCGTGGGGAACAGTCCTCACCAAAGCAACACCGCTTCCTGATGTATGGGATGCGTTAGCAGCACAGCAGATTAAGTTCCGAAGGGGCCAAGTCTGTATGGTTGCAGCTGCACCGAATGCTGGCAAGTCTATGTTTGCACTTATCTATGCAGTCAAGGCAGCAGTACCAACATTGTTCTTCTCAGCAGATACAGATACAACAACTGTAATGATGAGAGCAGCAGCGCATACATCTGGTCACAACCAGGTGAACGTGGAGCAGAACTTATCTTCTGATTCCCACTACTACGACGCACACTTTGAGAAGCTAAAGCACATCAAGTGGGTCTTTGACTCCAGTCCGTCACTCGATGATATCGAGTTGGAGATTAAGGCTTACGTCGAGTTGTACGGGCTAGCCCCTGAGTTGATCATCATAGATAACCTTATGAATGTAGCTGCAGAGACAGACAACGAATGGGCTGGGCTTCGTGCAATTATGATGGAGCTGCACGATATGGCACGTAAGACTGAGGCTTGTGTCTTGGTACTACACCACGTCTCTGAGCAGTCAGAGTATGGGTCACCTACTGAACCACCGGCACGACGTGCAGTACACGGTAAGGTCAGTCAGTTACCTGCACTGATACTTACACTTGGGTACAACCCAACCAATGCTGAGTTAAAGATTGCTGCGGTAAAGAACCGCTTCGGTCCACACGCAGCAGACGGTAAGAGTTATGCAACCTTGTTAGTTAACTATGGTGCTTGCCAGATATCAGACAGAAACGCATACGGTGCGATGCTCGCTCGTGATGCACGCTATGGCTATACTGGTAACTATAATGTAGATGAATATGGGAATGAGATAGAGCAATGAGTGAGAAAAGAATTGCCGGACATTGGTGGCAGTATGGTCGTAAGGCAGGCTTTGGTATTGGCTTTGATGTATCTAAGTATAGTTGGTATGTTGATATTGGTTTCTGGTATATCGGAAAGGAATTCTAATGAGTGATTTAGATAGAGAAGTAGCTATCCTTAAGGTCGATCTTGCTAACTTCTTCAACGCTTTGATTCAGTCAGGTGTTGTAGAGATAGTCAAAGATGAAGAAGGCCAGATGGTTTACAAGACTAACAAGGTAGTGCTCGTTGATGAGCAGCCCGAAGTACAATAAGGCTAAGGGTGCAGCCTTCGAGATTGATGTAATGAAATGGTTTCGTGGTCTTGGTGTACTAGCTGAACGCTTGCGCTTGGCTGGTAAAGACGACGAAGGGGATCTGGTTGTAGTTGTCACGGGACAGACCTACATACTGGAACTCAAGAACACGGCGAGACTAGACTTGCCTCAGTTCTGGAGAGAAGCAGAAGTTGAGGCGCTTAACTACGCTAAGGCTCGTGGTATAGGAGAAGTGCCACTGCATTATGTTGTAGTTAAGCGTCGCAACGCTGGCATAGAGAAGGCTTGGGTTATACAAGACCTAACGCAGTGGTTAAAGGAGAAGGATAATGTTTAAGAAAAATAAATATGTAACTGAACAACAGTTAAACCATATTACTAATTTAATTGATAGTCGTATTAGGTCTGTAGAAGTTCGTTCATATGATGGTCCTCGTGAAAGAGATTATGTTTACAACACAGTGGTTTCCTTGCTAATAGAAGCAGGGATTTTGGTAGAGAACACAGAAGATCCTAAGTCAACTGTCAGATGGCAGGGAACTAAATACAACGTAAGGAAGGTAAAATAAATGGCAGTACCAGAAGGTATCATCACAACATCAGACATCTTAGTACCTGAAGAAGTAGTAGTTGAAGAAACAGTTGTTGAAGAAACTGTTACAGAAGAAGTAACAGCAGACGAAGAGCTAGACCAAGCGTGATTTGCCAGCCTTGTATAGATGCTGGTGAATACAATCGTGTGAACCAGATTAAACTTAGCGAAGCACATCACGAACAATGCGAGGGGTGCGTATGCCAGCACAAGACTGGTCCAGGTTGGGTTCTAAGAAAAGGTTTAAAGGCTCCGTTGATGCAAACTCAGTCCCCATAGCACCGATCATTCGGTACTTTGGTGGTGAGGTAAGAGAAGGTAAAGAAGCATCCGTTCGCTGTCTAATGCACAATGACAGCAGACGCTCTGCATCTATGAATACCTATGACAACCTGTACTTCTGCTTTACCTGCGGTAAGGGTGGCAATGCAGTGAATATCGTGTGCATACTAGAGAACTTGGAGTTTAACGATGGCCTCAAACGCGCAGTCGAAATTGCTACTGGAAGCGGCGCAGAGATACGCTCAGCAAATAAGTCCAGAGGCAATCGTGGCGCTAGAAGAACGTGGGATATCTGAAGAGGTAGCTGCGCTCTATTCTTTGGGGACCATCGTTGAACCAATGAATGGTCACGAACTCTATGATGGGTGGATATCTATTCCATACATCACAGCTCTTGGTCACTGCGTTGGCTTTAAGTTTCGCAGGTTAGATGATGGTAAACCCAAGTACGGTAGCCCTACAGGACAGAAAGCTCATCTCTATAACGTAGTTGATACTACGATCCTGAGTAAGCACATCGTTGTATGTGAAGGAGAACTAGATACAGTCATAGTCTCCGGTGTCCTTGGTATACCAGCAGTAGGTATCCCTGGAGTGCAAGCGTGGAAGCCACACTTTGCTAAGTTGTTATCAGGTTATGACGCTGTATATATCGTTGGTGACAATGATGTAAAGGAAGATGGCTCCAATCCTGGAGCTGACTTCTCTAAGCGCGTGTCACAAGAAGTATTAAACGGTACGATAGTACACTTACCACCCAATATGGACATCAATGACTACTACCTAGCCTATGGAGCGGAAGCAACGAAGGCTTTGCTGGTAGGTGAGGGAAATGGATAAGGGTGAATGGGCGCAGATGGTACAGATTTTGCATACTATGGGCTTTCACATCTTGGAAATCAACTACGAGAAAGAGACGCTTCTAATATGTCCAACAGCAACCCGTTAGTAGATCACTTAGCAGTAGTTGGATACCGTGCAGGTGGCGTGTCCACTGAGGACCTGACATCTTTCATTGAATCGTTTGCATCCCTTCGTGCTAATAGAGTCAAGGGTGTGGGCCACGACCAGTACTCACACGCACAAGGGCAGAAGTTCGAGTCCTTTACTACTGCAGATACCATTAGAGAATTGATTGAAGAGCTAGCCGACGCTAGCAATTACATAGACTTCCTCGCCATCAAGCTGCTGAACATTCAGCACACTATAGATTTGGTGCTACCTGATTGTGACTGAACTACACAAGAACATCTATGACATCGTATACACCGTAGCGCAGACCACCCATCGTAGGTATGGCACGTTTGCAGAGCGAGATGATGTCAAACAGGAGTGTCTGAAGTGGGCGCTTACTCGTGCTGACTATATCAACGAGCAGTTATCAGAGCCGGATACCAAGAAGCGCCAGCATAACGAGCACCGTGTAGCGTGGCAGATGTTACGTGTAGCAGAGCGATACGCACGCAAGGAGAAGGCAGATAAGTCTGGCTATCACGTTACTGATGAGGCTTACTACGAGGGAGCTACGCTCACTCAGTTACTGCCCTTTGTTATTGCCTCAGTACTCGACGGCACTGTGCTAGAACAGGCACAAGAGATGATCCGTGATGGTCAGCCTAAAGGTTCATCATCTCCAGCAGAGGGTGGCAACCTGCTAGCAGTACTCATTGATATCAAGAAGGCTTACCTTAAACTAGACGCTAGCTCGCAGCAGTTACTTACCCTGCGTCATCACGAGAACTTTACCTTAGCTCAGATAGGTGGCGTACTTGGTTGTGCTACCAGTACAGCAGAGCGTAGGTGCTTGGGTGCAGTACGCAAGTTACAAGATGAACTCGGTGGGATAAGTCCATACCGGTGAACGAGATAATTTTGTATGACTTTCTTAAACTTAATCTCTACCCAGATTTACTGCGTGCGCCTGGAATCTATGATGCCTTCGACTGCACCAGTGCTAAGGCCGGTCACTTCATTGAACTGAAGTGTCGCCAAACCCATTATTCTACGCTACTTATAGAGCAGATGAAGTATCGCAAGCTGATTGAACAGGCATACCACCGTGACCTACTGCCCTTCTATATCAACAGCACACCGCTTGGTATCTACTCCTTTGATCTTACAGAGTTAGATGAACCTGAATGGTTTGTCCACCCTATGCCAGCGACAACAGAGTTTGAGAACAACAACAAGGTAGAGAAGGTAGTTGGATACCTAGATATAGAGGAAGCGGTGAAGCTATGACATATGAATACGAGTGTCCAGGGTGCGGTGATGTACGAATCATTGAACGCAGTATCAATGCACCGGAAGAGACATACATTTGCACCAACTGCGATACCACCTTCCAGCGCAAGTGGTCCTCGCCCGCTGTCACCTTTAAGGGGACTGGCTTTTATACTACCGACAACAAGCACTAACCCCCACCGGAAAGAGATTAACGGTGAGGGCTAGTGTTCGTGCAGAGGGTAAGAAATGAACACTTATAGTGTATCAGTACCACCCTCGTCTATCGTGGTGTCGGAGAGCGCGACACGCACTCCCTGAATAGCGGTGGTTAAGGTAGCGCAAACCGTGTAGGACTTGGAGTTCAGCTCGTCCACTACGTTCTCTAAGGAGTTGAGCAATTCCGTAAGCTGAACTTCCACGTTGGTTCTTGGCAAGGTGGTCAAACCTGCTCTCACGGGTCCATAAGGTGACAAGGCACGTGACTTCTCTCGGCGAATATCCGAGAGCCTTACTATATTCCCTTGCGATTCGTTTATTCTCACGCTTCTCCCCCATTGTCGCCTTCGTTCTCTCTGTTATGCGGGGTTGGTGGGATAATAATGGCACCGTTGGCTCGTGTACCCAGCTCGCCAATAACAGTGCTACCAGTAATATCAATCCAGCTTTTACCCATACGCTCATCTGACACCTTCTCTTCCAATAGATATTCTCGATACAGCTCAGGGTAGGCTTTAGCCAACCGGACTAGAGCACGATCTCTCGCTCTCCTATAATTACGTTGACGCACTGCCATATTCTTGGCAGTTTCAATTCTTCTTTCACTCATTCTCGTCCTCTTTCAATCATAAGGTAGCCTACCAGTAGGATAGCGATTATTACTAGCCAGTAACTCATAGGCTAGCTGCCTTTACCATAGTTGTTATGTCTAAGGGTTGGCCTACTAGATGAGCGTCGTCGTCGTCGCTCTCCCACCCCGATACAAGTATGCGTGCAGCGGTGGGTGAACTTGCTATCCACGCGAGAGCTTCCCTCTCATTATTACCACCCCATTCTGCGTTACCGCTCTCGTCCACCACTTCATAGAGCAAAATAAGATCGGACTTAGGCGGGTGAAAGCTAATCACTTCTCCCATTACTCGTCCTCTCCCTCTTGCGTGCCGAATAGCCTATCGAAAGCACGGTTTGCCCTGTTAAGGGTGGCGATAGCTTCCGCCATTTCTCTCTCCATCATCTCTTGCATAGTCTCGCTCATATTCTGCACCCGCATTCTTTCACCGGTACTAGGTGATCCCCGCACGTTACGCCATAGTGGTAATCGCACATATAGAAGTCCTCTTGCTGTTCATTCTTGCACCCGTAGGCGTGGCACTTACTCATTCTCTCCCTCTTTCTCTTTACAGGCGGGGCAGATATTGCCCTCGCCCTCTTGCTCGTCATACTCTTTCTCGCATTCACCGCACTTAATCTCATTAAGCACGTGGTTAGCCCACGCGTCGCCGTCATAATAGCTCACGCTTTCCCCCTCTCGTATAGAAAGAATTCCCACATAAGCTCGCGCTCTAGTAAGTAATCGGATAATTCATTAGCTCTTTCATATGTCACTTGCTCGCCCCCTCTATTGGATCAAGGTTAGTATCGTAAGAGACCCCGCAATTAGGGCACTTTATAGTGGCCATATGGCCGTTACCGTAAGGCTCTATGGTGACGCTAGTTACCGCGTCGCAATCGTCGCACGTGTTAGAGCACTTTACGCAAGCACCCTCTCTCTCTACTATCACGCCCTCTACATCTAAGGTATCGGCGCAAGGCAGACAGAATTCCCGTCCCTCACCATCAACTTTAATCATCGCTCTTCCCCTCTCACATAGGCACGGAATAACCGCACCGCGTCTCTTTTCGCGTATCCGTAATAGCTGCGCGTTACTAGATACCCGCTCACGATATCGGATATCACGTACGCGCCCTCTCTATTCTTCTCTATAGTCATCTCTCGCTCTCTTTCTCTTTCTCTTATCCGGCTAAGCACCGGCCACCGGCCACCGCCTAACACGGTGGCCGATAGTCTCGCGCTTAGAGCTTAGTCTCTATATTTCATAGGCATAAGCAGCGCCCGCCACGTCACTTTATGGCCGGTTATTCTCACGCGCATAGGCTTAACATCACCGTGAAAATAGACCTTGATACCCTCGCCTTTACCGGCTATTTTCGCGTAATCTGCCATAAACGCGGGGTTAAAGGCCATACCCTCTACGGATACCGGCTCTTTCTCACTATCACTAAGCAGCTGCTCTACCGGCGGGTACTTACCCTCTAATAGTGTCACTGTCATAGAATCACCTAGTGCGCTCACGGTAAGAGTGTCACCGATCCGTGAGAGCTGCACGCGGTGCACCTTATGCGCCTTTAGTAGAGTGATGACTTTCTTAATATCGTCTAGCGATATGAGAGAGACGTCTAAGCGCCCGTCTAGCGCTTGAATAGTGCCCTCTATTAGGCGGTACCTATCGGTGGCGCGAGAGACTAGCGCCCCGCCCTCACTCTCTATCTGTACGGCGTTAAGTACCGGCAGACTCTTATCCTTAGACGCGTGAGTGCTCACGCCCTCTAATAGGGTAAGCAAGCTCGCGCCCTCACTCTCTACATAATTAACGGCGCTCACGGTGGCGCTCTCTTTCTCTTTCTCTAGTGTGCTCATTCTCTTTCTCTCTTTCTGTAGTCGATCCGGCTAGACGCCGGCCCCTAGAGACGGGTACAGCTGCACGCCGTCACCGTCTCTAAGAGTCACCCGTCTAGTATTCCCGCCCCGTCGCCTTGCACCATATGTAATGAATTCCCTCTATCACGCCCCATAAAGCCACCGCTGCGACGGCGTAAGCTGCAAGAGAGAGCAGCACCGATAAGAGATAGGCTAGTTCACTCATTAGTCGCGCCCGTGCTTGATGATTAGGCCAGTGAGCTCTATTAATACGCTATCGGGAATTGGTGCATAGAGCCAAGCGCTTCCCGCCTTGTATCCGGTAACGCTGCAAGGCTCTACCGCGTCCCAAGCGACGTCGCTATTTTGGTGCTCGCAATGAGAATTCATCTCATTAAGGTGATACGCGCCCCATATTGAGAGCACACTCTTAAGCTCGCTTGAATTCCACCGCCCCGCGTATCGGGTGATATTGTTGAAAGAGTCCAAGCATTGCCCCGCGCTAAGCCAAGCTCTATCGTGTATTAGTGAGCCGTACTTACTCACTATCACGCCGGACATAGATATCACCGGCGCACCGCTCACGGGTTGGTGGCTCACGTCTAGCCCGGCGCCTTGCATAGACTTAATCGCCGCCGTTAGATAGTACTTATTCCCCGCAGCGTCACGGCCCACGAAAGAGCTCTCTAGGTGTTGGCCTTGCGCCGTCTCTTGAATTGTTAAAGTATTCATATTCTTATTCTCCCTTAGTAATTTTCTTTATAGTAATTGATGGCCCACTCATATAGTGCGCCCTCTTTAATCTCTAGCTCTTCAAGGTCCGTAAAGTAAGTTACGGTAATTGTGTTGATGTCTAGGTCCTCTTCAATTTTCACGCCGTCACTATCGGTAAAAAATAGAGACATAAGAGCGAAGCGATTAGGCCCGCTTTCTGCGTGCAGAATAGGGTTATTTTCTTCGCCGGCGTCGCGCTGCTCTTCCGTAATTGCTAGCAGCTGCGCGACTCTTTCGCTTAGTGTCTGCTCTAGTGCTTTCATATCTTCACCGCTGCAGCAGCTGCACCCATTTTCGCAAGCGCCGTATTCCATAGTGCCGTCCTCTTGCTTCTCTAAGTAAATAGAGCACTTACACTCTTCGCACATAATTGCCATTTTCTTTACTCTCTTCTCGTGGCGGTGTTAGGTGTTCGCCACTAGGTAAACGATAGCAGAAAAGGTAGGGGC
>Ga0247723_1000177_pt1 | contig 40640 bp, 48 predicted proteins | sample MSEWelMarce5H_FC_FD_189079 | JGI IMG/M metagenome (GOLD analysis project Ga0247723, IMG submission 189079) | Subsurface sediment microbial communities from gas well in West Virginia, United States - MSEEL Well Study Marcellus 5H_FC | ecosystem: Environmental > Terrestrial > Deep subsurface >... | reverse complement strand
AGCCTCTAGTTCACGCCGGCTACTCTCTGCCAAAAAGTTGGCATAATCACCCATGCCTGGCATCGTGTTGACATATTGATTAACGATCCCCTGATTGATGCGGTTCAGGCCAGATTGCATCTGGGGGCCACCAACGCCCTGCTCGAATGCCGTCAACTGAGGAGTCTGTAGTGCCTTAGCAAAAGACTGCTGCGCCAACTGGCCGGCAGATCCAAGGGCTTCCTGATAGCCGGGCGTCAGTGCGGCAAAAGCCTGTTGATACTGAGGTAGCGTCTTCTGGAGTTGCTCAAGTTCAGCAGCGCGATTAGCAGCAGTGTAGGCAGACTCAATCTGAGCCACCTGCGGATACATCTGCGCTGCCTGTTTGAGCGCCTGATCGCCAAGGTAGGCTTGCTGTTGGGCCTGAAGCTCAGCGTACTTGGGCTGGTATTCAGCTTCCCGAGCGTACACTTGAGGAGCCATTGCGACCTGCGCCTCAAGAATGCTTCGCATCGACTCCTGATAATTAGGAGCCGCTGGTGCTTGAATGGTTGTTTTACCGCCGCCCATAAGACAAAATCCTTTCTAACTTTTTAACAGTTAATGGAACTGGTTGCTCTTTTCTCCAAGTGTAAAGTTCTTTGACTGGATGCTTGGTTTGCAGAAATTGTTTTAGCACGTCAGCGTGAGCTTTTACGTTATCTGCCCACACTACATGAGCAGTCCATATTCCATTTTCATCTGACCAATTCCAATCAAAATCCCGTTTGCCTGGATGTGCTGTTGAAACTCCACGGATCTCTCCATCCTGTTCGCTCCAGTAAATGGAGTTGTGGACTCCGTAAAATGACAGGTAATTTTCAACTTCGCTTTTTGTTGCGTGCCCAACCATGTTTAGGTGGTTGAGTGACTTTTGGTAAAACGCCTCAACTATCTTATCCCACAGATTAGGCGTAAGAGCTTTCATTACGTCTTGATGCAGTACATCAGCGCCACGTTGCGCGGGCGTGTTTCGGTGCCACCGGTAGCCAGCGTTGTTGCTGTGCCATTACTTGCTCCATCCCAGTTAAATCCGTTACTTGCTCCAATAAGATTGTATATTCCTTTAGCCTGATGGGTATGGCTCTTAAACTCGTCAAGCTGAGTAGAAGCAAGCGCACGGCCTGGGTCAATTCCCCTGCTATTGTCCCAGCCGCGGACAAATTCGCCACGAAGGTCAGGCACAGTGACGATGCCTAACGCAACAAGATTAGGATACGCAGCAGCACTCTGTCCGTTGCACTCCAGCCAGCCAGTTGGAGCAGCGTTGCGATAAAACGCCATGATGGCACCAGCAGGCAGATTAGAAGCAGATGCCTGAGTATCGACATACTGCTTGGTAGCTGCGCCCAGTGCCACTGACGGATCAGCCTGTAGTGTCACCGCTCCAGTAAATGTAGCTCCAGCCAAGTTAGCCTTTGGTGCAACAGCAGTGTTAATGGCAGTGTCAACGTATTGCTTTGTGGTAACCTGAAGCGCACTGACAGGATCGGCAGCCAAAGCCAACGGGCCTACACCTGTGTCGCCAGCTTTATTCACTGGCGTAAAGCCCAAGGATGTCTGTTTAGTTGCCAGCCCAGTATCAACGTATCCCTTAGAAGCCGCTGACAAGGCATTCACCGGAGTCGAGCTAGACAAGGTCAACTCGCCGGTCATGGCAACACTGCCATTCCTCTGAACGTAATTGGCAACATCAGGCGCAACGCCACCCTGAAGCTGAGCAAGAGTTGCCTTCTTGAGCACACCACCCTGAAGCAAGAGCACACTGTCAGCCGAAGTGGATGAAGATGCAGCCGTCTGATCACTGATGGCACCAGGCACAAGCACCGCATTGTTGACGTGCGCGTTTAGATTGGTAGCAGTTACCTGAGCACCAGTCGCGTAAGTTACTCCTGCTTGAATTTGTGCCATATTATTCTTCGGTAATCATTCCTCTGTTGGAGTTGATAGCATAGATGCTTGTGCCCTTCAATGCTGGTCTTCCTTTGTTGAACACAACCTCAACATCAATGCCAACTCCCTTCATGGCAATGCGCGGTCTTATTGTCCCGTCAATTTGCGCCGATCCAGTAAAAACGTACCGCAGTATTTCTTCTGTTGCGTCTGGATCGTGAACAGTTGTGTAAATGGACACGTCATCTCCAGCAGTGTTGTTAAAGTTAAACTCTGCCCGGCTAAACCGCTTTGTCATCTGAGTGTCAAACGTGTATTCCCTAGAGCGGATACTGGCAGCTACAGGCACAGAAACGTATGACGATGCGCTTAGTGTGGCAGGCAACTCAAATGGCAGCAGCGGAGTCCCAATAATCCCAATAAACTCGTCTCCTCCCTCAAGCTCTTCTGCTAAGAAGATGCCACCGTATTTGCCGTAAAGTACGTTTACTGGAGTGGTTGATCCAAATGGAGTTACCAAAACATTTACTGGCATCCCAATGTTTGAGACAATAAACAACCTGCGCTTGTTGTTGTAAAATGCCGGCACAAAGTTGTCGATAGACATTCCTTCTGGATAGGTGTCTATGCTCTCCCATGCCTGATTTAGTGTGTTGTACACTAAAATTGAGTTGTTAAACAGAGACCCATTAACTGGGAACGCAATAAAGAATCGGTTATCAAAATATACTGCCGTTACCTTTTTTGCGTAATCAAAGTTTACGCCATCAAAGTAATCATCAATAGGCTCACTAAGCGGCATCGTGTTGCCAAGCAGCTTTAGATCAAGCTGTGGCGTGATCATGTGTATTCCCTTGCCACTAAAGAAGAACACAAACTGACCGGCAGGAACAATGCTGTGCCGGGCCAGGCAGCCCACTTCTGTGGTTACCACTGTGATCTGACTTTGATCTGGAGCGGTAGGATCAAACCGCGGATCAATGTAGGCAATATAAATAGACTTGGACATGAAGACCAAGAACTGATTCTCAATCCATGGGAGCACGCCAACAATCTTGTCGTTGCCACCTTGGTTGATTGTGAACGTGTTCAGCGGATCATATCGGTCACTGAGAATGTCAGTGGCAATAATCTCCGTGTCAGCAGTCTTAATGACTATCCTATTCTGAAAGTACAGACCAAACTCCGCAGGTGGCAGCGGATAGGTGCCCTGCGCATTTACTCCGGTCTGGTCAATAAAGGTGAGTGCAGTTGACACTCCATCCCACACAAGCGGAGGATTGGCTTGCTGCACCTTAAAGCCGGCTAAATTTGTGTGGGCTCCAATTGTTGATCCAGTTGTGTTGGTAAATGACCAAGTAAACTGAGTTGTACTCAACACTGCTGTTACAATTACATTTTTGTACCAATATGCGTGTGCGTATGGATAGGTACTTGTATCAATAATGTTTACCTCTGAACCAACACGCAAGCCATGTGGCGTTGCTGTGGTCATCGTCACAGTTATTGTATTTCCGTTACTTACAGATGGATTTGACAGGGTAGCAACAATTTCTGGCCCAGCATCTCCCCTAAAAATGTACAGGTTATTCAGTGCTTGAACCATTTCAGGCTCAAACGAAAACGAATTAACCGTTAATGAGATGTTAAAGTTAAAATAAAACGGAAATGGGTTAGACGTCTCGTCATAAAATACAATGTTGTTATCCGTTAAGTTTTTAACGGTAAAATCTCTGTACGTTAATTGAGCATCTGTGGTTGTAAAACCTATGGTAATAGGATCACCAATGTTTATGCCTATTGTTGTCGGAACAATGGCAAATGCTGTGTAGTGAGTTACTGGACCAACAGTATAAGTTGAAACCGAATAGGTCTGCTTTGTTGTTTGCCCAATCGGCAAAAACCTTCCAGTTGGAAACGTGTACTTCTGCGAGAACGTGTTGGTCTGTGTGTTGTACAGGACGATGCCATCATGGAACATCATCACCACATTATCTTGGCCTACTGAGTTCACATAGTAGCCAGACCCAGACTGCATGTTCGAGTTTAGAGCGTCGTCAGTGAGCCGCTCGCAGCCCTTCCGCGGCTGCGCAGTGCCACGTTGCAGCCTCATGTTGTTTGAGGACTGCGAGAAGCCTGGCTTTAAGTTGGACGGATCAAGACGTGAGGAGAACCCGATAAAGTTGTTATCGGAGTCTACTGTAATCTGACTGTCTTCAGCCATTAGTCCTTGGAGATAAGACGACCAAGTTTCTCAACTAGCTTCTGAAGGTCATCACGGATGTCCATGATAACCTGCATGTCCATACCCTCTTCTTCGCCTTCTTCTTCACCCTCATCCTCTTCCTCGCCGTAGCCACAGTCAGGACAGGTGCCGTTGGACTTCATGTCGCAGCCACAGTCAGGGCAGTATTCCTTGCCCCCTCCGCCCAAAAGTGAACCGATTGCGATAGTGAGCTTGCTCATGCGATGTACTCCTTAAGGTTATTCAGCCGATTATTCCAGCCTTTAATGAAAGACTTCTGTGTTGGATTCTTGTAGACCAGCAAGTCATAGAAGCCTTTGCGCTGCTCAAGAATGTCTTTGACGATGGCATCCACACCCACTTCTTCCACCTTGGCCTCGTAAGCAATGATCGTCTTTGGTCCGATAGTGCCATCAGCATTGGTGCCTACAGCTCGCTGCAGGAACTTGCCAGCCTGGCCTACACCAGTGTTCACGCAGCCATCAAAGTGAACTGCGTACAGTGGCCACGGAAACTTGTAGCACTTTCCAGGCACCCAGTACTCGTTGTAGTAAATGTCCTCAACCTCTTCGTCAGTGATCTCAGACACGCAACGCCGGTCTTCCTGCTTGTCATCGCGATACTTGTCGTATACCCGTTGGATGATTCCCTTGTTGGTCTTGCCGCCTGTGTCATGCGGGTGGTTAAAGAATCCACCCTCGGCGTTAAGAACGAACTTCAGTGCGCGTTCAAAGTTGGGGTTACTTTGATTGGCGCTCATTGCGAATGACGTCCACCAAGCCAAAAATGCTGACAATAGCAGTTGCGACAGAGTTACCAACTCCGGTGGAATAGATGCCAGCAGCAGCTCCAATTTTAGCGAGGCCAAGCCAGGTTGATGGTTGCCGTAGGTAGGTTTTAAGGATGCTCATTTTTGTTCAGTGTGTTCAATTAGTCGCTCCCAAAGTGCTTTACGGTCAGCTTCACAATCCTTAATTTTCCCGTACAGATAGTACACGGCGATGATCGTGAAAGCCATGGACAAGCCCTGGCCGGCCACCTGATCGAGAATGTGTGCAATGAACTTTTCCATGGCTATCGCTTCTTGGCTGTTTTTGCGGATTGCTTGAATGCTTTTGCCGTTGGAGCGCCCTTGCTCCCCGGCTTGCGCATCTTCTCTCCGCTGCCGTCAGCAATGCGCTCACGCTTGGCGTGGATGTTGGCGTAAAGTCCTTTTTTCATCGGCAGTTCCAGCGTTTAAGTGAGGCGGCTTTGCGCGTTGGGTTACCCTTCTCATCCTTCATCGGCCCCGGCATTCCGCTCATGCGAGCGCAGAAGCTCTTTTTGCGAGCAGCGTCAGCCTTGGTCTTTGGGTTTGGAGCAGGAGCCTTGAGGTTACTGCCAGTCTCCTTGTTGTACTTGGCCCTGCCTTTAGCAGTGAGCCCAGCACCCTTGGATACAGGCAACTTCTCGCCCTTTTTAACTGAGAGGTTGACCTGTTTTTTAGGCATCTTGAGGAGGCACAAATTGGCCGTCAATGTAGCTCCAGCCAATACCTGCGCCAGAGTTTCCGATCGGCTCAACATAATAGCCAGGAGGAGGAGTCCAAGGAGTCACGCCATCCCAGATAATGACGTTCTCCACGATGTTAGTTTCAGAGCTAATTACTGCGTATTGCATGATTAGAAGTAGGTTGTCACAACAACAATTCCTTGCGCACCAGACCCACCAGCGCCGCTATCAAATCCTTGTCCCGCTCCACCTCCACCACCACCGGCTCCATAAAGACCTCCATTGCCTCCAGACATTGCTGCGACTGTCTTACTGGCATTTCCTCCACCTCCACCGCTGCCTCCATAAGGAAGGTTGGTTGGTACGGAAAAGCCATTCTGCCCCACAGGAGTGCCACCGGCCAACGCTCCGTTGTAAATGTATTGGAATCCTCCAACTCCTCCGTTTGCAACTGTTCCACCGGCATTGACGCCTCCTCCAGCACCTCCTCCGCATCCAGAAGTTGCATTGGACCCACCTCCTCCATTTCCAAATGTTTGAACTCCGCCAGAGTTTGCAATCGCCCCACCACTGCCTCCAACAAAAAGCGCGCGAGTAGATCCACCTCCTGCTGGAGGAATTGGAGTTGTTGTAGATGTTCCACCTGATCCTTGATTCCCACCGCCTGCGTATACCCAAAGGCCCAATGAACTAGCACCTGCTGCTGTTCCGGCGTTTCCGTTCCCCCCATTTGCCAATACGAGTGCTCCGCCATTTCCAGCAGCTCCAACGGTGACAGTTTCAGTTGCTCCCAAAAAAGAAGCATCAATTGCTACAAAAGTTCTTCCACCGCCTCCGCCTCCAGTGCCGCCACCAGCAGCAGTTCCGCTTGGCGAAGAACAGCCAGAGCCACCTCCCGCGCCGCCGCCGATTACATAAACCTCAACAGACCTCGCCCCAGCAGGCTTTGTCCAAGTGCCACTTGAAGTAAACACCTGCACATTCGTAGGCGTTGCAGGAGTTGCCGTGGAGGCAATCGAGATGCTGCCATTTCCGTTCGTGATCGTGACATTGCTGCCAGCAGTCAACGTAGCCTTGGTAAGCCCGCCAGCCGTGTTGCCAATCAAAAGCTGTCCATCTGTGTAGCTAGACTGACCAGTGCCACCGCTTGCGGCCACAAGCGTACCAGACAACTCCACGGCACCAGAAGTAGCCGTGTTGGGAAGCAGTCCAGTTGCACCACCGCTGATGCTGACCACCGTGTTGCCGTTTACAAGTGCGCGGGTAGCCTGCTTTGTGGTTGTGCCCTGGTTGATCACAAACACATCGGCGTCATTGACAACCGTTGCCACTGGCAGTTCTGAGATTTTAATGTCAGCCATAATTAGATCAGTTCAACCCAGTTCAGTGCTGCCTCGTCCCAGCTATATTGCTTTCCGTCCTGTGGCATCTCAACAGGAGCTTTCCATAGCCAGTCAGGCGCAGAGATTGTCCACGAAGGAAACGGCTGAGGAGCGTAAAAGACGTCGTTCTGTTGGTCGTATGTGTGCCCAATGCCAGCATAATTAGCACGAAACGCTACACCACCATCAGGCTCGCCATCATTCCCATAATGAACTCCGCCCCTGGTATTGTAGCTGGTTTGCAGCCAAGTTCCTGGAGAGGAGTCTACAAACGTGTTAAAAAACTCAGGCTCAGCAACAATTACCTGCTGCACAATTCCATTCAAAGCTTTTGCAAAGTGAGCCATAAATCAAGTGGTAAAATTGCCTGATGTTGTAAATGTGTGATAAGTATACCCACCTGCGGATGTAATCGTCCCGCCAGTGGCTTTTTGAGATCCAAGGTATCGAATAATTACAATTCCTGATCCTCCAGCACCTCCCGTCGAACCACCGCCGCCACCACCTCCGCCAGTGTTAATTGTGCCAGCAACACCAGCACCAGATGGGTTGCCATTTCCACCACCACCTGCGCCACCAAGCCCTGTCACAGGGTTTGTACCAGCACCGCCTCCTCCTCCAGCGTAAAAAGACCCAAGAGATTTCCAATTTAGGCCAGCACCACCGTTTGGCAAAGTGGTTGCTGCTATTGGAGATACACCAACCCCTGTGGCACCACCACCGCCGCCGCCAGTTGCCCAAGTTGGGACGGAATGCTGCCCAGTCCCGCCAGCAAAGCCTTGTCCAGATGTGCCAGAGCCACCAGCCCATGTGCCAGAGACAGACGATTGGTTTGTTCCTCCTCCTCCTCCTGATCCACCAGACGCGCCTAATTGATTGGCGGTTGTATTGGTATAGCCTTGCCCAGCTCCGCCTCCACCAATTGCCGTGAGCGTTGTGATTCCAAAGCCAGATATACTTGAGGCAACTCCATTGCCAACGTTTGGCAATGTTGCATTGTTTGGTGCTCCTGGCCCGCCGCCACCGATTACAATCGAATAGGTATTGCCAAAATTAAATTGGACGGGCAAATCAATGCACCCACCAGCCCCGCCGCCAGCAGCACGTAGAGCAGATCCACCACTGCCTCCACCTCCGCCGCCCGCAACTACTAAAACTTCCGATTGAAAACTTGCTGAAATAGTAATTGAGCCAGGCCCATTTGTGATTGCGATATTTCCACCTGCCGTGAGAGTGGTTTTAGTAAGCGTGTTGCCAGTGCTGTTGCCAATAAGAAGCTGACCATCCGTGTAGGTTGTCTGTCCAGTACCTCCTTTGTCCACAGAGACAGTGTTTAACGTCGGGTTTGGGTAGTTTCCTGTTAAGTCGCCACCTGCCGCAGCGGTAGCCCCAAGAGCGCCAACCTGCGATGCAGTAGGAAAGGCGTGCTGATGGTCGGAGCGGGCCGCCGTTGTTCCTGTTCCTACCGCAGCAACAGATGCAAGATTTGCAGGAGCAGTAGTGGCTAACGCAACTCCACCAGCAGCAGCGATACTTGAAAGTGCAGTTACACGCCCTTTAGCATCAACGCTAATGACAGGAATCTGAGTACTGCTGCCCACATTGCTTTGTGCTGTAGTAACAGCAGCAAGTGTTGGGTTTGGGTAGTTTCCAGTCAGGTCACCACCAGCAGATGCAGTGGCTCCAAGTGCTCCAACGTCAGAAGCAGAGGGGAAAGCGTGCTGATGGTCATCCCTTGCTGCTGTGGTTCCTGTGCCAACTGCGGCAGTGGAAGCCAAGTTTGCAGGAGCAGTGGTGGCCAGAGCAACTCCACCAGCAGCGGCAGCAGTCGTGAGCGCAGTAATCTGCCCCTTAGCGTTAACCGTAATAACCGGAATTGTGGTCGAATTGCCAACCGCGGTTTGAGCCGTGGTAACAGTAGCAAGTGTTGGGTTTGGATAAGTACCAGTTAAGTCACCTCCAGCGGCTCCAGATGGAGTCCTCGAATCAGACAAACGACTATCATTGCCTTCCGCGGCTGTGCCAGCAGTTGTCCCGTAGTTGACTGTTAATGTTCCAGAGGCTGTAATCGTGCCGCCAGACAGGCCAGTGCCAGCCGTAATGCTGGTCACCGTGCCGCCAGCAGAACCGGCAACTGGAGTGCTTCCAAGTGCGGTAACGCGACCCTTAGCGTCAACGCTAAGAATCGGTATTGTTGTGCTGCTCCCAACATTGGTCTGAGCAGTCGTGATGGTTGCCAACGTGGACACTGCCGAACCTGGGCCAGCAGCAGTGACATCGCCGGTAAGAGCAGTGATCGCATCCGTTGGAGCAGACACAGCCACGCTCGATAACGCAGTCACACGCCCCTTGGCATCCACGCTGATCACAGGAATTTGTGTTCCAGTGCCAATGTTGCTCTGTGCAGTTGTGACTGCTGCAAGCGTTGGGTTCGGATAAGTGCCATCCAAATCACCACCTGCTGCTCCAGTAGGAATGCGCGAATCAGACAGGCGAGCGTCGTTGCCTTGTGCAGCAGTGCCGGCTGTAGTGCCGTAGCTAACCGCCAGCGTTCCCGTGGAAGTGATCGTGCCACCTGTGAGTCCCGTGCCACCCACGACACTGGTTACAGTGCCCTGAGGATTGGCTGCGGTTGTCAGGGTTGTAACACGTCCTTTGGCATCAACGGTGACGACTGGAACCTGGGTTGCACTTCCGACTGTTTGTGCCGTTGTAATGGCTGCCAGCGTTGGGTTCGGGTAGTTGCCGGTCAGATCGCCGCTTGCAGGTCCAGCGGGATTGCGCAGGATAAGACCGGTTACCTTCTTGGTTGCTCCACCCTGGACGATTGGGACGATTTCCGTTCCGTCTACTGATGTTGCTGCTGGAAGCTGAGAGATTTTGTCGCCCATATTAGCCTAGAGTCAAATTAAGTCCGCCTTCAGTGGTAAGCCTAAACCCAGCCTCAGTAGCCAGATAATCAACTCCAACAGGTGCGGTAGCTGTTTTCTTAAACCTGAAAGTCTGTTCATTACCAGAAACCTGTATTCTGGCAAAGTTTTTATTGAATGCTTTTGAAGGATCTTGATTCCTCTTCCTGATGTATTTGGTGATCATGCTTAATAAGTGTACACCATGTTCATCCGCTGAATCTGACCCTGCTGACGGATAAGCACATCAATTTGCTGCTGCAAGGCAAACTCAGCCATGCCATCAAGCGAGTCAGCCTCCGTTGCCCTGCCTTCAGAGCGCAGGAAGTCCGCAGACACTGAATTCACAAGGTAGCCCTTAAACCTGAACGGAATTTCACTTAACGCCCATGAGGTGCTTGGGTTTGCCGGCAGCACACCGATGGGAGCAGAAGCATAGGCATTCCAGAAATTTCCAGCCACAGGCAGGTTCTTGCTGGGAGGATTGTATGCAGAGCTGCCCTGACCTGGATCATAGTAAACCTGCGAGCCAGCAGAGTAAGCCAATGTAGCATCGTACCTAGTACCAAACAGGAACGGAGCAGTCTGCCGGAGTAGCACGAACTTCGTAGCAAAGTTAGGAAACCTCAGAACAAACAAATCCTGACTCAACATCTGCATTGTCGAGTTAGTGTTGATGTCCAGATTTGGCATGTTTTCCACGATGAACGACTCATCCCGGCCTCTGGTGCCCTTGCGTGGATCGTGCGTCCAGCATCCGATAGCTTGCCCGGCCACCACTGCAAGAGGTTGTGGGTTGTTCACAAACTCCAGCGTTGAACCACTAATGGCAGTCCACTGAGGAGTGCCCCAAGGCATCTGAATCGTGATCGAGGTGATATACGGATCAGTTGTTTCATCACCAACCGTAAACGCAAACGTGTACTGAGTGGCACCAGCAGAAGACAAAGTCCCGTCCTCTTTAAGAATGAAAAACGGGTTGATGATGTTGACGTTTGACTCGCCAATCGTCCCCTTCTGCCAAGCCTGCTCAGAGAAGTCCCTTAGGTATACCCGCGGATATATTGGATCAAGCGTGATAACGACAGGAATCGTGTCCTCTGCATTCTGCGTGTACAGAGGCTGACTATCCTCTTGGAGAAGCTCGTTTCCTGCTTCAGTGAGTAGCTCAATCGGATCAGCCACCACATTGCTGATGCGAGTGCCAGGCCAAAGCTGAGTAATGTCCTGAATATCGGGCCAATCTTCCCGATCCCAAATCATGCTTAACCGGCGATTAGTAAAATCGCGGATAGCTGCAAACGACTTGTCATTTAGCGTATTCCGATCCAAGCCAATAAGCTGGCATGACTCTGCTAGAATTGCGCTAAATGGTACTGTCTTCATTTGCTAGGAGGCGTCCACCCTACACTAATTTCTTTGACACCGCCACTATTTACCCTGCATTCAGGATTGTCACGCAAGAACTCGTCCATGAATGCTTTGTCATTCCAGCATCCGTAGCCAAGTTTTTGGCCCCAGAAATGGTATGCAGTGCCAGGGATAGTGGCAATCTTTTGGCCGAGTCCATCAATAGACTTGTGCCGTTCTTTATTGAGCTTCGCGATTTGCTTGGCTTGCGCTCTAGCCTCAACCTTATTGCGCTCCCAGCCTTCACGAAGCTCCTTCTCAAGCTGCCCAACCAGATTGTCTGGAATGTTAATCATACGCGAGCCATGAAGGTTGTACCTGGGCCTGGAACACGAGGAAGCCTGCCCTGTGCGTCATAGATGCCACTGTATGGGCTGATCTTGTCCGCTGGCATAGCCGAGCCATCTGTACCTTCAGGGCCGCTGGAAGCGGGCTTCCTGTTGGCTAGTGCCACCAAGTTTGCAGGAGCCTGTACGCCAGTGTAGCGCTGAATTAATGTTGGGATTATCGGAATAGGAAGTACGGTCATAAAAATGTGCCGGTCTCTCCCGGCTGTCACACCACTAGGCAGGTGTCTCCAATCAAGACTAAGCAGCGTTGTAGTCAAACTTGCCGAGACCCAGCGGGTTCCCGACAACCAGACCAGCAACTGCTTCGATCAAACGGCCAGGACCACCACCGTTGTCGGACAGTGCAGTGACCTGAGCCACGTTGCCACCGTAACGAACTTCGATGAGGTTCATGTCGAGCACCAAACCCTTGTAGGGAGTGGGAGTCCACACGAACGGGCTGCCACCAACCGTGCCGATAAAGGTGGTCGGATGCAAGCGCACCGTGCCGAAATCGCCTTGGAACACGTCCAGCGACTGGATGTAAGTGTCCGCGGCAGCGTCACGCTGGAAGGTCTGCACCTTCGTTGCGCCAGCTCCGGTAACGCCAACAGTCGAGGTGGTCGTCAGGGAAGTGGTCCCGAGCAGGCTGGTGAAAGCACGCTTGAGGTCCGTCCCAACGATGCAGTCGAAGGAGGTGTAGTGACCGGTCTGATCGAAGATCGACTTGAGTAGGCCCTGCACAGCGGTGTCCGTCAAGGACGTTCCCAGTGCCGTTCCGCTGCCAACGATGGAAGTCGTAGGAGTGCGGAAGATAGAGGGAATGTCACCAGGAGTCGGAGTGCCAGTGCCGGCGTTGCTGATCCAGGTCTGTGCTCCCGCGGTGCGGTAAGCCTGAGTCTGGTTGCCAGTGTCGATCTGAGACACCTGATTGGAGGTCATCGTGACTTCCATGTCACGCTTGATTCCAGTGATTGCCTTGGCCACGTTGTCAGCCAGTTCATCACGCACACCAGCGACATCAGCAATGTCCTGAGTGAGTTTGGAAACGCGGACTGCGCGGCGGTAGACCTGAGCGTAGTTGGCCAACTCAGCGCGATATCCAACAACGTAGTTGCTGACACCGCTCACAAGGTTGACGTCAAGACCGTCCGGTACGCCGCCAACTTCAGGAGTCGGAAGGCTGTCGGACTGCCAGCGGAAGAACATATTGCCGGGCTTGGAGCCCTTTTTTGCCATGGACGTAAACGGCGTGTCCTTGGCGTCCACCAAGGCGATCATGTCCATCAAGTCTTCGCGTTTACCGCGACCGGAGAGATTGGGTTCTGTAAGTACGGGCATAAATAAATGAGGTTACTGCGTTTGACTGCGTGAACTAAACAAAGTTCATTGCTTTTACCAAGTCGGTTAAGCCGTCACGACTGCCACCAGTTTTTGCAAACTGCTGTTTAGCCTTTGTCTCATCTGATGCTGAAGTGCGTGCTGGCGGAGCCTTTGTAACGCCAGGCTGAAAGGGTGCTCTGCGAATCGGCTGTGCTTGAGTCTTGGCTTTTGCCTTTTGATCGGCATACGCTTTTGCTCCCAAAACAACCAACCCAGCTAGATGCTTCCAGTCTGCCCTGCGTCTTTTAAGCTCTGGGAAATCACGGATAATCTGTTGAGCAACTTGGTACTCCTCAGTCTCCGGTTTTCCCCACCAAGGAAAATCAACAGCAACCTGTGCATCCACCTGTGTCTGTTGTTGCAGATAGTTTAGACGTGCAGGAAGCTCGATTTCTTTGCGCTTCATTGCCGTGCGCTTCATTGCTCGGACTTCATTGTCTGAAAGCTCATGTTCCGTGCCGTCAGGCAAGGTAATGACGCCTCCATCCATGTTGTCTTCGCACCACAGTAGTACTTCCACTGCTTTGTCATACTCAGCCTTAACCTGGTCAAAGGTATTCAGCCCTTCTGCAAAGTCAGTTTGGTCCTGCTGTTTTACAGGTACAGAAGCCTTTGCAGACTCAAGTTCCTGTTGAAGCTGTGCCAACTGCGCTTTCTGCGCTTCAAGTTCAGATTGGGCAGCCTTCTTCGCAGCAACTAATTTGTTGATGCGTTTCTGGACACCCTTGGTCAAAGAACTACTTTCGTGCGGTTCGGAATCGTCTTCAGTAGGCTGATCGTCCTCGCCAGAGGAATCCACCACTTCTTCCGGTTCCTGCTCCTGTGTGACCGGAGCCGTCTCCTCCTCGTTAAGGAAAGTGGATTTAAGAAGATCGCTAAGACCTCTTTCGTCCATTAAACCGAGTTTTTGAGCAACGGGACTTGCTTCTGCCTCCTGATCCCCGGAATCAGGCTGTGCTTCGTTTTCGTTCATGCGGTTAAGGTCGCAAGTGTCCTTTTTTAATTACAAACCAGTAACGCTGGTAGGCCCGTTATTAGCGTTATGCCAAATCTTTTTCTTCAGTCAAGCCATTTAGTTTTAATGCTTCTTGTCTTAATGTTAAAAGTGTTGAGTAAACTAGATTAACGCCATCGGCTTGGCCACAAGCGTGAACACGGTCTTCACCCTTGTTGTTGTTTCCAACCGCGGACATCCAAAGCTGTTCCTGCATCTGTTGGATCGTCTCGATGATCTGATCCCACATGTGGTTCTTCCCTGAGAACCCGTAAGCTGCGCGTTCGCTTTGTGTCATATTACTGCCCAGGCTGCTGCTGTAATGGGGTCACTCCCAGACGGCCAATCTGCGCGTTTTGCTGCTGCATGACGCTCATCTGAAGGCTTTTTACATAGTTCTCAAAGAGAGCTTGGAAGTTGGGATCACTTTGAAGGGCTTGCTGCGCCTTCGGGTTGTTCTGCATGACCTGCTGCGCAAACTGCATCTTCGTCTGAGCCGCGGGATCGTTCTCCTGATAAAGAGCCTCGTTACCCAGAAGCATCATGCCAATGTCATTCTGAACATCTTTAAACATCTTCTGAGATGCCTGCTCTTGATTCATAATAAGCTCACCGGCCATTTCTGGCGCAATGGCTTGAATGAGCATTTCAGTAATCCGGTTTGCGTTAAGCACGCCACCCGTGTCCATTTGTTTGATCTTGGTCAGGAAGTCCACCTTCTGTGCGATGTATTCCTTGTCCAAATTCATCACGTCAAAGCGGACGTTGATGTCAAACTCGTTGTGAATCTCAGACAGGTTCTGCGGCAACACGCCGCCGGTGATGCGCTGGATCTCTTCAGGCGGCATGTACTGGCAGCACAGGGAGAACATCTGCCGGAACACTGAGCGCCACGATAGCAGCCACGAGTTGACCAGTGCCTGTTGAAGCATCTGGGTTGTCATGGGATTTACCAGTGCGTTGTTGGTGCCAAAGTAGGCTGCGTGCTGCTGCTCAACGCGCTGGATCAGGTTGAACGCTACGGTAGGTTCACGAGCCGGCGGCTCCATAAACGTGTAGTCGTTCTGGTTGGTAACCGGCAGCGATACGCCTGGGCCAATCTTGTTGATGGCACCGACACGCTTAACTACCTTGATCGGAGGCAGTGTAGAGAAGGCTGTATGGTCACGAATGGAGTCGTGTTGAGCCTTAATCTCGTCCTGATCGGTCTGCGAAAGCTCAGGAATACCGCGTGTATCCGTCACGGCTCTCCGAATTTGCTCACGACGGAACTCCACAAACGGGTACTCGCCATGGGCGTAGTCGAGGCGTTCGTGAATAGCCCAAGAGTCACCGTCAGAGACGCGGTTACTTGCAGCCTGAGGGCAGATTACAGTGTAAAAGATAGCCGGCGCATCACCATCAAGGCTCTTGGTGTAGCAGTACACCACTTCCACCATGTTCATGTAGTTTACACCGTTGTAAACCATCATGGTGGTAGTCGGGAGCAGGTTGATATTGTAATAGCTGCTGGATTTGCCCAGTTGCTGCAACGCACGCTCTACCCAGTCTGGATTCCAGCCTTCTGTCGTGACTTTTTCACGCAACTCAACCTCAGACATCCAAGTGCGGCGAAAGATAACGCGGCTGCGCTGAAGATCAGCAGTTTCAGGCGGAAAGATGATTTCATCCCAAGGTTTAAGAGCAACGATTTCAGGAAGGTTCTTGCTGACGTACTCCTCGTCCATGGTCGTTATGCCGGTTTCGGCAAGTTCACGAACCATGCGCTTGGCATCAGAGGCTTTCAGTGTAGGCAGAGCAGCCTGCATGATCTCCGCGGCCTGCTCAGGAGCAGCTACAATCAAGTTAGGTAGCTCCATGAGCACCTGACTGCCAGATTGCTGGGCCAATCCCATGATCTGCTCCATGGAAATGTCCTGAGTGCGGACACTGATATTCTGCTGCCAGCCAACAAAGAAGGCGCTCCAGCCGTACTGAAGTGCGTACTGAGCAGCCAAGGTTGCCTCCTTGTAAAGCTGCTGCGGCATTTTGGAGTCACGAATCCAACGAAGCAGAGTAGTGCCAATGCTAGAGATTGGCATGTCATTCAACTCAATGCCACTTGCACGAAGCTCAGCCTTTTGAAACGCTCCCACAAGAAGAGCGGTAAGCTCGTTACAAGTGCCGTCGATCAGGCGGGTTCTGACGTCAGAAGCACCTTCAAATGGCCACGCTGGGTCACCGTTAGAGCGGTTTTCAGAGTGTTTCTTACCGTCGTCAGTCTGCCCAGGCCACCGGCAGAAGCGTATATTGTCGAACTTGGTGACCAGATTTCCCTGACTGGAATTGATCATGGCGCGGTTGTACTCGCTCAAAAGTTCGCCTACATGCGGGTTCTTTGAGGCGATAGCCAGAACATCAGTGTTGGTTCTTAACATACTTTAATAGCTCCCGCACTTATTAACGCTTTGCCACTGCTTGTTTAATGGTCCTGTGTGGCTAGGCTGCATTACCACAAGATAGCCAAGAGCGTCAATGGGATCTTTGCAGGCCCCTTTCTGGCCATCATGTCCTGTCCACTCTCTAAGAGAGTAAATAAGGTTCTGGCAACTCTCATGCACCATCAACCGCGGATGGTTTTTTTCAATATCAATGTCAGCTTCCCTGTCATAACACAACAGGTCGTTGATAATTAAAACACGTTCATCCACCGACACACTAGCAGCAGGAAGAAAATAAAGAGGCTCACTAGCGTCCAAAAGCAAATCAAGCAGTGTAACGCCACCCTCCTTGCTTGTGGTCTCCGTGCCTGCGCTTCTTGGGTCAATATAGCGTTCCGCAATCTCCTCGCGTTTGTCAGCATGTGTTTCTAAGCTCCAGACTAGTTCAGTGTACTCGTTTACTCCGCGACCAGCTCCGCTTCTCTGTGCAGGTCCAGCCCTGCCGTCAGCCTTGTCACTAGGCAGCGCCCATTCGCCGTAGCTTTGATCCGGCCATTCGCGATAAATCCAAATTGTGCCGTGCTTGTCCACTCTTGCCCAAAGCATAAACCAGTTTCGGGCTCCTGCCGGGTCAGCCACCATGTAATTAGTCCCTTCTGGGCATCTATCGGTGACACTATCGGTGAACACGTTCCGATCACCGAACATAGGAAACTGACTGCCGGCAGTCTGCTCGGCCCAGCCATAAGCGCGAATCTTGATGTCATGGGTACTGCGGCCTTTGAGTGTCTGCTGCATCCGCTCCCAGTTGTTGTAAGGATTTAGCTTTGAATGAAACCAGATGCAACTGTGCTTCCCGTACACGCCTTCCGCGGTGTAGGGCATATTTCCCTTTGGTACACCGATGACGTTGTTGTTGGGTAGTAGTTCACTCTCCTTCCAACTTTTGATCCTGGCTGTGGAGATAAACTCCTTCACGGTCTGTGTGTAGCCAAGAATCGGCGTGAAGGTAACGAGCAGTTTCCCGTTGCGGGTGACCAAACGGTAACGAAGCGTCTCCAGCCAGTCAGCCGGCACAAGTTCATCGCACCAGACCAGGTCTACTTCGCCACCTTCAACGACCTTAATGTCCTGAGCGTAGTTAAGAAACCAGATCTGGTTGCCGTTGTAGACTGCCGTGTTGTCCGAAAAGCCGTTCTTCTGCGTCCAACTGACCTGGGTGTGCTTGTTGCGCTTGGCTTCCTTGAGTTCCGGTGGAAGATACTTGTGAAAGACATTCTGCTGCATGGACACACTAGTCATGTTAGTCGTGTGCAGACACCAGATATTGAGGTTACGCTTGCCGAACTTCTCCTTCACCCAGTTAGGAGCAAAGCCATTCAAATCCACTCCCACAAACGCCTGGGCAATCCGTTTGGCAGCGTACTCAGTCTTACCGGCGCGGTTCCCGCCAAGGATGAGTAGCTCAGGCCGCTCGTTGAGTAGTGCGTCAGCATCCTTCCACGCTGCAAGCTCAGTGCCGTACCGGTGAGGGTCACCAAGCTCAGCCTTCACACGCTGCTCGCGCATCAAAAAGAGCCGCATAACTTCCTCGGGCCCCACGTTGTCGATCATCTGCTGGCGCTGCTCCTGGTCAGGAGCCGGCATCAAAGGGTGCTCGATGAGCGGGTAGTTCAGAAGTTTTTGGATCAGCTTATTTTTCTGCTCTTCAGGAATTGACATGGCATTTGTTTTCTGGGAAGTTTCCCGTGCACCCTAACATAAGGGAGCCGCGTAGCCGCTGGTCAACCTGAAAGACGGACCCACCGGATGAAGACATGGTTTTCGGTATTCCTCTTGACCGAAATTAAAGATCACTGGTGTCCAAGAATCAGTGAGTGCTGCACAGTCGTCCGCGATAGAGACAATGCTAGGCTGAACGGGTAGCCATGGGCAAAGACTGTGATATGCGACGCGACGGTGACACTTATACGGAAGTGTGACGCTTCAACTTTGAGCACTACCCCCAATTCTAGGTGGCTAACACTCAGTCTTGGGGGTACTATGCTCAGACTCCGAGCTCTAGCTTACCGGAAGTATGTAGCTTCAGTAGGCTACCCCGAAGGGTCGGGCCGTCGGCCCGAAGGGGTAGCAACAAGGTAGCATAGGTTAAATAGCTACCAGTGATTAGGTACACTTAACCTAAATACAAGCTACCATCCTTAACTTGGATGACTTGGTTAAGTTTGACTTGGTGGCCTTTGCTCCCAACAAACACTTTGCCAAGCGTATCAGTCTCCACATAACGCTGGTTCTGATGCTTCTTAACGACCTTGGCTGTGCGGACCTTCCCGTCCAAGAGCGCCGGCCTGGTCATCACTAACGACTCAGGCAAATTAAGATCAGCAGCCTTAATTAAGATCGGTGGTTTATCCTGCTTGTGCTCCACTAAACTAGGATCAACCACACTTAACGCGATTATACTTGGCTCTTGTTGCGGTATAACCGCGGTTAAGTCCACTTGAGCGTCACTTGAGCCATTAAGATCGCCGCTTAAATCAAACAAGCCGGTCTTAAACATGACGCGGCTGCCAAACCCGGTCTTCTGCCGCCTGTAGTCCACGCCTTCCGTGTACTTGCTCAAGTCATAATCGGCACCCAACTTCGCCTTCACCTGCTTTTCATGAATTGTAAATCTCATACGCATTCTCGTTCTACGAATTAAAGTGTTCAATTTTTATACACACCCGACGCGAGGAAAGGACGCCCAGTCTGCACAAGCAAACCGGCTGCAACTTAGCGCCACCTAGACCTGGTACTCAATCAGGGGAAAGGCGACACCAGCTACAGGGGCAACATGCCCACGTCCTTTTTCCTGCCAACACAACGTGCCGCTCGCAGGTGTAGCCACACAGTGTAGAAGCGTCAAGCAGGAGAGTGCAAAGAGGTGCGCAGTGGTGCTACAGCACAGAGGCGGTAGCGAGTGCGCACAGAGAAGTAGGGGCCGCCATTGGGGGCAAAAATTTTCAGATGGGGGGATGAGTTGTAGCTAAAGTTTCTAGACAGAGCCAGACCCCCTCCCCCCCTTTGGTTCCGGTCTGATGCGGTGGCGTTGCCTCCGAGCTTGGCCGCTTTTGCTGGCCAGAATCGCTGCAAATCCTCTCTGTAGCTCTATATGACGCACGTTGTCTGGCGTTATGGAAAAGGGGTGCCGCAGGGTCGCAGAGGGCCGTGGAGAAGGGGAGCAGAGGGACGGCGAGGAGCTGCTCGCGTTGCTTGTCAGCGCTGGGGGCTGCTACGCATCCCTTGCACATACTTTGTGAAAAAGCGCACATCTTTTCACAAGCGCACACATGTCGCATCCCGCACCTGCGCACCTGGTCGGCACTCTCTCAATCTTTCTTCACTTTTTCGCTAAACCTTCGCGCATCCCCTGCCGATACACTAGGTAGCATGAGAACACTTCGCTCCTCCTCTAACCTCCGCAACCGTGTACGCCGTACCTTCTACTTCTTCCTAGAGAATACTCAGACCTGTATTCTTGAGATCCCCTGCTTTACTGACAAGCACGCCGCCCGTGTGTGTGCCGCTTGGTCCGCTAAGCTCAATATCCCCCTAGAATACGCCGAGTAATCGTCACCCGTTAGCCCCTCTCACACTAGAGGGGGGCTAGAGGGTGCTGATAAGCGCCACAACAAACTACAAAACATATGACGACCATCTACTCAAACAAGACAGAGGCGCAAAACCTCATAGCCATGACTGTTCGCTACATCGGACCAACAGACTACAGAGGCTCGCGCATTAAAATGAGCCTCCCTCGCTTTGAGGAGTCCTTGACGATTCCCTACGACTACGAAGCCAAAGACGCGGAAGACGGCGCGGTTCGCTTCCTTGAAAACAGTAACCTTGTTCCGTTTGCCCGCGCATGTGGGGCCGATCATTCCGCTATCCTACTGTTCTCCTTCGACTCCACAGACGCCCTGTTGGCACTTTTCCGCAAGTAACACTATGAATTCTCGCAAACACACTGCCCTCATTCGCTTCGCCAGCCTCGCCCTTGTGGCCTTTGATGCTTGGCTTCTCACTCGCTTCCCTAGCTTAGAGACTGCCGTTGCCCTTTGGCTGCCTTTCTCGGTTGCCCTGGTGGTGGCCATTACTCCAACTCCGTCCAGGTTCCGGTTATGAGTGACCACCTAATCGAGGCCCTAGCCCTCTATTTCGTCCTCACCCTCTTCTTCAAAGACTAACCAATGTCATTCCCTGATTCCACCGAGTTGTTCCAACTCATAGCCTTTGCGATCACCCTTCGCGTGCTTGGCTTCTTCTTCAACTAAGCAACTCCACACAAAACAAAGGGGCAACCTCCCAAGGGTTGCCCTTTTTGCTGCCCTGATTCGGTGGCTTCTCTCTGTAAAAGCACCCAAGAAAGCACCCAAAGACACCCCAAGATCGCCCCCAAAAACAGCCAGGCTCACCAAGGAGTTGCCTATATGCACTTATGTGTGCCAACCAATTTGACTTGAAACTTTGAATCTTTATTCCGGCTTAAGAAACTTTTTTGATTTTGGAATCCAATTTTGATTTTGGATTTTGAAAACCAAAAAGCCGGCCCCATTTCTAGGACCGGCCTCTTTAGGTTGTCAGCGCCGCGTAATACGATGACGCAACTTGTTTGCCCTATTCTTTCTCAACCGTCAACAATTACTCTTCCTCTTCCTCTTCAATCTCCACGTCTACAGGGCTATCACTCCACTGCATAGCCTGATACATGCGCGCAAACAGGCTCCCTGAGCCGGCGTCATATGTCTGATAGCTGTCAGTGTCACTATCGTGCGCCAGGATCTGGACACAGTCAAAGTGCTCGCCTAAGTCAGCTGCAATCCGATCAATGTAAGCCTGCTTCTCCTCAGGTGTCATAGTTTTTCAACTTGATAGTGAGTGGCCATGATGCTTTTGCCGTCATTCGTGGTGGTTCTGTACTTCTTAACCGCCCACTTCTTGCGGATAGCCATGTTCAGCGTAGCAGTGCGCTTAGAGCCTAGCATATTCATGAGTTGCCACAGTGTGTACCAACCCTCTGGAGCTGGCTCACCAAGCACTTCAGCCCGCAATTGTTCAAGTAGCGTTTTTTTCATATTGGCAATCTAAAGTCTCCAGCCTTGGTTTCCTTGGCCAGCCATACCACAGTCTCCGTGTCACAGTACTCTCCCCAAGCAAAGCCGCGGCTCCACGATGTTGTTGCTCGCCGGTTGGCCGCATACCCCATGGCATCCTTATCTCCCAGCCAGCCCACACAGTAGCCTGTTGGATGCGCTCTGTTGCGTCCCTCAGCCTGCTGCACCCGGTGTAGGTGCGCTATCACCACCTTGCTTGCTGTGCCGCCACACACAGCTTCAGCATGATCTCGCACAGCAGCTTCGTTGACCATGTAGCCGTGACCAAACAACGTGTCACCAAGTTGACGCCAACCATTCTGGAAGTTGTAGTCAATAACCTCACACTTCATCCGTTTAGCCTGGTCGGTGATCTGCCCCATTACACGGCCCGCTAGTGCGCTGACTATAGCCTTGGGTGACTCCATCAGAGTGTTGAGTCGGGCCTCGTGATTGCCTAAGAAATACTTCTGCGGCTCAAGCTGATGAAGGAATGCTAGGCCGTCTTGTAGGTCACCTTCTGGGTCAACTGCTGAGTCCGCACTGTCACCTGCACCCCCACGGAGACAGGCTAGGTCAACAGCATCACCTAGGTGAATGGTCGTGTGAGGCTTCCATCGCTTTTTGAAAGCCAACACACGTTTAAGTAGCTGCTGATCTGCATGGTGCCCATGCGAGCACCCTACAGCCATAAACCGCTTCCATGTGCGGACGATGTTAGCCATTCATCTTGATATATCTCTCCATGCCTGCACGATTTCAACCCTAATCTCATTTGGGCAACCAAATAGCTTGACCTCGCGCCAGTCCTGGCTTGGCAGTTTCTCGCCCACATGCGTGTTCAGCACTTGCCCATTTGGCAGGCTGCCTATTCTATGTACCACGCAGGTGAAGTCATCTGTCACCTGTGCGATGTAGCCCTGATCTTCGTATATTACTTTTAACATAAAATGAAATTAAAATTAGAAGGCGCTCAGAGAGCCTGTACGCCGGAGGAAACCATAGCTCGAATGAAACCTTGGTGGCACCAGGCCGGCATCACCCGTGTCTCTGAGATTACCGGCCTAGATCGTTGCAGCATTCCTGTAGCGCAGTGCGTTCGCCCTGACTCCATATCATTGTGCGTGGACTCCGGCAAGGGAGCTACCGCAGAGGCGGCCATGTGTAGCGCCATGATGGAGGGCTTTGAGCGGCATGTGGGTGAAACTGCCACGCTGCATGCAATCATGGAATCCGGCAGCAGGTTAAGTAACATAGAGACTAGGTTTCAGCGCATCAAGGGGGCCTTTTACAACCCTCGCGCGCCTATTGAATGGACTGAGATGCGCGGGCTTGTAACGCAACAGCCAAAGTTGGTTCCTATGGCGTGCGTTAAAACCAACACAGCACAATTTGGATTTCCGTTTTTCAAGTTTGCTTTTTGCTCAGGATCAAATGGGCTATCCGCGGGTAACACATTGGAAGAAGCTGTAGCTGGTGGCCTTTATGAAGTGATTGAAAGAGATCAAATCGCTTCAGCTTTCTCAAATAAGATTGATGGCATAGTTGTTGATCAAAACACCATAACCGATGCCACGCTCTTATCTTTAATTGAGCAGTTAAAAAGCAATGGCGTTATCCCAATTATTTTGGACTGCACCCTTGATATAGGAATACCCACCTATATCTGTTATGTGTACGACCAAGAGCGCAATATCGGCATGTACAAGGGCTATGCCACACATTTAAGCCCTCAGATTGCTCAGTGCAGGGCACTTTGCGAAGCCATGCAAGCCAGGGTTGTGTTCATGAGCGGCAGCCGTGATGACGTGTACCATAAGATATTTTTTGAAAACAAATTTAAGGACAGTAAACCAACATTAGATCGGTTGCTTTCATTCACTAAAACAACATCAAGCAATCACTATGATGATTTGAGCACTGATTCATTTGTTGGAGACATCAAAGTAATACTCACAAAGTTAAACAAAGCAAATATGCCAGAGCCTTTAATTAAAGTATTTGATCACCCATATCCATGCTCAGTAGTTAAGATGGCTATCCCTACACTACAGGGCTATTACCACACAGGCGGACAGGAGGGCAGGAACCTGTGATTGCCATATTTATTGGACCTACCGGAATTGGCCTAGATATGGCTAACCTAGACGTGCGCCCACCAGCGCAGCAGGGTGACATCACTAAAGCTGTCCTTGATGGCGCAAAGACCATCGTGCTCATTGATGGCTATTTCACTCACGCCTTGTCTCCGTGGCACAAAGAGATCTTGTTTGCCATAGCACATGGCTGCCGAGTTATTGGAGCCGGTTCACTTGGCGCACTCAGGGCTGTAGAATGTGCCAAATACGGAGCTGAGCCTGTAGGAGTGATTGCTGGATGGTACGCAGACGGCACCTGCACAGATGACTCTGAGGTTGCTCTGGCTCACGGCCACTACGATGACGGCTCCAAGCCACTGACCGTACCACTGGTCAACATCCGGGCCACAGTGCTTGCCCTTGATCTGGACACTAGCATCATTGAGCAGTGCCGCTTGATCTACTACATGGAGCGCAGCTGGGCAGCGATTAAGCGACTCCTGCCTGATGTGGGCCAGAAGCTGGCCGACTCCTACATCAACCAAAAACAGCTTGATGCCAAAAAAGCCATTGAGTTGGCAGCAACCTACCGCGCTCCAGTCAGCACGGCCAGTAACGCTATCAACAGTAATATGCAGATATTACTGAGTAACGACTTGCCTATTGGTGAGCAAAGAAAGTGGCAAGTTGTTCCAAACCAAACTGAAGCAATAGACCTACACTTGTTTTTTGAGTTGGCTCGTAGCATTGGAATTACGCCCACACCAGCAGAAATTGAGGCTCAGTCAACACAGATGTGGGATAGCCTTGGGGTCACAAGCCCTGAAACTGCCAGGGAATGGCTCACAAACAACCGCATCACTGACCAGCAATGGAATGTGTTTGCCATGAAGCTGGCCACCAGAGAGTGCGCTAGGCAATGGTTTGCAGTTACTGGTGGCGCAGTGATGGGTGTGCCGCTTGCGGAAGAGTACAGCCTGCTCAATCCTGCTTAAAGAGATCCTTAATCTCATCGTGTAACTCATCATTCATGGCGTCCTGCTCTTCTATGACTTCAGCCGCCTTATCTTCAGCGTGCTTTTGACTGTACGCGATGATGAGGCCAGCGTCCGTGTCATAGACGAACGCATTCTTCCAGTCAGCCCGGCAGCGGATACCTGACGCAACGTGTTGCCACTGAGGCTGTGCCCAGTTAACAAGCTGTGGTGGTAGTTTTTTGGATTTCATTTATTAATGTTTTGAATGCTAACTCTGCCGTCGCTGGCACTACTCCGTTGCCAAGAAGGCGCAATTCGTCTGTGCGATTTCCTTGACTGGCTGCTTCGACATAGCACCCCTTCTCCCAAACCTTTTGGTCAAGAGCGGATCGCCATACTTCTTCCATCTCTGGTAATGCATCAGACAAAGCCCATGCCCCTTCGCTGGCTTCCCGCAAACCTTGCAAGATTGCCGCTCCTTCCACGGCTTCTTTCCCTCTTTCCAATGCAATTTCGTATGACAACTGGCACAAAGCGTAACCAAGTTCTCGTTTGAATTGTTCAATGGGTTTCTGTCCTTGTGATGGATTCCCACAAGATTCGTAGACCCACATTCCTGACAAGTCTTCGATGACGTCGGGCAACCCCAACGAGATATGTCCCTCGACGTTTTCAAAGAAACAGATAGTTGGTCGCATTGCAGCAATTCCGGCTGAGATAAACGGCCAGAGGTGTCTTGGGTCATCTGCACCTGCTCGCTTGCCGGCTGCACTGAATGGCTGGCACGGGTAGCCGCCAGAGAGGATGTCCACCACACCTCGAAAGCTCTCCCAAGGGAAAGACTTGAGATCGCTCCAGATCGGAGCCGCATCAAGTTGCCCGCCTTCCATTCGCGCAAGTAGATTTTCGCAGGCGAAGGCTTCGATCTCCGCATAAGCGACTGTGCGCAGGCTTGAGAGCACTCGCCGGAGTCCAAGGTCAATGCCTCCGTATCCTGAGCAAAGGCTGATATGAGTGATTTCGGTAGTATCCACATTACTTGGGCTTCATTGCTGCCATGAACGCATCACCAACCTCTGCGGTGGTGTGGACGTGTACATGCTGGTGTAGGCTCTCCACGCCGCTCTTGTTCTTCTCCATTGCCATCAGCTTGTCCGTGGCAATCCCCAGTGCCAACACACTGTCCTTGGCACTCATCTCTGGCATTAGCTCGATCACCCTGTCAGCGGACAGGTCAGCCACCTGATGCAGCTTCTCGCGCAGGCTAATCTGGCGCATTTTCTCGCGGAACTGTGAGTCCACATCGAGGCCATGTGATTTGATCTGGTGAGCTACAGTCTTGCTGACACCAGTCTGCTCCTCGATGCCGCGGACACTGACACCCTGGCAGTACAGTTCGATCACACGTTTGCGCAGATCCTCAGAGACGCCGGCTAGAGCGCCCTTGCCGTCCACCTTCTCTATCTGCACGCCCATAACATGATCCTCAATGCGCACGTTCTTAAGCCCGGCCAACTGCCTTGCACGGGACTCCGCTGAACGGAACACTTTCTTTTTTGGTTTTGGTTTTTCTTCCTTCATCTGACTTTCCAGTATTCGATTGTTACTTTGCCATGGTCGATGTCTAGTGGCGCATTCTGGCCAGCATGATCGCCGGTCAGCAATCCTGGCCCAAGGAACTCCACGCGCACACATCCGTACTTGAGCGTAAAGCCGTGCGTGTAGTTTTTATCTGCGCCTTCATCGTCGTAAAACACGATGGTTTTGCCGTCTAACATGCTTGCATCAACTAGATGCACGCCCAAGAGTTGCTTGAGCGTGGCTAGTTCTCCATCGTACTCAACCGGCTTTACATCACCGGTCTTGTGATCCAGCAGCAGTGCTGTTGAGTTGGCTAAGGCGATCACGTTGCTGTTCGATGATGAGCTTCAGTTCTTGAATCTGCCTGAGTTGCCTGCGGATAGCCGCTTCGTACTCGGGGATGATTACTTCGCAGCAAAGACAGTTAGTAGGGACTTGATCCGATTCCATAGTGTTGGTTTTGTAGGTTGTTGATGCACCACCATTGCGGGCCCAATGATCTCCCCTGAGCCAGGGCCGCCGCCGCGGGTGAGGCGCTTGCGCTTGTTTGGTTTGCTGGTGACCGGCTTACTTAGCCGCACCTGCTCAATCTCAGCAGCAACATAGTATTTGCAGCGTCCGATCTTGATGCTGCTAAAGTCACCACGCTTCTCACGATACAGGAGAGTCTGCCAGTGGCATCCCAGTCGCTTGCACGCCATGTCTCGCGTTAGCAGCCGCGAGCCGTTCGGCTTTCTTTTTGGCTTTCCAGTCACGGACTCGCTGGAGCTGCTCTGCACGTTGCTCTGGAGATTGCTTTGCACGCCATTCTCTGGCGCGGGCACATGCTTCTGCGTTGTGTTTTTGCCGGTATAATCTGTTTGCTTCATTTTTCTTTCTCTGTCTTTCTTCTTTGGTTTGCGTAGGCTTACGCCCTGGTCTGTTCCGCTCGCGCGGCACAGTGATTGCAGGTTGATCCCGCGGTACTTTTATTGGTCGGTCAGCCGAATCTTTAGCTTTAGGTTTTTCTTCAACTTTCTTTTTAGGCCGGTTCTGAATGAACTTGCCTTTGAACGTGTAGGCCAACCCGCGGCGTTGCTCCCAGTCGCGGAGAGCCCTCATCATGGAGCCTAGCTTGTTGTCCAGGTTGGGCATGTACACCGTCCCGTCCGCCGGAAGGTTGTCCTGCATTGCAATGTTTCTTTGTGCTGCAAATCTCATATGTTTAGGTATTTAGGAATGATGCTGTTCTGCCGTTGAAGCGGAGATGCGTGCTCACACCACAAGGTCCGTTGCGTTGGAAAGGTATATTCACTTTTCGGTTCTCTTCGCCATCTATTTCGATAGCCATGATACAGGTGGCGTCCTGCTGGATGGCTCTGCTCTCTCTAGCTTTACCCTGTTCGTTTAGTTGTGTTATGCCGATGACTAGGCAGCCCAACTCTAACCCCAACAGTCGCAGTGACCTAGACACCTCTGCAACTTCACGCTCACGGGTGGAGTCTTTGCCAAGCTCACACCGCACAAGCTGGATGTAGTCAACGAAGATCACGCCCAGGCCAATACTGCTCTTGCTCATCGAGCGGGCCACAGAGCAAATGCTCGCAATGTCGTACAAGTCGTCTCGGATGATGAGGTTAGCCCTGTGCAGCACATTGAGAGCGCGTTGCATTCCTTGAAGCTCACCCTCAGAGCGCACACCCTCGGCCAGTGCCCGCAGGGACACATTCCCAAGGCGAGCCACTAGACGGTCGATGATCTGAGAGGCCGGCATCTCCAGCGAGATGATGAGGACACCCTTTTTCATTCTTTGTTGTAGCCCTTGTGGATTTCCTTTGAGTTGTGTGTCTTCTGGCCGGTGTACACGGTGACCAGTAGATCCACAAATACCTCATCCGTGGATTGGTGAAGTGGCTCTAGTGCCAAGTCATCTATCAGATCCTGGCAGGCTTGCTTGCTGCCGATGAGCAAGACCTCCTGCACGATCTTGGGCCGCGGCAGGTGCTCATAGCCTTCATTGGTGATGCTGCGCCGGAGTGCTACAAACTCTTTCATTTGCTCTCCTTTAAGTACTTCACTGCCTTGTCTCTGGCTTCACTGATCCTGCTGGTGCCAAGACTCTTCAGATCATTGGCTAGGTAGTCTGCGCCATCAATTAGTTGCCGAATCAGTTCGTGAGCCTTCACTAGCTCATTCGCCAAGTAATTTGAGTGCTTGTCGCACGTCCTCCAGTTCTGGTTCATAGTGCAGTACGGGCGTGCGTTGTCTTGCTTGCACATCGGACAGGGTTCGATGATGTAGGTGCTCATTCCAGTGCCTCCCGTGCTATTGCCCGCACTGCATCCATGCGATCAGGCAGTGTGATGACGAAGTCTAAGCCTGCAATACGCTGAAGCGCATCCTTGTACCGCTCCAATACCTGCTTACGTTCCCGCAGCGCATTCTTCTGCTGCTGTATCATGCGGCAGTACAAGTCAATGTGCTGGTCTCTCAAGACGCCGCACTCCTCACAATATGGGTCAGTCATTGAGCGCCTCCAGTTCACATCTGATCTTCTGCCGTGCCCGCGCCACCTCCACTTGGAAATGCATCCAGCAATCGCGTTGGATCATTTGAGCGACAGGGTCACGGTCCTGCACTGCCGTGTAGTGGCGAGCAAATGCCTCCAGCAGTGAGTCCAGCTTCTTGATTAGTGCAGTTTCCATTAGAAACGGGGCAGGATAAGTTTAAATTCCGGCAACCCAGGCCACTCCTGAGCGGTCTGACACCGCGCAAAGTGAGCCAGCTCTTCCTCGATCTTGGCGTTGGCCTGCTCAAGAATCTCGCTGCCAGCACGCATGAACTGCGCTAGATGCGGAGCCTCAGTGTCCACCACAAGGAACCAGAAGCCTGGAGTCTCGCTCAGGCTGGCCGCCTGCTGGAAACCATACTGATACCAAGCAGCTTGGATATCATAGCGGAAGCGGTTGAAGCTGCTGTCAAAGTTGCGGATGTCGTTAGTAGTCTTGAGATCCACCAAGCAGGTTTCACCGTTGATTTGTGCAATCATGTCAGGGCGGCCCTTGCACTTCACTCCGTCACGCTCCCAGAAGATGCTGGTTTCGATGTCGTCATCCTCGTAAGCGCAGTGCTCCATGAGCGGCTCACACGCCTTGAAGCAGCCTGTGATCACAGCGGCCTCATCACGGGTGACGATGGTCTTGCCAATGTTCTCTTCGCAGAACAACTGCCACTCCTCTTTCCCGGCTTTGGTGCGCCTATCAACCTCAGGCCCAACTGCGTAGTCAACGCGGCCCTCAAGCACTAGGCTATGGATCAGTGTGCCAAGTTCCATGGAGCGGCTAGGCTTCCACTCCTGTCCTTTGCGGTGGAGGTAGTAGCTGGGAGCAACAGCGAAGTTGTCCAGTTCGTGTTTGCTGAGCCCGCTCATCTGGCGGTACTCGGCCATAGGTATGTTTCTGTGTATCATTTGATTAGATTTCTGATTTTGTTGTGTAGGTCTTCGATGGTGCCATCGTTGACTATCTCTATATCGGCAGCCACCTCGCACTGCTTTAGCTCGGATTCGTGATTTCCTGAAATAATTCCAGGCCGCACGATGCGGACGATGATGCCGCCAATGCTGCGTACATAGTCAGCCTCGTTCTGGAAACGCACGTCTGTGAAGACCAGTTTGCTTTTGAGCACTTCAGGGCCAAGCAGCCTTTTGATGCCATTCACCCAAATGTCTTGGTCGTACTTTCTTCCAGCCATGCCTAATTCTTGCAGCAGCGCCCTGCCTCGCTCGTCCTTTTGACCATCCCAGCCAAACAGCCTTGCGATGCTTTTTAGTCTTCCGGCAAAAGCATAGCGGTAGTGCGTTTTTTCCAGTGCTTCAGCCGCTGTGTCCTTGCCGGAGCCTGCCAGGCCAATGAGTCCGATGTGCTTCATGGATTTACCTCCAAAGCTCCGCAGGCCACAACGCCGCCATGCTGGTTGCGGATGAGCTTTGATGGCGAGCATAGATCCTTGCGGTCTGGCAGGTGTATCCTAACCATGCTGGCAACAACGTACATGGTGCCAGCCTCAGGCTCAGGGACGTTGCTGATGCCTAGGTTCTTACTGACCATGAGCGGGATACCATTCACTTCGCCCACGTTACAGAGCTGAGTGTTTACCCTGGCAATGGAGCCAGAAGGCATGATGGTTTCGTGACCACTGATCACGATGGGGTGCGGAGTTAGATTAACTAGGTTCATTTAGGATGTTGGCTATGATGTTGATGGCGAGCATTGTCTTGCCGGATTTTTCTGGGCCGCCGATGACCAAGAAGTCACCGTATCTGATAGGCGTTAGGTTATCGAGCTTGTCGTACCCTGTGCGGATGCGCTGCGTGAGGTCGTCCCCTTCTTGGTAGCGAGTGATCGCATCCATGATGAGGGCTTTGGTGTCCAGCACTGCTGGCGGGTTGAGTTCACCGCGAACCTTCTCGATGCCAAGGTGCAGCGTGTTGACCAACTGAGCTGTGCTAATTTCAGGAGCCTCCAAGTGCTTCTGCCCCTCAGATAGGATGACTGCCAGCGCCCTCCGTTTAGCGGCCTGCTTGACGATATCCATCAACTCGCGCAAAGCTGACGCAATCGGCATTAGGGTGTACAGGTCCGTAAGCTGATGGAACTGAAACTCAGGCAGCTTGCCGCGGACATGTTCAAACACAATGCGGGCGTCACACACAGCTCGGCGGGAGACTTGATCGAGCACAATCTCCACAACGTAGCGGCTCACTAAGTCTGAAATGAACGCTGGGTTGAAGCCGGCATCTGAGACTGCGTTAAGCACAAGCTCAGGGTTGTTGAGCGTAATGCTCGCAATACCGCGCTCGCTCTCGATAGGCGGCTCCATTACCAGCCTTGGCTAGATGTGTTATTAGCCTCCAGCAGCGAGCCAGAACGGCCCTTTAGAGGCTGCCGCTTCTCGCCCTGCGCCCTGCACATCCAGGCGTTAAGGAAACGTCCCATGCCGCGGCGAGTCTTCCGCTTTGGTGGGTTCGTCTCAATCCAGAGTCGAGCCAACTCAAGCTCACGGTCTACCATTGTTTTACTGAATGCAGAGCAGAAGTCAGAGTACAAATTTGCAGGAATGGCGTAGAAACCATCCGTGCAGCGGAACTGGCCAGTTGTATCCTGCGGTTGCTCTTCCACTGGTTCAGGCTGCTTAACGTCAGGCAGAGTGTCATCAGGTTCAACGCGCCACTGTGGCTCTTCCTCTGTCGCAATAGCCGGCTGCGGCACCTCAACAGGCTCAGGCTGCTCAATAGCAATAGGGATAGAGATGTCCATCACCGTGCCGTTAGCGTGAGTAATTTTAATCGTGATGTTCATGGCTAGGATTTGGACTGCCCCTTGTTGCCTTTGTTGCCGATTCGTGAAACAGCGTGCCTCTGACTGTAGCCACACAGCATTAGGCCATGGATCAGTTGCTCGTCAGTTGGCTTATTCCAGACTGGACGCTTGAGATAATGGTCCAGATGCGTCCACCGATCAGTTGCTATTCGTCCACCAAACCAGTCCCACCACACGATGTGCGCCACTTCGCACCGGTACGCTCTGGGCACACTGGCCACCAGTGCCTTCCAGGTTGCTGGTGACACTTGGCGTTTTGCTGTCATTTCTGCGTTTGATTTTGGCATAATAGTTTATGTTGTTGGTCTGCGTGTTAACAGATGCGCAGCCCCTGGTCAGTCTCTCCTGACTGTCACGCGCTGGCGGTGGCTTGCGGCGTTCCCAGTCCTGCTATCATTTAATGCGCGGCAGGACTCGCACACTCTGGCCGAGTTCTATTTAGGAAGGCAGTCCATGCCATCCCGAAGGAGTTGAAAGAAGAAGCCAGCGTCCATAGTCACCTTCCAGTGCTTGCGGTTTTTCTTGTGAGCCACGATCCAGGCTTTTAGGCCCGCATCGCGTTCAGCCTGCTCGCAAGCCTTGTCAAGATTCAAAGCCTCCACACATTTGACTTCCATGTGCAGGTTTCGTAACTCCTCGCAGATTACGTCAGGCGAGTCTGTACCCCCGGCGAACTGCTGGCCCCTGCGTGCAGTGAAGCCAGCCTCGCGGAGCTCATCACGCCAGAGACGCTCACCGCGGGCACCCTTGGCGCGGGAGTTTACCATCCGGCTTCCTGTGCGAAGTCATCCGCCTTCTCAAACGGAATCTCATCAGGCACTTCCACTGGAGCGGGCTCAGCCTTGGCCGCAGTAGCAGGAAAGACATTCCACAGGTTGGCCTTGTCAGAGCTGATGAACAAAGTGGAAACGATGGCCTGAAAGTCTATGTCGCTAGTCTCAACGGTCTTGGCAATCCAAGACGCTGCCTTGACGCACTCCACATAGAGCTGTGCACGCTGGAAGATGAGACGCTTGGCGTCTGCCACAGTGCCACCACCCTGGCCGCTGGAGATGGCTGTGTTCACTTTGGCAGCAGTCTCAGCCTGACGGAAGGCACCGGCAGCAGCGTCAATGATGGCAGCCTTGTCGGTGACGTTCAGCTCGTTCGTATTCGAGTGTGAGTTAAACTTCACGCTAAGGCCCTGAAGGCCCTTGGAACCACCCTGTGACTTGATCGTGATGGTCTGGCCAACGAGATCCTTCATCTCGTCCTTGGTCCAGAAAGACGCACGCGTCTCACCGGTGGAGTCCTTGAGGATGACAGCCTGTACACGCCATGGGCCGTACTTGCCTTCCCCAGTCTTGGGCGGGAATGCAGCCTTAACTTGGGCTGACATTTCCCCTATGATACTGCCATCAGCAAGATTTGCGAGGTCAGCGATTTTTGCGACTTTCATGTGTTTGATTTTTGGTTATGTGGCAGCGAGCAACCGTGCCCGCTCACCACTGGTTGGCAGACAACTCTCAAATCGGCAGCGATTCAAGAAAACTTTACCGCTTTTTTGCGGAGGACTGTTTCCGTGCGGCTTCCTTCTGTACCGAGTACGCAATTGCCGCGGCCTGCTTGGGTGGCTTGCCGGACTTGATCTCGGCCTTGATATTCTGAACGAACGCCTGTTCGGTGGGTGAGTGCTTAAGTGGCATTTTGTTTCTTTCTGCGTTTGAGTTGAATTGCTTGCGCCTTCTTGAGCGCTTCTTGATAGGTGTCGGTAACAGCCTGCACGGACTGCCGGCCGATTGACCAGATCTTGAACTTGCCACGAACGGCTTGAATAACAACATCCCGCGGGATTCTGGGATCATCAGCAGCGGTAGCCATGTTTGGCAGTAGCGTCTGTGTTGGTGGCTCAGTAGTTCCGCTGTTGAGCGGGGCTGGTTCAGCAGCTTGGGCAACCTGCTGCTGCACGTTTGCAAAGTGCTCGTTGCGAAGACGCACGATCTCAGGGTCAATGCCAGCCTGGCGGGCTTCCTCTGCCTTGCCTTGCAACTCCATAGTGTCGAACTTGTTCCTGACACGGGCAAGCTCAGCATCAAACATAGCCTCACGTTTTTCTCCCATGGCTTTGAGCATCTGGTCGATCTTCATGTCACCAACCCTGGCGGCCTTGGCTGCTTCGTTCTGAATCTTGCCAAGCACAGTGCGGTGAGTGATCTCAGAACGAGGCGTCTTCTGGGAGATGAGGTCCGTAACAGCAGGAGGCGCTTCCTGTGGAGTTGGAAACTCTTCGACATCAAGGTTGCGGAATACTTGGCGCAACTGATTAGGAGTCACTTTTAGTTCAGGCTGCAACTTTGTTGGACTGCCGCCGCGGAGGTCTTCAAATGACTTCAGTGTGCGAATCTCTGGCAGCGGACGCAGGCCAACCGGCACAGGGCCGATAGTGCCTTCTGCTTCACGTTTAGCCACAGCAGCTTCAATCTCAGCCTGTCTGCGCTGTATCTCTTTGCGCTTGCGAGCAACTGCACTAACCTTCCTGCCAAGCACATCTTCTTGTGCTGCCTGCTGAAGCACGGCTTCAGATGTAGTAATCCTGCCAGCAAGCTCAGGGTCTTGCACCTTGCCAGTGAAGGTAGGCGTACCTTCGCGAATGATCTCGTTCATGGCCCTGCTGATTTCCTCGCCTTCGTTAAGGATCATCGAGACAGGAACAGTGCGTGAGCTTACACCGTACTTGCGCTCCTCGGTAGCGAGTTCAGCAGCGCGGCGCTCAGCAGCGGTTATAGCGGGAGAGAAGCGGACGCTTTGCTTGAGCTTGTCCTGATTGCTCTTAAGCACAGCAGCCTCTTCATCTTGGAAGACACCGGCCAGCTTGCCGTCAGCACTAAACAGCTTCACCTTGCCCTTGGGCGAGATGAACATCCGCTCACCAGTCACTGTGTCGGTAACGGCCTCGCCGCCGGGCAGCGCCTCACGCTTTGATGTGGCGGGGCTAAAGTTTGCTCGGATCTTGTTTACTAACTGTGGCTTATTGACCGTAACCTGCACAGGCTGACCATTGGGCTGGTAAAGCTGCACGTCACTGATTCCGTCCAAACGGATGCTCTGAATGCCAACTTGTTCGCGGCTTAGGGTCGTCCTAAACTTCTCTCCTTTAGGTGTAACAGCTTCGAGTTCCGGCTTTGGAACATTCCTAAACTTCATCGGGTCCATGTAGGGCTCGTTAATGCGAACCTCACCACGTTTGGCCCTAGGCTGAATCGAACTGGACATGTGCAGCATGTCGCGCATGAACTCCAAATTCTTTGTGCTAATTCCCTCTGGTGCCACGGCAGCCAGTGCCCTTACTGATGGCACCGAGCCTGTGGAACTTAGGTTGTCGATGTACGCCTTGGCATACGGAATCACGTCATCCAGTGAGTTGACGCGCAAATCCCTAAGGGCCGAATCAATCGCCGGAGAGTAGGTCCGGTTCAGATTGATCATGTCGTTGGCAAGCGACAGGTTAAAGAACTCCATCTTAGGGCCAGAACCCTTCTTGCCACTAGTCATGCTAAACGCCATTGGCAACCCAACCTGAGCAATCCTGGCAGTGTAGGCACGATCCTTGCCAGTAGACTTGCCCACATTCACACTGTGAGTCACCGTCACAAGGTGACCATCGTTAAGTGCCTGAGCAAAGCGAGCAACAGCCTCACGGTTCTCTGGCGCAATCAGCGGAGTGCCATGCTGTGTTTGGGCCTGAAACAGAGCAGAGACATACTGAGGTGTCAGCTTGTCCGTGTAGATGATTGGAGTGCCTTCCTTGATATTGCCAGGATAGACACCCTGTTGAATCATCACTGGATCTGCCCCTTGTGATCCCATGGCCTGCGCCACTTGATTGTAGATAGCCTTGTGGTATACAGCCTTCTCTGCCTCAGTGGTTAGCGCACCATTGGGATGGGTATCCTCGTAGGTTGCCCGCGGCTCCACAGCCACAACGCGACCACCATTCTGCATGGTCTCGCCAACAATAGGCACGTCCTTAGGGACACGCTCCACAAAAGGACGGGCAGCAGCCTCAGGGCTGACAGGCACTTGAGTCTGCGTGTTGATGGCAGTGCGAACCTTCTTGGTCATATCAGCCAATGGCTGGCTGCTGATGATCTTGCCATCCTTAAAGAAGTGGCCTGAGATAGGATCGTGAGTTGCCCCAACGGAACTCATCCCTGTTGCCGTGTACACCTTCTCTAGTGCGCCGCGGAAAGCCTTGTCTGCAACCGCTGAGATGGCAGATCCGCGGAAGTCTTGCAGGGACTCTGGCTTGGCATCAGACAAACTCTGCGCCATGCCTTCAGCGATGTACTCATGCGCTAGGTTCGTAGCAGCCACAAGACGATCCTGAAGCGGCACCTGCGGATCATTCATCCGGTCGATGTTCGCCTTGATCTGCTCAGCCGCGGCAGGATTGGTCTGTACTTGAGTTTCGTAATACTTCTGGGCCATTGCACCCAGTTCCTGAAACGCACCCAACTCGCCGCCGTGCTCCTTTGACAGATTACGCACAAAGTCAGTGGCAACCTGGTCACTGGTGTAGGCGTGCATCACCTCGTGAATCGCGCCAGTGTGGTTAATTTGATCAGCGTTTACAAAGATGGTCGTTTTGCCACCATCGCTTACAAACTTAACACCCTTGCCCATGTTGGCCCCAGAGCCACCCAAGGCCTCAGGAAGAGGCGTGGTATCGTTAATAAACGCCACCTCAACGCCAGCATGCTCAGCACTGTCGAGGATGCCAAACAAAGACGCCTTCTGGCGCGTCGTCATCGTGTCAGAGTTGAGCACGATCAACCTGTTCTGGATGTCGTCAGGAATGCGGACGTCTTGATTGCCGATAACAAAAGAGCGCTCCTGCGGGCGAGTCGTTAGATCAGTGAGGATCTCGCGCACAAAAGCCTGTTCCGTGGCTTTTCCAGTAAACTCAGGAATGATGCCAATGCCACCGCTGATAAGGCCACCAGCGGCAGCGCCAGCAGCGCCACCTTGCACAGTAGCCTCTGCTATACTGAGAGGAGTGCTGAATGGATCAGAGGCTTCCTGTGCGCCGCTGAGTGTAGCACCGATGGCAGCAGGAATCATTGCGCCATCCATAACCTTGCGAGTCATGCGGACTACAGGGTCAGGAATGTTCTTGATTAGCTTAACTGCCATCCGCTCAGCCCCCTGCACTTCAGCGTTACGAAGGGCTTCTTGAACAATCTTTGATGCCGTTTCCTCGGAACCAAGAATCTTGCCAGCCCACTTTGTGCCTGCTCCAGCAACCTGAGCAAGGCGAAGTGTTCCGTAAGTCTTAAGAGCTGTTCCAGCGTATCCAAATGCACCCTCATCAGGCAAAACAGTTCCTGCTGCAATAGCTCCAATTCCAGTTCCGGCCGCTGCCGCTTGTCTTGCTCCTTCTGTTTTTAAAAAGCCGCGGGTGAGCGAATCGCCAACAGCAGACATGGAGCCAACCTTCTCTGTAATGGCACCAACATTCTCAAGAACTTGACCAGCAACTCGGCGGCCCAAGCTCTCAACGGAACGCTCTGCCATGGCCTTGGTAAGCTCTTCCATGGTCTGCGTTGCCACCGCTTCGCCCCCCTTAGCCATGCCTTTAGTCAAAGCGGAAACCGCTGGCAACAGCAGGGTAATATCCATGATATTTCCAAGCTTTAAGCCAGACTCAATTTCTTCTTGAGAAGACCCAGGCACCATTGAAAATCCCTGAGTTTTGCGAAGATATTCAGAATATTGAGCGTCCTTACCAGCCTTATAAAGACCGTATGGATCTCCCGCAATTTTGTCCCAAGCCAACGCGCCAACTACTTTTGCGGAGTCAGACAACCTTCCTGTTCCAGTCATTACTCCATTGATGAGCTTGACTGCTGCCTTAGAAGCAGCGTTTGGGTCCATGTCTGCAAGTGATCGAAGACCCTCCCCTCCTGCTAGAAACGCTTCTCCTGCGCCTTCAGCCATGGAGCGAATTGCTTCCTTAAGAATGTCTCCACCCTGCTGCCAAAAGCCTGGCCCACCCTTAATCTGATTCTGTGCCTGAGTTTTGCCGGCATCCATGGCTTGGGCGCTGTTCCAGACCTGCATGAAGTCTTCCTTGGACAACATCGGTGCAGTTGGACTTTTGTCCAATAACTGCGTAGCAAGTGAGGCCAGCGTCTTTGGAAATAAGCGATCTACTTCAGCTTGGAAAACAGGTACAGGCGTGTCTGCCTCAACTTGCAATTCGTATCCAGCACCAGTCTCAGGATTGATATGGTAAGGCAACTGAACGGTTGTGCCTGCTCGAATGTACTGAGGAGGCTGGTCGTCCATCTGCCCAACAGAGGGCTGAGTAATCTGGTCTTCTGGATTCATGTTATTGCTTAATCCTGAAAATAGTCGAGCCCTTAAGGGGAGCGTTCAGCGGGCTTGCTTGCTGAGACTGACCAACAACCGGCACTGTGGCACTGGCTCCACCAGATACAGATTGACCAAACGGATTTTGAGTAGCAAGAGGGTTTACTGGCCGACTCTGTTCCATTCTCTTCATTTCAGGAATGTACTCCATGGGAACAGCACCCATTCTTCGAGCAACGCCAGGGCTGGTAGTGTTGATAACCTGCTCTCGAAGCTGCTTGTTGTAAGAGTCAATGTGACCGTTTGAGCCGTTGATAGCAGTCTCAAGAAAAGCCTCTGGGTCAGCATCAATTATTTGAGAGATTGTTTCAAATAAACCTTTCTGAACTCCCTGTTTTTCTTGCTGGGTTTTTGCTTGAAGATACTTATTAAACCAAACACTAGGATTGGTTATCTTTTTGCCGCCAAACATTGCTGTTTCTGGAGCGCCCATCAAAGGACTGTACTTAAATAGTACTTCCATATTTGAAACGGCATCATCTGATGGAACAGAGTTAATTTGCTTAACTGCAAATGTTTTTAGGTTTTGCAAAGCAGCATCTCTATCACCCTTATCAAGAAGCTCCCTGCTTTTATTGATTTCAGCAACCATTCCATTAACTCGCTTGTTAAGGTTGGTTAAGTTGCTCCAGTTTTGCTTTGCAGTTCCATACATTTCCGTCTTTTCAACGGGCTGAAGGTCTTGCTCGTACTGCTTGTACCGCTCATCAACCATCTTGAGCTTGCTGTTAAGCGCCTCAGTTGGCTGGCCATACGACATTAGAGCAGTCGAGTTGCGGTCAAATTCCATGTTCGCAAGAATCTGCTGCCTTTTAAGTTCGTGTTGAACAGCAGGAAACTGCTTCATCTCGTCAGGAAGTTTAGCAAACTGATCCTGCACATCCGCCAGTGTCTCATCACGCTGTTGTTGCAAGGCGGCCTGCTGCTGCGCTAACTGCGTGGCAAGATTGTTCCTTCGTTCAGCCTGGAGCTTCATTCCAGCCTCGACCATAGGCCGTGCTTTTTCGGGCACAAACTGCATCAAGTTTGCGTAAGAGTCTGGAAGTTCCATGAGTTAGTTTGTAAGATTTCCAAAGAAGTCAACACGCTGCCGTTGCGGAGGCGCACTCAAGCGCTGGCCAGCACCAAAATCTGTTCCGGTCATTGGGTTTGCTAAAAGCGATGCAGCCTGCTGCCTGTATGGCCTCATTGCTTCTTCCTCAAGAGTTGCCTGTTGCCTGGCTGCTGCTGCATCCAGCTCACGTTGCTGCTTCTGAAGCGCAAAGTTCTGGTTCACTGAGCCACCAATATAGCCCTTAGCCTTGTCCCAAAAGGCTGCCTTGTCTCGAAGCGACATGTTGGGGTCGCTATTAACCTGCTCAATCTGGCTATCAATTTCGTTGCGCACCTCAGGGTCAAGGAAGCTCTTGAATGTTTCGTAAGCCTTCTCTGATGACTTCACGCTGGACTGCATGTTCTTGTAGTCTTTATACGCATCGCCAGCAGCAGTGATGCCACTGGCAATTCCCCTGCCCATAGCCTCGTAACCACCTTGAAGAGTCTGGCCGATTCGAGCACCAGCTTCAAGAACGCCCTGGCCCATTTGAGAAATTGCTGACGGTGCCGCTCCCTGGTAGGGATTGATTGGTTTTGCCATAAACTAGGAAATTCTTGAGTCCATCCACGCTTTCACGAGCTGCTTAAGTTTTGGTTTGTTTGAAATGAACTTGGCAAATCTTTCTCCATATTTGCAGTACAAATCATGGAACCATTTTGGAGCGTCTTCAATTAGCCACTCACGGAATATTTTCCATGCAGGATTGCTTTCACCATACACCTCACGCGCAACCCAGCAAATAGCAGCAGCCGCCGCGGCACCTGCTGCGCCAACAATCGCTCCTGTCATTTGTGACTGCCCAGCCGATTTGGCGGCATTTGCCTGAGCCTGAGCGCCAGCCAAGTTCATTTGCGAGTTGTACGCACCATAGATGCTACCCATGCCAGTCTGCGATTCTGGATTAAACAATTGCGGGCCCGCCGCTTGGCCCATGTTGTAGCCCATCTGCTGTGCTCCACCAACTTGGCCTTGAAGGATCGGCTGTTTATAGAAAGCCTGCAACACGGGAGCTTGGGCAGCCTGAAGTTGACCCATAGCGCCAGCACCGAGCTGAGCCTGACCTGCCTGAATGTTGGTGGCAGCAGATAGTCTTTGCTGCTCCGCTTGGCCGCGAGCAAGTGCCTGCTGGAATGCTTGTCCCTGCGCACTAAGTCCGTACTGCAAGCCTGCCTGCTGGCGAGCGGTAGCTTCTGCTAAAGCGGGCTGGTAGATGGATTGAATCTGGCCAGCCGCAGATTGAGCGTTAGCCAGACGTTGCTGATAGCGTTGGTTAGCCACCTGAGAGCGGTTAAGAATCTCCGCTCCAACTGCACCTCCACCAAGGGCTGTGCCGCGGGCAGCAAAAGCAGAGCGGGCAGTTTGGTCAGCGATACGTTGCTCTTCTGGTGTCAGGCCGCGCCCAGCCTCTAGTTCACGCCGGCTACTCTCTGCCAAAAAGTTGGCATAATCACCCATGCCTGGCATCGTGTTGACATATTGATTAACGATCCCCTGATTGATGCGGTTCAGGCCAGATTGCATCTGGGGG
>Ga0247723_1000176_pt1 | contig 40664 bp, 75 predicted proteins | sample MSEWelMarce5H_FC_FD_189079 | JGI IMG/M metagenome (GOLD analysis project Ga0247723, IMG submission 189079) | Subsurface sediment microbial communities from gas well in West Virginia, United States - MSEEL Well Study Marcellus 5H_FC | ecosystem: Environmental > Terrestrial > Deep subsurface >... | reverse complement strand
GTATAAGCAGTACATGCGCGACATGATTCACATCGATCACATGCAGCCTATTATGCGTGAGATTACTGCCGTTCGGTCGTATTATGAGCAGACAAAACACGCTCCGCACATGAAAAACTATCTCGACCTGTGGATTGATGGCGACATATTCGGTAAGCACTTTATTGGCGCTGGCGGTAAGAAGTTGGATGATGCCGCGAAGTTCCTTCAGGCGTGGACGTATCATTCTGTGATGTCGTTCAACGTGAAAGGCGGATTCCTATTCAACGCTGTTACTGGTAAGATCAGTCAGTGGCGTGCTACCGGAGGTAAGGAATTTGCTGTTGGTGAAAAACGGTTCTTTGCTGATTGGAAGAAAACTCAGGCAATTCTGTCTCACTATAAAATCCTGAACGTAACCAGCGATATTGATGCTACTCACAATAACGCCAAAAACTGGTTTATGAAGTCCGCAAACTTCTTTGTGTCTGCGGCTGAAAACTGGATTCAGGGTGCTGCGTTCATGGGTCAAATGACCGAAGAAGAGTTCAATAATATCGACGATAAGGGCAACTTGATCGATAAGTCGAAGCGTATCTCGGATGACAGGTTGGCTCAGATGAAGAAGAAATCCAGTGATTTGCAGGGTAAATACGGGTTTGAAGATAAAGCCATGTATAAACATTTTGGTTTGTACTCTGCAATGATGGGGTTTAAAGGGTGGATGCCAGCATACATCAAAGAGCGTCTTGGTGCTGAGTATTCGGATATCTATGGCGTGAAGCACAAAGGGTCACTGCGGTCACTTCCGTACATCATGCGTGATTTGCGTATGCTTATGACCGATCCTCGTAACTGGGCAAACTCTAAGGACTTGGATGTTATCAACAACAAAAAGAATATCAGGGAAGCAATGTCATTTTCGTTACTTGTGATCATTGCAGCTATGGCTTCTGATGACAAAGAGGAGCGCAAGCGCGGAAATCTGGCGTGGGGAATGTTTACTCAGGTTGCTGGTATGTTCAATTTGGATTCATGGACATTCCTTGCTTCGCAGCCGGTTCCTGCAATTAGCACGATAAAAGGGCTTCTTGATGCTATATCGAGTATGTTCTCATTCTACGAACGTCCGGGTAAATACGGAGATAAAGGTGACTGGATGTTGCCTGGTAAAGTATTTCAAATCCTTCCATATCATAAGGTTGGATCAAATGCGATGGATGTTTACGACATTTTGGAGGGAGATTAATGTTCGGACATTTTTTTTAATAGATTTGCTACATGGCATTACTACTTAAAGAGTGCGTTACAAGCGGAGGTTGCGAAGGATTCTATTTCTTCGAGAAGACGGGTGCGTATGACGCGCTGCTTAATACTACTGGTTGGGGTGCACCAAATGCTACAATAGCTTCCGCAACATCTGCGGAGCTATCCGTGCTTTACGCAGGTGCTACGGTTCCGGTCGTTATTGACGTTCTGCCAACTTTCCCTACAACCAATGTCGATGCTGCGTATTATGTTACTGCGGCTGCGCTTGGGCTTACTGAGATGCCATCCGGATTGACGCGTGTAACATACACTGTTGTTGCCGGTGGATCGACTTACATTGCAACTTCTTTAATCCTGTTCGATTGTGAACTTGCGTGCTGCGTATCAACTGAACTTATCGCTGCTGCTTCTGCTGTAGCGAATGGAGACTGTTGTGACGAGTGCAAGGATAGCAAAGTCCACAATGCATTGTTTATGGAAGCGGTTCTTGAGGGAGCGCGTGCTGGAGTGTGCACGGGTCAGGTTGATGCTGTTAATGCAAATGTTGCTTACTTACAAACCAAGTGCGGAGAATCACCTTGCTCCGGCTGTTAAAACGATAATATATGTCAGCATGTGGTCAATGTGGTAATAGCGGATGCGGTGGTTGCGGCGCTTTAGTTGTTCCTGAAGGTCCGGTTGGTCTTACTGGCGCTACCGGTGCAAACGGAACCAATGGAACTAATGGCGTTGATGGTGCTCCCGGATTTTTGTCCTTCTCGTTTTCAAATGGAATTGACTCTCCATTTATAGCGGGAGGAAATACTGCGGGGAAATTTATTGCGTATCTCCCTTGGCCCGGCACAGCTAATTATCCGGCAATACTTGCTATGCAAAGAATGTTTATCAGCGCATACTATGTTGGAGGTGGCGGTAATTACGATATTGAAATTTTTGACGAAACAAACGGAAGTGCTCTTGTTGCTTCTGCTTATGGTAAGACAAATTCAGCTATAACAGACGTATATGCCCTTACTATTAATGCCGGAAATTTTTCGACTGGTCGAGCAATATGGGGCATATTTATCACAGACAACACTTTGTCAACTGATAAAGTAAGACTAACTACATTAACAATGGAGTGGTAAAATGACACAAGGGCAAATACTTACATTCACGATTATCGCACGATACTACTACGCGTTGTATTCTGCGAAGGTTGTCGGTTTTGCCGTTATCGGAGATCAGTCATTCACTTTTCACAGGGATCGTTTGATAATTGCAAATATGATCATCAAGCGCCTGAAGTGTTACGATCCTTCGGCTGAAAATAATTGCCTTACTTGGGAACAGATATATTCTCTGATGCAGAATTTGATGCAGATATTGGGGATGTGCGGTGATCCATATACACTTTCGGAGTCTGATACTACATGTTGCGATCCGATGTCCGGAGTTACAATTCTTAATCCTTAACCTTAAAAACAAACATTGTCATGGCACTTACCAAATTAGTTGAATCACCACGTCCGGCACCGGGTTTCGGACCAAACCAAAGAGCTTTAGCTACTGTTGCTGAGGTTAACCGCCTTATCGATGAGATTCAGGATGGTGGAGAAACACTTACAGGTCCTATCACAACAACTGATGCGACTGAATCTACGTCGAAAGACACGGGATCAATTATCACCGAAGGTGGTGTTGGTATTGAGCTGTCCTTGAATACAGGACTTTCTATCACAGCAGGTACGTCGTTGGCTGTTGGGACCAACCAGACCTTCGCAAAAGAAGTAAATCACTCTATTTCTGTATCAAATACAACAACTGCCGCAACCGCTGGTGGTAATCTTTCTGTCACATCTGCAAAAGGGTCAACATCTGGCGCTGGTGGAGACGTATTGATTGCTTCTGGGCAAGGCGGAGCTACAGGCGCAGGAGGAAACACAACCATCAATACCGGAGCTGGTGGAGCGACTTCAGGGAACTCAGGAATTCTAAGCCTATTTACAGGAACAGCAACCCTTCTTGGTGATTCAGGAGCAATTAACGTAACCTCTGGTGCTGCCGCTGTTGGTGCAACTGGAACGGTTACAATCTCTTCTGGTAACACAGCAAGCGGTCGCGCTGGAGATGTAGTTCTTACAACTGGAACGCAGACCTCTGCAACGGTGAAGGCTGTTGTTTCATTGAACAAGGCAGTTATTCGCAAGCCTGAAAGTGCAGGTGTGGCTTCTGGTGGAACAATTACCGGAATACAGCTTGTTGGTGGTCTTATCGCTGCAACTGGAGCTACAGGCAACTGGCAGCTTCCGTCTACTGCTGATATCACAACCGCGATTGGATCAACACCTGCAGGAACAAACTTCGAGTTCGTGTTCAATGCGGCGGCAATGACTGCTACAAACACAGCAACGCTTGTTGTTGGCGCAAACATGACAGTAGCATCTGCTCCTGCGATCACTGGAGGTGCAACTATTACCGTAACTCAGGATACTCAGGTTACTGCCGGATTCCGTGTAGTGTTTAACACTTCTACAACTTGTAAGATTTACCGTATCTGGTAATGACATAAGTCCATTCGTTAGGATCCCCCTCTTGACGAATGGACTCTTAATAATTACTAACTTTAACCCGCCTCTAGACCCTTTGGCATGAAAACTACGACTATGTATTTTGAAAATCATCCGTTGATCGGATTTCTTCTTAGTGCAATCCTAACTGCCCTTGGATTTGGCATAGGAGGGGACTTGCATCTTCAGGTACACGCTCCGTCTTCTGGCGGACTTCCTGATATGGTAAAGGACATATTCCAGTGTATTGCATGGTCTGGTGCTGGTGTAACGGGGTTTGTTGCCGGTCACGGGTTCTGGGTGAAGAATATCCGACCATTAATCCAAAACGCAAAAGAGAAGCGTAAATCTTCAAAAAAATAAGTCATGTCAGAAAGAGAAGCTGAAATAGCAAGAGGTGTTCAGACTGGTCTGGATCAGTACGCGTCGTATGATGCTGCTGGGGAACCGCACGTATCTAATGCCGGTAAAAAAGTGTTATCTGTATCGGTACATGAGGTTGCTTCTGATGTATCCATCAATGTAATTAACAGGGAAATCCCTGATGCGACGGCTACATTTGCTGTTACTCCGTACCAGTCTGCGGCTCCAGAAGCTAGTGCTATTGTCAAAAATTCCGCTGGTGTTCTGTACGGGTTTGTTTATGTAAACCTTAGCGCAGGGACAAGGTATGTAATGGTGGCTAATTCAGCTACTGTTCCGGCTGATGGTACCGCTGCTCCGCCTTTGACATTCCCTGTTCCATCTCTTGGTGTATTGCCATTTGATACCGGAAAGTTTGGAAATTACTTCAGCGCGGGTATTGTTATTTGGCATAGCACAACACAGGCTACTAAAACACTTGGTTCGGCAGACGCTACATTTTACGTTCAAAAAGCATAAGACATGGCAAACGCTTTTGTTGTATATCCTATTGGAGAGTGGATAGCACTAACTCCTGTCGTATGGACCGGATTCTCTGCTGATCCTACATCTACATTCCAGTACACGCTTGATGGAAAACGCTTATTGCCGACAAACACTATCAGCGGTAACGGTACTTCTAACGCTACAACACTAACCTTGCAATTGCCATTTACGGCCGCTGTAAGTTATATCGGGTTGGCGCTGGTTACTAATAACGGGACTGTACAAACAGGGAGGATGAATATTACCGCCGGTAGTAATTTGGCTACATTCTTTGCAACTCCTGCAGGTGGGGCCTTTACGGCAGCAGGTTCTAAGGCTGCTTATCTTCCTGGAGTTCCGATAAAAATTCAATAGTGGTAATCAGTAATCCATATCCGCAAAGAAAGGTACTATGGCTTGGCAATAGCTTGTCCAATCTGGACTCTAACGCCAATGCTGTTAATGGACAATACGTTCCTATCACCACATACAACTCATTAACAAAAAGTAAACTGTCGCTGTTTTCGTATGCTGTTTCCGGATACACTCAAACTACAATAAATTCTTTACTTGGTTCGAATATAGGCGTAATGCTTAATGCAAAAGACATTATTGTGAACTGGGAGGGAACGAATGACATGGGCATTAATAACCTTTCCGGAGCTGCCGCTTTTGCAAATCTTGTTACAGCCTGCCAGTATGTGACAAGCCGCGGAGGAATATTTGTTGTAGGCACTGTCGCTGCTCGTGACATGTCTGGAGATGCTGTTGATCTAATGGATCGAATAGATGCGTATAATGTACTTGTGAGGGCCAACAATGGTACATACGGATATTACATTGCAGATATTGCCGCTAACGTAAACTTCGCAACTCGCGCTGCAGCAAGCAATTTAACATACTACAAGGCAGATAAGATTCACATGGCTACGGCCGGTCAGAATCTATGTGCTACAATTTTTCAAAGCACAATACAACCGTTACTATAACAAGACATGGGAAACTTTTTAACTACCGCAAAGGATAGCATTATTTTCACCGCAAAAAAAGACCAAACTGTTACACTTAATTTGTGGAACAGAAGCGAAGGAACAGAGCCTCAGTCTGGGTGGGTTCAGGGTCTTAATGTGCGATCAAGTACAGAAGTGTTCAATGACAATGATATCATGGACAATGCTGCTCCAAATGAGCATCCTGATACCGTGCATGAAATATACTTGAAATCTGGTCAAAGCATTTACGCGTGGTGCTCGAAAGATAATACCATTGAGTACAAAGTTGAATAATAATGCAAACCATAACCGATCAGCAGATACAGATTATCAATTCGAATCGCTCTGCGAAATCGACTGACCGGTATTTGGATTCAAAAGGTAACATCTGGGTAGGTGCTGTAAGCGGAAGGTTGGTTATCCCTCCAATCGCAGAACAGATAAATCAACCTGGTAATGAACTCAATTTAGAGCAACGCCTTTCTGCCTTAGAATCGAAGGCTTCTCCGTCTGTTTCTGGATCATGCAACGTATTCTTCAATGACGAAGACAGCATCTCCATCGTCACAATACCAAGCACCCTGATTACAAATTCAAACTTCAAGTCATTTTCGGTAGTCAATATTGAAACATCTGAGACATCTCTTGATGACTTCACGCTAAATGCTGTAACTTTCGGTATCGAAAAGATAATCGACAATACATCATTTGATATCAGAGGGAGTTCCGTAAATGGAGCTTCCGGAACATACTCAATAAAATACACGGTACTATACTCCTGATAATATGTCAAGCAAAATTCAAGGTGGAAATAACACTCCGAATATCGCAAACGTCACAGACGACTTTGCACTCAAAACAACTACTGAACGCGACGTAGCTGCCAATCCAAATAACGTTGGAGCCACAAAGATATTCTCGGAGAATGATCCGGGTGCAATTACAGGAGAAGCGTACCTGAAGTCTCCAGAGACATCTACAGACTATCGTCTTCGAGTAGGTATGGATACCGTACTATTCAACGATACATTCAACGCTGCAACGCAGAATACGTCTCTATGGTCATACGCGTTTGCTACAATGACTGCATCGCAACCCGGTGCTGGCACGTTGAACTTTGGAACCGTACAGGGAACTGCTGCTGCGCATGGTGCATTTATGCGGACGTTTCAATACTTCCCATTGATAGGCACTGCTCCTCTTGCCGTTGAACTTCGATTAGGTCAATTCACATCTGCACTTGTAACGAATGAAGAGTTCCGGTTTGGATTAGGATTACCTACCGTTGCCGGAACTGCCCCAACTGATGGTTGTTGGATCAAGGTGACGAGCGCAGGAATTGTAGGGGAGGTATCCTATAGCGGGTCACTTACATCTACAGGATCTCTTGCTGCACTTAGCACAATGACTGTTGGTGAGTTATTCAACATGACTATAGTCGTTGGCGAGTTCGAAATTGAGTTCTGGAAAGATGACGTACTTCTTGGGGAGTTGTCAGTGCCGGCTGCAAATGGACAACCATTCATTCAGGCGTCACTCCCTGTATTCATGCAGAAGATATGTACCGGTGCTGTATCGAATACCAATACAATGAGAGTATCAGACATCACTGTATCTCTGATGGATCTTGCCACAAATAAGCCATGGTCGAATCAAGCGTCTGGAATGGGCATGCACGCATTGTTTGGGCAAAACGGGAACGCTCAGGGTAAAACAACTCTTTGGACTAACAACACCGCACCTACTGCAGTAGCACTTACAAACACCGCTGCTGCGTTTACCGGTCTTGGTGGTATTGTGGCTGTATTACCTACGCTTACTGCGAATAACGATGGTAAGTTGATCACGTACCAAGTACCAGCATCAACCATAAACATATCTGGGCGCAACCTGTACATCACTAGAGTAACGCTTAAAGGTGCGGTTAGTGTGATATTCAACGGAGGTCCCGTGATATACGCATATGCTCTTGCTGTTGGTCATACGGCGACATCTTTGGCTACTGCTGAAACTGGCTCGTTCGTAACAGCAACAACACACGCTCCACGTATTATGCCTTTGGGGATGGAAAGTTACCCGGTTACATCCCCTGTAGGTACGCTTGGAACTGGAGTTGACTTGAACTTCGATGTTCCTATCTGCGTTAGACCAGGGGAGTTTATTGATGTTGTAGCGAGAAACGTTGGTACGGTAACTGTTACTGGGGCGATAACATTCACAATCTCAATTGGAGGTTATTGGGAATAAAAAAGCCCTATCGCAATGACAGGGCTTTTAGGTTAGTTCAGCTTTGTATCCGTCGGTGGTGGTTCGCAGAACTGATCTGCATTACCGGTAAATACGTTGTGAGAAACACTTCTCACTTCATGCTCACTGATAATGATCCACGCATACGATGAATTTCCTGACATTACCTCTTCTGCTCCAAGGGGTGAGAATCGGATCAGGTCCCCTCTCTTCAGGGTGGTGTCATTGTCGTCGCGAATAGCAAGCACAACACCGCAGAATACCGGAGTTCTTCCTTCTCTTGGATTGTCGTCAGGATCTGGCATTGATATGCTTTTCCATCCATCAGTTGTTTCAATTTGGATCATCTTGTGTTCGCGTACACGAGATACAATGATCTTGTTTTTGATTGGTCTTTCGTCGAACTCTTCGCAGATGTCCATGAGCTGCTTTCGCTGCTTGGTGTCAATTTTGATCATATTATTGGTTTTGGTTTACTTGGAAAATAGATTTGGATTGCTTCTCTTTTATAAAATCGGATACTAATTTACGGAACTCATCCACATCCTGAGCATCAACTTGCGCAGCGTCACGAAGAGTCATGTAGAAGAAGTCGTACATGTTCTCGAATAAATCAACTGTTCCCGGATTCATTGTTGCGCGTAGCTCCTTGCTTGTTTTGCGGGATATGCGGAGTAATTCTGATACCCACTGCTTCGCACGCTGCTTCTCTTGCCCTTCGAGCATTTCAACTTGCTGGCATAGGCATTCGAGTAGTATTGCGAATATCATGCGCTCTTCGTCAGCTCTGGTGATGTCGCTCATAGTGGTCTTGGTGTTTTCGTATTAAATCTCTGAAGGCGAATTCTGCTTGCTGGGCAACGACGGCATTTCCCGCGAGACGAAGAAGGTCTTCTCTGAAGTTGTACCCATAATTTGTAATACCCACAGCGGATTCAGCCTCTTTGCTGAGGACTCTTGGTTCTTCCCAGTCGTATTGCTTTTCTCCTGGTCTGGCTGGCCATCTATCCCTGCTCTGTCTTTCTTGGCTTTCTCGCGGGTCGGTTCCCCAACAATCGATGGGTGGTTGCTCAACGCTACTTGACCGTAGTTTGCTTGGTTCCCGATTTTCCCTGCCTCTGCTACCGTAGGAGTTGGCCACGAAGCCAACTCCTGTTGACGTTCTATTTCGTACACCTCCCTCGGTAGTTGGTCTATCTTCGATTTCCCATCCTTCCTCACGGTTCCCATTCCCATTGTATCCTTGTAGTCCCTCGCGTTGGGGGAAGTCCTGGACTTCCCCGTTAGGTGTACTTGGTCCGCAAGTCCTATCGAGTGGCTGCTCGTTCCATCCTTCGTCTCTCTGCGTCCCGTTTCCGTGATCTTCATCTCCGGGTGTTCTACTTCCTGAGTCGTAGGAGTCTTCCCTTTGGAAGACTCCTCTTGAGTTTTCACTTGCATGCTCAGGAGGGCTGTTCCCCCTTGACTGTACTTCGTCGATCTGTTGTTCTCTGACGCGCACGGTGTCGTCCTGGACGACACCTGTTGATGCAGGAATTCCACTTGTCCCTGCAGTCCCATGTCCTTCCCTCTCTTCAGTCGCGTCTCGTACGACTCTTGCCCTCCCACCCTTGGGGTTGACCAGGTCAACCCCGCTGAGCTCGTATCCTCGTTTGACTGCAAGTATGAATAGGCGTTCTCTGCGGTGAGGAGCGCCAACTTCTTGCGCTGCGTATATTCCTTCCTCAACATGATAGCCCATGTCTTGTAGTTCTCTCCTGACAGTTTCATATCCGAGCGTAAGGTGAGCTGCGACGTTTTCGAAGAAACACCAAATAGGTCCAATTGTCCGGATGTGCTCTGCGATGTTTGGCCAGAGATGTCGCGGGTCGTTTTCTCCTCCTCGCTTACCAGCCAGAGAGAAGGGCTGACAAGGATATCCACCAACGAAGCCGTGTATCTTTCCACGAAAAGGCTCTGCGCTGAATGTTTTAATGTTCGTCCAAATAGGCGCGGGATCCAGAAAACCCTGTTCCATCGCAGAAGCCAAGTTTTCGCAGACGAAGGCTTCGATCTCCAAAAGAGCTGCGACTCGCATTTTGACGCCAGCTCTTTCAAGTCCGATTTCGAGTCCTCGCATTCCTGTGCAGTAAGAAAGGATTGTTTGAGTTGATTGGGTATTATCCACATGATGCATTGTTATTGACCTTCCGGTCAGGTTACTTCTTCTTTCTGGTGATGGACCTTATTTTGTTTTTGAGCTTACGGTTCTCAGCCACGACCATTACGATGTGATCAACGCTCTTTCCGTTCTGCTCTGACAGCTCAATCACATTCTGCTCCAGCTTGATGTTCTGCTCACGTAGCTCTTGCAACTCTCGGTAAACACGCGATATAGTACTTTGTGGATACAGATTAAGACCTAACGAGTTAAAGTGCTTTTCACACTCATGTATGCTCCGGATATCGTTACCACGTGTTAGAGATATTCCCAGGGCTGTGAATACTTCGGTATTCTTCTTGAGGCTTTCGATGATGGACTCGCGCTCTGCTGTTAGTTTCAGCCGGTGTGTCTCGTGGAGATGCTTTCTTTCATTGAGAAGTATGGCAGCTTCCGGGCTTATTGGTTGGCTTGCTGGCGCTTCATCAAGTACTTGCATTGCGTTGTTGTTCTCTTGATTGTTCATTGATATGTTTGTTTTAAGTGGTTACTATTTATCCCTCAACCTCACCTACTGGCTCATCTTTCGGAGGAGGTAGGGTGTCGGACTCCAACACTTCAACAAATCCGTTCTTTATATCGAATATGTTTGAATTGAAATTCCAAGAGCATTCAAGTCTCGGAGTAACTCTTTTTGTTTTAAAGTAGATCATTCCAGTCTTCAGTCCTTTTCTTGCAAACACGATAAAATCAGTGCCGCTTGAATTGTAAGTAACCAATACATTCCACTTTGTTTTTTTCTCGAATAAGTTAATCATCTTCCTTCGTGTTAGTGTTTAGTTGGTGGGGGTGTTATTTAATCATAAGTCGTTCAACTGTTTCTTCTAACCATTCGCGGTATCGAATAAGCCATTCGCTATACGCTATCTGATTTGAGGGGCATTTGTCACCAGTTTGCGCTTCATAAATTTGCTTTGCTGTCATCATCTTCATTTCCTTTTAGGTTGTTTATACTCTTTCCAAATATCGTCTTTCAATGCCGCGTCAGGCGTTCCGATCTTTCGCCAACGTCCGCGAATGAACTTGTAGTGATTACGTGCCGCCCATTCGCTGAATCGGAACGCCTCTTTACGAACCGCTGCGTTGAATGCGCGTTCAAGGGGTGTCATTTCGGGGTTGAGTATTTGTTGCGTCAAATGCCACGCCAGATGGAATTAAATCATCGCAATCAATACCGATTGACCGTAGGTAATTGTAAACAGCGGGAAGATTTCCTACTGAATTGCCTCCGCTCATGCCACTGGAACAAATTCCAATTTGATAGTTAACCGGATTTATTTCGATTCTCATTTCGAATGATTGTCCTCCCATGATTGATACTTGGTGAAGATGACCCCACTTTCGATAAACTCTCTTTGTGGGCTTCTGTTTTCGCGGAACAATAAGATCTGCAACATTGATTGCCTCATCCTCCGTCATTTTCGATAACGGACGAAGGATGAGTTTTACATCTTCGATCTTATAATAGTTTACTAAGTGTCCACGAAACAGTGTCTCTACGTTTCCGTCAGTACAAACCGAATGAAGTTCCTCTGGTTCCCGATTTCCTGTACCTACTTTCTGTCCCAAGTACATTCCTAAAATCTGCGGTGTAAGTTCTGCTGTTTTCATTTCTCTCCCAGTTTTTGAAGTGCGGTGATTAGGGTTTCATAAATTTAATTACTGTCTTAAAGGCAGATACATACTCATCGCGTTCACACGATACAACACGAGCGTATGCAACATAGTTAGCAAATAAAGACTCTCGGCTAATTAGATACACTCCAATGTGATTTCCTTTGCCCTTCTTTGGTTCTCCATTATTTATACAAACCTGAACAACCGTGTCGCTATTGTAGTTCACCTTGAAAAACCTCACGCCCAAATAGTCGGAATGCTTTTTGGCTACCTTGAAATAGTGTACTTTATTTTCTTCACTCATGTCCGTTCGGGTTAGGTTGTTTTTGGGATTGGTAGATGGTGTAAAGTTCGGAGGTTGTTTTCTCAATAGGAATTGGATTAAACATTTGGCGCTTTTTGAAAATGCTAACATCATCCTGAGATTGAATCCATAAGTGAGTGTGAGTCCATTCTGCAAAGTTCATATTGTCTTTCCTCACCTCCTCCAGTTCCGCTTTCAGTGATGCGATCTCCGATTGCTGGGTGGCGATGATGGTCAGCATTTGTTTAATAGCTGTCACTAGATTGTAATATGAATCCCACTGAACATAGTCTCCATTCGATATTTCTTTCATTACTGGATGCCCATCATCGACTTCTGGCATAAATGTCCGTGCTGCGAGATTTTCAACTAACAAAGCACTCGGCAACACGCTCGGCTTCTCGGTGGCGGGGTGTTGAATTATGTCATCCGATTTAAGTTCTTCAAATGTGGGACACATTGATTCTATCTCTGCGTTTTCTGCTTTCAACCGATCAAGCTGATTGAAGCGGTCGCAGATAAATTTAGCGGTTAATTCATCTAGCTTTCCCGCAAAGAATTTTACATCAGGACTCCATACTTCAAACCATGATTTATTAAAATCAAGACTGTATGTCCATTGCGCCTTTGTCGGTTCTTCCGTACTCTGTTTTTTATTGGTCATGTCGTTTGGTGGTTAGGGTTAATTCGCTGATTTGTAATTTCAATTCATCTATTATCGCTTTGTCAGATTTGTGAAGTTTTACAAACGCATCACAAACATTAGCTAAATCAGTTTCAAGTTTTTCTCGTTCATTTTTTCTCCGTTTTTCTTCACGCTCAGCAATTCTTCTATAAAATAAAATGATGCTTTTTTTGAAATCAGCAACACTACTGTTTCTGTATTCTAACAAAATATCATCGTCGCTCATCGTTGTTCGGGTTTAGCTGTTAAACTTTTTTCTGTTCTTATTCCGCAAATTAATTTTATCTGAAACAGATTTAAGTTCACGTTTCCAAAATTCAACTGCATTTATATCCATCATTGCCTCAGCCTCCTTGATTCGCTTTGGAATGTATTTGTCTCGTTTCTTAATTAGATTCTTCGTGTCTTGCATCGTCGTTCATGGTTTGGTGGTTAGGGTTATTGCGTCACAAACTACATTGAATGCTTCCGTGATGTTGTTAGTTCTCACTGCCTTGTAATATCGCTCATCTAATTTGTTGAATGAATCTCTGAGTTGGATTCTTTTACCGTTAGGAAGTGAATTTAATATTGACGGAAGACTACTATCTACTTTCGCCCAAACAGGATTCAATTTATTCCAATCGGTCGAATACCCAAGCATAGATACTGGAATAAAGCTTCCATGCGACATTTGAACGCCATATCCTCGCTCTGTATTCCATACGACTTTCTTTACATCGTATTCAGCGACAATACTCATCTTTTCATTAAATTCATCATTACTTTCGCTCATCGTTGTTCGGGTTGAAGGTGGTTTGGATTGATAAATAATACTCCGTTGCTCTGCGTCTCTTTTGTCTGCGAGTTGTCATTGAGTTATTTGAAACGAAAAAAGTCCCATTGATATACGCATCTTCAATCACCGCCTTCTCGTTATCGACCTCCTGTAAGACTTGTATCTTCATTAGTTCGAGTTCGCTAATTCGGATTGCAATAAATGACAGTTCTATCTTCTCAGTTTCACGAGAATCTAAAAGAAGCTGCCTTACTCTCTCATCAATCCATGCGAGCAGGTTAGTGGTGGGTATGGTCATGGGGTGGGGTTATTGATCGTGTAAATAAAACATTTTCGGTTCTCCGTCCTCGTAAGTAACAACAGCATACATCTCTCTACTTCCACTTCCTGAATAAATATATGGCTTTATCCATTCCAAAAATGTTTCAATTTCGCCCTCGTAATTTTTAATATTCGATCTTGTGCTTATAGTCCACGCTCTTGCTATTTCGTCGTAATACATTTCGCTAACAGCTTTGTGAACTCCAAAATAATAACTAGAGCCACGAAACAACCATTCACATCTACCATCGGGGAACGGGAACGCTTCTGGCTTAACATCTGTTTCACCCATCATAAATTTCAATGTTTCAATTACATCATTCGGTGTATTTTCGTTGAGCCTAGCCCCGAAAATCAATTCTGTGTACATTCCCATTTTATATTTTATTGATTTCATTTTATCCGTTCTCAGCGTCCTTGTAAACGCCTAATTGTATTTCGTGAGGTTTATCAGGGTCAACGTAGAACTGAATACTATCCGCGTTGATCGTGTCGGGCGTGTTGCCCTGTTCCATCCGGTACGGGTTGCAGTAATCGCACCCAAACGCAGCGTACAGTATCACCACAACCATGAAGCAGAACCATATCAGGAAATTGCGGGAGGTGGTCATAGTTAGATTGATATTAGATTGAAGTCATCTTGAGTCAAAATACCCTTTCTATTTATTATGGAAATGCAAGACGAAAGTGGCGCATTTTGTAATGTGTTTTTATTTACAATGACATGACCATCCGATGTTTGATGCGATACAAAGAAGTTGAACTCAATAGAGTTTATTAAATAGGCCTCTAATGTCAACATATTTCCATCATACCTGCGTCTTGATCTGTATAACTTTGACGCTAACGCATTCAGTTCTTTGCTCATACGATTCTGCTTTTGAGTTCCGATAAAATTTGGTTTTGCATTTCAATTTCAAACTCTATACCTCTTGGATTAGATGTAACGTGCGTCATTTTCTCTAACAACTCAATACACGCCTCCACTTCGAGAATCGCGCAACGGGTGGACTCTTCTGTATGAATTTGCGGATCATAATCTATGGAATAGTTGCCTCTATCCGAATCCATCGCATAAGGCTTATACTTCTCCACGATCTGATCAGCGGAGGTCTTGATGGGGTTAGGCATGGTTATTCGGTATCTAATTGTTCGTACTCTTTTTGCGTCAACATCTTTGGCGTAATGGTGTACTGATATTCCTCCACATCAGCATCTTCAATACCCTCAATATCGTCTTTTATTAGTTCCATACAATCACTTAATAATTTTGTCATGTAGGATAAATCACCGTTGCTTTCTACAAGCCAGTAAAGTTGTTTTTCTTCGCTCATTTCGCTGCGTGTTTTTGGATGAGGGCTGCTGCCATTGATTCTACTTTAGTATCATCAAGTGAGTGATCCATAGTTAGCCGTCTATGGCTTGACAATAAAATACCTAATCCGTCACGAAGTTCCACCTTGTCCGCTTCGAGTTGGGCGATGCGCTTTACAAGATTTCGCTCCGTAATTGTTAGGCTCATGTCAGAACCGATACAAGCGGAATCATCTGAATTTAGTTCGTTGCTCATGCTATTTTGTTTTAGATCCTGAATTATTAACGCTGCCACCATATCCGGTATTGCCTATGGTGAAATCTTTTTTACTGTAAGCGACTTGTTACTCACAATCGCCTGAATGTCCTTACCTACATTTGCGCTACGAATGAGATTCAGAGCTGTCTGCCACTCCACCGGGGAGTATTGATACACAGCTCCGGTGTTGAACTCAACCTCCATTACTCCCTTCTCCCAGCCTATGCTGGATACGCGTGACGATACTACTGGTTGTCGCTGCATGAGTTTGCGAGTTTATAAAGTCCAATTTTTACTGAAAAATACATTACGCCAAATGTTACAGCAAACAAATGTGAACCTTCTCTGTGTTTTCTAGGGAAAGTGTATTCAGTCTTGCACCACTCGAAATTATATTTTACCCATGAAAATATAATTCCTGCTGTAAGTGGAAGAGATTCGAATCTACGATTCCTATCAAGAAATGGAATATCAATGTATAGCCTAAGTTTTTTCATTCGTTACTTGATTTTAATAATTACCCCTGGAAAGTTTTTGTCATACGCCGCACCTTCAGAGAAGTCCGGAATAACCTGCGTTGTATCGTCGTCGGTTAGCCATCCGTGTTCAACCATGAGGTCCAAACAAATTTGACTCCTGTTCACGAAGTCCCACGTATTTCTCATCTTATGAATGAAAAAGAAGCTGATCGTGTATGGAGGTTTGCGTATGCCAATCATCTGCTTGAATACAGGAGCCAATCTTTCCCAGTGATGCTTCGTATTCTTTTTGTAGTCCTGCGTCTGAGGAGAAGGGAGTAGTGTGCCTGTTACCATCATCGGAGACTGCTTGACTACCTTGCTCACGCGCATTAGTCCGCGATTGTTCTTTGAGCTTGGTACGTTACCCGGAATGTATATCCCTGCAGTTCCTCCAGAGTATTTTCTCAGGATGTCGGAAAGCACCATGCCGTCGAAGTATCCGGTGCTTATACCATTGCTTTTTGGATGCTTCTTTTCAGGAGGTGTATCACCTTCCTTTTCCTCTTTAGTCTTCGGTCTGTACCCACCTTTCCCGTCAGGGACAAGGTTTAGTTTCTTGAGGTCATCCTCTGTGAAGCTGCTCATCAGTACAAATCGTTTACGTCAAACTCCTTTGCTTCTGCAGCCAACTTCTCGTGGTTGATCTTGCCGACATCCTTCAACTTCACTGACAGACTTACCTCTACTCCCCAACGCTTACAGAGCCATAGGATGTTTTCTTCTGTGAGGTTGTTATCGATACCTTCCTTCAGTATTCCGGTCTCCATGTCGAAGGAGTTGATGTATCGCGATATTGTAGGAGCTGTTATTCCTACGCGCTTGAACTTTGATGCGTCTTCGGCAACTTCAGCGTGTGACATGTATGCTACAGCCCAAATCTTTTCGAGTGCTACGCGGATCTTGAATGAAGATCGTATTGCACGCCAGTTATTCTTGCGGTCTTTGCTCATGATTAATTATTTTTTTGTACAGTTCTGGCTCGTCATGTATATCTACAATACGGGATGTGTTTATGTAATCTGCTGCTTGGGGGTGGTCTAGAAAATAAGGAGGCTTTGCGTCAGGGAATGCATGGCTATCCCAAAATATAACACCATATTCTTTTGAGATATCTAACACTTGTCTAACTGTCATTCCTTTTGGAATTATCGCAGTGTCATAAATATTCAATACTCCCTTCTCTATTATCTTGCTCATGCTTCGAGTAGTTTTTTAAGGCGTTCTTCTTCCGGAGTCTGGTCGGGGTCGAGAGTGAATACAGGTGTGTCTGGCATCCCGACTCTTTGTATCATAAATTTTTCATCAATGACGCCAAGGATTAGAAACTGATATACGTACATGTGGAATATCTGCTGCGTTTGCATTGCATATTCAATCTCCTTGTCCTTCAAAATAACGTCTCTCTTGAAATCAATAAGGTAGTAAAATCCGTTGGTATGCTTCTTTCGGAGTCTCGTGACGAATGATATTTTGGTTCCGTCGAAGTCGAGCGTTCTTAGACCAATAATACCTTTCGTTATGGTACAACCAATCAATGGGTAAATCGGGGTATGTCGAATATCTTGTGTTACAAATAAGCTATCCATTACGTGTCTGTGTTTTGTATTTTCCGGCGAAATAGTCGTCCGGACTACCTATTGTAATACCTTCAACTGCACACCACGCAATGACCTTCTCAATGAACTCTGCCATGCGCCGCTTGCCGATGTTGGCTGTTGATTCTGCTTTGCGTACCACGTACTCCTTCCCTGTTACAATCTCCATGCGCGTGTATCCAAGGAACTGCGACTGGAAGAATTCGTGTATGCGTTTCTCATTCCACCCTCCGAATATCTCGCACCCTACAAGAGTGTTGCGTACAAAGCTCCGGTAGTATGCGTGCTGATCTTCGGTTGTAGGTTCTGAGCACTCTTTGATTGATAGTTCAAAGTCTTTCCCTTCGAGTGCCTGAAGTGCGCGTTCAAACTTGATGCGATTGTTTTCAGTGAATCGCATCTGACCTCCCTTTGCCTTACCGTAGTGACGAATACCTTCCATGCTTAGTCGGGCCAATTTATTACACCAATTGTAACATCTATCCACTCCTCGAAATATTTGGTATCTCCTGTGCATAAATAGTAAAGAGCGTCACCAATGTATGAGAATATAATTCCTGGTACGAATACCGAAATGAAAAATACAATCACACATATTCTTTTCATAAAGTTACCCATAATTGCGCGTGTTTTAATAAATACCAAATCCTTCTCTTGGAAGGTCGTTAGTTGAAATATAGCTTGGTGTCGGATCGAACATCCCCAACTTGCTATCCTGATGCATCGTGAACTGAGGTCCTACAGCACCACCATTGTCCTGCGGATTTCCAGCAAGCATTGGTCTTTCAGAACTTGCATGAAAGAAGTCCGGAATCATCTTCGGAAACCACATCGGAAGATTGGTGTCCTTATCAATTCTGACAATCTGATTCTCATAAACAAGGCAGCGTGCGATAACAATCCACACTTTCTTCCCCACAATCAGCTCCTTGTCAATCTGCTCTCCTTGCGCCGGAAGTGCGTCAATAGATTTGAGTAGTTTGTTCAACACCCAAATCTGACGACTCCCAAGCAGGAACTTTTCGATAATACCGGTCTGAGTATGGTCCATAAAGACAATCTCTATGGCGCCATACTCTTCTCCGGTTTTCGGGTCACTGAATGCCAAAGGAAGTTCTGCGCCACCCTTCTCACGTGCGATATACACGTCCTTGATGGTGACTAAGTGCACGCCTGGTTGCAAGCGTTTCTTTCTATCCTTTGCTCTGAATTCCATAATTAAAACGGATCAGGTTGTCCGAATCCTGTTGTGATAGGCGGCTGACCAAATCCCGGCTGTTGTGCAGGTTGCTGCTGCTGATTCATATCACGCTGCTGCTGCGGTTGCTGTGGGAATTGAGGCTGACCTCCCTGTGGGTACTGCGGAGGCTGCTGGTATCCTGCCGGTGGTTGCTGTGGGTACTGCGGCTGTCCTGCAGGTGGCTGTTGCTGCCAAGGCTGTTGCGGTTGCTGCTGGAACTGCGGCTGCGGCTGTTGCATGAACTGGTGGTTCGGCTGCATTGCTTGTGGCTGCTGGTACGCAGGCTGCTGTGGGGCATTATTCTGGTTCTGGTTGCGCCGCGCATCCTTGATCTGCTGATTGATTACATGCGGAACCTGACCTGTCTTCTGGCACTCAGACTGAAACTCAGGGCTGAGGCAAATCTTATCGCGCATCCATGAGTGAACCTTCGGGAACTGTACGAACTGATCCGTAGCGCCAATCTCAAACTCGAATACTTCGTTCTGAGCAGGAGGAGCTTGCTGCCCTTGCATTACCGGTGTGATAGCTGTGATATCAGCGCGAACTCCGCTGCCATCTTTCTTCATCTTGTGAGTTACAAGCACCATGCACTCACGACCAAGAAGGTCTTTGGAGCTTACTGTTTCTCCATCGCTGATAATGCGTGGAGACAACCAGCTCGATACATCTTTTCTCCACGTAGACTTACTGTTGAATGACGTGGTGTATTCCTTTGAGATTGTGAATGGACGGATAGGGTCGGTTGCTTGCTCACGTGGCATTTGTGTGCCAAGAAGTTCGAACGTAACGTTCATTTTACGCTTTGCGCCGAATTGCCCGTCCTGTGTTCCAAGGTCAATGATTGATACGCATCGTGCGAAGTGCATTCCTTGCGGAGCCGGTGTGTACGGTTTGCGTGTTGCTGATTGTGATGGGTCAAAGTTCATAGTTTGAATTTTTGTTTGATTTTGGTTATGGTTTGTCTTCGTTTCAAAATGTGTCGGTACTTTCTCATGTCCGGAACAAGCCTGCCAAGGTATGGCAGGACTATGATGTTCGGGAACCTGATCAGTTTTGTGAGCCTTGGCATTAGGGTCGTGATTACATCATTCACCTGAGCGCGTGGTATGCCAAGCTTTTCAGCGATTTCGGTTATCGCTAGTTCGTGGTTACTGTATTTGTTGTTGTGATTCAAGATCGTGGCATTACCGGAGTTTCATCCCAGTAGAATGTGATGCCATTGATATACTCCCCGTGAGTGAGTGGATTCTCGGACTCATTCTGCTGCTTCGCCCAAGCCTTCACCTCTGCTTCATTCAGCATCAGGAACGCCGGATTGATCTGCCCTGCAAGAATAGCCTGAGCAAGTTGCATGACATCAGTCAGCTCAAAGCGACATGTGCGACGAACCTGTATATTCAGCGTAGGTTGCGTCATAATCTGCTGACCAGTGATTTCCGCCTTCGCCATCTCCGCTTCAACCTGCACCTCTTCTACTGCTGCTGTAGTGGTATTGAGCAATGCTTCCTTGGCTTTGTTATAAGCGAATGCGTACTGATTGATCACTTTCATTGGCGATTCGATAACCTCTGCGTGAGATTCCGGACCAATCTTTCCAAGCTTCAGACTTTCGTCGGCTTTGATAACGGCATCCTTCGCGAATCCAAGTGCCATAAGGCGCTCTTTCAATTCGAGTGCGTTCTGCAGAAGTGCTCCGTGCGTAGACTCAACCGGGAAGAATTCGGAGAGGTTTTCTGTGTATACCTTTCCAAGCGTATCGAGCGTGCGGCAATCAATGATCTTTTCAGATACGCGCTTCTCAAACTCTTCAAGGCCTTTTGCCAGAAAACTGATTTTACTTGCTTCCTCTTCGGCTTTGCGTGCTTCTTCCTGACGCTTTTTATCAGCTTCTTTTGCTGCATCTTCTGCTGCTCTGCGCTGAAGTACGTCGAAGTCATAAAGAATCTTCTTCGCGTTGTTTACAGCCTCGTCAGCGTTATCGGTGATCTGCTTTGCAACATCATCAACAAGTTTGCATCCATCGAGGTATGGCTGCTTGAGTGTTTTCCGGACCTTCTCAACCTGCTTGAGTGTGGTGTTGAGACTGAGCATTGCATTCTTGAGTCCTTCGGCTTCTGCTGTAGTAGTTACAGATTTGTACGCAAGGATCTTTGTGAGTCCTTCCTGTACAAGTTGCTTTGGATGCACGAATGCAGACTCAAGCGATGTTGGTGTAGCGGCTTCGAGAGCTGACTCTGTTGCGGCTATTGCTGCGGTGCCTGTTTTCCTTGCGCGTGGTGATTTTTCAGTTGCCATTGTGTTTTCGTTAGTAAGTTCTGATCCGTGACTAGGACTATTTGAACGTAAAGATATATTGTTTATTTCATTCAAACAATTTTCCTGAGTAATTTTTCTTAACAATGCTGTTTTTACAACGTATGTAGGTTTGAAGTTTACGAGTGGTATCCACTTACTTCCGGAGAATTGGTCCCAGTGTGTGCCATCAGGCATTAGGGGACGTGGTTCTGCAATGAGTAATTCGAACTGGCACATTGTATCGAGGCGGTTCTCGATGATGTATTGGATTGCGTAGACTGTTTGTTCGTATGCTGTGTTTGAGGCGTTGAAAGGAATGATGCAATCTTTTGGCATACGATGCACTGCCTCAAGTGTGTTCCAGATGAAGTCTTTTTGCTGTTGGGTTAAGGAGGAGTGGTTAATCACGCAAATTATATTCTTCAATCATTTCTTCAGCCTTTTCTCTGTCTTGACTTGGGAGTTCCGTTAATTGATGCTCCTTATACCACGAAACACGATTAATAATTTTACCATCTTCAATTTGATAAAGAGCATAGCTTTTGACATCATCTCCACTGTAAATCTGACTGTAAGTACCGTCAACTATTCCAATGAATCCGGCAGGGAAGTGTGCCATCATATCAGGCATTTCGTCTGCCACCTTTACGAATGTGAGCTTTCTGAATTTCTGTTCCATATTGCGCGTTTATTGTTAGAACGGGTCCTCGTCCAGATTATTGCTTGGTGTTATAATATCAGGTGTCGCAGCAAAGTCAAGGGCTGGTGTATTGATCGTATTGAATCCATTTACCATCCAATTTCTCAGGTCATGCGGATTAGGTTGTGGCGTCATTCTTCCATTCATTACATTGTACGTGTACTTCACCGTGCCAACCTTTCCTTGGTGCTTATGCTTTACTTTCTGCACAATGCGTGTCGTAGTTCCATCCTTGTAATTACGGTACCAACAAACTCCATTGTCTGCCCTATTTGCCCAGTTACCAGATCCGGAAATATTATACAACGTAGGGATTGGATACTCTGTTTTATTGCTTGCCTTCTTCATCTTCTCAGGGTGAGCAATAAGAAACGTGTGAACTCCATTTGCCCTGTCGAATGAAATTATCTTCTTCAGACTGCGATTGATATACGAGGTTTCATTGTCCCTGTTATCCCAACTGTGCTCCAATGCATTCCACGGATCAATAAGCAGTCCACGTATTCCGTACTTCTTCACAAGTATCCTTGCGTACTCCAGAATGTCATCAACACCAAATGAGTCTGTGTCTTCTTCTGTGATAAAAAAGAAGTGGTCATTTATGAATGCCATTGCCTTAGCAATATCCGAATCCGTCAACTTCTCTACATTGCTGTTTGTTGAACCGAAATGTTTCCCGGTAATCTTTTCAATCAACTTCGAAACATATAACTGAGTCGGGTAGTTCTCTGGAGAGAACAATCCCCACCTCCATCCGTGCTGAAGTGATAGCTGAACAATGTCCTGATCTGTCCCTTCACTTTTGCCATGATTCGGTATTCCCGTAATTATTGTGATCTGACCGGGTAAGAATGACATTAACTCTTCATTCGTATCTGTGTCCCTTATTCCAATACGATCCCCAGGAGGGAGTCCATTTTGAAATAGGTCAATAACTTCGTCAGACAAATCATCTCCGGTCTTGATTCCGCGTATTGGACACGGCTTGGCTACATCAACAACATCCTTCACTGAAAGTATTCCAGCCTTCATCGACTGCTCATTGATATCCTTGCATCCAGAAACATACTGCACAATGTAGCACCTCTCTGCTCCAAATCTGCGTATCAGCTCCGCACGCAATGCACGTCCTGGTTCATCATCGTCGGTAGCGAGAATGATCTTCGTCTTATTCTCGAATGCCTCCCAACAATTGTCAAGGAACTCAAGACGCTGGTTACTTCCGGCGCTGGCTCCGTTCGGAACAGAAACAACATTGTCGTATCCACCTTCCACGAATGTCAGCGCATCAATTTCGCCTTCGCAAATGATACACCAGTCGTAGTCAGCGATTGCATCGATGTTGTAGAATATGAGCTTTGCGCCCTGCGTGAATGTGAACTGCTTGAATGCGGATCTGTACTTAATGTTTACGAGTTGACCTTTCTCGAAGTACGGGAACATTATTGCCCACTGAATGCCGGCAGGAATTTCCTTCTTTGGGTAGAAGAAGTTCGGGCCATCCATGATCTTCATTTTGATCAGTGTCTGCTGTGTTATTCCGCGTTTGGCGAATTCCTTTACGACATCAGGATGTAGGGATGTGTGGTTGGCAGGAGGGACGGGCTTGGTGTAAACTTTTTCAGGGATGAAAACTTTGTTGACATATCCTTTGAAGTCGCACTCTGGGGTGTTGTGACAACGGAACATGCCGGAGTCAAGATCAACTGAGAGGTCGGTCTTGTTTTTGTGTTTGGCATCTGCGGCGCATCGAGGGCAGCGGACTTTCGTTTGCCCTGCTGTCTTGCTTGATGGGATCGGTATCCCAAGTGCGCGTAATTTATCTGCGTTGTCGAGTGACATAGAATGCTATAGACTACTTTTCAATTGGTAAATTTCGTTTTGCAAATCAGAAAACTGATGGTGTTCTGCCATCAAGTTGAAAAGTCTTTCGAGTACATAGTATCTACTGATACTTATATTTTCCAGATCAGTTATTTTTCTTTCGAGCGCATTCATATGACTCTTTAGCTCCCTATTTTCTGTTTGCAAACTATGCAGTTCATGCTTGTCTACTTTTCCTGATAATTGCCTTTCAATCTCGTATGTGTTCATGCGTTTCGATTGAGAAATAGGTTAATATTCACAATAAGCTGTCATTATAATAACGCGATACCCGTTGTCTATCACATCAATAATCCCTGTATTTCCAGAATTTCCGGGATTAGCAACCCACACCGGAGTATCGTTGCTCATTACAAAATCTCCACCCTTCCATCCTTCAAACGTCTTACCAATGGCTGACTTTAATTCAGATAGAAGGGACTCTACTGTTTTGTTTGCAAAATGATCCGGACCATTATCATATCCGCTTAGTCTGTAGCCCAATGCAAGTTCTGCATAACTACCTCTCCAACTATCCAAGGTTGTAGGTACGGCTGTTCCAAAGTCATAATCAACTTCTTTTGGTTTTTTTTCCTCACCGTAAGTTGGTTCTATTTTTTCCAACTTTTCGATTATCTGACCTAAAGTTAATTGAGCGGAAGTAGCAAATCTCCGATCTCTTTGCTCCCGAATAAATTTCTGCAATGCATCCATATTCATATATATCATTTTTAAGTTGTGTGCATTATATCATCCCCGTCATGTCCTTCGTCGGAACTGCACCGAACGAAGCAAACGTATTCACCGGAACTTCTTCCTTCTTGTCCAACCACGGAACCCAGTGCTCTGCCCCCGGCTTGAGGAATCTCTGCGCGTGCATGATAAATCTATCTTCTCCGTATTTCTCAAGAGTAGAAACAAGGTACGCCTTTGTAGCCTTCAGCAAATCATCCTTATCCACAATCTTGATCGCTTGTTGATAAAATGCAAGCGTCTTACCCTTGTCGCTACCTTGCCTGAATGAATTATACACCTGCCAGAACCCAGGAACATATCCCGGAGGAGGGATGGTGACGTTGCGTGGTAAAGGATTGTCGAACCAGATGTCGTCGAAAAACATACTTGTCCACTTCTTTGTCACTTTGTAGTCATCACCGTCGAGCTTCGTGACCATTATCAGGTCGTAGGATGTGAGGTATATGCGATCCATGTTGACTGCTGATTCGTTCATTCCAAGTTCGAGTGCTACTGCGGCTACTGTTGAAGGTTTCCGGCGGAGGTGAAGTTGATTTATGGTGTCGGCAATGACGTACTGATCGCATGTTATGTCGAGTGCTGCGCGTACTTTATGAATGATGTTGGTCGAGGAAATTAAGGTCATTTGAGTTTGGTATAGAGTTAATGAAATTCCTGAACTTTTAATCAGAACCATCTGCGGATGATATCCAACTGTATTTGCGCCCGTCTATCAGAATTGCGTTGATTATTTTCATTGGATTCAGGTTATGAAACTTCATCATTTCAGATTCTGATATCTTTTTGATGATTCGGTATTTCCGGTTTATCAACGTAAGTCCAAGTCCGTTTATATTGTACGCCTCGTCAAATCCCATGGCATAAATTTCACGCAGGAATGGGTCTGTTTCGTTTAGTATTTTTTCAGAATGGGTCATGCAAATAGTTTTTTGAATAACAATTTTATTTTAAACCACGCTCTCTTAATCCACGACGGAGGACAAGACTTCATTGGCCTTATTGTTATTTTGTACTCTCCTCTTTTGTAAATATTTTCTTCACAATCAGTCACAACAGCAACATACCCATCAGAAGTACGAATAACATCAAACTTATCCATGTGTGAATTTGACATGAATGTGATGTATTCGTTTTTTGGATCTTGAAATGCAAACGGTCCTTCGTAAATGTACATAGCTATTGAGGTTTTTTGTAACATGTATCATCAGGCTGCGATGTCATTGCTCCACAATACTTGCATTCATGCAGGTCGGGAGAATTCTTACTCCAGATGCGATCAAGGGTTGATCCGTGGTCGGCAGTGTAAGCCATTTTCTCAGCGTCTTCCTGAAAATTCAGTTTTGCTTTCGCCTCAATTTCAGCAACCGTACTTGCTGCCGATCTGTCGTTATTCTGTAAATCAAATCCCATACAATTGTGATTGTCTTCTGTTACATTTTGATTGCACCACCCGCAGGTGTATGGCTCAGTGAATAGTTTCAACTGCGCCGGATCTTCCGGCTGTACATAGTTTGGGTTTTCAGGAGAATCAGGATCACCTTTCTCCTCCCAGTCCCACGGTACATGCGCTGTGCACTTTGGCTCATCATTCTCATCATACACCCACTCTTTCGGGTATTCAGGGTCGCTAACGGAGAAGCATAGCGATGCACATAGTATCATGCACTGCTTCTTCCCACTTGGATCAGGATCGCAGTTCTTACACTTCATGCAGTATCGATCAGTGAATATCTCACCCTCAGTACCATTTGACGGCTGATATAATTGTCCGGTGTATTCTCCCATCAGTTTATCCCTTTGATCGGGCTATTCTTCCCGATTGAGTTATTGAAATACTTCGTTGTATTATTAGTCAGCACCACCTTCTGCGCTGCTTCATACTGCGCCTTACTCGCACCAGTGCTCACATCAAACCCATTCTCTGCAAGCCAATCCAATTCTTTCTGACTGCAATCAAACCCGCCAATAATCTGACTCACCTGCCCACGCGTGTAACTCACATTCACAATGTCGTATCCAAGGCGTGCAATCCAATCCAACTGCTTCTGCGTTGGAGGTTCCTTCATCCATGGAGCATCCATCTTAACAATAGGTTTTGGCAGCGCCAGAAGATTAAATGTCTCCTCTTTCTCCTGCACGTGCTTAAGCTTTCTTGCTTCGCGTTGAGCAATCAGGTCTGCACGCTTCTCAGAACCCATAAACACCTTCTCTTCGAATGTTTTCCCGGAGTCGAGTGTATTTGTATTAACGAGCGCATGGCGCTTGCTATTGTCCGTTACGTCAATTATTATGCAATTATTCTTGCCGTGCTTCTCGCGGAACTTAGGAGTCTTCAATCGCGTTCCTCTCCCTACGGGTCCCTGCATGAATTTTGTGCGAGACATTGTTGGAGCTGCGGATATGGTGCACCCAACATCCGGATAGTCGAAACCTACAGTAAGCAACTGCACTACACAAACTCCATCATACTTTCCGGCCATGAAATCCTTCGTGCGCTTCTTTCGGTCCGGGCAAATCTTTTCATCGCCAACAATAATCGTGAAGTTCTCTCCGCAATTCTGAAACTCTTCACACAGATTCTTCGCGTGCTCTACAGATGTACAGAATGCAATCGTTGGTCTTCCCTTGGCAACTTCCTGCCACTTGCGTACAATCTTCAGGTTGCGAACCGGATTATCGATTATATCACTCAGATCCTTCTGATTGAAGTCTCCAGCCTTCTTGCTTACTCCGGAAAGATCAAGTCCCGTCTCCAGAACAATTGCTTCCAATTCACACAGGTACCCGTTGTCAATCCCCCACTTCAGGTCGCGTTCGAATACTACCTTTTCAAACCTGTCGCTGAGATCAAACCCGTCAAGTCGGTCCGGAGTAGCCGTTGTCCCGCGAAGCAATTTCGGCTTAAAATGACTCAAAACCTTAGACCATTGGGGCGAAATTGCCAAATGGCATTCGTCTGCGACAATTAAATCGAACCAATCTGGAGGAATTCTATCCAGACGATTTGCAATAGTTTGTATCGACGCAACGATAAGTCGTGGCTGAATATCGAACAGGCGCTGCTTTATTATTCCAAGATTATTTTTGACGAGTGCCTCAACCTGGTAATCCAGATTTTGCTTTTGATCAAACAGTGTCTTCCCTCTTGTTGCCTGAGCACTTGCCAAAAACGAAATAACGCCTTCGTCATCTCGGAGCAATTTAAGAATCCGGTCTTCATACTCAGGATACAGTGTACACATTACTGATATAGCGGACTGCTCGATAAGGGCCTCTTCGTGAGTAAGCCACAATGTTCTTCCGGCACAATTCAATTTCATCGGAAGCGACTTGATAATCATCCCTTCAAGGAATGTCTTGCCGGTACCTGTAGGAAGTACATTGCACTGGGTTTTTACGCCAGAGTAGTATTCGTTGAAGCAAACGTCATGCGCTTCAATCTGGTATGCTCGTGGTGTTCTTACGTTACTCATTCGTCTTCTTTATTTTTCCGAATCCCTGTTTCTCTTTTTCAAACGGATCTGACACCTCCGGTATTGCGATCTCCTCCTCACTTATTTGCGGAGGCTCCTGCGGAGTGATGTACTGCACCAGTATCCGTATCCTGTCTTCAACTTCATTGCTTGGTTCCCTGAGTAGTGACCGGATCATTGTATAGCACTCCAGCGCCTTATCCCACTGCCTGTTCTTCCAGTGCCCTTTTGCCTTTACTCTCAGGTCCTTGATCTGCCCTTTGCCGTCGCTGCGATTGAGTCCTGCGTTTATGGCTGAGTTAATGACAATGTATGTGCGCGTTAGTGTGTTGAATGTATCCCGGTTCTGGAAGATGGCAGCTCCTTTACCAAACTCACTTTCCTGTAGTTTTATTACAATCTGGTCGTTAATTGTTTTCGCCGGACCTTTGAATAGTGCTGGCATGAAAGGAACGTCAGACTGAACAAGGGAGTTTGGAACTGGAGATATGGCAACCATTATTTCATTCTCAAGGCCGGTCTTTGTCACGATGATGCTCATCGATGAACCGTGATCGAGAACGCTGTATAGGTACTCCCAGATGTTTGTGTCCTGCTCCATTATTCAAAAGTGGTGTACCAGTGATCAGTAATCTCGAACCACAGGCGCGGGTTTGTCTTCTTGTCGTAGCAGTCTTCTGCCTTTCCCCAAATCCAGAACTTCCAGAACAGACCGCGAACCATCGGTATTGCGAATGCTGCAGCAGCCTTATTCTGGACGTATTCAGAGATGTGGTAGGGTTTGGTGTACTCAACGTACTCCATGATCATTACGTTCCACTTCCATGACATGGCATAGATGTATGCACCACGGATAGCAAATAGGCTGATTGTGACTGCGAGTATCAGTACCTGAAGTTTCGGTTCCATAGATAAATGCGCGTTTGCAAATATAAGTAATAATGTTAATTGTTTACTTGATTTCCTGATGTTATTTTTAGCCTAATTTCGATGGTTTGTACTTTGTCTGATCGAGCACCCATGCATGCGGAGACTCAAGGATGTGGTGTTTCTGGACATATTCGTTCCATTTATTGACCAGAACTATCCTCTGCTCTTCGCTAGTCATGTTCACGAATGCCTGATTGTTGCGCAGTTCCTTCTCAGTTGCCTCCATGTGCACTTGCATGAATAGTGGGCTGAGGTAATTCCAAAAGGCAACAATGTGCGTTACGGCTTCGGGCCCGATCTCCTCCAGCCGGTTTCCGGTGTCGAGAGAATACTTGGCGACCACCTTGTATCCTTTTCGAACTGCAGCTCCGCTATGCGGTGTTGGCTCTTGCGTTTTCATAACTTCCCGTGATAGGCATTTTGGTAGTTCACTCCGAGCCAGAAGAGGTCAGCGTCGGTTGCGTTGTACACGTTTACCCGGATGTTTTCGAAGGTTTGAATTATCTCGTAAGAGAAGTCGGATGTACGACCTTCGCGTGTCGCCTGGATGTCCTTGGTGTCCTTCATGCGTTCGCACGCTTTTCGGATCAGGGGTTCGACGGGTGCTCCACCATCGATTTTTAGTGACTTTATAACTTGCTTGCTCATGATCAGAATTCAAAGAATTTGTCATTTTTCGATTGTCCCCAGAGCGGTCCGGTGACTTCCGGTTTTTCCGGAGAAAGGTGTTCGTTGCCGATGATGTTTCGCATGACGTATGCTACGGCTTTCTTGTCTGCGTTTAGTTCGACTACAATTTCGTCGATTGAGGCAGGGAGTAGTGGTCGGATCTGTGCTGCGAGATTTTGATACTCGACTGATTTCTGTTTTCCCATAAATGCGCGTGTAGTGTTGGTTATTGCTGATCTTCTTCCGAATCGCTGAATACGCGATCAATGATTGTATTGAGGTATTCACTGGTCAAGTTTTCTTTATCAACTCCGCGAAGTATCTCGATCAACTTACCGAAGTACGCAACATCAACACCGATCAATTGCTCCTCAAGAGTGTCGGGATCAGAAAGATCGAGCTGCGATACCTGAAATGCCATCTTCAGAATTTCACCTGCAGAGATGTTCCAGTCACGTTTCAAAAACTTCTTCATCCGGATAATTGACGTTACAGGATACATTGATCCTTGATACTTCAATTGCTTCGTTATGATTGATTCAAGAGCAGAAATGTTGGTAACAATCCCTTTCTCAAACGTGAAGTAATTTGTCGCGTGTATGTAATCAAAAGTTTTATGAATTTCTTCTGGCGAACCATAAAACCGAATTACTATTTGCACATTGTCGGAAAGTGAAATTGCATTAGGTGAAAAATACTTCACAACATACTTTCCTTCTTCATTAGGCTCACCTTCATTCACGCGCATGCCGCCATTGTAGAGGAATAACTTGATTTGATCTTCCTTCAGATTACGCAAGCAAATAGAGTATTGGTTGTAAATCTGCTCAATGCTATCGGCGCATTTCTCATAATCAGACTCCAGATTTTTAACCAGAGTATCCTTATTGCGACCATCAAGAACCCGCACTCCTACGTGTTTATCGGCGTAGTAGTTGACAAGGCGCAGAAGCACGGCGCGGTTTTGAAGGTAAACGTCAAAGTCATTCACCTTCACGTTCTGAAGCATTGAAGTAATTGATCCACCACTTACAAGCAGTGATTCCTTCACGTCCTTGCGAAGCGATTCGTCGGTGATTGTATTAAGCCATTCAGTCATTTTGCTGGAAATGGCTCTCTTAATTGTTTTGATTTGCATATCGTTATTTACTTACGAGTTTAACTTTCATCCCGGTATGGGAAATGATTTCTTTCAATGATGAGTTCTGCAGGAACGCCTTGAACTTTGTCTCCCACGAATTAAAACGCTTGATACGCGCATTCTTGCTGCCAAACACAAGCTCGAAGGAGAATGTCACTTCATACACCTTCACTTCATCCGACCAGTGCGCAATGAGCTGCACGTGATCTTTCTTGCACCCAGGAGGAATGTCAAGGTTCTGGCACGGAGGGAGCGTTGGCGCGATGCGATCGTACTTCCGGACGTAGAATGCGAGTTCGCGGAATACTTCTTTGCGCTCTTCGTTGTCTTTGCAGAGGTTCCACTTCTCGCAGAGTTCGTGCTTGCCAACTCTGTTTGATTCGTTGCAGATGTGTTCGTCGGTTACGGGAGGGAATCCGGGCCATAGCACGTGTTCCCCTTCTTTCGGGACGTAGTTTTTGAGTGCTTCTGCTGCGTGCTTTGCTTCGGCAGCACGGCGCTTGTCGCGTAGCGCCTGTGAAGGTCTGAATGATGTCATAAGAAATGTATTTGCGCGTATTGTAAAACGTTGTGAAGTTACTGATTATTGTATGATGAATTATTGCGTAGATGCTCTTCCATAATTGGTCCGTCGAATGCTGATGTCATTTTCTTAAATCGCTCTTCGCGAATTCTCTTCGCCTCGTCATTGTTGATTGGCAGAAGTTTACTCATCCATGCCGGTATTGGAAAACCAATGTATCCATCATCATCCATGTTCCAGAATGCCCGGTGTTCAATGTTGTCTGACATGACGATCCCTCCATTTATTGTTGTGAAATACTGCTGGCTCACATAGCGCGCATGGTAGGTAGCGTTGTTTCCATCCGCGTGCTGTGAATTCAGTTGCAAACGTCCAAGTCTTACCTTCTGCGTCAATTACTAGCATTCTTCCTTGAACTTTAATGATTGGACGCGGAATATCAACAACAGGCCTCGCTCCACCGCGAATCAAGATAGCCGACTCCCCGTTCTTGATTCGCATGAGGGTTGAATTTACCTCTGCTGAATTAAAGAAGCTGCGATGTTCAATGTTGTCGCTCATGGGTTGTATTCTTCAAGGTGAAGGATCACCGCCTGCCAGTATGTTTCAATTCTTTCGGAGATTGAAAACCGCTGCCCCTCTTCTCTGGAAAGATCGTCACCGAAAGCGGTAGAGTTAGCCTTGCACGCCTCTGCTGTTGATATAGCAATGTCTTTTGCAGCTTTAGCCTGAACTTCATATGGCAAAATGTGGTCGGTAGCTGGTGGTCGGTAGTGTTTTACCAGCATAATTAAGTGCTGGTCTATCATCGCCTCTGCCTGCAACTTTGGGTCTGGATTGAATCTTGTCATAATAGTTATTTGTGTTAGAATGGAAGGTTGGGTGTTGAGTCAATGTTGTGTGATTCGAGAATCTTTTTTAGCCGTAATATTTCCAATTCAAGATTCGTAATCTCCAGATGAAGCGACGATCTGTAATTCTTCGGACCATCATCCGGATAGAATATATTTCCCCAGATTTTTGCACGCTCCTGAAACATGCCCTTGTTCGGATTAACGCTTGGAATCTCATCTATGGCGTGCTTGAAGTCATGCATCATTCGCCGCCCTGCTTTGATCGTAAGCTCAAGCATTTCCTTTTGGATATCAGATTGATCTTCGCTCATGGCATCAGTGAATTCGTGAGTAGTGTAGTGAACTCTGCGCTGTTCTCATTCATCAGTAACGTCAGATCCGAAAAGATATTGCTATTCATCCCCTGAATCCTATTCCGGAACAACCGCACTCTCATCTCATCCTCAATCTCCGCAGTCATCGGCGGAGGGTCAGGGTAGATAACCTGGCTGGAGGTGGCTGTCTCTGTTGGTGTCCCACGCTTGTTTAGTGGGGGGCAGAACGGAGTCAGCATTCCAAGAGGGATGAAGAGTGCTACAGATGGCACGAGTCCGTACCGTAGTCGTGCTGCTTCAATTGCTACGAGTCCGGTGAATAGGATGTCGTACCAATTGTTGTTGTAGTGTATTACGATTGAGTCTGCGTAGACTCTTTGTGTTTTCTGGTGTGCCATGTAGTAAAGTTAGGAAATCGCTGCTAATGGAGAACGAACTTTCGAGATGAGCGCAGTTGATAATTTTGCGTAATGCTGAGTTGTTTTTATGTTGTTGTGGCCAAGTAGCTTTTGCAGGATTGACATATCATTTCCGGATTCTATCATGTGTACGGCAAAGCAATGTCGGAGAAGGTGGGCGTGAATGCGCTTAGTAATTCCGGAACGCTTGGCGTAGTATTTTAGGAACTGATTGATTGACGACTCTGAATATATCAGTCCAAACTGACCATTGAATAGATTTTCTTTTGGTCGAAACTCTGTGAAGTATTTGCGCAACGTATTTAATAGCGCCGGATCAAGCATGACTTGCCTGTCCTTGTTGCCCTTTGACTGACGAACATTTATTACCATGCGCGAACTGTCGATATCTGATATCTTTAAGCTAATCACTTCACCCACTCTCAGTCCGCACCCATACATCAATGATACGATTGCCTTGTGTTTGAGATTGTGGATTACTGAGAATAGCGCCTTGATTTCTTCTACAGATAATACTTCGACGAGCTTTTCTTTTGATCGTGGATACGGAATGTCATCGAGCGAAAGTTTTACTGATAGGACAAATGAGAAGTAGTTTCTGGCAGTAGCCACGATATGTTTGTGCGTGCTTGTATTTTTAATTGTGAGCAGATAGTCTTTCACAGACTCTATTGACAATGGAAATCCACATCTTAAAAACAACGTCTTTAGAGTCGAACAGTAGGTATCAATAGATGACTGACTATACTTTCGAAGCATTAACTCCCGGTTGAATTTGTTAATTTGATCTTCCATGAATATTGTATTTAACTGGTAATCTGGCTCCTTGTGTTTATCTGCACGTTAAATGCAAGTGCTACCAACATCGTAAACCGAAAGTTTTGGCTCATTAGTCAACCCTGCATACATCATTGCCAACGGATGAAAAGGTTTGCCACTTTGAGTTTTGCCGAAGCATTTTGCATTTGGATAATTTGGTAAAACCTGCTTTATTCTTTCGTCTGCCTGTTTGAAATTTCCCCAACACACAATTACCTCGCTGCATAATTGAGATACTTCTTTTAGCTTACTGTCATTTTCTCCAATCGCATCGGCACACGTAAGCAAGTCAGCAGGTTTTGAACTGATAAATGCAAAAAGGTTCATCATATAAAATCCACCATAACCAAGTAGTTTTAGCATCTTAGTAAGGTTGGTAATTGTCGGGTCTGTTTTCACTGCATTTGCGGTGGATGGATTTAATCCGATACACATTGCAAGTGGCAAACTTTCATCCCAAATTCGCCAAAGTTTGTAACGATAAAGTCCACACTCCGAGAACTCCGCACCTGCATTTAACACGGGTTTTGCGTCAGGCAGGGCGAACAGCTCCGATTGAACATTTGTGGTTATATTTTGCTTCATACTTCTAATTTACATTTGTGGTTAAAATCCTGCCCGAACGCAAAGCCCGAAAACGTTAGCTGCAATTTAATTTTAATTTGCCACCGCTCTAAGAAGTGCATCGTATTCAGTTATTACGTCATCGTAAATTTTGTACATTAATTCAGGTTCTTGTGCAATAGGAATAAAAACAAAAACTTTCTTTCCTGCACCCTTCATCCAACCTGCCTCAGTATTCGCACTCCTGCCACATGGCAACACCATTACACAAGCATCAGCCCATTTCATTGCATCAAAATCTAATTTAAAACCCATTTTCAGCAATCGGACTTTTTAGGCATTTTATATATTCTTCGGGTGTCCAACTTTCCCAATTGTTATCAATATCTGACCATTTGAAACCTGTATTCCCTTCACATGGATTTCTAAAGTCATATACTTCATGCCCTGCACTTCTGAGTAGTAATACTATTTCAGGTTGCCATTTGTTTCTCCAAGAACTTGCTACATAAATTTTCATACTATTTTTGTTTTTAAATTAATACTAAAAATCCACCCTAAATTAAAATTAAACAGACCTCACACACAAGCAATCGCACCAGCTAACATCAACTAAAAAACATTTAACAACGCTTTTTTAGTTGTGTTCGTTGGGCGCAATTACACATCGAACCCTTCAAGTTTCAGTTTATTATACAGTATTTCAATTCGCTGTCTTGGTGAGAATAGAATGGTATAATCTTCCCACTTCATTCCTGTAAGCAATACAGCGCATTCTTTCAGCCCTAATTTTTTTTCAAGTGATAGTTTTTTATACCATTCTATTCCATCGTTAGTAACTGCGCCAAACATAGTATTTACGCCAGTTTGGGTTTCTGCTAATATTAACATTGTTGCTATATTTTTCATTTGTAGGTATATTAAGTTTTGTATTTCAAATTCCAAACCGAGCGTAAATACTCAGCCGTTACTGCGCATCACCCTTTGTAATCTTAGCTTCCGGGTACTTCCGGTCCTTGTTTGAAATCTTCCCCGGAATGTCGTCGATCACCTTCGTCTTCATGTAATGCATCTTCACCAGAACATCTCCACCAGTAGCATCATCAATCGCTTCGAATACCTCCACATTCGCCTCCTCCTGCGTTTCGACTACTGCCTTACCATTTGCCCTTCCATTAACATACATCGTCCAATAGCCTACGCTTCTGCGTGAATAGCTTATGGTGTCGGACTTGCGCTGTTTGCAGTTCCAGTATGTTACTACGCTGTCGATACATTCGCAGTAGTCGCATTTGTCGTAGAATGACTCTCCGGGCTGCAGGGTGTATGCGGATCCTGCGTTGAATTCCTGGACTACGAATATGGAGTCGAAGGAGTAGAAGTGGGCTTCGGTGAAGTCGGGTTGGTGTAGTTCAATTGTGCGCGGTGCTGGTGCTGTGAAGCAGAGGAGCGTTGCGCTGAGGATAAGGAGGATGGTGGTTTTCATGGGTTGGTTGGGTCAAGTTCGTTATAACTTCGAATGCAGAAAAATGTAGATGGAATGATTTTTGGGTTGATATCAAAAACTTTTGTGTGTGAAGGAATGTACATTGCCATTTTACCAATGTATGAGTTTTTGAGTTTTTGAATCTTTGGTTCAATCTCAAGTTCACTCACTACTCGTATCCCTTTGAAATGAATTACTTTGCTGAATACTACTTCGGCAGGAAAGCACTCCTTCATTCGATATAGCAGATCATCATAGTCTGTTCGCTTGAGAACAATACAGTCTGGCTCTACGTTCCTTTTTCTTAGAACAACTATCGCTGCATTAAGAATGTCTGTTATTTCATCTTCTGTTCTCATCAGTCTTGAATTGTGAATGAAAATACTGTAACTGTACTATTTGTAATAATAATGAAGTCTCCATTTCCTACATGCGGAAACGACCCTTTACTCGTCAAGCAATTCACTCCCTCCACTTCCCTGAATCCTTCCCAGTTCACGTACTTCTTGTGGGTTATTAGCTTCCCGTCGGGATTTATGAAAGTCTTACTTGTCATTTCGCTTTTTTGTTTCTAAATGATGTTCTGAATGCAATCCAAATAGGTTGCCAGTGCTCTCTAAATACAAGAATAAATCCGGATGCGTGCCTATTCCTTTGTATCATCCGATCAAGCATCTTCGGGTCTTTATCGTGGAGTGCCATGCTACTATTCGATTATGATTTTGTGTGCTTTGTTGCCGAGGCGACTAATAGGTTTTGATACTGGACCTTCTGTTGCTACAACAATTGCATCGTGTAGAAGGTTGGCATGTTCTTCATCCATCGCTTCTTCAAATAAGCATAACGATTGACCTCCAATCGTCCGGTGTGGATACAGATTCACCCACACCTCACGAATTTTCGGAGCCATGAAAATATTCTCACTATCATTGGATACTCTGTCAGGAAACTGAGGGTAATATGCGCGACCATCTACTCTGTAAATTGTAGGGTATGTCACGCCTTCAATAATTGCCGTAACCGGAGCGTCTACCGCATCGGGATGATACGACAATATCTTTACAGAACGACCATCCATAGTGCAAACTGGATCGCCGGCAATTGCGCGAGAAATGCTAAACGAAGTTAATTTTAAGTTGCTCATGATTACAATTGGATTTGAATTGGGTAAGTGCCGATATACTTTTTGTCTGCGCTCTTGAATGCTGCTGCTGCGCGATCTGATTCATTTACATACGGCTGGCTGCAAGTGAATCCTCCATATGCACCACCTTTATTTTCCGGATTGAAAAACAGGTTGACATAAACAGTCGTAATTTTTGGAGCCATTAAGAGGTCGTAATCATGTACTTCAAGCTTACAATATTTGCCATCTTCGTAATATAAAAAAGGACTTGTAGATCCTACTACCTGAGCCACGATACGGCCATGATATGACTGAGGAAAATGTACAATAGAAATTACCTTGCTTCCATCTCTCGTCACCACCGGATCGCCGGCAAGTGCACGAGAAAGATCAAAAGGGATGAGCTTTGGAGCGATTGCAGATGCACCACCTTTTGCGATACTTTCTGCAGCAGCATCCATATCATTGTAAACAGAGTCGATTTCTTTCAATGATGGAAGTCTGGATGGCGGTGTGGTAGTGCTGGTTATTCGATCAAGAATTGCGCCTTGAATTTTATCCGCAATATTGCACCCTACTTTGTCTGGTCCTTGAATGTGAACCAAACTGTAGCACGCTTCATTCTTTGCCTTGCAGATGATGCAATCGGCAAGCTCTTTCCCTCCGCGTACAGGGATGTCGTATTGTTGTTGGCATTTAGTGCAGTAGTACATGGGCTATTTGTTTTTCTTGTTTGTGGTCGGTGAAGGAATCGAACCGTTCATTTACACCTCGCTGGATTCGAACCAGCGCACACAACGCATCATGTGCAACACCAAGTATCCGACCATTTGCTCCGGAACCTGCCGGAGCTCAGTAATTAATACCAAATTATTTACTGTTTGTTTTTTTCGCTTGTAGTGTGCGGGCTATGCATCCGCTCGATACCTATACCCATCTCTGGGCAATCTCCGATATGAAACCCATCTTCGGACTCTCCGTTCCATCACCTCCCCCTCCAGGTTGCGGATCACAAGCGTATCTCCGCAATCGTCAAGGGTAAAGGTGAATCGGGTTATGTGAATGATTAATGGCATATTGTATTTTGGTTGAACTGTAAAAAAAACCTCCGGGTCCGAACGCGTTGATCATTCGCATATCACGCTTTTACGCACCACCGACTAACACATCGGCTTTCTACGTGACTTCCGGTAGTCCGGAGGTTATTGAGCAGAGGACATTACATCGCTCTGCTTTTGCTATTCGGGCTTCACAGGGTATTGCTGTTGATTAAAATACACTCCCACTACGAATTGCATCTTTGAAGCATTCCTGATCACTCCCGAACTTCTTTAATGTCGCAGGACTTTTATCGGTGCATAATTTCCGGCACTCCGACTTAGGGTTCCTCGCGCCCGTTCTCGCTCAGCGATTACTCGCAGCTTTAGGGTCACCGTCCTGCTAACCTTTGGTATAATTTTGCAACGTGGCAGGACTTGAACCTGCGCGCATCCTTGTTTTATAGTGATTCGGAATGCAGCCTCACTTGGGGGCCTGCGTCTACCAATTCCGCCACACGTTGCAATCCAGTTAAGCATGGTCAACCACGCGCTACCCATCGCTATTAAATGCCAAGGATCACATGCGAATTTTTATGCAAGGATCACATGACTCGCGCCTAAGCCTTGTCCGTTGTTACCTAACTGAATTTCAATATCTATTCAAAGAACATTATTCCGGTTATGCTGCTTGATGCTTCTTCTTCCACAACACTTCTGCCAACTCCGCAATCTTCAAATCCAATACCCAAGGATCCATCGACTTCATCACCTTCCACGTCCTTACAAGCTGATCTTCACCCATTGGATTTACCTTGATTCTCATGCGCATTGCAATGTGTGCCATGTTCATGCGGGTAAGCTTGCATGGTCGGTCAATCTTCATCACAACGAACGTTTCAATTGCCATCCCGGTCTGCGACATTTTATCCAGCCAGTACGTTTCGCACGCTTGCTTGGTGCGGAAGATTGGATTCGGACCCTTGAGTTCACCGAAGTTAACACAGATCATTGCCTTGTACATATTGCGCGTGTTTTATTGGGTTTGAACGGTATTGAGTTAAGCTTTCCGGATCACAACAATGTCGTGTTCGGGGTTATCGTGTTTGAGTTTCGTCAGCAGCGCGTCTGCTATGTTTGACAAATATAACGAATTGCTGCATCCGATATTGTATTTGAGTCCTGTTTTTTTTGCGATAACTTCCATCGCCTGGTGCGCTATCATCTCCAGCTCCCCTTCATAGACTTCTACTGTTGGCTTTGATTCGCTGCTCATACTACCTTGAGTTTAAGTATTGTTTTGATGTCGTGAATGAAGCTGCTTGTGCTGCTGTATGTTCCCCCAAACAGGATGTACTCTGTAGTCTCTGCCACGTGCACAACTGTATTCGGGTGCTTGGCTTTGATACGGCTAACCTGCTCAGACTTTTCTTTTGGTACGCGGAACTTGATTGAGAAGTGACTCCCTGCGAAGTTGCGCTTGCCAAATCCCTTGATGTTGAACAGGGACTGAAGAGGTGTTGCTGTGAGTGGGTTGTGCATGGTTCAACTAAATTAGTGAATTAATTCAAGTAGTGCTGTGCTTCAAAGTTGTATATGCCACGTTCTGCATTCTCCTTGCTCCGGTATCGGATGGCCATGTAGAACATCTTGCGTGGGTTTGCTTTTGCCCACTCCAGGATGTCGTTAATGTTGTAAGAACCGTGCGCTATTGGCTTAACGGGTTGTTCCCCTACTTCGGATACCTTAAAGAACTCAACGTTCAATGCAATGTCTCTTTCGCCCTTTACGCGTTCTCTGAACTTCATCCATGCTGACCAGAAGTTTACGGACTTGGTTACTATGGTTACGCTCGTCCCTCCTTGTGGTATTGATATTGTGCTGCCAACTGTTGTGTCGATCTCGTTGAAGATTCGCGTCATAAACATGGCTATTTCGGCTCGGCTGTACATTATTTCTTAATGCTAATTGGTAGTAATGCACCTTTCTTGTGTAGGATGCGGATTGACTCGATGTAATTCCAATACTCCTGAATCTGTTCTTCGCTGTAATGTTCTTTTTCGCCAATTGACTTAAAGTTGTCCAACCATTCTTGGATTGTGAATTTCTTGCATCCGATTTGAATAGCGTCTTCTCCCCAGTATGCAACGTGGTGCTTGCTTCCGCTGAAGCATATTCCGCGCACCAATACTTCGTGCCCGATCTTTGCATAGTTCCCGATCGTTGCAGAGTCCCCGATCGTTGCAGAGTCCCCGATCGTTGCAGAGTGCCCGATGAAAATATTTCTTTTATTCAACTCCAATTTAATGTCGTCGAAAGTTTCGTATTCAAACGATTTCCATCCTTGATAGTCAACCCAAAGTGATAGTGTCTTTTTCATAGCGCGTTGGTTGTACATTGGTTATTCTGTTCGTTAATGATGTTACTCTTGCCCTCTATGCGCACTCGCTGCGCGTGGTGTCGTTAGCACTTTAGAGGTTATACCTTCTAAATTACTTCATAATTTTACTCCTTTCTTTTCGTTACTAACTTGTCGTGCGCCATACAGGATTCGAACCTGCAGCATGCGAGATGGCTATCCAGTTACTCGTCGCTCTAACCAATTGAGCTAATGGCGCTGTCTTTACTTCGGTTAAACTTCTGCGGCTTTGCGGATGGCGTGCATAGCTGTTTCGACTTCATCTGCAATGTACTGCGCGGGAATATTCATGGACTCGTTTGTATTGCATTTGATCGCCTCAATAAGCTCCATTAATGCCTGAAGTGTATCTAATGAAGCTGCCATTACTTTAGCGTTCGCTTCTGTCTCTTCGTTGCGACCTCCAATGTCTGTACGTGCTACGGTTTTACCTGTCTCTTCGTTGTAAACTTCAGAGTTCTTTGCAACCCAAGGTCCGGGCGTGTGTTTGTGGGCTGAGCCGTGAACTGTTAAAC
>Ga0247723_1000175_pt1 | contig 40665 bp, 62 predicted proteins | sample MSEWelMarce5H_FC_FD_189079 | JGI IMG/M metagenome (GOLD analysis project Ga0247723, IMG submission 189079) | Subsurface sediment microbial communities from gas well in West Virginia, United States - MSEEL Well Study Marcellus 5H_FC | ecosystem: Environmental > Terrestrial > Deep subsurface >... | reverse complement strand
TTAAAAAACGAACCTACAGAACACGCCATAGGCTGGGTAGGTGGAGCTGGTCACGTCAATAATCTATTCACAATGTCAAAACCTTTGCAAGCTGAGTACAAAGCTAAAAGGATTTTAGGAGGCTATACAAAAGACGAGATTCAAAGCGAATGGTATCTAAAAATAATGTCAGGGAATAATAAGTACGATATTGGAGTGCGAAAGCCTACAAATCAAAACTACATGGAGCTTTACAAAGATATAACCATAGGACTGCTGCCTAGCTTTAATGATACTTTCACGCTATGCAAAAGTGATTTAAGAGCTTTAGAGTATGCAAGTATGGGAATTGTAGGTGTTACCAACGGAGGTTGCTATGAACGTACCAAGGCACTAAAAGTAAATGATAAAACCTTTGAAAAGACGGTAAAAAGACTAATTAATTTTAAAGACTATTATTCAGATATGCAAGCATTACAAGTAGAATGGTTTATTGAGCGAAACGACATTAAAAAAATAACTCAAAAAAGATTGCAGATAATAGATAGTTTGAAATGAATCAAATATTAAATGGCGATTGTTTAGAACTTATGAAGGATATACCAAACGGAAGTATTGATATGATACTTTGTGATTTACCTTACGGAACAACGGCTTGCAAATGGGATGCAGTTATACCTTTTGACAAACTATGGGAACAATATGAAAGAATTATAAAGATAAACGGAGCAATAGTGCTGACTGCTTCACAACCTTTTACAAGTGCATTGATAATGAGTAATCCGAAAATATTTAAGTGTGAGTGGATTTGGCAAAAGAACCGAGGTAGTAATTTTGCAACAACAAAATACCAACCTATGAAGGAACACGAAAGCGTTATTGTTTTTTGTAAAGGAGTATCTAATTATTACCCAATAATGCAACCAAGAGCAGAAGGTGGAAAGTCAAGGGCAAAGTATGCTATAAACCCAAGTAATACAGGGAAAAGAGAATCGTACAACGGTATGACTGAAACCGAAACAAGAGTATTAAATGAAGATTTAAGAGTACCAAGTAGTATACAGAAATTTAATACAGAAGTTGGATTGCATCCAACTCAGAAACCTGTTGCGTTGTTTGAATACCTTGCAAAAACTTACAGTAAAGAGAATGATTTGGTTTTAGATAATTGTGCTGGAAGCGGAACGACTGCTATTGCTTGTTTGAATACCAATAGACAATTTATAGTAATGGAAAAGGAACAAAAGTATTACGATATTATTTTAAATAGGGTCGAAGAATGGCATAAAAAAAATCAAACAAATATTTTCAAATGATAAAATACATTCAGAGCCTTAATAAGCCAACGAAATTAGACATAGACATATATGGAATATGTTTTAAGGATTCGCAAAATACAGAGTACATAAGAATTGACAATAAGGTTAGCACAATAGCCGAAAAGTCATATCTATTTGAGTACAATGTAATCCTAAACACTGAGATAGTAAGCAAATACACAGGCTTTTTTAGTTGGAAGTTCAGAGCAAAGACAGGAATGAATAAGCGAGTTTTATTTAACCTACTTAAAGAAAAAGCCTACACTCAGTATGAGGTCATTAACCTTTGCGAACCTTTGGCAAAACCTTACTTAGAATTGAGCGAAATTAATCACGGTGGATTTACGGAACTATTCACTAATATTTGCACCGATTTAGGGCTTAAAGTTAGCGAACCTAAGCACACTATCTATTCTAATTTTTTCATAGCTAAAAAGGGAGTATTTGTCGAATACCAAAACCTATTAAGACAAGCTGTAGAATTATTGGAAGGTAAGTATAAAGAATTGGCGTGGATGGATTCAGGATACAAAGGTTTGCCAAAGGAAAGATTAAAAGAAGCTACAGGATTAGACCATTATACTATGCACACGTTTATTTTAGAGAGGTTATTAAGTGTATGGATAGACAATAAAGGAATAAAAACTTTGGACTTATGTTAACAATTTATACAATTTGCTATAACGAGGAAATGGTTTTGCCTTACTTTGTAAAGTGGTATAGAGAGCGTTTTCCTAATTGCAAAATAGTAGTTTATGATAATGAAAGCACAGATAGTACAGAGCATATAGCCTATGATTTAGCTTGTGAAGTGGTTAGTTATTCAACAGATAATAAGCTATCAGATAGTGCTTATTTGACAATAAAAAACAATGTGTGGAAGTTAGCAGAGACTGACTGGGTTATGGTGGTAGATTGTGACGAATTTGTAGACGTTAACGAAAGTGATTTAATCAAATTAGAAACGAGCAAAAAGACAATAATTTCAGCAACTGGATATAATATGTGCAATGTGGAAGGCTTAACTGAACTTGAAGATATAAAGCACGGAGTTAGAGCGGAGCAATACGATAAATCAATACTATTTAATAAGAAATATATTAATGAAATAAACTACGAAGCTGGCTGCCATACTTGCACACCGAAAGGAGTGGTAAATTATGCAAAAGGATTGGTTAATCTATACCACATGATTTTAATTAATGAGCAATTTCTAGTAGACAAATACAAAAGGAATGCAGATAGAATGTCGGATGAGAATAAAAGAAATAAATGGGGACACCATTATTTACAAAATGAAGAGACTGTTAGAGCAAATTATAAACACGGATTAGAACTAGCTAAATTAATAAGATGAAAAAAATAAAACACAATTACCAATCTATAGAAGGTTGGTTTAACATGGAAAATGAATACCTAGAACTATTAGAGCAATGTCCAGAGGGCGGTACATTTGTGGAGCTAGGTTGCTTTAAAGGCAAATCAACTTCATTTATAGTCACCGAAATTGTCAATAGTGGAAAGCTGGTTAAATATTACACAGTAGATAGCTTTGAAGGTCATACCGATAGCAATGACAATAAGGAAGTGGAAGCATACAAAGGAATATCAGATATTGAAATAGATTTTGATACGAATACTAAGCACTTGGAGGGCAAATTTCAAAAGATTAAGTCACTATCTCATGAATCTGCAAATTTATTTGATAATAATTCAGTGGACATTTGTTTCATAGACGCTGGACATAGCTACGAAGCGGTGAAAAAAGATATTGAAAGTTGGCTACCTAAAATGAAAAAAGGCGGTGTAATATCAGGGCATGATTATAATGCATGGGAAGGAGTCAATAAAGCGGTCAATGAACTGCTAGGAACTCCAGATAAAATAAGTAACGATTGTTGGTTTAAAAAAGTAATATGAACGAAATAGCAAATACAGGATTTTGGAATGGTGAGACTGCGCACAATCACCATGTACATTCAGAGAATTTAAGTAAATGGATTTATGACTTTTGCGAAATTAAAAAGATTAAATCACTAACTGACTTCGGCTGCGGACTTGGTAACTATTTAAAAGACCTATCGCCTATACTAGACTTTGCAATAGGAGTTGAAGGTAATAAGCCTAAGTTTGCAGCATTTGAAAATATATATGAAGATGATTTAACAACTGACTTGAGTGATAAATATTATCAATGTGAGTTGGCTATTAGTTTGGAAGTAGGTGAACATATACCTAAAAAGTTTATGAAAATATACTTAGACAATATAACAAAGCACGCAGAAAAATACTTAATTACTTCATGGGCAGTTAGAGGTCAGGCTGGATTTGGACACGTTAATTGTTTAGATAATCATGAAATAATACCAGAATTTGAAAAGAGAGGTTTTGAATTAATGGAATCCGAGACTCAAGAAGTGAGAGCGGTTATAGAAGATAAGGCACACTGGTTTAGAAATACGCTATTTGTCTTTAAAAAATAATGATTATCTTTGTGCATTCATTTGAACTTACCGCAATGGTAGGTATTTGTTTGTTTTAATTACGCAAGCCACCCTAAAAAGTGGCTTTTTTTATGTCCATTAAAAAAATAAACTATATATTTGCTTAGTAATTAAATTAAAAATAAATGAGACCACGCATCACAAAAAAAGAAGAACGAATAAGCCTAGTAACTTCTAATGTTTACAAGCTAGGTGAAGGTTATAGAGTATTTGTAAAGAATACCAACGTGCCTAAATTTATCCACGCCTCAGAGGAAGAAGCGCTAAAAGAGGCTATAAGATTAGCTCAATTTACTGGCAAAATAACCTATGTTTCTAAGTTTTTGTACGAAATAAAGCCAGAAAAAGCAAAATAAGTTGCATTGATTATCAATGCTTTGTGAATTAGTTTAGTTAAAAATTATTAAAAAGTAAATAAAAAAGGTTCATATTGTCAAAAGTGCTTTATCTTTGCAGAGTAATTAATCACAAACAAATAAAAATTAAACAAATGAACTACTCAAAAGAATTTATCGAAGGCTATTGTCAGGCTTTAATTGACACAACAGAAAACATCTTCCCAGAATTAGACGTTAAAGCTAATGTCTACTTTAATGAATTATCAAAAAACTACGACGTAACTATTATCTGGTCGGAAGGCTATGACAACGCCAAAGAAGAAGAGCTAATAGAATACAAGCATTTTGAAATCACTAATCTAAAAGACTTCGGATTTACATTGCTTAGTTTTTTAGACCTTAGATTATCCAATTTGGCATACGATGGCGACTATGATAGTAAACAAGCTGAGATAGAGTTTAGAGAGGAACAGAAATTTGAATCAAATCGTGGAAATTAAATCTAATCCAATGAAAGTTAAAGAAGCCATAGCAATTCTCGAGCGCGATATGCACACGCTCGAGACCTTAATGAAGGAGTCCAAAGGTGCGCAGTTTATAATCCGCCAACGTGCAATAAGGGAAAAAGAAATTATACTACAGGTATATAAAACTATAGACCCAAATGCAGATATACTAGTAGCAGAAGAAAATTTATTAATCACTTTAAGTTAAAAAATATGTTTACATTAAAATTATACGATAGAAACGGAATTGAATTGAAGCAAGGCGATATAGTTAAGGTATCAAATAGCAAAGACTTCAACTTTTATTCGGAGGTTAAATGGTTAGAATTAGAGCAGTCAATTGCACCGTTCCATACATTTAGCTTTCATTCATTTGAAAAGGTTGACAGCGTACCAGAACACGCTATTAAAGGCAGAGAATCAAGATACGATATATGGTACACTAATGAATCAGATACAGATGATAATGCCGAAGCCGCTCAAAAGTATCTAAGTGACTGGAGGTCATGTGAAACGCTTATTGAAAAGAAATGTTTTAGAATAACCTTAAACTAGACAATGAAAATTACATACAATCAATTATTATTGTTAGCCTTAATTTCGGCTCTAGGTTTTTCCTTTATGTGCGGAATGAATTACAAAGAAACCCATTTAATTAAATCTAATGACAGCGAGCAAGAGGATAAAATTAGCGAACTATCAAAAGAAAATGCAAATCTAAAAATAGAGCTCGCAGGGTTAACTAAATTAATAAAGTTGAAAAATACTCAAAACATAGCGCATTATTCTCATATTGAAGTCAAGCATGATTTTCGGATAGTAAATAAGCGAAAATAGCTATATTTGCTGAATGTTTGAAGAGTACAGGGTAAATGAAAAGAAAGACGTAATACCAACGCAAAAAGTAAGAATCAAAAAGAAAATGGTAACCAGAAAAGAGGTAATAGAATGCCAGGTGGAACTAATGTATTCAAGTGGATTAACTCCCACGAATGACATTATTTTCTTAGCCAAAATTCTGGAAGGCAAAAAAATCAATCAAATAATAGCAATAAACGAAAAGGACATAATATGACTAGAGACTATTTAGTGGAAAAGATTTTAGACATTCTAAACGAAGCCGAATTGACCACACCTCAAAAGCTGCAAGTTATATCTAATGTGAAAGCACGCTTAACTGAATTGAAAAAAGCTGAAATACAGGAGGCTATTAATGGCGACTTGCAATTAATTCGCAATCAGCAAAGCGCAATGGAAACACCATATACCTGTTAATAATTATTAAAAAGTAAAAATAAAAGGTTGCACTTTAAAATAGTGTTTTATCTTTGTAGAGTAATTAATCAATAACAATAAAATTTAAAACAAATGAATGTATTCACACAAACATTGCCCGAATTAGAAATCCTTATGGATAGCGCACAATTTATAATAGATAAGTATAAACCAGCTGACAAGCCATGCGAAAAACTAGAACTACTCGAAGACATTCATGAATATTTCGAGCGCAAAGAAAATCAAAAGTCAATGCCGCTATGGTTATTAGTAAGAATCGAAAAAGTAATTAATCACAATAAAACCAATTAACAAATGAAAAATTTATTCAAAGCATTAAGCGACTTCCAAAACGAAGTTCCAGTTATTTTAAAAGACACCAGCGGATACGGCTATAAATTTGCCGACCTTCCTGCAATCTTTAAGGTCATTAATCCATTGCTAAAAAAGAATGGTATAGGCTTTACTCAGCTAGGTGAAGGCAAATCTATTAAGACTATTGTATTTCATATTGAAAGTGGTGAGACCTTAGAAAGCATATTTGACATACCACAGGGAGTGCAACTAGCAAAAATGAATGAGTTTCAAGTATTAGGTTCTGCAATAACTTACATGAGACGCTATGCACTTAGTTCGGCTCTAGGTATTATTACAGATTCAGATATTGACGCTGCAGGTGAGCAAATCAAAGGTGATACAGATAGCAGGATAGCAGGCTGTAAAACTCAAGGCGACCTAACTAAGTTATTTAGCGATATTAATCCAAAAGATGCAGCTACAATAGAAAAGTTTACTAAACGCAAATTAGAATTAAGCAAAAACAATTAAATTAAACAATAAAATCAAACAAAATGACAATAGAAAAAGTATTAGTAAGTCCTGCAATAGCAGAAGGTTTTTTATCTAAAAATGTAAAAAATAGAAATCTTAGACAATCTGCCGTGTCTAAGTATGCAAAAGAAATGAAATTAGGTAGGTGGCGTGAAAACACTGGAGAACTTATAAAGTTTTCAGAAAATGGGAACTTAATCGATGGTCAGCATAGATTGGAAGCAGTAATATTATCAGGAGTTTCAATTTATTTTCATGTAGCCAAAAATTTAAAAGAAAACATTACAGACGTATTAGACACTGGTTCGAATAGAAGTTCATCAGATGTATTTAAGTTAAACAACGTACAGTATTCTGCTTCAATGCCTTCAATTATTCAGCAATATTATGCTATGAAAAATAATAGAATAACTGCAAGAGGATTACATAAAGACGAAAAACTTAGTAATAATGAATTACTATCAAAGTATTATGAAAATAGTTTCTTTTGGGATAAAGCCGCTGCAAAAACAGCTTATCTATATGAGAAGTTTTCTAAAATTTTATCACACGCATTGATTGGAGGTATGTATGCACACTTTTATGATATATGTCCAGTTTCTGCTGAATCATTTATAAATCAATTATGCACTGGTGAAAATATTAGCAATAAAACTATTTTAGTTTTGCGAAAAAAACTAATAGATGATAAATTGCAAATTAAAAAAATCCCAATTGTTGCAAAGAGCGCATATATGATAAAAGCTTGGAATCATTTTAGGTCAGGAGTTGAAGTTTCTATATTGAAATATAATTCAGATAACGAAAATATAAAAGCTAAGTAATGGAAAAAGGCAGATTCTCAGCAAGTGGCGTTTCAAAGCTATGCGCAGAAGGTACTGGAGCTACAAGACTAGGGTATATCTATGAGATTGCCTTAGATCTAGTAGACTGCAAACCTGATATAACGACCAGCGCAATGTATCACGGAATAAATAACGAAGCCGCAGCCTTAGATATACTTATTAATGTCAAAGGCGGTCAGCATAACTTTAATTTTGATACTGGCAGACAGGAATCATTCAAAGTAAATGACTATTTGAGTGCAACGCCAGACGCATACGAGGAAGGTATTTGGACAGGGGATGCTAAATGCCAATACTCAATTAAAGGATTTATCGAACAAAGCTCCAAAATATCGAAAGCATATAACTATCAAGTACAAACTCAAATGCTCGCATTGAAAGTTGACAAAGCCTACCTTATTAACTACCTAACTAAGCCAGAGAAATTCGGTCAAGACGATTGGACTGAGTATCCGTTTCCATTAGAAGAGCGGTTTTATATTCATGAAATAAGCAAAGATGAGGCTATCTGCGACGAGATTTTGACTAAGGCTGAACAATACCACCCTATGATTAATGTAGCTTATCAGCAAATGGCAAACGCTACTATTTTAGATGAAATGGAGTTTTTCTATAATCAGCTTAAAAATGGTATTCACTATAAGCCTCTGAAAGATTGGTGGGTGAATAACGAAACGGAAGTATTTAGATTTGATAACGAATTTTACATAAAGAAATGATACCACAAGAAAAAGCAAAAGAGCTATTTAATAAATTTGCCTTTGAGAAAACTCCAGAAGGCTATAAAATGTTTCAAACTTCAAATGAAAGTAAAAGGTGTTCTTTAATTGCAGTAAATGAGATAATAGAAGCAATCGAGGATATTTTTGAAACGTTAGATGAGCGTGAGTATTGGCAATCCGTAAAAGAAGAAATCGAAAAATTTTAAATTATGATACATATTTTATTTAAGACCAGCGAAAATGACTACTATAGCGAAGGCAAAACATACGAAGGCGATGTATGCGAGGCTTATAACAAGTGGAGAAACGAATATCCAAACGCTCAATTTATAGCTTTATATGAAACCAGATAAACTACTAGATAGAATGCTAGCCTTTGCCAACTCGCCTGAATGTCCAGCTGAACGTAAAAGAGAAGTTGAGAACGGAGCTTGGAAGACTTGGGCAGATAGTATAGCAGACCACAATCCTTACAGCTATAACAAAGTAAAGCACGAGAAAATACAGTATGTAGGTTCAATTCCATTCATAAACCGAGAGGTTATATACAAAAGAAAAAAAATGACCTCAAGTGAATGGATTCAACGCAGAAAAGACGCTCAATACAATAAACAATTAAATTCACAAATTAAATTATAAAAGAATGAAAAGCACAATCAAATTACTTCAAAGCCTTTTGGAGGGCAAAATCCTAAATTGCAAAACTATTATGAAAGACTTTGGATATTCAAACGCCAGTCGAGAAATTATCCGCAAAATTGAGCAGCCTTTTGAAATAACACTTAAAAGAGAAAAGGTAAGCTCCAAAAATAGATATGGTGAGCCTGTAACCTATCTTAATTATTCGCTAATGGCAAAGGATAAAGCCAAAGTGACTAGGATTTTAAAATCATTTAGTAAGGCAAATTAAAAAAATAGTTGATTGATTTAAAAAAAATGTATTATATTTGCATACTAATACACTACAAAATGTCAAGAAATTTTTTATTAACAATACGGAGTGCTGAAAGTAACTTTTATAAGTTGCGTGCTAGTAGTGTGGCTAAGGCACTCTTTTTATTAAACACACTACATTATGAAATTATCTGAAAAAGAATTAGAAGACATAGTCTTTGAAAGTTCAAATCAAGCATTACAAGAAAAAGGTCTTGAAATTTTTGGTAGAAAAATTAGGCAATTAAAAATAGGAAACTATGGTATTGCTGACATAGTTACTTTTAGTAGAGCTGTAGAGGAAATTGAAGGTAATACTACTTCTATATTAGATATAGATATTATTGAACTTAAGCAAGACATTGTAAATATTCAAACTTTTTTACAATCCATTAAATATGCAAAAGGCATTACTGAATATTTATATAAAAGACATTTTTTTGAATTTAGAATTAATATTACATTAATAGGAACTAGTGTAGATATGTCAAATTTCATATATTTACCTGACCTAATAAGATTAAATAACGAATGTTATGATTTGTATGGAAGCCTTAACTTTTATAAAGTTTCATACGATGTAAATGGAATTAATTTTAAAAATATTTCTGGATATAAATTAATTGATTCAGGATTTAAAGATAAGCTAATATGAAAGACCCAGCATTTTTATTTTATTCTAGTGACTTCCTTACAGGTTGTACTAACTTGACTATGGAGGAACGTGGACAATACATTTCTTTACTTTGCATTCAGCATCAAACTGGACATTTATCTGAAAAAACCATTAGGTTATCTGTAGGTATAGTTTCGGATGATATTCTATCTAAATTTAAAAAAGATGAAAATGGCTTATTTTATAATGAACGATTAGAAATTGAGATTGAAAAAAGAGCTAATTTTGTTGGAACTCGTAGAACTAACGGAAGTTTAGGAGGAAGACCTAAAAAAGAAAATACAGAAGAAGAAAAACCTATAGGTTTACCATTAGCTAAACCTACAGCCAAACCTACAAAAAAGCTAATTGTAAATGAAGATGTAAATGAAATTATAACTGATATAGATAATATATTTGATAGTAAATATTTATCAGAAAAAACAAAATCTACTTTGACTTTACTTTTAAGCAGCTATAAAAAAGAGCAAATAATAAATGCTATCAAATGGGCAAAGGGAGATAATTTTTGGAATGCTCAGTTTTTAAGTCCAGCAAAGTTAAATACAAAAAATAAAGACGGAGTTTTATACATTGATGTATTTTTGGCGGGTTATGAAAAAAACAAACCAGTGGAATATGTAAAAAAGGAGTTCGTATCTAACAATCCTTATTTTGCGCTCTGTGATTCACAACCTAGTTTAAGTGACAGATTAAAACAACAACAATATGAGTTCTAGTATTAAAATAAAAAAAGTAGGCTCAGATAGAATATTTGAAATAGATATTCATAAGCAAGGTGAAAATGCACAACCTTGTCCAGACTGCGCACAAGATAGAAGGAAAAAGAGTGCAAAGTCATTTAGCTACAATGCAGAAAAAGCTCAAGGATATTGTAATCACTGCCAATCTCGATTCCATGAATACAAGCCATATTCAAAAGAGGTTATATATGAAATTCCAAAGTTTGAAAACAAAACTCAGCTATCTGAAAAAGCGGTGCAATATGCGCACTCTCGAATGATTAACAGTGAAACGCTAATTAAAATGGAAATAAGCAGCGCAGAGGAATTTATGCCGCAATCAAATAAGATAGAACGCTGTATTTGTTTTCCTTACTACAGGAACAGTGAACTTGTCAATGTAAAGTATCGAGACGGCAAAAAAAACTTCAAACTATCTAAGGGAGCTGAATTGATATGGTATAATTACGATGCTATTCTAAACACTAAGGAGATTATAATAGTTGAAGGTGAGTGGGATGCACTTAGCTTTATGGCTGATGGATTTCAAAATGTTATATCAGTTCCCAATGGAGCGAACGTAGGCAAAATGAGCTACCTAGATGAGACCATAAACCTATTTGACGCTATGGAAAAAATCTATATTGCGGTGGATAATGATGAAAAAGGATTAGAATTAAGAGCCGAATTAATAAGACGTTTTGGATTTGAGAAATGCTATATAGTGGAATTTAACGAATACAAAGACGCTAATGACTGCCTAATGAATAACGGATATGGAGTATTAAAAGAGTTCATTAACAAAGCTAGAGTTCCAAAAATAGAAGGCATATTAGAAGCTGAAGACTATTTGTCCGACATTATGGACTTATACGAGAAAGGAATGCAAAAAGGCAAAATTACAGGCTTAAAATGGTTAGATACTTTAATCACATGGGAGACTAAAAGATTAGCAACGTGGACAGGAACTCCAAGTTCTGGTAAGTCAGAGTTTGTAGACATGGTGAATTGTAAGTTAAACTTTGAACACAACTGGAAGGTAGCATATTGGACACCTGAAAACTTCCCTACTCAATACCATTACTCAAAAATAGCTGAAAAGCTAACCGGAAAAACATTTAAAAAAGACTTTTTAACGGAAGCTGAATTTTGGGAGGCACATGAATACATAGCTAAAAATTTCTTTTGGGTTAATCTTGATAATGACTTCACACTAGACAATATATTGGACAAGTTCAAATATCTAGTAAAAACAAAAGGCGTTAAGATATGCGTAATTGACCCATTCAATAAATTAGAATACAGGCTCGGAGCTGGTCAAACTAAACTAGACTACATATCTCAAGTGCTGGATAAAATTATATGGTTCGCAAAGGTTAATGACGTTCTAGTACATTTAGTAGCTCACCCTCGAAAATTGGAAAAGGACAAAGACGGCAAATTTCCTATGCCGACTATGTACGATATAGCAGGTTCGGCTGACTTTTGGAATAAGACTGACTATGGAATAGCTATGAGCAGAAAGCAAGATGGTAATAGAGTATTTATAAACAAAGGTTCTATATCAGTGCAGAAAGTTAAATTTAAGAATTTAGGTGAGCAAGGAATAGCCGACCATTGCTATAATTTTAAAAATGGAAGGTTTGAAGAAGACTTTCAACCTAATGAACCTACCGTAAACGAAAGCTCAACATGGGACAATCATAATTGGATAACTGCAAAAAATATAGACCCATTCAATGATTGATTATAACGTATGGTGCTTTGCGAAGGCGGGGCATTTAACCACTAAATTAAATTAGAAAGATGAATGATATATTTAACGAGAATGTTCCTTTGAAAACGGAAACCCCCGCTTTTGCAAAGCACGTGTTACCAGCAGTGCCTTCTTCGGAGGTTTATTTGGAAGATTGTGTAAAGGCATTAAAACGCTTTAACGATAACCACTTTGATTTGGCAATAGTTGACCCGCCTTATGGCATTAACGCAAGCAAAGGAACGTGGGGAAGCTCCAACAAAGGAAAGGTTACTGATTATGGAAAAAAAGATTGGGACAAGGCAATACCAACGGAGGAATATTTTTTGGAGCTTCAAAGAGTATCTAAAAATCAAATCATTTGGGGAGGAAATTATTTTGGATTACAGCCATCAAGTTGCTGGCTTGTGTGGGACAAATTAAACTCTGCAGATTTTGCTGATTGTGAATTAGCTTGGACAAGTTTTGAAAGTGCGGTTAGGAAATTCACTTACCGATGGAATGGAATGTTACAGCAAAATATGAAGGACAAAGAAATTAGAATACATCCCACACAAAAGCCAGTAGCGTTATATGAATGGATACTTTCAAAATATGCGAAGGAGGGAGATTTGATTTTAGATACACATTTAGGAAGTGGAAGTAGTAGGATTGCAGCATATAAAGGCGGGTTCAACTTTATAGGATTTGAAATAGACCAAGAATATTATGAGAAACAAGAAAAGCGTTTTAATGACTTTAAATCACAACTGCGGTTATTTTAGCGGTATCAGTGGCATTGCTGGTAACTCGCTGCTTTACGAAATTTTTGTAACACAAATTAAACCTAAATGCAGATAAATACTGAAATATTAAACATAAGGATAAGTAAAGAGCAAAAGCAGACCTTAGATAAATTAAAAGAGTATAATGTTAACGTAGCTCAGTTTGTGCGAAATGCAATTAAAGAGAAGTTGCAACGAGAAAAAGCCGAAATAATAACTAACTATAAAAATATAGAATGTCCATTTTAAAAAAGTGTAAAGGAACTGGAAAGGCTGCTAACTTTAAAGGCTGCGGTAAAGAATTAGAATATACTGAGCGTGGAGGCATGAAAGTCTATTTTTCTAAATTCGGATTAGGGACTACAGGCTGCAAATGTTTTTATTCATGGTTTGAAAGTCCTGAGCCTATTAAAAAAGTAAGTGATAAAAGGAAAGTTGAGAATAAAGACTATAGTAAGCTAAGAAAAACATTTTTAGCTGAAAATACCACTTGTTTTATCGAAGGCTGCAATAAGGTAGCCAACACAATAGAACACACCGCAGGGAGAGGAATAAACTATCTAAACGTAGATACTTGGAAACCTTGCTGCTTAGAACACAACTTAGAACTAGAAAATAATCCAGAATTAAGTAAAAAATATCAACTATCAAAAATTCACGGAGGTAAAAAAATAGACAAATTAAAAAAATAAGTATTATATTTGCATTGAAAATCTGCGGTCTCACAATAGCGGAATAAAGAACATAGCCTGTTTGTTTGATTTGAGAAGTGAGACCCTCAATGATAATAAATGGGCTTTATTTTTTTAAATATATGGAAGAAATATGGAAGGATATTCCTGAATATCAAGGATTTTATCAAATATCTAATTTAGGTAGAGTTAAAAGAAAAAAAAGAAATGTAAATTCATTTATTCAAAAATCTGGTTTTAGGACAATATCAGATAGAATTTGCAAGTCACAAGATAATGGAAAAGGATATAAACAAATTTATGTTTCAATAAATAATAAAAGAAAATTATTTTATATACATAGGCTTGTTGCTATACATTTTATAGAAAATCCTGACAATAAGCCTCAGGTAAATCATAAAGATGGCAATAAATCAAACAATGTTTTTAATAATTTAGAGTGGTGTTCTCGTATTGAAAACATCAAACATGCAATAGAAAAAAAATTAATAAATGCAAAAGGGGAAAATTCTAAAAACGCTAAATTAACAGAAAAACAAGTGTTGGCTATTAGAAGGCTAAATAAAATTAATCCAAAATTCAATAAAACAAAGGTCGCTAAAAAATTAAATGTTAGAGACACAACAATACATAAGATAATTAAAAACAAAAGATGGTGTCATATTTAAACTCTCTATGGGCAAAGGAAAACGGATATTCATTAAATAGATTAGATATATGAAACACTTAGAAGACTCGATACAGGAAGCCTGCATAAAATGGTTTGACCTACAATTTCCAATGTACATATTGCACCACTCACCTAATGGAGGTCGCAGAACTAAGTTTGAAGGTGCGCTATTTAAAAGATTAGGATGCCGAGCTGGATTCCCTGATTTGATTCTGTTATTTGGCAACGATAAGTATAATGGACTGCTAATTGAGCTAAAAACGGACAAAGGAGTGCAATCTCAAAGCCAGAAAGCATTTGAAAAAAAGGTAAAACTGACCAAATATAAGTACGTTATCTGCCGCAGCTTTGAAGAGTTCAGAACCGAAATAACCAACTACATAAATAATAAAGACATTTAAAAATAAATTTGTAATTTTGCAAAGTAATTAATTAAAACAATGGACGAAACAAAAATAAACTTCCCACAAGGCATATTCGGAGAACCTGCAATAGAAGGGCAAAAGAAACTAAGGAATCCAAGATACTATGGTCAGATAAGAATAGGTAAGAAAAAGTTTATCGAATACCTCAATACAATTGAAACCGACTATTTATACCTAGATATGTTCAAACAGATTAAGGACAACCGTAAACTAACCTTCTCAGTAATTAAAACCAAAACAAATGAATGAAGATGCATTAAGATTGTACAGAATAACCCACTACTTAGAAATGCTCAAGTATGAAGTGGAATTTACCAATAAGGCAAATATAGATAGAAGCGTCTGGGATAAGCTAAACGCCATAAGAAACCAAGCCAATGTATTAAAACTGGATATAAAAAGACGAACTCCAGACTATAATGCAATATTTGAAGACCTATCTAATGAAAAGATATTCACAATGATTTCAGTTATGTATAAAATGATATTAATGACCGAATCACAATGCTTAGACTTTGAAAAAAGCCTGGAAGTTGAAGAAATAAATTAGTATCTTTGCAAAAGTAATTAAATAAACCACTTAAAAAATTCAATATGTTAATCAATCACTACAGAAGCATCAAACAACTAGAAGCACTTTTAGAAGCAGCCAAAAAGAATGGCAAAGGAATATCCACTACAATAAGCATAAATGACCGATTAGACAATTTCGGAAACAATGTAAGCGAATGGATAGGTCAAACAAAAGAAGAACGCGAATCAAAAGCCACTAGAATATTCTCAGGTAATGGAAAGGTAGTGTTCATAGATTCTAGTAAGACTATTTCTGTAGCTCCTAAAAAAGAGGAAACGCCATTTTAATGATAATGAAGGTATTATATATCAACAATGATATTTAGTAAAAACGACCTAAAAACGATTAAATGAGCAGAATAGATAATTTAAAGGGCAAAGGTAAGAAATTCAGCAAAGACTATCAGCCTGAGAGCAATGGTCGCAAACCAAAACCAACTTTTGCAGATATACTAGACGACATTTCAGCGAATGACGGTGCAATGGAATTTGATAAGTTTACGATATTAAATAAGATAGATAAATCAGGAAATGAAATAGAAGTTGTAAGGATAAATCTACCTAGTGATATGGCTATGGCTATAAGTTTATGGAATAAAGCCAGCAAAGACCCTAAATGGTTTGACCTGTTATTGAAAGTAAAGAGGGATATGATGCTGCCAAAACAAATAGAGCAAAAAACAACAGTAGAAGGAATAAACATAATTATTGAATAGTGCAGGCGACTAGAACGCTAGTAAATAAGATTTTACCATGCTATAAGCATTTATTTGAAGACAATGACATTCAAATAGAGTTCTTATATGGAACTAGAGACTCAGGCAAAACAAAAGCAGGGAGTCAATTAGCCTTATATGATTACACGAAGACTCGCAAAGACTTTAAATGTATATTAATACGTAAGGTAAAAGACACGATTAAGGATTCTATTTACTCAAATGTATTAGATATAATTCAAGAATGGAGATTGGATTCATATTTTGATAGCTCCAAAAGTCCTATGGAGGTGCGCTCAGTATTAGACAATGGCATTTTCATTTGTAGAGGTCTTGACGAACCAGCCAAGCTCAAGTCATTAATGAATCCTACAATGGCATTGATAGAAGAAGGCGACCAGATTACAAGCGAAGACATGACAATGATACTCACCACGCTAAGGCATAACTCTATCAAAACAAAAGTGGTGTTCATGTTTAATCCTGAAATGCCGAAAGGGGTCAATAAGAAAGAAGACTGGTGGCTATGGAAGGATTGGTTTAGCCATACAAGCGAAAAGTCATTTACCCATACCAAAATAATCGATTACGTCGAGAATGGGATAATTAAGCAGCTATCTATTAAGTACCGAGCAACTCACACTACATTTGAAGACAATCCATTTTGCCCACCAGAGCGAAAGGCACATTATCATAACTTAAAATTCACCAACCCAGCGAAATACTTACCTTACGCAAAGGGTGAATGGGGCATTAGAGAGGTGCAAAGTCCAGCGTTCCCTACATTTGACGTTAATAAGCACGTCGGTAAAACTGAAATGGTCTCAGGGATTCCATTGCTATTCGGAATAGATTTTAACAATAATCCTCTCGCTTGTATTGTATTTCAAATATATCGTGATTCAAATGGTCACAAAATTAGAGGTTTAAGAGAAATAAAAATCACACCAAAGGACGGAATACATAACACTCAATTACTAATAGACTTTATAAAAGCTAATTATCCTAATCATGTACATTCGCTTTGCATGACTACGGATGCTACGGGAAGCCAAAAAACTGCAGCTGGTTTGTCAAATATACTACAACTAAACAAAGCATTTAATCTAGGTCGGAGACTTCAAACTCCAAGTGTAAACCCGAAAGTAAAAGATAGCGTAGAGCTTTGCAATTATTTATTTTATCACCACCCTGATATATTAATAGACCCGTCAATGGAAAACTTAATCTTTGAACTACAAAATACTGAAAGAGATGCTGACGGAGGGCTACTAAAGGACAAAAGGGATGACGCTACACAGAGAGCTGACTTTGTGGATTGCTGGCGTTATTTAGCAAATTGGCACTTTTTCCTCAATGATAATGTATATAAAAATCCAATTAAATTCGGTATAACTATCTAAAAATCATTAAATTTGCACTAAATTATAAAATATGCCTTGTATTAAATGCTCAACTAATAAATGGAAAATAGGGAACGGCAAATGTGTTTACACCTCACTACAAGATTGCGAACGCGCATTGAAAGCCTACTATGCTAGTCAAGAAAAAAAAAATGACTCTAAAAAAAAATAAATGAGAAAGCGTAAACTAATATGTAAGCTAATAGGCTGCGATTCTAGTCCTAACTGGTATAATAACGGCATATTTAACCATATAGGCTTCCCTTATGATAGCATCTTTTGTTCTAGGTGCAAAGTTCATTTCGGATCGTACAACCGTTCAGTGGTCGGCATAATCAAAAAAGCAATATCAGATATAAAATACTTAATCAATGACTAATATAATTATAATAACAGAGCTGCTTTTATTTGCATTAGGGCTATCACTTTATATCAACGCTATTCATTTAGCCTTTGGAGAAGGCATGATATTAGAGCCGCTCTATAAGTGGTTAGATAAGAATATAAAGCATAAGCACCTAAGAAAACCTCTATTCGCTTGCGGAACTTGTATGCCCTCAATACATAGCTTACCACTCCTATTTATTTTGCCTATATGGAAAGTTTTTTTTATTTGTATCTTTGCAGTTACAATTTCCACTTTAATAAGAGATAAAATATTTGAATAATGACACTTTGCGAACCAAAAATAATGCTATCCATGTGTGACTATAATGTCAAAATAGCTGAAAGCATAACAGACTTAACACTAATAGTCTACAAAGGTAATATAAGACAATGTAATATAGAACTAACAGAGATAGCTGGAGATATAGTTTTGACTGACAATGAAATATTATCTTTTGGAGCTGAGGGCATTACCTTTAAACTACAATTAAGAGATAGTAATAATGCACCTGTAAATTTTATGTATATAGACTGCAACGGAGATGACCAACTTGCAGAGGTTATTCGATTAAGATTCATGGATTGTGACTTACAAAATGACTACCTATATGAAATTTGCAACGATTAAAGAAAAATTATTCCCTAAAAAAGTAGACGCTGGAGGTAGAACCGTTCAAATGCGCTATGCCTTTACAGGTGCAAGTGGTCATAATTACTATCACTATATCGACGCTGCCAATGATATGAACCCAGCTCGATACATTGAATACTATCTACCAATGGTCAAAGAGTACTTTTTAGGTATTAAGCGAACAGAATTAGATATATTCTTTAATAAGTGTAAGGGTTATGCTAACATAAAGCAATACGAAGCGGCTCACCTAGTAATGGAGGAGCGAGCAAAACTAAACTTAGATACAGGAATTATATATGATATAATGAGCGTTCTATATTTGCGAGGCGATGAGAAAAATGAATTTGTAGACCAACTATTCTTACAGGAAAAGTCTAAGGATATAAAGAACACAATGAGAGCAAGTGGAGGGGCTGATACTGGTTTTTTTTTATGTCCAGAGTTCAGGAACTTTTTAAAGTCGGCGAATCTATCGGACATAGACTGGAGTTCATATACACGAGTAGCGGAAAAGAACCTAGAGATATTACAGGAGACACTGAATTTAATCCGCAACTCAGACCAATTCAAGAGTATAACGAATATACCGAAAAAATAAAAGAGCAGTTAGTTTACATTTGCCAAAATGTAGATGACTATAATAGAGTATGGAACGGAACAATGCGAGATTATTATTTCGCACTGACCAAGTTCATTCAAAGCATACCAAAAGAAAGTAAAAAATCCAATAAGTAGCGAAGGCTTTAGGATATTTCATAACAACTTAAATTCATTTAACTATGGTTGAAGAAATAATAGCCAAAGTCCGCTTAGATAATGGACAATTACAAGCGGATGTACAAAATGCAAAAAAGATAGTCGATACAGGAATAACTGAAATCGAAAAGAACCCTATAAAATTAGGAGCTGATTTTAGCAAAATAGATGCTGAGTTAAAGAAGATAGCAAATAATGCACCTGCATTAAAATCAATGCTGGAGAATTTAAAGACTCAACTCGCTTCAGCTACAGATAAAAAAACATTCAATGAGCTAAGTGCTTCTATAAGACTTACCGAATCTGCATTAGTTAAACTAACTGGAGAAACCGTTAAACTTGATGCAGTTACTCAAAAATATACAGATAGGCTTAACGTAGTTAATACCAAAATAAAAGAATGGCAAAAGGCTGGATTAGATAATACCGAAGGATTTTCAAAACTATTAAGAGAGCAGGAACTATTAACTAAGAAACTTGGTGACACTACTACAACTTCATTTGCTAAAAGTGAAGAGAGGGTAGTTTCATTAAAAGCTCAAATGAGACAAGCTCAACAAGAAGTGGCAGAGCTTTCTATTAAGTTCGGAGCTACATCAGTACAAGCTATTGAAGCTGCAAAAAGAGCTTCAGAATTAAAAGATGCAATAGGAGATGCTAGGGATTTAACTGAGGCATTTAATCCTGATGCTAAATTTAAAGCATTATCAGGAAGTATTCAAGGTGTTGTAGGTGGATTTACAGCCGTTCAAGGTGCTATCGGTGCTTTTGGGGTTAAGAGTGAAGAAGTCGAAAAGGCTCTATTGAAAGTTAATTCTGCAATGGCTTTATCTCAAGGCTTGCAAAGTGTAGGTGATAGCGTAGATAGCTTTAAAAACTTAGGAACTGTAATAAAAGATTCAACTGCATTCCAATTTTTATATAATCGAGCTACAACTATAGCAACAGCAGTTCAAACCGCTTTCGGAGTTGCAACTAATGTAACTACCACAGGTTTTAAATTATTGAGAGGTGCTATAATATCCACAGGTATAGGAGCTTTAGTAGTCGGATTGGGTATGGTCATAGCTAACTTTGACTCTATATCTGCATGGATTAGTAAAAGTCCATTAGGTGGATTCACTAGGTCAGTGGGAAATTTAGTTCAAAAATTCACAGACTTAGTAGGTATAACAAGTCAAGCGGAAAGACAAATTTCAGCATTAGATAAATTTACCAAGCTAAAAAATCAAGGCATTGAAAGGCAAGTTAAGTTATTAACTGCTCAGGGTGGCAAAGAAGCTGAAATAGCTAAACTTCAAAAAGAAGCAGCACAAAATGAAATTAATCTACTAACTAAAAAAGTTGATAAAAAAGGTGCGCTATATGGTGAAGACGCAAAGAAATACAAAGACTTGCAAAATGAATTGTCGGTAATTGACGCAGCTGAAACTAAAAGAAAAAATGATGAAGCCGAAAAACAAGCTGAAAAGGATAATCAAACGCAAGAAGAAAAAAATAAGAAAAGAATAGAAGCGGAAAAAAAAGCTGCAAAGGATTTAGAAGAATTTAGAATACAGCAATTTCAAAAAGAATCAAAAATAAAACAAGATGCTTTTGACGCTACACTATCCCAGCAAGATTTAGAAAAAAGGGAAGTTCAAGATAAGTATTTTGAATTAATTGAAACGGCTAAACAATATGGACTCGATACAACAGGATTAGAAGCTAAAAGAACAGCTGACTTAAAAGCCATTGATGACAAATATCTAAAAGAAAAAAAGGATGCTGAAGATAAAAAATTAGAGGAAAAGTATCTAAATGAAATACAAAAAGCTGAAAATTTCTCCAAACAGGAATCGCTAATTTTAAAAACTAGGTTAGCAAATGGTGAAATAAGTGAGGAACAATACAATGAAAAAATAAAAGATTTAGAATTAACCACATTAGAATCAAAAATATTAATAGCTAGTAAATGGTCTGGTACTGTAAAAAAAGCAGCAGAAGACATTACTACATTCACTAATCAAGAAGCGGATAAGAGATTAGATAAAGAAATTGAAAACAATAAAAAAAGAGAGAAATTATTAAAAGAAGCGGTTAATGAATTAATAGAATTTGCTCAAAATGGAATACTTTTACAAATAGGAATAAACCCTGCTGATGTAAACAAAGTAAAGGGTACTCTTGAAAATTTGCAAAAGACCTTAGAAAAAAAAGGTGCAACTCCTGGAGAAAAAGCCGCAGCCGCAGCACAAGCCGCTGGAGCTGTAGCTCAAACCGTTTCAAATACTTTATTTGCTGCAGACACTAAACGTAGGGAAGAAGAGTTGGCTGCCTTACAAGCTCAACAGGAAGAAGAGCTAAGATTAGCAGGTGATAACGAGCAGAAAAAGGATTTGATTAGACAAAAGTATGCATTAAAAGAAAAGGAAATTAAACGTAAACAAGCCGAAGCGGACAAACGTAAAGCTATATTTGATGCGATAATTAATACAGCAGTTGCGGTTGTAACTGGATTTGTTAAAGGGGGACCTATACTTGCAGCAATAGCAGCAGCATTAGGAGCGGCACAGATAGCACTAATATCAGCACAACCTATACCAAAGTTTGCAAAGGGTGGAGCAGTTCCAAGCTCGGATATAAATGGAATGATTAGCGGTAAGCCTCATGCTGCAGGTGGGGTCTTAATAGAAGCCGAAGGCAATGAGTTTATAACTAGAAGGTCTCAAGCTATGAAAGGAGATAATCTAGGCTTATTAGAGGCTATAAATATGTCAGATAGTGAAAGAGACGCTTACATTAACCGACACTATGTAATGCCAGCACTACAAGCTAAAGAAAGTCAAGCCGCTCAAAACTATAGGAGTTCAATAATAGAAGCGGAAAATAACCTCATAGCAAGGGTTTCTAGTTCTACATTGAAGTCAATAGATAGAAGGCTAGTTGAGACTAACCAAAGCATAAAAGGACTTGCTAAAAAAGATTATACTTGGTAAAAGGTCTTCAGCTTACATAGCTCGACGCATTTATTAACGTAGTCTATATCCTGCAATATTTCCTTTTTGGCTTTAAGCATAAAGACGCTATAAGGCTCTAAACTCTTTTTATCCTTTTCAGTTAGTTCGCTAGGGTCTAAGTCGCATAATTGCAAAACTCTATTGAGCCTAGATATTTCCTTTTTAGCTATTTGAAATGTCAGCATTTTGTTTGCCTTGTATTCATAGATAGTACCGAGTTCCTCTTTATTTATTTCATAATACTTGCTCTTATCAATTCTTCTAAATTCACTTTGGTCTAGTATCTCGGTTTCTAAATTGTCGGTTTCATTGGCTTTGCAATAATCAGCATACAGGTCGTATCCTTTGCTTCCGTATATCTTATCGTAAACCTTAGCGTCAAGTCCAAAGGCATTGCAATTATATACAGCTATAATGTGTGGGAGTGGTCTTTTCATTAGCAGGCGTCTTTATATTTTAAATTGTATTTTTGAATGATTAGATTAATCTTTTGGGTATTGCTCCCAGCCGCTTTTACTTCACTTTCAAACATTTTGTCTAGTTCGGCTTTACTGTACGGGCAATCTTTAGAACAGGAGGCTATCATAAATAATGATAGAATAAATAGTGTTTTTTTCATTTGTTTTTGTTTATGATTAATTAAATACAATTGCAAATATACAACTTATAATCAAATTGCACCTTTTTTTGTATGTTTTATTCGTATATTTGCACAATGGAAGTAACCAAAATAGTCATTAATGGCATTGAAATAAGCACTTTAGACAAGCCAATAGGCTTAGAAGTGATTAAATTATCCTTAGATAGAGACTTTCAATATAGCTGTGTTGACACAAAAATAGAAGCAGAACTAAGATTTTATTGTGCGAGTGGCAAAACGGAACTAGATGCCGAATATGAAAGCAAAGGCGTGGAAGCCACAGGTTATATAGAAATAACTGACACTTGCGGACCTAATGCGGAAACTTATACATTTAATTTAGATTTCAAAAAGTATAATAATCTTGGAGACTATACCACAATAGGACTTATTGAGGCTAATAGTCTATGGAAAAAAGACTTAGATAAAGAAGTTAATTTGACCACATTGTTACCTGCGGCTGAGGATTTTTATATTAGAAATTTACCTTTAAGATATTCATACGCTAGTGAAAATGTATATGCTCAAATAAGCCAAGATACATTAAATACTGAGCATACACAAGGTTGGGTGCCATTTCCAGTCTTATATAATTCAACACCGCCTGTAGGTCCAGGTGGTCCGCCTCCTGTTATACCGAATACATACCTCCCATTCCCAATAGGATTTTATTATAAAAATATTATTCATTACATTTTTCCGAGAGTAGATGTAACTAGAAATGATTTAGAAAATAGCAATGGATTATTAATGGACTATTTTAATATAACTTCTAGTTCTCCAATAAAAATTATGAATTTTAGCGACGTATCTGGAACCGTAACAACTAATTATGGTGGCAGATATTCTGAAATAGAGCCTGAGCCTGTATTTGAAAATAACTTATCAGCTGGAGAATTTACTATTAACACATTTAATGACCAATTGACTTTAGATTTAATAGATGTAACTTCGGCTAAATGTGAACTTACTGAAATTAATGAAATAATAGCTCTTGGGAAAAATTATGAGAGTCCAAGATACATAATGAAAAATCAACTAGATGTAACAGGTAGAACAATAAACACATCAACGCCAACTACTGATATATTAACATACAATAAATCAATTTCGTTAACTTTAGAAGTAAAAGAAGAGGAAAAAGTTTGGATTTATTACGAAATTTTATACAAACAAATAGAAGACCCATCGCCAACATATGACCCTTCATCCGGTATGTGGGAATATTACCCTTACAATCAAATACAATTTAAAAACGCATCTTATTGGCTATCAAACACAATAGACATTGAATTTAAGTTGACAAAAGATGTAAAAGCTCCAATAGTAAACGCCTCCGAAATAGTTCCATACCACACTAAAACAAAAGCATATAAAGGAACGGATATGCTTAATGAAATATTTGGAACTGATACAAACATTGCTGATACTAATTGCTTTTCAGACTTATGGTTTTCGAGAGGTGATTTTATAAGAGGCAAAATAAATATAGCAGATTTTATTGTTAAGCCTAGCGACTTTTTTAGGGAACTTGAAAAGGTTGTATGCTGCGGACTTGGATATTTTTATGACACAGACCCAGCAGGGGAAAAAAGATTAATGAGTGTATATGATTTCTATTCGGATACATTAGTGCCAAGTCAATATCAATTCTTAGATACCGATTTAATAGATGGCATTATTGAAATATCTCCATTCTTAGCACCTTATTATAAAGAAATTCAAATAGGTTATAGCAATAGCAAAGATAGCCCTAAAGAGCTTTGTTCGCAAAATCAGTACTCAATAGACAATGATAGTGAGTCTAACTATTCAAAAGTAAGTGATTTTATAGCGTCTCAATACATTATAACAAGAGCTTTAAGACTAGGAACTGTAGATGATGAACTTGAATTTGATAGAAATATATTTTTGTTATCAGGGACGTCTGTTGCTTCTGGAGCTACAACTTATAATGTAACTTTAAGTCAGACAAGCGGGTTTTTAGGAGACAACGTAATAGTAGATGGATTGGCTGTTGCTGGAGTAAATAAAAGATATGCAACCGCACTTAATCTATTTAGACATTTATATAAGTGGGGCTTTAGTTTATTTGCTAGTAAAGAAGTATTGACCGTCAATAAATACGAAGGCAGTACAATTTACAACAGTAATATAATAACAACCGCTGGAACTGCTTATCCTTATGGTGAGCCTTATCAAAGTTTAAATGAGTGTAAGTTGCCAAGAGCAAATCCTGTAAGAACTCACCAAACTATTAGCGGTTTTGGCTCAGTAAATACAGATTACAATCTATACGTTCCAAGTCAAATAACATTCAAAACTGCAAAGCTATCTAGTTTGGATTTAATAGCTATGAGAGCGCACCAGTACGATTTATTTAAAGTTAGCGATGGAACGAATACCTATTATGGCAATTTAATAAGCGCAAACCTAGAAGACGACGTAACAGAAATAAAACTATTAAGAAGATTTAAAGACAGAATAATAACTTAGATATGAGTATAACATTAGGAGGATACACAGTAGAAACTAAAAAGACAGTAGGTGAGCTGCCAGCAGGCTCGGATAATATAATTGCAGAAACGCCATGCGAGGAGACTATTAGTTTAGCAACGGTGCAACCTAAATGGAAAAAGATACATGAGTTCACTAGGTCAATTGTTGCCACTCCTAATATGCTTACAGGAGGATGGGAAATTTTACCTACATTTAGAACGCTTCCAGATGACGTTTTTGCAGATGGATTTGATTATGAAGTAGAAATATTGCTAAACTATGCAGGCTCAAGCCCTTCATTAAATGTAATTAGACAAAGATTTTCCTATACATCAGGCGGAAACAATTGGTTTCAAAATGTAGTTTCTAGTGATAAAATAATAATGAATGAGAATAACTGCGGTGGAAGTTATGCTAATACGGTAAGAGTATTAGAAATAGCAGCTGATGATTTAGTTCCATTTACATTAGAAATTGTATTTAACATAAAACAATTAATACCAGCTACAATAGAAATAGAGGTATGCTATGGCGGTACTCTAACTCATTTAACAGAATTGGAAGAAATTACTGAAGTGATAAGTGTATATATAGGAGATGGCGAAGACCCTCTTGCAGAAAGTGTAGTTTCAACTAAAAGAAACTCAACTTATGACCCATACGATTTAGGTCCAGAGGAGGCGTCTAAAATGCCTCAAACGTGTCTAGGTTATTCGGTTTATTATGTTAGTAATATTTTTTCTAGTGCTTATTTCTCGCCTAATGATAAAACTTATTGGTTAGACGAAGGAATCTACAAGGCTAAAATAAATATTCCAAAAGTACCGCCTCAAGTTTTAGATTTTAAATTATGGGATGGCTCTATTTATGTATTTAACGAGCCAAGTGACGCTAATGGATTAATAGACTGGATAGACTTTGTGCCTACATTGTCACCTAGTGGTGTTAATACAAGCCTAGAATTATGGAATAGTGGAATACAAGAAAATTCAAGTGGTGAGCAATACGTTTATTTTAGATATGATTTAGAATCTTATGACTGCCCTTGCGACGTATGTGGAGATGGTTGCGGCGGTATTACAATTATATTTCACCAAAGCTGCGGAAATGCTTACCCATTAAAGTTTAATTTAATGGTGCAAGACGGTAAGTATAATATCGAAGGTGAAACATTTACTCAAGGCGGCGGCATAATAAGACCAATAACAAAGATAAAAGCCACTTATGACTTAGTGCTTAGTGAGTATTCAGACGAAACATATTTGCTATTAATGGAATTACTTGCAGATAATGTTTTGATAGAGGTTGTAGACAATATAGACGTTTCAAACCCTACAACAGAATACTATATCGATACTGATTCATTGACTCCTACTTGGAACTTTAACTCTAAACTAGGTACGATAGTGATTCCAGTTATTAGAAAGGACACAATAAGAACAGCAAGGAGAAACTGCTGCAATTAAAAATATGTTTTTATATATAAAAAATGCATTATATTTGCATTCAAGACATAGCGAAGATGTCGGACATTTTTAACTTTAAAATTTAATTAATATGGCACTTTGCACAACAACATGCGACGGTAAAACAATGGTCGCATACACAGAACCAGATTGCAATAACTTTTATGCACTTGGTAATTCAACTTCAGTAGCTTACATTCTTTGTGAGGATACTAATGACCTTTTAAAAGTAAATTACACTGCTTCAGGAGCATGGGCTACAGCTATTGCAGGCGTAGATTCATTCAAAGATTTGAACGTAATTAACAATGTACTAGTAGCACTTCCAGAAGGTGAGAATTTGACTATTGAGAATCCAATGAAAAACGGTATTCCAAACTTGAAAACAGGCGAATCTCATACAGTTACAATTACTGACCCTAAAGTAAGCTCTGACAATCATGATTTCTATAACATGATAGATGGAAAAACTGCATGGGTAGTTATAGCTTATAACGACGGAAGAATGCAAGTAAGTCCTAGACCTATGATGCTAATGGTTAAATCACCAGGTATTGAGTACGGAACTTCACAAAAATTCACTGTTGAGGCTCAAGTTAACTTCGATAGAAACGAATATTGGTTAGTATTTGACACTCAGCCAGCAGGTATCTTTAAATTCCAATAATAGTTATGTGTTGCGGTAAACCTTCAAAACCTAAACCTAAACCTAAACCTATTAAGTGGAACTAAAAGAACTTCTAAATATTGCTAAGAGAAAACCTCAAAAGGCTGAACGGTCTTTTGGGGTTTTTTATAGCAGTAAGTTTCCAACGGAGATTTACAAAATGAGACATCCAGGTCTTGACCCAAAAGAATACGAATACATTGAGGAAAACTGGGTAAATCCAGTTCAGAAATTAGTAGGTGACGCTATCTTTGAAACACAAAAAATATTCACTGACAGCAACTACTCGATTCAAACAAAAAATGAAACTATAAGAGACTTCATAGATAGCTATGAAATAATGAGTTTCTTTAAAAATATATACTGGCAAAACATAATACTAGATTCAGGAAGTGTACTAACTTACCATATAAAGTATTCTGAATTTATAGAAAAACAGGCTGGGATAGAGCGTGGAAATGAGTATTTACCTTTGCACCCTTATATTGTAACCACTGAGAATATAATATACAAAGACAAAACCACTTTAGTATATAAAGTAAAGGGCGATAAAAGAAATAATTTTGTAGCCTTATATTATAATGAAGATAATCTATTGACTTACGAACACTATTCGTATGACATAGCAAATGACGAAACTAAACCTATTTTATTTTGGCAGTTCAATAATAACTTAGGCAAAAAGTATTATAGAAACGCTGACGGTCTTAAAATAGTTAATGATAATGAGCTAGTCATTAGGTCTTATTTTAGCCCTAGTGAGTCTATTTTGAGCACTATAATAATAGATTCAGTAAACGTAGGAGTCACCAAAACTAGAACTACCTATCCTATTCCTGTAGTCGTAGGTGAAGCCTGTGAGGAATCAGGTTGTAGAGGCGGTGTTATTGACGTTTTAAATAAAGAGGGTGTATATTGTACCGAAACTTGCCAAACGTGCAAGGGAACAGGCTCTAAAAACTTATTTAGTCCATTTAATGCAGTTCACGTAGTAAGAGGCTCAGGAGCTATAGAAAATAGTACACCACCAGCACCTCACGTTTATTGGGTTGACCCTCCACAGGGTGCGCTTGATTCTACACGTGCAGAAATAAGAGAAAATAGAGACATTGCATTTGATTATATCGGTTTAAAATACTCAAATAGCGAAGTCAAGGGAAGCGAAACGGCTCTAGGCAAAATGATAGATAGGGAGAAAACCTATTCTACATACAAAATGTATAGTCAAGACGTTGAAATGACTATGCAGTGGTGGTTTAATAACTGGAGTGAACTAATGTTTCCACTTGAAAAAGAAAGGGAAATATCCGTTTATTCATTTAATAATTTTAGAACTACTTCAACAGCTGAAGTAAATGAAATATTTACAGCATTACAAAAAGATAATGCGCCTCAGTATATACTAATAAACCTACTTAGAGAGTACTATAATTCAATAGGTGAAACAGAGAAGTTTAAGATAGTAAATAAGTATTATCTATACAAGTCCGATGACATGAACATTAAAAAAGGTTCTTTAGGTTATTATGATAAGATTCATATTGTAATCTCGGACAATATTATGAAATGGATAGAAGACGAAGGCGTTATGGATATGAACGAGAAACAACTTGATACCTATTTGCGAGACAAAGCAATGGAATTAATGGCTACTCCTGTAGATAGTAACGGTGGTATAGTAAATACTGAAATTGTTTATAAAGAAAACGAAGAGTCTGAAGAAGAATCAGAAGAGGAATCAGAAAATGAATCCGAAGAAGACTACGAATCTTTATACGAACAAATAAAAAAACAAACCGAAGACGCTGGAATGAAAGTTGAAGAGGTTGACGGTAAAGTAGTCATAACTGGCGAACCCAATTAATGGAGTTTGAAAAAATATTAGATAAAATTCTTAACAAATTAAACGAGTATCAAGTTCGAGGCTCGTTTGTATTTGATATTGACAATCTCGAAAATATAGACAAAGTTAATGAAATCATAGAAGAAGTCCTAAAAGAAGAGGGTTACTATGATAAAATTAAAGACTATAGAAAGGTATTTGACGAGAATTTACAGGAAATAATAAGCCAATATAAGTCATTTGGAAAGATAAATACAAAGGATTTAAAAGCATTTAACAATGCAGCCTTTGACAATTTCTACAATAATTTAGCAGTAAATGTAACGGATACGAACATAAAGCAGCCTATTAAAGACGCTTTATTGCAATATGTTGCAGGTGGCGGCAAATATAATGACTTTAAGTCTACGGTAAAAGATATACTTACCACTAAAAAGATAGAAGGCAATATAGATATAGTAGCTCGCGAATATTCCACTCAGTACAAGCGTGCGCAAGGTCAGATACTAGCAAATAAATTTAACGTACAGTATTTTCGATACTCAGGAACTGAAATAGAAACTAGCCGCTGCTTTTGCGATCAAAGAATAGGGAATATTTACACAAAAGAAGAGATAGAAAGCTGGGCCAACTTAGAATGGAGCGGAAAAATAAAGGGAACTAATAGCACAAATATATTTCAAGTTGCAGGCGGATGGAATTGTAGACATAATATAAGACCAGTTAGCGAAAAAACCGCTTTGGCTTATGGATTAAATAAATATAACGATACCGATTGCACCCTATAAAAAAGGTGATTTGCATTTTTAAAATTTATTGTATATTTGCATAAAAATAAAAGCATGGCAAAATTTCTAATACTAACAAGTCCTAATAAATCAAATATAGGAACGATAGCTGAAAGAAGTGAAGACTTTTATAAACCTAGTTTTTACAAGATTTCAGATGAGGAATTAAATCAGTTTGTTGAAATGAACACTTTTGCTAAGTCTGCATTCATAGCTGAGAAATTACAGGCTCAAATAGGAACGCCTGCTGACATTAAAAAAAAAGTAGCTCCGAGTGTGGAAGTTGTGGAAAGCAAGGCAGAAAGCGTATCGGTTGAAATGCCAGAAATTGAAATAGAAGAACCGCTAAACGAGCCAGTTAATGAAGTTGAAGTAAGCCATATTGGATTAACTTTACCAACAGTTAAGGCAAAAGGAAGACCAAAAAAAACCAACTAATAAATAAATAATGAGCAAATTTAAAATAGTACCTAGCGAAGAGGGAATTAGTCCAGAAGATGCAATGCTTGAATTTAATAGTGTATATATACCTATTGGAAGCGTGGCAGAAAGATTTAGCGAACTTCCCGAAACTGAAAGAAATAAATTGTACGGTAAGGCTGCAACTGCGGTTGATAGTCGTATAAACAAAGAAGCTAAAGAATTAGGATTAACATTAGAAGGCAAATTGCATGACAATGTAGAGACTGTAATAGCTACTTATAAAGCTAAAATAGTGGAACTAACCGAAGCAAATACAAGCCTAAAAGAAAACACTGACAAGGCTTCAAGAAATGAAATAGAAAAATTGACTCAAAAGGTTAATGACTTAAATATATTAAACGAAAAGCTAAGAGGTGACTTTGATTTAGTTTCAAACGAGAAACAAAATATCGAAAAAGAGTTTACTCAAAAAGAAATTCAGATTATAGTTAGTTCTAAATTAGGGCAAGCTAAAAATGAATTTGTCTTAGTTGAGGACATGAATATAAGAGACGCTTGCACGTTTGACGAAACCAAGTATAAGTTTACACTTGACGAAAATCAAAACGAAGTAGTTTATGATATAAATGGTCAAGTAGTTTTATCAAGTGCAAAGGCTGGAGCGTTTGCTTCTTATAAAGAGGTTTTAGAATCTATTTATACTAAGCGTGGAGCGTTTAAAAAAGTAACAGGAACTGGAACTATGAACATAGATAGAACACAAAACAGTGCGCCTATATTGAGCAATAGAATAGATATGTCTAGTAAAGTAACACTAGGCAAAAAATAAATTTCTTTCCTGCTATTATTAGTAGGTTTTAAATGCGGTTTAGAAAGCCTTAAATTTCTGATGCGGTCGTGATACCTTAACCTCACACAAAGCAAAAGAAGAGCGAGCATAAACCAATTTTTTAACCCTATTAATAATATAAAATGGCATTAGTATTAAAGAATAGTCTTCAAGATAGACTATCAAGTGTTTTCCAAACACAATCAGCATTAGGTGTTATCACCGCAAATCCTCAATTAGACGTTCCACTTTCAATAGTAATGAACAGTGAGGTAAATTCTTCAAGATTAGAAGGTAAATTACTAGCAGAAAACGGTCAAAAAATGTCCGTTGAATTAGTATGGAACCTTCCAGAGTGCGAGGCTGCCGTATCTGGTTGTCCTACTGATTTATGTGCTGAAGGTGCTTCACCTGCTACACAGGATTCAGAAACTTATACTATCACTTGTGACGGTACAAACACATTCAAAAAAACAGTAACTTTCGAGTATGCAGATTTCAAAGCTATGACAGCTTTAATGGATACGCTTCCAGTATTGGACGCTCCATTGAGTGAAACTACAGTAAGAGGTACTTCTATTGAAAGTAAATTATTTGAGCTTATCTCTTTAGTAGACAAAGCACACGAAGCTAGAATGGCTCAGTTCATTTTTGATTCAATTTCTTCTTCTACTTTTGGATTCTCTCCTAAAGAATTAGCTGACATTCCAGATAGAGCTACTGACAAAGGTAAGGCTGTAAAAACATTTGGACAAGTATCTTCAACTTCTTTCAACGAGTTGTATTCTGAAGTTATTTACTCTGCACAAACTGCAAGATTCGGAAGCAACCCAGTTCTTATCGGTGGTTTCTTATTGAATCAATATCAGCAATTAAATCAAGCTTCTTGTTGTGCTTCTACAGGATATGACTTGTCTACAATCTTTGAAACTAATAGACTTCCAGTTATTAAATCTGACGCTTTAGCGAATGTTTACAATGCTGAATACTCTACTACTTCATTGAAAACTATGCCTTGGTTCGTATCTTACGAAGTTGGAGCTATACAAGTTGTAAACTATGCTCAGTACAGAGGAATGTTTGAAGTATCAAACCCAATGTTCAGCAGAACTACAATCGTATCTCCTTTCACAGGTAGAGCAATGGACGTAGCATTTAGCTTAACTGCTTGCGGTACTAAAGTTAACATGACTGTATCTGCAACTGAAGAGCTTTACACTAGACCTGAAACATGGTGTTCTGGTGACTATGGCTATGGAGTTAATGGATTACAACAATTCAAAATTAAAAACTCATAGTCTTGAATAACTGCTTTGCTTATTCTTTTATAAAGTGTGGAACTGCACCGTCTGGAGTACGAACTCTGGACGGTGTGTTCAACACCCTTAGCAAACTAGACTTATACTCTATGTTTGACAATCCACAGGATGCTATAGATAAGGCGACTGACCTAGCTTATAACTCAATGACAAGCGCATTACTAAGCAAAGAGGGCAGAAGTCTAAATAAATATAATGAGATTCTAGGTGAGAGATTTACGGATACATATTCGACAATACAAACCTATGAATTTAACTCAGCTACTAAACAATTTTATAGATTTAATAAAGCTCACGTTAATGTACAATATACAGGAACGGTGAATTTAAGATTTACAAATGAGTTGGCAGTAGTTGAATTAGTACCAGTAAATGTAGTTAGTGGAGTTACCACTACTATAATATTAAATAAAGATTTCAAATATGTAGAAGTTGATTTTGCCGAAAACATACAAGGCAGAACTAACTATAGAGTTGGAATAAATGGAGTTTTACTAGACTATTCTATCCTTTGCGATTACCATAGTTTTATCTGCGCTAATAAAGAATTATTTCAGATAGCAATGGATTACAAGGTAGCTAGTATATTGTTGACTGACGGCTTATTTAGTGGTGAAATTAACCAACGAATAATGCAAGATGAAGACTACAAAGAATTAAAAGCTGAATATGAAACTCAATATAGTTTAGAGTTGAGTTCATTAAGTTTAAAAGATAGTGGGTGCTTTGATTGCAGCTCAAGAATACAGGCTAAAAGTTGGCTAGTATGAGTTTAGATAATGTCTTTGAAGCCTACCAAATGAGGCTAGAAAAGAACTTTGCTGAGGCAGTATTTGATATGCATGATGCAATGGTGAAGAGAATATTTAAAGATAATAAAGACATAAACGGGAATAAACCGAAACCGTATAGCACCGAACCAATGTATGCAAGTGTCGCAAGATATAAAGGTGTTAGATTAGGAGGGCAAAAAACTGAGTCAGGTAAGTCAAAATACTTTGAGGGTGGATATAGTCAACTAAAAAGTGAAAGCGGCAGACCGCCAATTGAATTAACTGGAAGGCTTGTTAGTAGTTTTGAAAATGGATTAAGAGAAGTAAATCCATACGAGTACGAAATAGTAGTTACAAAAGAAGACGGAGATAAGATAAGAGGTCACTTTGTGAACTTTTTTAAAGTGAGCGAAAAAGAAAAACAAAATCTATTAAAAGACATTATAGGTGATAGCAAAGGTAATTAGTAGTTTAATAAATATGGATATAGTTAGTATCTATAAGCAGCCTAAAGATAAGGATATGCTTATATATCTATCTGAGTCCAATGAGCTATTTAATTCTAAAAAGTATCAAGGTTATTTAAGAAATACAGAGACTACTTACTTTTTTGACCCTAAAATGTTAAATCGGCAAATGGAAAAGAATACCTACAAGCTAGTAATATTATTCGCTAAAGATACATGCGATGCCGACGTTAAAAACACAATAGGGAACTTATTATTGACCGCTCCAAGAGAAAATATAATAAGCATAAAACCATTGAAGAGCTACCCAGACTCATGGGATAATATAAAAAAGGAACTAAACAAAGACAATGCCTATGTAAATTACAGGGTAGTTATAGTTGATTTAGAAAGTGAGGAAATAATTTGTAAAACTAAAATAAATTGTAATGGATAAGTGCTGTTTTAGCTTCACTGGTGATTTGTTTGACTTTACAGATGGGAGTACAAACGGTTTATTTGCTCAAACTGGCAATAGTACAGTAATAACAGGAACTACAACTGAAAGTAGTCTAATAAATGGAGGCGTTGGAACATTAAGCGTTCCTGCAAATGGATTTCAAGTTGGCGATAGTTTTAGATGTATTTTTGGTGGAGTATTAAATGCCGCAAATAATCAAACCATAAGAATAAGAACTAAAACAAATAATATTGTATTATTGGATAGCGGAGTGCAAACTTTAACAAATTCAATTATCAATGATGTATGGAGTTTAAATATTGATTTTACTATTAGACAAATAGGCGGTGCAACTGTAGCCTCTATTGTTTCCTTAGGTTCGTTTCATTATCTTAAAACTTCAAATGCATCTACTCAAGGATTTGCGTTTAATGTTATTAATAATACGACCTTTAATACTACAATAAACAATACTTTAGACGTTACCCTACAATGGGGGTCTAATAATGCAGGAAACTCAATATATAGTGATATTTTCATACTAAATAAAACATATTAAATAAAATATAATGATAACAAATTTTGAATATAAAGGAAAAATATTTGATTTTGGCGGTGGCGGAACTCAAGAATTTATAGAAGTAGCTAACTATGCAGCTTTGCCAGTCACAGGCTCAACTAGCATAATATATGTAACCTTAGACACTAATAAACTATACAGATGGTCAGGTTCTACTTATGTAGAGATTTCTCCAATGGAAGTGCCAACTTTACAATCGGTATTAGACGAAGGAAATACCTCTGGAGCTAATGATATAAGCTTTGACGCTGGTCAAGGATTACTTTTTGACAACACCTCAAGACTAAGAGAGGGAACTATAGATGCAGGACTTGGAGGGACAAAAGGTATTGCTCAAATTTGTGCAGTTGGCTATGAATTAAAGTGGGAAGCTGGAAGGCTTTACGTAATGGATGGAAATGGTATTTATATTAGACATTCTTTGTATAATTTTACAACTGCCCCAACCGTAAATGAAGACGGCACAAAAGGTTATTTGCCAGGAAGCCGTTGGTCATTAGATGATGGAACTATTTATGTATGTACTGATTCTACAACAGGTGCGGCTATTTGGGAATATGATAATCATGCAGGTATTCCAGTAAATATTCAAGCCGCTGCTTCAGATGAAACTACAGCACTAACTACAGGAACTGGAAAAGTAACTTTTAGAGTACCAAGCGCATTTACTTTGACAGGTGTTCGTGCTTCACTTACAACCGCTCAAAGTTCAGGCAGTATATTTACAGTCGATATAAATCAAAATGGAAGTTCGGTATTAAGTACTAAATTGACAATAGACAATACAGAAAAGACAAGCGTAACAGCTGCAACGCCTGCCGTAATATCTACAAGTGCAATAACTGACGATGCTGAAATTACAATAGATATTGACCAGATAGGAAATGGAACGGCTAAAGGTTTAAAAATAACTTTAATTGGTGCTAGATGATAATTAATCCTTATTCTTTTGGAGTTCCTTATGACGCTGATGCGCAGGCTTTCTTAACCGCTGCTGGAATTACAGACGCTACTATTTCAGGAGCTATTAATACTTTGGTAGTTCAAATGAAAGCTGACAATATATGGACTAAAATGAAAGCTATTTATCCTTTAGTTGGAGGAACGGCTAGCACTCACAAATGGAACTTAAAAGACCCTAGAGATTTAAACGCTGCATATAGATTACAATTTTTTGGCGGGGTAACTCATGATTCAAATGGAATAACTAGTAATGGAACGAATGCTTATGCAGATACATTTTTAAATGACTCAACTCATTTAACAAATACAAATAAATCCATTTCAATGTATATAAGAAATATATTAACAGTAGGATCGCCAATGGGAGTTGTTAATAGTGGAGGTACGGCATTTAATAGATTTTATCCTGAGTTTTCAAATGTCGATTATTCTAGCTTAGGAACTAGCCAAGTTGGAAGAGCTAAAGCTGGAACACAAAGAGGAGTTTTTACAATGAGTAAAAGTGCATCAGGTAGTTTTAGATATTACAGACCAGGTACATCGGCTATAACATCTACAGCAACTAACCAAGCGAATATAAATGGAACCTACTATTTATTAGCGTCAAATAATACAGTTGGAGCTGAATATTCTGTAGGCAATTTAGCATTTGCTAGTATTCAAGAATCACTTAATGACACTGAGGAAGCTAATTTTAGAACTGCTATTATAGCATTTGAAACCACTTTAAGCCGAAACGTATGATAGTATATTTATTAACAGAGCAGCAAAAAGAATTGTTAGTTGGCAAGGAATATATAATAGATTCCTATTTTAATCCTATTCAAGATATTAATGACAATTGGATTATAAGTGAATATGAAGTATTGAATGCAGAGAATGAAGACATACTATGGGTAAAAGATTTAGAGCAGATAGAATATGAACCCAAACCAATTGAAAGACCTTTTTAATTATAAATAATGAAACTATATAGCTTTGACCCTACTGCTTTTTTGAAATCAATTTTTATAATTGCTTTAAGTTTTCTAAGTCCTATTTATGGAATAATTTCATTACTAAGTATGGCAGTCTTTGCAGATACTATCTTTGCAATTTACGCTACTATAAAACTAAACGGAATCAATAGCTTTCAAAGCAATAAGTTATTTAACCTCGCTATAAAGACATTCTTTTACATGGGGTCACTATTGCTAGCCTTTACGATAGATACGGTCATAGTAAGCTCAAATACAATGTTCGGAATAGATTTGCTATTTAGTAAAGCGGTGGCGGTGCTTTGGATATATATAGAAGTTAAATCTATTGACGAAACGTCTATTAAATTAGGCAATAAACCGTTATTAACATTGATAAAAGAAATCATAGGAGTCTTTACTAGGCTAAAGAAAGATATGACTGGTTTAAAAGATTAGTATATTTTTAAAATAGCGTGCTAAAATAGAAAAATAGTACGTACTTTTGGCGAAGTAATAAACAAAATAATAAGCAATGAATAAACTATGCAGAAGATTAAGTGATTACGAGGCTAATTATTTAGGCTTGCCAATAAAGGGTCATGAATTTGGGAGGAAACAGGCTAAATATTGGATTTCATTTGCAGAAAATGACTCTATCAATGAGCTCAGAGGGGTAAGCGGTGATAGAAAATTTGTAGAAACTCAAAAGAAAATAGATAAGAATGGCAATGTATTGTCTACTATTGAGAAATTGCAAAGCGAACCTATAGACGTACCCTCCAATTTTGAAATAACAAAAATATCCACGTCAAAAACTACTGGTCAGCAGTGGATTCAATACGCACCAACCAAAAAAAGTTCCGAAAGTGATTATTTAGAACTGCGAGATTTGATTATTGCAGAAATGGATAAGCATTCTCCGAAATATGATAAGATAAATTACGAAAATAAAACCGATTCATGCTGCCTAGTCTTTGACCCTGCCGATATTCACATAGGCAAAATAGCGTCTTCTTTTGAAACTGGTGAGGATTATAACAGTCAAATAGCAGTTAAGCGAGTATTGGAAGGTCTGAATGGTATATTGTGCAAGTCAAAGGGTTTTAACTTTGATAAGATTATATTTATAGCAGGGAATGACATATTGCACGTTGACAATGCTCAAAATACTACAACGAGCGGAACTAGACAAGACGTAAATGGAATGTGGTATGATAGTTTTATCATGGCTAAAAAGTTATTAGTCGAAATAATCGAAACACTTATGCAGATAGCACCTGTGGAAGTGGTTTATAATCCCTCAAATCATGACTATATGAGTGGATTCTTTTTATTAGATAGTATAAATTCATGGTTTAGGCTATCTGAGAATGTTACTTTCAATTGTGATATGAGCCACAGAAAGTACACTCAATACCATGATAATTTGATAGCCACTACTCACATGGACGGAGCTAAAATGGATTTACTGCCAAGCCTTGCAGCTCAAGAAAGCAAAATGTGGGACAAAACCACAAGAAGGTATATTTATGGTCACCACGTACACCATAAAATAGCTAAGGACTATATAGGAATAACTGTTGAAACATTAAGAAGTCCAAGCGGTGCAGATAGTTGGCATCATCGCCAAGGCTACCAACACGCTCCAGTAGCAATAGAAGCCTTTATACATCATAAAAAAGATGGTCAAATTGCAAGAATAACTCATAATTTTTAATATGAACGAGTCTCTAAATAATTCGCTTAATACTTCACTTCGTAATTGGTCAAGAGATTCTGAATTGCTCAAAGATATAATGGAGTTGGCTAAAAAGTATGGAGTCGAATATACTTTGAATGATTACTTTGAAAATAAAGGGTACTTATTAACCTTTAGTGAGACATACGATTTGTGGGAGCTTGACAATATAATGCCAAAGTATATAAAGCAAGTCCACCAGGCTAATATCATAACTAATATACTGGTCTTATTGTTTGACGAAATATTCCAAAAGCATAACCTAGATATAATGGGAAGCCTTAGCATATATTCGAGCAATGAATTAAACTTTGAATAAAATAATCTTAAATGAAAATAAGTAAATATTTAGACTTAAAACAAGTCAGTCATAGTCAAACTGCTATTAGAAAAAAAATTGACAATACTCCAGAAAACGAACACTTAGATAATATTAAACATACAGCTAGTTTTTTTGATATTATTTTTGACCAATTTAATGGAAAATTAAGATTGTCAAGTTTTTATCGTGGCAAAAAATTAAATACAGCGGTTGGCGGTTCAAAGACTTCACAGCACATGACAGGTGAGGCTATGGATATACAAGCTATAAATGGAGTTACAAATGCTGATATTTACAGATATATTAAAGATAATTTAAATTTTGACCAACTTATTTGGGAGTATGGCACATCAAAAGAACCAGCATGGGTTCACGTTTCATTTAAAGCTAACGGAAAAAATAGAAAACAAATTTTAAAAATAGGATAATGGAAAAATATTTGCCAATTTTAGGGTATGAAGGATTATATGAAGTAAGTAATTATGGTAATATTAGGAGCTTAGATAAGTTGCAAGATTTTCCATTATTTACAAGCGGTGGAACTAAAAAACAAGAAATAATATCTAGATTAGTTAAAGGAAAACAAATGAAAACAACTTTAGCAAACAATGGATATTTAGTTGTAGGTTTATATAAAGATAAAAAGCCTTATCAAAAATTAGTTCATAGATTGGTAGCGGAAACATTTATTGAAAATCCTGATAATAAATTAACGGTAAATCATATTGACAGTAATAAACAAAACAATATGGTTGACAATTTAGAATGGGCTACGCAAAAAGAAAATGTAATGCATTGTATTAAAAAGGGAGTAAAGTGTACAATGTGTAAAAGCAAATACTGTAATAATACCAAAATAGATAAAGAAAAAATATTAGCAGCTATTGAATATCGAAATCAAAATATGACATATGAAAAAATAGGCGAATTATTAGGTGAGAATAGAAAAACAATATCAAATATAATTAATAAAAAATCACATAAATGGATAAATATATAGCGTAAAAACAAGTTGTATACAAGTAAAAACAAGTAAAAAAAAGTTAATGAATGAAAGCATAAACCACCCTGAACACTACGGAGGGGACAATACATACGAAGCTATCAAAGTAATTGAGGCATGGGAATTGGATTTTAGCCTAGGCAATACTATAAAATATATATCAAGAGCAGGCAAAAAAGATAAAGCAAAAGAGATTGAAGACCTAAAAAAGGCACTTTGGTATTTAGATAGAAAAATAAAAACATTAGAACTAAATTAGTATATTTGCAGTATGGAAATTAAAAGCATATTAGGTGAAAAGGTTTTAATTGAATGGCGAAAAATGCAAAGTTTGCAGCCTGATAATTTAAAACTACCTTACAATATAGCCTATCTAAAGCAGTCATTAATTGAAAACAACTTTGCTATGCCTTTTTTCGGTTGGCAAAATGGTGAAGATGTTTTTGTTGTAGATGGTCATCAGAGACTCCAAGTCTTAATCGAATTGGAAAGCGAAGGCGTTAAGATTCCAGAATTATTAGA
>Ga0247723_1000174_pt1 | contig 40683 bp, 61 predicted proteins | sample MSEWelMarce5H_FC_FD_189079 | JGI IMG/M metagenome (GOLD analysis project Ga0247723, IMG submission 189079) | Subsurface sediment microbial communities from gas well in West Virginia, United States - MSEEL Well Study Marcellus 5H_FC | ecosystem: Environmental > Terrestrial > Deep subsurface >... | reverse complement strand
CTCGTGAGAGGCCAACCGGACGGGTCGCAAAGGTCTTCCCCGCTTTGCTCCCCTACTGTATATAAGGCAGGAAATTTAGAGCATTTCCCGTTTTATTATTGTGACCTTCATCACATTGGTAAAAGTGCAGGTCAGAGGCCACTTTCGGCCTTTCACTTTAGCAAATATTTCTTTCTGGGGATTATAGATGTATGCGCACAAAAAATTAGCAACGGGGGGTGCTGCCTGCCCTGCGGATGAGACCCCCTGCCCCCTGCGGCCTGCGGTTTACGGGGTGATAAGGGAGGATAGTGGGGTCTATCTAATACATAGATCCGATAAATTGCTCAGCCCGATAATAAAATCAATTCCGGCCCAGCCGGTCCTAGGAGTCTAATGGCTGATAACTCAGCAGACATCGCCAAGCGAGTTATCCTCGGCGCCGTCGCAGAAGGTATGACCGTTGAGGCAGCAACTGCCTCGGCTGGCAAGTCCATTAAGACTTATGAGTACTACCGTCGCACAGACAAGGTTTTTGCAGATAAAGTAGATCGAACCCGCCTAGGGCTAAAGGATAAGCAGTTTGCCTCTGGCGATGTACACGACCTAACCTTTGCAGAGTTCCGGCAACGTTTCCTGCATAGCCGCACCTTTGCTCACCAGCAGAATATCGTGGATGTAATCGAAGGGCGAGAGCCTGAGTGGTTACACCCCTCTATGAAGTTTGAGCCAGGACTTGCGGCCAACCGCGTTCTGATAAATATCCCGCCCAACCACGCCAAGTCCATCACGATCACGGTGGACTATGTGACGTGGCAGGTATGTAGGAATCCTAACTTTCGAGTACTGATCGTATCCCAAACGCAGCAGTTAGCTGCCGACTTTCTCTACGCCATCAAGCAACGTCTGACGCATCCAATGTATCAAGATCTACAGACTGCGTATGCTGCTGGCGTAGGGTTTAACTCTAAGACTGCTTCGTGGCAGGCAACCCGTGTCACCTTTGGTGATGAACTCCGTGAGTCATCTGAAAAAGACCCAAACATCGAAGCCGTCGGTATCGGTGGTCAGATCTACGGTAAGCGTGCAGATATGATTATCGTAGACGACGCGGTCACTCTTAAGAACGCCAATGAGTTTGAGAAGCAGATCCGCTGGTTGACCCAGGATGTGCGATCCCGTTTGAACCCTACGGGTAAATTGATTGTTATCGGAACTCGTGTAGCATCCGTTGACCTCTACCGCGAGCTACGCTCAGAGGACCGCTACCCAGGTGGCCAAGTTCCTTGGAAGTATCTAGCGATGCCGGCGCTTCTTGAGGCAGATGAAGACCCCGACAAGTGGGTTACCTTATGGCCAGCATCTGATGCTCCATTTGACGGACAGTTAGAATCTGACAAGAATGAGGACGGCCTATACCCTCGGTGGTCAGGACGTAACCTTTACAACGAACGCCAGGCGATGGATGCAAGCACCTGGGCTTTAGTATATCAACAGCAGGATGTTTCTGAAAACGCTGCCTTTGATCCCGTATGTGTAAAGGGATCTATTGACGGTATGCGTAAGGCAGGCAACTTAGTTGCCGGTCACCCAGGCCATCCTAGAGACTTAAACGGCTTTACTTATATCTGTGGACTAGACCCTGCAATGATTGGTGATACTGCAGCTATCTGCTATGCCATTGACCGATCAACGAGCAAGAGGTACATAGTAGATGCTATTAAAATTAGCCGCCCGTCTCCAGCCGATATCCGTAATCTTATTTTTGATTGGACATCCCTCTACTCCCCCTCAGAGTGGATCGTCGAAAAGAACGCCTTTCAGTCCTTCCTAACCCAGGACGAAGGTATCCGTATGCACTTGGCTTCACGCGGAGTGCAGTTCAAGGAACACCATACTGGTTCTAACAAGTGGGATGCCGGCTTCGGTGTGGCATCTATGTCTACCCTCTTTGGTACTAAGCAGTTTGATGGTAAGCACCATCGAGATAACTTAATACATCTGCCATCAGATCAGACCGAGAATATCAAGGCTCTGATCGAGCAGTTAATTACCTGGACTCCAACGACTAAGGGTAAGACCGATATGGTGATGGCTTTGTGGTTCTGTGAGATCCGAGCACGTGAGATGCTCAACTACGGTAAGTATGCCACCCACCATATGAAAAATCCATTCCTATCTCGCCAAGAGCTAGGCAAGCGAACAGTCATCAACTTGGAAGAAGCGTTCGCAGAACAAAATAAAATGAGAGTAATCTAAGGAGATAGAAATGAAGAAGATGACTGATGCTGATAAAGCAAAGTTAAAGAAGCTTTCTGCAGGCAAGGGAGCGCTAGCAAGTGGCAAGCTTAGTATGGATCAGCAATTTGAACTCAACGCACTAAAGCGTATGGAGCGTCAATCAAGATCATACTCACCAGCACCTATGAGCGCTGCTGCTAAGAAGAAAGCTGCTCGCGCAGGACAAAAGACTCAAGCAGTTATTGGCATTAAGAAAGACGCAAAAAAGATTGCTGGCGCTGCTGGTAAAGCAGTTGGTTTTGCTACAAAAGCCGCAATGGCTCCATCGGAATTACTTATTAAAGGTGCTAAGGCTGGTGCTAAGGCTCTTACTAAGGAACCTCGCACAAAGCGTGGAGTTGCAAAGGGTGGATCACTAAAGCAACTTATGAGTAACAAGAATATGAAGAAGAAGTAATTTTACCAACCAAGGAGAATAAAGATGGCACCAAAGAAATTAAGCAAGCCAAAGGGAGCCTTCCCTAAAGTTGGCGGTGTTGGTGGATACAAGTTTAGTGGCAGAACAAACGCTGACAAGTTTGAAAACTTTTTTGTAAGCACTGACGAAACAACAGAGACACGTAAGGATAGATTTGAAAATCCTTCTCGTCTTTATGCAGCAGCTCGTAAACTAGGTATTCCTCAAAAGTCTATCAAAAAGCAAGTTGATGAAATGGCAAAGTACCAAGCAAAGTATGGTGCTGGCGTTGAAAAGAAAACCTCCAAGATGGATATGGAAGATATGATGCGACGCTCTCGCGCCAACACAGCCGCTAAGAAAAAGGCTGTTGTTAAGAAGGCATCACCCGTTAAGTCAGCAAAAGCATCATCTGCCAAGCCTGCAAAGCGTATGCTTGCAAAGGGTGGACCTATTAAGCCAGTCTTAAAAGCAGCACAAACTAAGGCTACAAAGAAGAAGTAATTAGTTTCCCCGTTATTAGGAGTTCCATTGTTATCAGTCAAAGAAGTTGACGCGAAGTTATCGCGCCTACGCACGCGTTCAGCAGCGCGTGACCAGCGTATGCGTGATGTGCTTTCGGTACGTCAAGGAGATATCTCCAAGGTATTTCCTTCGATGTTTTCAGAGGACTATCCAAAGCCTCTCGTTGCTAACTTTATTGACGTAGCAGCCCGTGACTTAGCAGAAGCAATGGCGCCACTGCCATCCTTTAACTGTTCAGCAACCAATATGGTTTCTGATGCAGCACGTAAGGGTGCAGATACTCGCACGCGTATTGCCAATTTCTATGTCGCAAACTCTGATCTACAGCTCCAGATGTATACAGCAGCCGATTGGTATAATACCTACGGTATATGTGTTGGTATGGTTGAGATGGATTACGATGATAATAATCCTCGTATCCGTATGCTTAACCCATTTGGTGTTTATCCAGAACTAGATCGTTATGGCAGAACTCTATCTGTTACTCAGGTTATTGTTACCGATGCTGAATCGCTTGCATCACAGTATCCAGAGTTTTACGATCAGATCCTAGGTCGCAACCAGTATCAGTTATCTTCTCCTTATGTATCAATGGTTCGATATCACGACAAAGACCAGGATTTGCTATATCTTCCTGAACGCAAGAACCTAGTTCTATCTTCAACGCCAAACATTCTTGGTAAGTGTATGGCACGTACCGTTATGCGTTCCTCCTTGGATGGCGAAGCACGTGGTCAGTTTGATGATGTACTCTCAGTCCAACTGGCCCGTGCTCGCTTTGCCATCTTGCAGATCCAAGCTGCTGAAAAATCTATCCAAGCACCTATTGCTATCCCACAAGATGTGCAAGAGTTGGCACTTGGACCGGATGCAATTATGCGCTCTGCTAATCCACAAGGCATCCGTCGTGTACCGCTAGAACTACCACCTGGAGTCTTTACAGAGTCCGGCGTTCTTGAGCGTGAACTACGTCTTGGTGCTCGTTACCCAGAATCACGTTCTGGTGAAATTAACGCATCTGTTGTTACAGGTCGTGGAGTTCAAGCTCTACAGGCTGGCTTTGATACACAGATCAAGGCAGCACAAGCACAGTTTGCTCGACTATTTACAGAACTTGTATCTCTCTGCTTTGAAGCAGACGAGAAGGTATTTGGCGGTATCCCTAAGACTATTAAGGGAAGCGACGATGGAACACCTTATGTACTCAAGTACATCCCATCACGCGATATCAAGGGTGAATATGGCGTAGATGTACGCTACGGAATTATGTCTGGTATGGACCCTAACCGTGCCATCATTGCTTTGCTACAGATGCGTTCAGATAAACTCGTATCACGCGACTATGTACGTCGTGAGATCCCAATGGATCTTAACGTTACGCAGGAGGAACAACGTGTTGACATTGAAGAAATGCGCGATTCTTTGCGGGTTGCTCTTGCTCAGTATGCACAGGCGATACCGTCACTCGCGGCGCAAGGCCAAGACCCTTCAGAGATTATCAGCCGTATCGCAACTGTTATCCAAGGTCGCCAAAAGGGACAAGCCCTAGAAAACATTATCGAAAAAGCGTTTACACCAGAAGCGCCACCAGCACCAAGCCCAGAGATGCCACCTATGGCACCAGGTATGGAGCAACAGATTCCAGCAGCAGGTGCGGCCCCCGCCCCTGCCTCGCAGCAACCTCCACAAACACAAGCTGGTTCGGCCCCTGCTGCTGGTCAACGTCCAGATATAGCACAACTACTCGCTGGTATTACCGGCGCAGCATAAGTGAGGGAGGTGTAAATATGAACAAGGGATCACGCGCTAAGGCGCCAATGTCAACGCCTGTAGAAGGCAAGAAGGATACCTCTAAGCCAAAAGGCGGCAAGGTTTTTTTCGGTATGATGGCAAAAGCTCGCAAGGGAACATCAGTAAAAAAGGGTTAATTATTTTGATGGAAGGTGTATAGGGCGATGGACAATAACAGAATACGTCGTCCTATACGCTCTTCCGATTTTGTAGTAATAATCGCAGAAGCTGCGTTTAACTTTACGCAGGTTCTATCAGGATTCTTTGAATCATTATATGAATTAAGTATTTACCATTCTAACCATAAGACTGAAACTAATCAGGCTTGGGAAAAGATGGCGCAAGACTTAGAGACTTTAGAGGAGGACCGATGACAACAGCACCAATGAATCCATTGGCTGGTCCAGCAGGTCCTGGCAAATATGCCACGCGTACAGATAATTTACAAATGGGTTCTATTGCCTATGGCGAAGGTGTTGAGACAGAGGCTATTAAGTCCGGCGCTCCACTCGCTAAATCACCTGGTTCGATACCAGCATCAGAGGTAATGTCAAAATCAGCACCTCTTACACCGCTTTATGCTGAGACAGAATTTAAGGACGAACCAATCACCACAGGTATTGATCGAGGTCCTGGCGCAGGATCAGAAGCGCTACAAATGCGTAAGGAAGATGATACAAACTTCCGTGCAGCAATTCAAGCAGCTAAGCCAGTATTGGCATATGTAGCAGACTTGCCAGATACATCTCCAGAGACACGTGCAATTATCAAGCAGTTGTGGAATATGTAGTGAGTATATGGAATCGAATTGGCGACGTAGCCACAAGTGTAGTTAAAGGTGTTGGAACTGGGCTTGAGACAACAGGCAAACTTGTAGAAAATGTTGGCAAGTTTGGAGTAGATCTTGCCTACGGTGTTGGTGGTGTCGCAAAGATGGCATACGACATTGGAACTGCTCCTTGGAACGATGATGAAGATTACAATGGCTTTGTAAAACCATTTAAGTCTGCCTGGAACGAAAGCCAGAAGAACATAGTTCGTCCACTTGCTTCAGCAGGCGGAGCTATTATGAAAGTTCCTGGACTACAAACTACTCTTGAAAAGATCAATGAGATCAACCAAGAGTACATTCGTGAACCAGCAGCAACATTTAACTTGGTTCAAACAGGTACCTTTGGTGGCACGGCAAGTTTCTTTGATCCTAATGACTGGAAGAAAGCCTACCGAGCAGTAAATGAATCACAGGAAATTATAGATCCTGTTACTGGTGAAAAGAAAACAGTAGGACCTATTACATTCGGTCAGGCTGTTTCTCAAAATGTGCGTTTAATTTTTGATCCAAAGTTTAATATCTATGATCCACGTGAACGTGATATGGCATTTAATCAAAGTGCCTGGGGTAAAGTACAATCTGGATTTCTTGACACTACAGCACTCTTTGTTGGCGATGTAACTCTTGGCGCTGCAAAGGGATTAAAGGTAGCTGCTGCAAGTGCAGCAGTTAAAGGTTCACTAAAAACAGCAGATGATGTTGCTAAAGCAGCAGAAGATATTACCAAGGCTCAGTATGGTGTAGAAAATCGTTTCACTAAAGTACTAGATGATTTTACTGCTAACGATTCAGTCTATGCTTTGAACCATCCTTTAGTTCGATCATCAAATCAGCCAGCACTTCTTGCTCACCTATTAGGTCAGTCAGATCAGGTTGACCAAACAGCTCTTATCCTTCGTTCAGCAATGGGCGATCCAAAGGCGCTAGATGATTTAGCTGCACTTAGAGCTGATATGAGCGATGCTCTCACAGTGGCGCGTGGAGATATATCTGCTGTTGATGAGTGGAAACTATTTGCTGCTCCAGATGAAGCCGGAATGATTCCATTTCTAAATGATTCACCATCAGTAATAGATGATGCGTTAGCAAACTATAATGCTCTACTTAAGTCAGATGAAACATTTGCAAAGATGATGACTCTAGGCGAAGGTGGCGGAGCACTTAGACGTACAACTGGTTACCTTGCACAAGGTGTAGAAGACTTTGTAGCCAAGTCACGTTCTATTCGTTTTTACGATCAAAATGTTGGAACTGCAAATATTGAAGTTTTCCAGCCAACACCTTTCCATCGCCTATATCAAAAGATCTCTTGGGGTCTTGGTGAGCGTCCAGCAGGTATTATTGACTTCAATGATGCAGATTCTTTCCGTGAAGTAGTAGCAACTTTAGAGCGACTTCGCCCATCTGATGCAATCGCTGGAGTTACACCTGCAAATCTACGTCGCCTTGGTGCTCTTACAGATGATGAAGCAAACAAATTATTAGACAATTATATGAAGGCATTAACGCCTGAAGATCGTCAGATTGCTGCTATTGCTATCGAAAGTACAGCAGTACGTGCTCTTGCTATAAAGCACGGTGTGGACGTAGAAAGAGCAGATGAGATCTATAAGAATTTTTCTTTAGGTCGCAGATCTGCTCTAGCCTCTATTAAAGACAGAGGCTTTATGGTAGACACCGATGGTTCAATCCTTAAAATCCCACAACTTGAATCTCAAACTGGCAACTTTCTGCCTATTATGGATTTTGAAGTATTAGATCGCCTCCTTCGTGAAAATGCAAACTTCTTCCTTAAGATGAAGGGCAATCTAACTAACCCAGTATTTAACGTAGCAGATGCTTTCCAGGATCTATTTAAGGCAGCAGTACTTATCCGCTTAGGATATACAATTCGTAACGGTATTGATTCACAAGCTCGTATTGCATCTTCAGTTGGCGCTATGACAACACTACGTCACCTTGGTCCAGGACTTGGAAACTTCATTTACAATACAGTAAAAGAGCCTACTCGTTTGATTGACCGCTATTTGCCTAAGTTTGATGGTATGACAATCAAGAAAGTTCAGGAATCAGCCAATATAGTCACTCGTGAACTCAATGAACTTAAGACAAGAATGGCTGAACTAGAGGCACGTATATCACTTAAGCCAGATGACCTAGATGCTATGGGTGAACTTAATACACTTAGGTTACTTCAAGAAGAAAAACTTGCAGTTTACAATCACTACAACGAGATTATCAACCGTGTAGGAACTGTTGAGCCTAAGAAGCGTATTGGTACAGGATCTTTTGAGGTTGTTGCTAGTGATGGTACTAGATATGAACTATATGATGCCTTTGGTGGACCTTTAGGTGAGATGTTCCGTAGAACTGCATCATCTGCTAACTCATTCCAGCGTATGGTAGACAGTAATTCCGATATGTTTGGTCGCGCTTTACAATCTAGAGGTTACGGTATTGTAAAACCAACAGATCCTGGTTACTTTGAACAGTGGGCGCAGACCCTGCGCCAGCAGTTTGGTAACTCAGAGGTAGTTAGACGACTCGTTGCCGGTGAAAGTGTTGATGATATTTCTCGATGGTTGGCAGGATCGCCTGATGGTCGTATTCTACGCAAACGTCTTGCCATTAATACAGAAGAATCAGCAGAATATGTTACTAAAATTAGTCGCTTCCTAGATCAGTATCTACCTGAATCATCAGGTCTACGTACAAATATCCGTGAAGTTACAGCAAATGATTTACGTTCAGCATTTAAGGACCCAACAACACTGCCTGTTATTCACGGTCACATTCTTGAAGAAGCAGTTTCTAATGGTTCAAGGTTAACTGTTAAAAACTTCATCAACGGAGCGTTTAAGTTTCTTGCTCAACTTCCTGAAGATGCTTGGGCTAGAAATCCACTCTATATTCAGCTATACCGACAGGAAGCACGTCGTCGGATTGATATTGTTTCTGGACTTAAAGGCGACAAACTTACACCAGCAGACCAAGAAGCCATTATGTCAGCTTCGCATAAGGTAGCAGTGCGCGATATGAAGGGCATATTGTTTAATATTGAACGTCGAAGCAATCTTGCCGGAGCAATGAAGTTTATTAGCCCATTCTTTTCAGCACAAGAAAACGCTTACAAGACTTGGCTTAAGTTTTCTGTAGCAAATCCAGCAATTCTTAATCGTGGTTATATGATTTGGCAATCACCTAATCGTGCAGGTTTAGTTACTGATCAAGATGGCAATCCAGTTCCGGAAGGTCAGACTTCTGGTAGTGATGTAATCTGGATATCAGCCCCAAAGGGTTTTCAGGGTATACCTGGTATGGATTCACTTACCCAAATGGGTATCCCAAAGCAATCTTTAGATATCATATTCCAAGGTGGTATGGATGTTCTTTACAACAAGGGCAACCCAAACATTGCTAGTGATATCTTCCCAGTAGGGCCATATATTGCAGCTCCAATTTCTGAGATTGTCAAAGACAAGCCAGATCTTGAAGAGGCTTTTAAGTGGGCTTTACCATATGGTGCATCAAAAAATGTTGCTTCCAACTTCCTTCCTGCTTGGGTACAGAAGTCTATTGCAGCAAACAAAGAGTTAGATGATGCTCAGTTTGCTAAGTCATATAGCCTTATCTTTAGTACAGAGATGGTTAACGCAAAGAAAAACGGTACTAAGCCACCTACTGCAAAAGAAATTATGCAGAAAACTAAGGATTATTGGAAGTTGCGTATTGCAGCAAACCTTATCCTACCTTTTGCTCCACGATTTGATAGCCCTTATCAGTACTACATCCAAAAGTCTCGTGAGTATAAGCAACTCTACGGTATGGATGCAGATGCTAAATTCCTTAAAGACTTTCCAGAATACTTTGCCTTTACAGCAAGCACATCATCTAACCCTGCTAAGGTAGATTATACAGTTGGTGCTGTAAAGAATATTAAAAAGTATGGACCTCTTCTTTCGGAGTTATCAAGTATCGAACCTAAACTCATTGGCTTTGTGGTCAATGAGAAAGAAGGATATAAGTTTTCAGACGCTGCTTACAAGTGGCTTTACAATAATAAGATATCGGCTGATTCACCACAGAAATTCTTAGAGCCAATTAGCCCAGCAGAAGCACGCAAGAAGAATGAAGCTGAAATTGGCTGGATTCAGTATGGCGAAGTTATGGACGAGATTGATGCACAACTTGCTGCTAGAGGATTATCTTCAATTACCCAAAAGGGTGCAGAAGATCTTAAGGCGTATAAGGAAATAAAACTTTCTGAATTCTCACGCCAAAAGGATGCAAAGGGTGAGTTTATCCTTGATGAAAAAACTGGTCAATTTGCTCAGACACCTTGGTATGATGATTATTTGGATTCAGATGGATCTAAAACAAACAGAATTATCTATGGACTTTCAAAGATCCTAAATGATCCAGACTATCGTAAAGATAATAAAGATTCTGCAACCTTTAAGAGTCTTGAAGTATACTTTGATATTCGCAAAAAGTATGCCCAAGAACTTCTAAGTAGGAGTGCTCGATCCATTGATGCAAAGTCTAACATTGACATTCGTATTGCCTATGATTCTATTGTTAAGAAATTGAAAACTGATGATCCAATAGGCTTTGGTCCATTCTATGAGAGATTCCTAAGTCAAGATCTTATTACTGATAAGTATTTAACGCCGAAGGAGCCTAAGTGAGTACCAAAAATACAAAATTTCTTGATGAACAATTAGCAGCAGGTAAAATCACCCAAGAGGCATATGATGCTGCAGTGGCAGCATTGCCTGAAGTAATAACAGAAAAGCCAAAGAAGTCTGGCGTTTATACAAGCACACAGGTATCTTCCAATATCCCTCCGGCTTCGACTCTTGCTGACTACATCAACACAATCTTTCAAAAGTACAAGGGCAGAGATGCTAACTCTACAGAATTAAAGACTTGGCTACCAGCAGTTACTGCTCAGTATAAGTCTGAAAAGGGTAAAAGCAAGAGCACAATCAAGTACACCTATAAAAACGGTGAACTTATTAAAACCGAATACCTTACAGCCAATGGCGAAGATCCTAAGTTATGGATTGAAAACAAGGTAAAGGCAGATGTTCTTGCCGGTAAGCAGGAAGTTAATACGCTTGCAATACCAGAAGGTCCATCAGGAAAATACTTCGTAGCCCTCAAGAACTTTGCTACAGATAATGGATTACTTCTATCTGATAGTGCTGCAACTAGCTATGCTAATGGCATTGCTGCTGGAACTATTGATGAGAATACTGCCTTTAATGCCTTGCGTGAAAGCGCAGCAGAAGCCTTCCCTGCCTTAGCAGATAAGATTAAGGCTGGTATTAACTTAAAGACTTTGGCTGATCCATACATCCAGTCAATGAGTAGCATCCTTGAAATACCAGATACTGGTATTGATCTATTTGATCCAAAGGTTCGTAATGCACTTGCCTACACCCTGCCTGATGGCAAGGTTGGAACTAAGTCAATTTATGAATTTGAGAAAGAGCTACGTAAAGATCCACGTTGGCAGTATACAAATAATGCACGTAATGATGCAGCAACTGTTGCCTCTACCGTGCTCAAAGACTTTGGATTTATGGGGTAACTATGGCCGACTCAAGAACAGCACTTAGAAAATTACAATCTGGCCAACCTTTGACAGATGAAGAAAAGAAGATACTCAATATCTCTACACCATCTGATTCAAAGACAGATTCAGCAGCAGTTGGCCCACAAGGTGGACTCCAGGCTGGTGTAGTCGCAGGAGTTACTGGACCATCTGGCAATACTGTTGACCAGAATAACAGCACAACAAGTAACGTTGACGACGATGGAACCTTTGCTGGATCTGACAAAGATGTGCAAGAACTTGATCCCGTTAAAAAAGGTAAAGAAGCAATAGATGCCTTTGATATTGAAAAGTACACCAAGGATTACTTGGATAAAATTACAGAGGCTGAAAAGACAGCAGAACGCCTTAGCGCATTTAATATCCTCAAGATGGAGTTTCAGCCATTAGGGCTAGGTTCACTAGTAGATAGCATATCTAACCTACTTACAGATGGCACTCCTCCATCAGAGTTTGCGCTTCGACTACGTGGAACTCAAGAATATAAAGATCGCTTCAAGGCTAACGAGGTAAGACTTTCTAAAGGACTGGCAGCTCTTAGCCCAGCAGATTACGTAGCACTTGAAGATCAATATCAGAATGTTATGCGTAACTACGATCTGCCAGAATCCTATTACACAAAGGATGAAACTGGTAGACAAGTTGGGTTTGAATCCCTCCTTGCTAATGATGTATCTTCAACAGAGTTAGAAAATAGAATTATTACTGCCAAGGATCGTGTAGTCAACGCTAATCCAGAAGTTTCCAAGGCATTAAAGAGTTTTTACCCTGATATTACTAATGGAGATATCTTGGCTTATGCTCTTGATCCTAAGAACGCTCTCAAGAGTATTCAGAGCAAGGTAACTGCTGCTGAAATCGGTGGCGCTGCAATGCAATCTGGACTTACAACTAGCCTTAAAAGAGCAGAAGAACTGCAGAAGTATGGTGTAGATAAGGCATCAGCTACTGAAGGTTACTCTGCAATCGGCGCAGGATTACAGCGTGGTTCAGAGTTGGCATCAATATACGGCCAATCACCGTATAACCAAACAATCGCAGAATCAGAAGTATTCAAACTTACAGGTCAAGCTGAAGCACGCAAGCAACGCCAGAAAGTTACTGGACTTGAGAAGGCTACCTTTGGTGGTCAGTCTGGAGTAACCAGCGGGGCATTAGCACGAGACCGCGCAGGCGGAATATAATAAACCTGCCACTAGAACGACTGGCCTAGTGGAGCGACAATAATACCAGGAGTCAGAGCCATACCAAATCCCCATTTGGATATGAGGCTGGCGCAATCAACTAACTGATAGGGAGATGGACTATGTCCAATTACGAGTACGAGGATGAAGACGACGATATCACTACAAACGATTCGTCGAATGACCTTGTAAAGCAACTACGCAAGGCTTCAAAGCAAAAGGATAAAGAACTACAAGAGCTTCGTGCTCAGTTTGAAAACCTTAGCAAGGGCCAGCGCGAACGAGCAATTAAGGATGTCCTCGCATCTCGCGGGGTGAATGGCAAAATTGCTTCATTTATTCCGCAGGACATTGACCCAACTGAAGAGTCACTGTCTAAATGGCTAGATGATTATGCCGATGTTTTCGGTATTGACTCCAGCCAAACCCAGGCAACACCTAATGTAGATCCAGCTCAGGCTGCTGCGTATAAGAGAATGACTAACACTGCAGATGCTGGCGCTTCGCCAGAACATAATGCAGACATAATGCAAAAACTTCTCAATACAAACAGTCGTGAAGAACTAGATGAAGTCATTAGATTGTCTGGACTCTAACATCCGATCCTAACGAAAGGCTAGACCCAAATGGCTATCCCAACAGGTACCCCCACCTCTAGCTCGACGATCAGCGCCCTAGTACAGGCCGCATACGACCAATATGTCAGAATGGCGCTTCGCTCCATTCCAGTTATGCGTTCTCTCGCTGACGTCAAGCCAGTGCAACAGGCAATGCCAGGATCATCAGTTGTATTCTCAATCTATTCAGATCTTGCACAAGCAACATCTACATTGACAGAAACATCAGATGTATCTTCCATTGCTCTCGGTAACCCTTCACAGGTTACAGTAACTCTGAACGAATACGGTTCAGCAGTAACAACAACAAAGAAGCTAAACCTAACTTCTTTCAACGACGTTGATTCAGCTCTTGCTGACATCATCGCGTACAACGCAGCAGACTCGATTGACAACGTAGTAGGACAGGTCCTCTCAGCAGGAACCAACGTTATCTACTCAAACGGTCCATCAGGAACTGCTCCAACTGCATCATCTGCAGTTCTCCCAGTAGACACAATGACAGTAGCGGATATCCGCAACGCTGTTGTTTCACTACGCACAAACAAGGCATTGCCTCGTATGGGTGAACTCTACGCAGCATACCTCCACCCACGTCAGTCAGCAGACCTTCGCGCTGAGACTGGTACAGGCGGATTCCAGGAGCTAACAAAGTACGTAGAGCGTACACCGTTCGTTGCTGGTGCAGTAGGCGTTATCGAAGGCGCTTTCATCGTTGAGACACCACGTGTCCTCAATGGTCTAAAGCTCTCAACAGGTATCACACCTACAGTTTCAATCACCAACGTTGCTTTGACATCTAACGTAGTAACAATTACTACTGCAGTTGCTCACGGCCTCGGAACAGGTCAGGTTGTAACAGTTGCTGCTGTAACAAACACAGCAGTTAACGGCACATATACCATCACAGGTACAACATCAACAACATTTACCTATGCACTAACAGCATCTAATATCACATCAGTTGCTGACACAGGTACTGTTACATTTACCAACAACTACCGTGCGATCATCGCAGGTCGTGAAGCATTGGCTGAAGCACAGGCTGCAGACATCTCAACCGTTATCGGTCCAGAGATTGATGCACTCCGTCGTTTCCGCACAATCGGTTGGTACTACTTCGGAGGCTTTGCACGCCTTCGTGAAGCAGCGCTCTATCGCATTGAGTCTGCAGCAACAAACGGATAATTCCGATAAGTGCAACGGCAGGGGTGGGGTCAAACCCACCTCTGTCACTTAGGAAAGGTTAGATATGGCATACACGCTAATGACACCGTACCAATGGCAAACCTGGGGCGCAGGCACTGGTGAGTTCACCAAGTACTCACGCCTTGCTGGTCGCCGGTTCAATGGTGGAACCATTGACGGTCCTATCCCAATCAGCCTTACAGATGTAGCACGTGGCCAGACACTTATTGTCAATGGAACTAATGTTACTCTGACATTGACTCCTAGCCAAGATGATCTAGCAGCAGCTAGTTATTACTTCCTTGGTGGTCACGAATACGAGATTAGTGATTACCAAGCACAGGTACTTATTGATGCAGGATACGGCGATTGGGTGACTCCAGTATGAAGCATTGGGAAGATCATCCTGAACCAGTACCTACTTGCTTTGGATGCAAGGTTCTAGGCTTACAAGTTAATGAAGTCTCTTTGCGAGCGAACGGTATTCCTACTGCTAAGCAGCACGATAGGGAACTACAGTCCTATTATGACGCAACACGTCAAGGAATAGAACCACGTTCTACAAAGAGTAAAGATATAGATGCAGCAGTTCAACTTTCCAACGAGGCTGGTAAGGCTTTCGATGGAATCAGTATGACCTTCAAAAACTAAGGAGTAACAATGGAAAACTACACAGAAGAAGATATCGCAAAGTATCCAACACCTGATAAGCAATACGAAGGTGCTATGAAGTATTGCACCTATGAGTCAATCCAGACAGGTGCTATGGGAAAGTCTGCTAAGTAATGAACAAGGCAGCTAAGAAGGCCAAAATCGCTAAGGTAATGAAAGAGTTTAAGGCTGGAACTCTAAACTCTGGGTCTAGTAAAGGACCAGTAGTAAAGGGTAAGAAGCAAGCGATTGCTATTGCACTATCACAAGCAAAGATGTCTAAGAAGAGAATGGGTAAAACAAAGTAATGCCAAAAATCAACGGAAAGCCTGTAGACCCAAAGGCTTATGCGGCACGTATGACACAAGCTAAAAAAAAGATTGCGTCTATTGACCCTGCTACAAAAATGAAATTAAAAGAGTTTTATCCAAAGATTAACAATAAAGACATTGTTAAAAAAGCTTTAAGTCCTAAGCCAATTAAAAAAGGTCCTAACCCTAAACTAAATCCTAAAAGAATGGGTAAGGCAAAGTAAATGGCTAAGTCTCCAGCGTGGCAAAGAGCAGAAGGCAAGAACCCTAAGGGTGGCCTTAATGCCAAGGGTCGTGCCTCTGCCAAAGCGCAGGGGATGAACCTCAAGCCTCCGGTCAAGAAGGCTGAGGCTGCCAAATCACCTAAGTCTGCAGGACGGCGCAAGTCTTTCTGTGGTCGTATGTGTGGGATGAAGGCAAAGAATACTTCTAGCAAAACTGCTAAAGATCCGAACTCAAGAATTAACAAGTCACTTCGTGCTTGGGATTGTAGTTGCAAATGAAAAAGAAAGTAGCATTTTGGGATACAAAGAATCCTAAGAAGAAGTCAAAGACCTTAACGCCTGCACAAAAGGCGGCAGCAAAGGCACGGGCTAAGGCAGCAGGACGACCTTATCCAAACCTAGTAGATAACGCGGCAGCAGCTCGCAAGAAGAAGTAAGGAGATATAGGTGGCACTAGGAGAATACGGCACAACACTATTGGATGAACTCAATCGTCTAGCCAATGGTGGCACCTATCGAGCACCAGGGGCGATGGTGGATGAAGCACTTGCTGCCCGTCAGTGGGCAGTACAGCGTTCAGTAAGTACAAACTTAACAGATACAGTAGGAGTATTAAATGCGATTGCGGGGACAACTAGCGATAATCGCCTCGACTATAACGGTGTATGTAACCTTATCGCTGGTACTTTTCAACTACCTGCAGCGCAAGCTCTCAGAGGTGTCTCAGCGTGAGTGCCAAATATAATCTAGTCTGCGATCAAGCTACTACCTTCACCTTTCAGTTCACAGTAGCAAACGAGGGAGTTGCCTGGAACCTAACAGGTTACACAGCAACTTTGACCGTTCGACCATTCTTTGGATCTACTACAACCACGCTTCTTGCTACTACAGAAAATGGCAAAATTGTTCTTGGTGGAGCAACGGGAAGAGTAAACGTATCCTTTACCGCTACAGAAACAAACATTTTTCCTAGTCGTTATGTCTACGACTTGGTGCTTAAATCAGGTGCATATGAAGTGCGCTTACTTGAAGGTAAGTTTATTGTAACTCCAGGGGTGACTGTATGACCGAAACAATCATTGTTGTTGAATCAACCAGTCCTCAAGTTGGCTTAACATTTGCTAGCGATCAAGGACCACAAGGTGGTCAAGGTGCTACAGGCCCAACAGGACCTACAGGATCTACTGGCCCTACAGGTCCCACTGGCGTTGGAGCCACAGGTGCCACCGGTCCAACTGGTGCTACTGGCGCTACTGGGCCTACAGGACCATCTGGTGCTACAGGTGTCACTGGTGCTACTGGGGCAACTGGCCCTACAGGGGCAACTGGTGTCACAGGAGCAACAGGTCCGACAGGTGCCACAGGCCCACAAGGAGTTACTGGCTCCACAGGTCCTACGGGCGCTACAGGCCCTACAGGTCCGACAGGTGCTGACAGCACAGTCCCTGGTCCTACGGGTCCCACAGGGCCTACAGGAGCTACAGGACCGGTAGGTGCAACTGGTGCCACTGGTGCCACTGGCGCTACTGGAGCAGATGGTGGATCTGCCAACTACTACGACTACAAGGCTGATACAACAGCAACAACAGGCGATCCTGGTACTGGCGATCTACTCTGGAACAATGCCACACAGATTTCTGCAACACAGATCAATATCAACCACATAAATTCAGATGGTATAGATGTTGATATTTTCTTAGGCTTAATCAAGACAAACGATGTAATCATTGTTCAGGATGCAAGTAACTCCAACAATTTCCAAAAGTGGACAGTATCTGCAACCCCAACAATGCAGACAAATTATGTCGAAGTACCTGTAACACTTACATCATCTGCTGGCACTGGTACAACTAACTTTGCAAATAACCACGCACTTATTGTGGCAATTATTTCAACTGGTATCGTCGGACCTACTGGTCCTATCGGAGCTACTGGCCCTACGGGTGCTACAGGTCCTACTGGTCCCGTTGGATTAACAGGAGCCACAGGACCTGCAGGAGCCACTGGTGCTACAGGACCAACTGGTGCAGACTCGACAGTGCCTGGTCCTACAGGACCAACTGGTCCAGCAGGTGCTACAGGACCTACTGGTCCTACTGGTCCAGCTTCTACTGTACCTGGACCTACAGGCGCAACGGGTCCATCAGGAACAAATGGTGCTACAGGACCTACAGGTCCTTCGGGTGCAACAGGGGCCACAGGCCCATCAGATTTTACAATGGTAATAATGGGCGCATACTAGGAGATAACAATGCCACAAACATCTAAGGCGCTCTTTCGAGGCGCTGCAACTACTACAACATCAACACTGCTTTATACAGTGCCAGCGTCAACTACAACTGTTGTAACCGACATTGTTGTTACTAATACTGCAGGCACTGCAGGCAATTTTACGATGTCGCTCAATGATGTATCTATTGCCACAACAGTTACCGTTGGGGCCTATGATTCAACCGTGATTCCGCTTAAGCAAGTATTGGCTACAACCCAGACAATCAAGGGTGGAGCATCTGCTACCACGATCAACTTCCACATCTCAGGAGTGGAGATTTCCTAAGTGGCATCAAACAATTACATCTACAAGATGAGTAACGCCGGTGGTATGGCTACCGTCACGCGTTATACAGATATGTTGGCAGGCAATACCACTTGGAACCCTTGGGAACCAGATGGTGCCTTTGATTCTTTGGCTACAATAAGCCTATCTACGACAACAGCATCTGTAACCTTTGCTGGTATTCCAAACACATACAAGCATTTACAACTTCGCTCAATAGCAAGAACAACCGCAGCAGCCACTGATAACTATTGCAATATAATTTTTAATTCTGACACTGCAGCAAACTATAGTTATCACGACTTAAGAACTGATGGTGGTGGCGGAGTACAAGTGACTGGACTCGCTAGTCAAAATGCTATTTATCTACAACGATATGCTGGCGGAAATGCAACTGCTTCTATTTTTGGTGCAGTTATTGTAGATATACTTGATTATGCTAATACCAGTAAAAATAAAACTTTACGCAATTTTGGTGGAGTAGATAGAAATGGAGCTGGTTCAATTTACCTCGTTTCAGGTTCTTGGATGAATAGTTCAACGGCAATCAACTCAATGACGCTTACACCAGAGGCTGGGTCCTTTGCTGCTAATAGCCAATTCACACTATACGGGGTGAAGTAATATGCCGAATACATATACAGAATTACGCAGAACAGTTGTTGGCACTGCCACCTCATCAGTCACCCTTGATCTTACTGGCATTAGCGGTTACACAGATTTGGTTTTGGTCATAAATTCTACAGCATCCGGTGGTGCTCTTAACCCACAGATCCAATTTAATGGTGATACAGCTTCTAACTACTCCCTTACTTGGATGTACGGAAACGGCTCTGCTGCATTCTCGAATCGTTATTCCAGCCAGACTTCATCCTATATTGGCTACTTGACAACAACGGAGCCAGCGACTTTTATTGTTCAGGTTCAAAACTATTCTAATTCGACGACATATAAATCTGCTCTTTTTAGGTGGAACACCGCTAACGCAGAGGCAGGCGCAGGTATTTGCCTATGGCGCAGCACTGCTGCCATTACATCTGTTACAGTAAAAACAAGTGCAAATAACTTTGCAGTCGGCTCTACATTCTCACTCTACGGTATCGCCAACGCCGACCAAGGCGCTGCAAAGGCAACGGGCGGTATCATCACAGAGGATTCACAGTATTGGTATCACACCTTTGGTGCATCATCTGCCTTTATCCCTAAGCAATCTTTGACTTGTGACGTGCTAGTTGTTGCAGGCGGTGGCGGTGGTGGTGGTGGTGGCTCTACTTGGGCAAACGGTGGCGGCGGTGGAGCAGGTGGTTTGCTTGCATTTGCTTCACAGGCACTAACTGCAATTTCCTACAACATAACAGTTGGCGGTGGTGGTACCGGTGGTGCTACTTATACAAAGGGAACTAGTGGAATTGCATCACAATTTGGAGCTTTAACTGCGGCAGTTGGCGGTGGAGCGGGTGGTGGATATTCAGATGGTCGCGCATCAACAGGTGGTTCAGGCGGCGGTGGAGCTGGACTTGCTAACAGTGGAAACACTGGCGCCGCAGGAACATCTGGACAAGGTAGCGCAGGCGGTAACGGATTTAATTCACCTACCGTTACAGGTAACGGCGGTGGCGGTGGCGGAGCTACAGGAGTAGGACAAGCAGCTAATGTTAGAACATCTATTTCAGGCGGTAATGGAGGAGCAGGGTCTTCTGCATATTCGACTTGGCTAGTTGCAACTGGCACTGGTGTTAACGGCGCTATTGTAGGCGGCGGCGGTGGTGGTGCAGGAACATCAGGAGAACAAGGTTTAGCAACAGCCGGTGGTGGCAATGGCGGTGGCGGAAACGTTAACGGAGTCAATGCTAGCGCTTACACTGGTGGTGGCGGTGGTGGTTGTGGAGCCGCTGGTAGCGGCGGTGGAACAATCGGCGGTAATGGCGGCTCAGGCGTTGTAATAATTCGTTATGCGAAATAGGAGATAGATAAATGCCAGAAAATTATGTTCTTCTTGAACGCACCGAACTTAACGCATCAGCATCATCAGTCACATTTGCCTCGATCCCACAAACGGGTTACACCGATTTGAAGATTGTTGTCAGTGCAAGAGGCACTTCTAGTTCAACTCTTGATGTAATGCAAATGTATTTTAATGGAAATCAAAGCATTACTTATTCTTGGCGCTTCCTTAGAGGCGATGGTTCTTCGGCTAGTTCTTCTAGTTCAACCTCTGCTAATGGAGTTTTTGTCGGATTAGCAGATGCTGCTAATAATACCGCATCCACTTTTTCTAATACTGATATTTATATTCCTAACTATTTAAGCACAAATAATAAATCAATCAGTGTTGATAATGCTCACGAACAAAATGGAACAACTGCATATGCAGAACTTATTGCAGGTTTAGCACCTTTAACTTCTGCAATCAATAGTGTAACTATATTTCCAGCAGGGGCTTCTTTTGTAGCCAACTCAACCTTCTCACTCTATGGCATAGCAGCCCTAGGTACTACACCTGCCATTGCGCCAAAGGCAAGCGGTGGCAACATCATTGCAACTGATGGCACTTACTGGTACCACGCGTTTCTTTCAAGCGGAACCTTTACCCCACAAGTAGGACTTAGCGCAGATGTGCTAGTCGTTGCCGGTGGTGCTGGTGGTGGTTACTGGTCAGGTGGCGGTGGTGGTGCAGGCGGCCTTGTTTATTCATCCGCACAATCACTTGCTAGCGCAACTGCTTACTCTTGCACTATTGGTGCAGGAGGAACTGCTGGTACTGGTTCTGGTAACAATGGTGGAAACGGTGTCAACTCATCTTTTGCTTCAATAGTTGCAACAGGTGGTGGTGGAGGCGCATCGGATAACGGTGTCGGTACACAGAACGGTGTTGCTGGAGCTTCTGGCGGTGGTGGTCTTGGCGGCTATAACAGTTCTGGTGGGGCAGCAAGTCCTAGCGGTCAAGGATTTCCTGGTGGCGGTGGAGCTACGGGAGTACCATTACCTGGTGGCGGTGGTGGTGGTTCGGCAGAAGCTGGAAACACTGACACTGTGGGCTATGGTGGAGATGGTCTTTCTACTTACTCTTCTTGGGGTCTTGCAACTACAACAGGTCAGAATATTTCAGGAACTGTCTACTATGCCGGTGGTGGTGGTGGTGGAACTGGTGCTGGCTCAACACTAAAACTTGGTGGAGATGGTGGCGGTGGTAACGGTGGTTATGGGTATGGTGGAACTGTACTTAACCCAACCGCAGGAACTGCCAACACAGGTGGCGGCGGTGGTGGAGGTACTTCTGTTGCTGCCGGTGCAGCAGGTGGTTCAGGTATTATTATTGTTCGTTATCCAATAGCAAGTTAATAGGAGATATAAATGTCACATTGGGCAGAGATTGATGAGAACAACATTGTTCTCCGTGTACTCGTAGGCGATAACAGTGAGCCAGATGAAGGCGAAGCCTTTATGAACTCACTCGGTGGTACCTGGGTTAAGACCAGTTACAACGGCAACATCAGAAAGAACTACGCAGGTATCGGTTACTCATACGATGCAACCCGCGATGCTTTCATTGCACCAAAGCCAGAGTGCCACCCAGATAAGGTGACGCTTGACGAAGAGACTTGCATTTGGTCTTGTTCAGATGCTACGCACGTAATCATTATGGAGGAAAACAATGGCTGAAAAGAAACTTATTGTAGATGTAGCAAAGGGAACACACTCATACGTGGACCTCACCCCTGAAGAGATCGAGCAGCGTGCAGTAGATGCACAGGCTGCTGCGATTGAGAAGACAGAGCGTGAGGCAGCAGAGCAGGCTAAGGCTGATGCCAAGTTATCTGCTATGGCAAAGCTCCAGGCACTAGGTCTATCAGGAGATGAAATTTCCGCTATCATCTAGCATAGATCTGCTATACTGTCAAGATGAGATTCCACGTAATAAGCCTGCCACATACACAAACAACTAAAGATTACGTCAACTGTGCCTATACCGAAAAGGTAAGACGCTTTTGTATGATGATGAAGAGCCTAGGCCATATGGTCTATCTCTATGCTGGAGATCAGAATGAAGCACCGGTTGATGAACTCATCACCTGCATCACCAAAGAACAGCAAGACGAGGCACTCGGTGATAAACACTATACCGAAGCTGGGTTTGATAACTCGCTACCGCATTGGCAGATCTTTAATCAGAACGCTATCCACGAACTAGGTAAGCGCCTGCAAAAGAAAGACTTTATCTGTCTTATCGGTGGTGCTTCACAGAAGCCTATTGCAGATGCTTATCCAGATTATATGAGCGTCGAGTTCGGTGTTGGCTATGGTGGAGTCTTTAGCAAGTACAAAGTCTTTGAGTCTTACGCTTGGATGCACAGCATCTATGCGGCATATAAAGACCCAACAATGGTAGATGGCAACTTCTATGATGCGGTAATACCTGGTTACTTAGAACCAGAGATGTTTCCGTTGCAAGAGAAGAAGGAAGACTACTACCTTTACGTAGGTCGTATGGTAGATCGCAAGGGAATCATTGTTGCCCAGCACGTCTGCAAAGAGTTAGGTCTTAAACTTATCTTAGCCGGTCCTGGTAAACCTAAACTTGAATATGGTGAATGGGTAGGACCAGTAGGACCAGAAGAACGAGCAAAGTTAATGGGCGGTGCTATTGCCCTATTTGCTCCAACGCTTTATATCGAACCTTTTGGAAATGTAGTAATTGAGGCGCAAGCCTGTGGAACTCCAACAATTACTACAGACTGGGGAGCCTTCACAGAGACTAACCCAAATGGAGTAACTGGATACCGTTGCAGAAATGCAATGGAGTTTGCAGTAGCAACAGAATGGGTCAAGGATTTAGACCCAGTAGCAATACATAAGAGAGCAGTAGCGTTGTATTCACTAGATGCTATTGCACCACAATACGAGCAATACTTTGCAAGACTGCTAACTCTATGGGGAGATGGCTGGTATGAAAGGAAATAATGCCAACACTAAATGATATGGTTGATGAGGTTCGCTCATCTCTAGCAGGCTACACCCTGCGTCAAGATAGAATCACATACCTAACATCTGCTATCAATACCACAGCAACGGCTATCGGCATCGGTTCATCTGCCAACCTAGCCAAAGGTATTATCGAAATTGATGATGAACTTATCTGGATTGATAACTTTAGCCAGACAAGCAGCACACTTAATGCAGCTCCAGGATTTGGTCGAGGATATCAGGGAACTTCCCCTGCACCTCACAGCCAGTACGCACAGGTCACTCTTACTCCAACCTTCCCACGAACAATGATTAAGAAGGCTATCAATGATGTAATCAATAGCCTCTATCCTAAGCTCTGGGCCGTCTCTTCCTACACCTTTACCTTCAATGCAAGCCAGACAACCTATGCCTTGCCTGATGATCTTGAGTCAATCCTTTATATGTCTTGGCAGACAACAGGTTCAAGCCTTGAGTGGCTGCCTATCAACCGTTGGCGTGCAGACCCAATGGCTAACATTGCCACATTTAACACAACAAACACAGTAAATATTTATGAGAACATCCAGCCTGGTAGAACAGTACAGGTGTACTACACAACCACTGCTAATACTTTAGATAACAATACAGACGACTACGCAGATGTAACAGGGTTGCCTGAATCATCTGTTGAAGTAGTAATCCTAGGAGCCTGCTACAAGTTACTATCTTATGTAGATTCTGGACGTATCAATCTAACTTCAGCAGAAGCTGATCTCAACGATACCAAGATTCCAAGCACAGCAGGCGTTGCTTCATCTCGTTATATCTATGCTCTATACCAGCAGAGACTCAATGACGAAGCACTTAAACTTCAAGACAAGTACCCAATCCGTATCCACTACACAAAGTAAGGCAGATAATGACTAGAGAATATTCAAGTATCAGCGTTGAGACAACGCTTAACAGTGGTATAAACACTACTGCAACTACTATGGTTCTTCCATCGGTTGCTGCCGCTACTGCTTTGCTAGGTGGCGTAACACTTGCTCCTGGTAACGTAGACATCTTTACGGTTGCAATAGATGTAGATACCATCAATGAAGAGATTGTTTATGTAACAGGTGTGTCCGGTGACACACTAACCATCAGTCGAGGACAAGCAGGAACAGGAACTCCAGGAGTATCTGGTATTGCTCACAGTGCTGGTGCATCCATCAAGCACGTCCTTACATCATCTGATCTTATCTACTTTAACACTGCAATCCAGCCAGATACCCTGACAGCTAAGGGTGATATCTATGCAGCATCTGCTGCTGGAGTAGTAGGGCGAGTAGGGGTAGGAACTAACGGTCAAGTACTGGTAGCAGATAGTTCACAGACCAGAGGATTGGCTTGGGCTACAGTCTCAGCAACTCCTCGTATTGGTCAGGTAGTCACAGCGACTACTACCAACGTTACTAATACTGCTGGTGCTGGATGGATTGATGTTAGCGGATTATCAGTAACCATTACCCCAACCTTATCAACCAGCAAGATCCTTGTTGTCTCATCCTTCGGAACAGTCGGATCAAGTGGTAGCAGTTCTGTTTACTTCAGCGGTTATGTGCAACTACTTAGAGCTTCGACATCCCTTCAGTCATCCTTTGTGGGTGGTTACTATCCAAGTGGAGGTGGAGTCAACACTGCCGCTTATACACCATACTCAATTCAGTATGTAGATTCACCTGCTACAACAAGTGCAACAACATACAAAATGCAGATCAATAATATTATTGGCGCAGCATCTTTCTCAGCAAATCCGTCAGGAACATCAGTTCAAATTTCAGCAATGGAGATCCTAGTATGAAAAACTTTGAAGCAATCCGATATATGTATCCAGACGCAGAGTTTTCTATGGTCAATGATGATATTTCTACAATCGCTTGGCGCACTGAAGGCATTGCAACACCAACTGCTGAACAAGTAGCGGCTGCTATTACAGCAATGGAAGCAGAAGAAGCAGCAAGGGCAACAGCCAAGGCAGCAGCTAAAGAATCTGCAGAAGCAAAACTTGCAGCGATTGGTTTAACACCGGAAGAAATCTCAGCACTGTCTAACAACTAAGGAGTAACAATGCCCTACGGCGATGATATTACTGAGGGAATTCCCTATGTACTTTCCAACCCTGCAGGATCTACCGCCTATATTCCAACTGGGCCAGCCTACGAAGTAGCCTTTGCAGGACTACCGTTCTTTCTTGCTGCATCTGATGAACAACCTTATCGTCGAGTCACAGCGCAGTATCGTAAGCAACAGATTGACCAGACGCGTGAACCAGGTGAGCAGACGCTCACCGGCTGGTGGGTTAGATCTCAATCCTCGTTCCACCTAGGAGCGGGGATTAAGTATTTTGAGCCTATCCAAGAAGAGTCGCTGCGCTTTCAGTACACAGAATCTAAAGGTATAGATGTCTGGACTAGAGGACAGGCCACTCTGCTTAATGATACAGCTTCATTCTATGCTGGAGCAGCCCCTGCCCAGATGATCGGTGTCAATGATGGCACCAATGACTGCATCATTATTAGTGATGGATCAGCACTCAAGAAGATTCCATCTACTACTGGTACTCCAGCTACGTACACACAAACTGGTACAGCATCTACTATCTACAGCCTTACTACTAACGGTAAGCAATACTTCTTTGTTAATGGTTCAACAGTTCACCGAGGTAATATCTCTGGAACTACTAGCGATACTGAGATCTATTCAGCAGCCAGCACTACTCGTGCCACTATCCGCTATGTTAAGCAGCGCCTTATTGCTGCTATCGGTCCTGCTATCTATGAGCTTAACGCCAATGCTAGCGCTTCTACAGCACTACCTACTGCACTCTATACCCATCCTAACTCATCTTGGGTATGGTCAAGTATCTCTGAAGGACCACAGGCTATCTACATCTCAGGTTATGATCCAAACGGAACCTCATCATCTGTCTACAAGATCAGCCTAGATGCAACAACTCCAAACGCTCTTGGCTTTCCAACCCTAGAGACACCTACTGTTATCGTTGATCTACCAAGCGGTGAGTATATCAATGACTTTGATATCTACCTTGGTACATATGCAATCCTTGCAACCAACCTAGGCTTTAGAGTGGGTGTTGCTGATACTACTGGAGATATCCAGTATGGACCGCTTCTATTCAAAGATGCAGCCTGTACTGCTATTGCTTTCAGGGACAGCTTTGCTTACATCTCTACCCTTATAGATGGCGAAGCTGGGCTAGTACGCACAGATTTATCTACAACTGTTATCGCTAATGCTCTGTATTTTCCTTGGGCTTGGGATCTAGTTGCTGCTGGAACTAGCGCTACTGCATCTCAGGTTGCTTTCTTTGGTAACTCAGACCGAGTAGCATTTTCCACAGGCAATAACATCTGGGCTGAATCTACAACCTTAGTAGCAAATGGCTACCTACGTACCGGTTACATCCGCTACAACACACTTGAGACTAAGATCTATAAACTATTACAAGCTCGTATTGATACATCCAATGGTGGCATTGCTATCGAATCTATTGACTCAAGAGATAATACCTACAACATCGGTTCATTCTCACAAGGAACAACTGTTCCAGAGATCAACGTAAACTACCCGACTACATCACAAGAGTATCTAGGTTTTAAGTTTACTATGATTAGATCAAGTACTGATTCTTCTAAGGGTCCACTGTTTACTGGCTACCAGTTGAAGTCACTGCCAGCAGTCCCACGTCAACGCCTGATCCAGTACCCAGTATTCTGCTATGACCACGAGAGCGATAAGTTCAGTAACGAAGTAGGCTATGAAGGATCTGCCTATGTCCGTATGTCTCAACTTGAAGCTATTGAAAATGTTGGTGACACCATCCGCGTTCAAGACTTTAGAACCGGTGAAGAGTATCTAGGCATCATCGAAGAGATGGATTTCATCAACAAAACTCCAGAGGACAAAAGGTTCTCTGGCTTTGGCGGCACACTTCTAGTCACAATTAGGACAATCTAATGCAAGCACAAGACTATGCAACAGTAGCTGTTGCTGTAGTAACCATCGTTGGTGGCTTTGCTGCTGCAGTCAGATGGTTAGTTAAGCACTACCTCAATGAACTCAAGCCTAACTCTGGCAGTTCACTCAAGGATTCAGTGATTCGATTAGAAGAGAAAGTAGAGATCCTCTACCAGATTCTGATACAGAAGAAGGAACTATGATCCCATTAGCAAAGAAGGCAACGCCTGCTGCTATCGCAGCACTGCGCCAAGCAACAGCACACTTTCCTAAGCGCAAGAAGGCATCAGATGGATTGCTCCCTAGCGCAGCTCACGTACATCAGAACCCTAACTCTGACCACAACTCAGGCTTTGCAGTAGACATCACACACGATCCTGCTAAGGGTATTGACTGCACCATTGCCTATAAAGATTTACAGAATGATCCACGAGTCAAGTACCTGATATTCCAGGGCAGAATCTGGTCAAAGGAAAAGGGTGACCGTGACTACACCGGTTCCAATAAACACAATAAGCACCTACATATTTCGATCAAGGAAGGGTGCGGCAACGACACTTCTCCTTGGTTCCCTTGGCTGCCCCAGCCAAAGGCCATCAACAAAGTGAAGGCAGCAGTTAAGCCTTTACCTAAGAAGAAGGAGAACAAATGAACGCAAAAATGAAATCAATGCTCGCAACATATCTTCGTGCAGGAGTAGCAGCAGTACTTGCTCTATACCTTGCAGGAGTTACAGATCCAAAGGCACTAGCAACAGCAGGTATTGCTGCTATTGCAGGTCCATTGCTTAAAGCACTAGACCCAAAGGCAACAGAGTTTGGACGTGGCGCTAAGTAATTAGCCCATAAGCGCGAGGCAACAGGAGGTCGGTCCCTACGGGGACCGGCCTTCTTTTTTTATGCCCAAAAGAACGAAACCCCTGCAGGCCGCGAAGTCTGCAGAGGTTTAGTCCAGCACTCGTGAGTACTTATATTTCCCCACTGTGTTAAAAAATACCAGAATCGCTATCGTTATTCAAGTGCGTCTTGAGACGGTGACAGTTAGCACAGAGTGTTTGTAGGTTAGATGGGTTGTTGTTCCACCTATCCCCGTCAATGTGGTCAACGTCGAGCTGGCTGATGTGGACTGGTATGAAGCCACACTTCTCGCAGGTCTCTTTCTTGTGGATTGCATATGGGTACTGGTTCTTGATGATGTTACGTTTATAGACTGACTTGCACCGATACCTGCTGTTGATGGGTCGGTTCTTGTCTCTGAGTTTAATCTTGGTAAAACCACAGACTGAACAGGTGCCAGTCCTTGCAGCCTCATCAATATCCGTTAGCTTGTGGTCCATCAGGGTTATCCACAGGGCAGGGAATTGTTACCAGATTTCCGCAGTTGGCACAGGTTCCGTCAAGGTGCCACCAAGCAATGTCATAATCTTCAAAGGCCGCTAGGATATTGAACATAGTGCAGCCACAGGTACAGGCGTGGATCGGGCCTAAGGCCCTCAAATCGGCTCCAAAGGGGTCAGGAAGGCCATCGTAGGGCTTACGCCTGCCTATGAATTTCTGCAGGGAGAGTAGACGGAGCAGCATACTGTCGGGCCTCCTCACACTCCTCGGCCCGTCTAGGGCCGCCTACCGTTATTCGCCTACGGCTCATATTGTACACACGCCTGGTAAGAGTGTGTCTTGCGACACGCCGTGATATGATCTGCCAATGACAACTCTGGTAGGTATCCAAGGACCTGACTTCGTAGTGATGGCTGCTGATTCGCAGATCACCGATAACGATCAGCGCATCATATCCACGCAGACTCCGAAGATCGTTCACATTGGGAGCTATCTGTTAGGTATCACGGGCGACTCACGACCTGGAGATATCCTTGCGTTTAATTGGAAACCACCAACGTATAAGAACTACGATCCTGTTGAGTGGATGGGCAAGAAGATACTGCCAAGTATCTACGCTGCCTTCAAGGATAATGGATACGAACCATCCGATAAGGAAGCTAACTTTGCTTATCTTCTGGCATTTGATGGGATGTTATTTTCTATCGGTTCAGATCTATCCTTTAACTCCAGCGAACGTGGACTCTTCTCAGCCGGTAGTGGTGGAGCATTTGCCTTAGGCTATCTCTACTCACTCAAGCCTGGATCGTATAAGTCCTTGCTGATGTCTAAGGTAGTAGCCGAACGCGCAGTAAAGATCGCGTCGGTACTTGACGTGAACACCTGTCCTCCGATTCAATTAGTTACTCAAGAGAAAGGATAAACAATGCTTGGATTTTTATTTGGATTACTGATCGGCTTCGTATCAGCTTATGCTCTCGATGCGTTTCTACAGTATAGAGATAAGCGATAATGGAAAAGACACTGAAGTATGCGATAGAGGAAGCAATACAATCTGGTCGCAGATCAGCAACACCAGTCTTTATGGAGATAGAACTGCGTGAGCAGATCGCACAACAGTTAGAAGCAGCCAACTATCCAGGTGCTGCATTTATTGTAAGGAACCCGCAATGATTACAGATCCAAAAGAACTGCTACTCACAGTGCTCCACGCTAAAGATGCCTCTCGTGATCGCAGTACTCAGACACAAGTAGGTCCATCTGAAATTGGTGGCTGTCGTCGTAAGGTCTGGTACCGATTGAACGGACAGCCAGAGACTAACGATAACCAATCAAAGTTGGCAGCAATTATGGGTACTGCTATCCACGCTGCAATCGAAGAAGCAATCGGTCACCTAGATCCTGATGGTAAAGATTACTTGGTTGAAACTGCAGTAGAACACGGTGATATGAAAGCACACGTGGATCTATTTATACCTAGCACCGGTGCTGTCATTGACTGGAAGACTAGCAAGGTCAAGAACCTTTCTTACTTCCCATCAAAGCAACAGCGTTGGCAGGTGCAGATCTACGGATATCTACTATCGCAGAATGGTCACAAGGTCAACACAGTTAACCTAGTTGCTATAGCTCGTGATGGTGCTGAGAAGGATGTCAAAGTTCACTCAGAACCTTACGATGAAGATGTTGCACTAGAAGCTATGGAGTGGTTAACTGAGATCAAGAGGATGGAGTCAGCTCCAGAACCTGAGAAGGATGAATCATTCTGTAAGCACTACTGCCAGTACTACGACGCATCAGGAACGATGGGTTGTGTTGGCTTAAAAAAAGAACATATCGTCCTTAGTGAAGTAGTGATTGAGGACGAACAAATTGACAAGAACGCTTTGCACTTTCTACAATTAGATGCAAAGATTAAAGAGTTGGAAACTGAGAGAGATTCAATCAAGACTTCTTTCGAGGGAACCGTTGGTGTCACAGCCAGTGGTATTGAAATCAGTTGGACAAAGATCAAAGGTCGTGAGACAGTTGACAAAGATAAAGTGAAAGAACTTATTGGTTATGTCCCAGTAAGTGTTGGACAAGAAACTGCAAGGCTCAACATCAAACCTAGTGGAGGAAAATAAATGGCTACAGAAGGAACAAAGTTCCAGGTTAATTACAAGTTACCTGATGGAACACTTATCAATCTTTATGCTGCATCAGTTACAGAACTAGAATCTGGACTAGCAGATCTTGCTATGAACGCACTTAACATCAAGGCAACCGGTGTTGAACTAGGTGCCAGCGCAGCAGCACCAGCAGCACCAACAGTTGCATCAGTTGCTGCAGCATTTAACGCAACACCAGTTGCTCCTGCATCAGATGGAGCGCAAACCTGTCGTCACGGAGTGATGGCTCTACGTACTGGTACATCAGCTCGTGGACCTTGGACTGGATATATGTGTGCTGCACCAAAGGGTGCAACAGACAAGTGCGAAACTATCTGGGTTCGATGATCGGTGCGCGAGCCTCGGTTCTATGAGAACCCTGCTTGCGCTACAGTCGGTGGCGACTTTTGGTTTCCTGAAAATGATGCTGCAAGTCGCAACACGATTGAAGTTGCTACTGCCAAATCTATCTGTAGAAGGTGTCCTCACCAGAGCGAGTGTGCTGAGTGGGGAATACAGAATGAAACGTTTGGTATATGGGGTGGCCTGAATGAAGGCCAACGCAGATTAGTTCGACGTGAACGACGAATAAAAATAAAGGGGGAAGAAGTTGCTTGACTTATCACGCGCTTGGAGTGGGGTGCTTACCAAGGCAACACCACTTCCTGACGTGTGGCAGGCACTGTCAATGAAGCAGATTAAGTTCCGACGAGGACAAGTCTGTATGGTAGCTGCGGCACCTAACGCTGGTAAGTCTATGTTTGCACTTGTCTATGCAATGAAGGCAGATGTATCAACGCTCTTCTTCTCGGCAGATACTGATACTACAACTGTGATGATGAGAGCAGCATCTGTTGCCTCTGGTCACTCGCAAGTATCGGTGGAGCTAAACTTGTCTAAGGATAAGCACTACTACGATAAACACTTTGGGAAACTAGAACATATTAAATGGGTCTTTGATTCGTCACCATCACTAGATGATATCGAGTTAGAGATCAGAGCATATGTAGAACTCTATGGTCACGCTCCAGAGTTAATTGTTATAGACAACTTAATGAACGTTGCAGCAGAGACTGACAATGAGTGGGCTGGCTTGCGTGCGATAATGATGGAACTGCACGATATGGCACGTAAGACTGAAGCCTGCGTACTTGTGCTACACCACGTATCTGAGCAGAGTGAGTATGGATTACCATCTAACCCACCTGCTAGACGTGCTATTCACGGCAAGGTGAGTCAGTTACCGGCGCTGATCCTAACGCTGGGCTATGACCCATCCAATGGTGAATTGAAGGTAGCTGCAGTAAAGAACCGCTTTGGTCCACACGCTGCAGATGGTAAGGATTACGTAACACTATTTGTCAACTACGCTGCTTGTCAGATATCTGATAAAAATGCGTGGGGTGTTATGCTAAGAAACGATGCAGTAAGTGGATATCAAGGCGACTACATAGTCCAACAATAGATAGGGAATTAAATGGCTGACTTACAAGAACAGATAGATGCGATCAAGGTAGACTTGACCAACTTCGTTGGTGCTCTGCTTCAATCTGGTGTTGTCGAACTAGTTAAGGATGAAGAAGGCAACGTCATCTATAAGATCAACAAGGTTGTACTGGTAGATGAGTCAGTACAACAAGACTAAGGGTTCTCAGTTTGAGACAGATGTAATGAAGTGGCTACGTAAGATGGGTGCCATTGCAGAACGTCTGACTAAAGCTGGGGCAAAGGATGAAGGCGACATCGTAACTGTTATCGCGGGACAGACTTACATCCTTGAACTCAAGAACCGAGCAACTCTTTCGTTGCCTGAGTTCTGGAGAGAAGCACAAGTTGAGGCGCTTAACTACGCTAAGGCTCGTGGTATTGGGGAAGTGCCACTGTCTTATGTGATAGTTAAGCGTCGCAACGCTTCAATAGATCAAGCCTGGGTCATTCAGGACCTAGCACAATGGCTAAAGGAGAAGCAATAATGCCAGTACCAGAAGGTAGTATCACCACATCAGAGATCCTGATTCCAAAAGTATTAGAAGAAGCAATCGTAGAAGCTGATGCTGAAGAAGCAGTCGAAGAGTACGTTGCTGAAAAGCCTGCACCTAAGAAGAGGGCAAAGAAAGTATGACAACCAAGATCGGCCTACCTGAGAATCGTAAAAGATTAGCTGGGCTAGGTTATGAATCTGCAAAGAGTGAGTCCTTCGATCAAGGGTACAACGCTGGCTTTGATGCAGGCGTTGCCTGGCAGAAGGGTCAACAAGAACTAGAGAGCAAGAAGGTAGAAGAATGATCTGCGATTACTGTACCAAGGCAGGTGAAGAGAACTCACTGAACCATCTCAAGCGTGCTGCACACTGGCACGAGAAGTGTGAAGGGTGTGTATGTCAGCACAAGACTGGTCAAGGTTGGGTAAAGGCAAAGGGAGTTCCGGCTCCACTGATGCAAACTCAATCCCCATAGGTCCAATCGTTACCTACTTCGGTGGGGAAGTACGAGAAGGACAGGATGTATCAGTTAAGTGTTGCTTGCATAGTGACACACGTAGGTCTGCCGTAATCAACACATATAAGAACTTATACTTTTGCCACACTTGCGGTAGAGGTGGCAACGCAGTCAACATAGTCTGCATCATAGAGAACTTGGAGTTTAGGGATGGCCTCAAACGCGCAGTCGAAATTGCTACTGGAAGCGGCGCAGCGATACGCCCAAGAGGTAAGTCCGGAAACTCTGGTCGCACTAGACGAACGTGGGATCTCTGAACTTGTAGCAGCTAAGTTCCAACTAGGCACGGTGACCGATCCACTGAATGGTCACGAGATGTATGAAGGATGGATCTCTATCCCTTACATCACCGCCGGTGGCAGTTGCGTAGGCTTTAAGTTTCGGCGTTTAGATGATGGCAAACCTAAGTATGGCTCACCTACTGGACAGAAGGCACACCTTTACAATGTCTCAGATGTGATACCACTATCACCTCATATAGTTATCTGCGAAGGTGAACTAGATGCGGTCATCACTAGCGGGATGCTGGGTATACCAGCAGTGGGTGTACCAGGAGTTCAGTCTTGGAAGCCACACTTCCCGAAGTTATTTACAGGATATGAAACAGTCTTTGTTGTAGGCGATAACGACATCAAAGAGGATGGCAGTAACCCAGGTGCTGACTTCTCTAAGCGTGTCGCCAACGAGATATTAAACTCAACTATTGTTACACTACCACCTGGTATGGATATTAACGATCACTACTTAGCATATGGTGCAGATGCCACCAGAACCCTGCTAGTGGGCGAACCGAAAGGATGAGTAGAGACGAATGGCTACAGATGATACAGACTTTGCAGCATATGGGCTTCCAGATCCTAGAGATCAATACGGAGACAGAGACAGTTCTACTGCGCCCTACACCGACAAGGTAAACCCTGAGTTTGCTACTGATGTCTGGCGTATTATGGATGCAGCAGGTAATTTACTTATCCGTAAGCATCACGACTACGGCCCAAAGAATATTGCTCACTCACCAGGTGGACCACTTAATGGTCTGCGTGTACGTATGTGGGATAAGATAGCTCGCATCAACAACTTGGTTGACTCAGATGTTAAGCCTAGCAATGAGTCCTTGCGTGATTCATTCCTCGATCTATTGAACTACTCTGCTATTGCAATGATGGTCTTAGATGGTGTATGGCCAGAGGTTGAAGACACAGACTGTGAGTGAACTGCATCCTATTGTTTATGAGTTAGCGCCATCGGTTGCTTATGCAATCCATCGGCGCTATAAGCATTGGGTTGAAAGGGATGATATAACTCAGGAGTGTATTGCCTGGGCCATCACCCGTAATGATTACATCACCGAGCAGATGAGTGTTGAAGATGCCAAACAGCTAGAGCATAATGAGAAGCGCATCGCTTGGCAGATGAGGCGTGCAGCAGAACGCTATGCACGCAAGGAGAAGGCTAACAAGTCCGGCTATCAGTTGATGGATGAGGCTTACTACGAAACCTTAATGCTTGGCCAGCTACTACCCTTTGTTATTGCATCCATCGTAAGTGGTGCTGTGCTAGAGCAGGCACAAGAGATGATCAAGGATGGCCAACCACGCGGTTCATCTAGCCCAGCAGAAGGTGGCAACCTACTTGCTAGCCTGATAGATATTAAGAAGGCTTATCTCGAATTAGATGAGAAGGACCAAGCGGTATTGCGTATGCGCCACTATGAGAACGCTACGCTGCAGCAGATAGCATCGTTCCTAGAGTGTGCAGTATCCACTGCTGATCGTAGATGTACCAACTCATTGCGTAGATTGCAAGAAGAACTAGGCGGGGAGACACCGTTTAGATGAAAGAAGAAGAGTTATTTAACTATCTCAAAGGCAGTCTCTACCCTGACTTAGTTAAGAGTCCAGGGATCTATGATTCTTATGACTGCACCAGCCAGAAGGCTGCCCACTATATCGAACTTAAATGCAGACAGACTCACTATCAGACCTTGCTTATCGAAGAGATGAAGTACCGCAAGCTCATCACTCAGGCAGCAGAACGAGATCTGATTCCGTACTACATCAACTCGACTCCACTTGGTATCTATTCTTTTGATCTTATGGATCTACCAGAACCTAAATGGTATACACAAGTGATGCCAGTGTCTACCGAGTTTGATAACAAGGATAAGATTTACAAGTTAGTAGGTTACTTAGATATAGAAGAGGCAGTAAAGCTATGATCTATGCTTTTAAGTGTGAGTGCGGTAGCACCAGAGAGATCGAACAGTCTATCCACGCTGAGATCATTGCTCCTGTATGTACTGATTGCTACCAGTCTATGTCTCGTACTTGGTCCTCTCCCGCTATCACCTTTAAGGGTCCAGGGTTCTACAGTAACGGTGGATAAAGCACTAACCCCCACCGGAAAGAGGTAACGGTGAGGGCTAGGTTGTGCTGGAAGGAAACAAAACTATTGTAACACGGATAGTAACTGCTTGCCTATCTCATAGGTATAGCGTGGCGGTATTGCTTCTACCAATTCTCCCCAGATCATCCAGTCAATTCCCATCGCTTCCCGCGCTTCCTCTATTGACTTGGCAGTGTGTCCCCCTTGAGGGATCTCATCACGCATAGATCCATAGATACCAACCGGTTTACCTTGTGTCTTATGGTTGCAGATAGATCCAACTATCTTGATACTGGACTCGAAGAGTCTATGTCTGCGTACCTTTAACCCGAAGGATGAACCACAGAACTGGACCGGATCTACCAGTGGAGCACCAGGAACATTCTCTATTATGTATGGCTTACCGGACTCGATCAAGGCTTGCCTTGTCTGAGGGATAAGGTCTACCTTGTCGGTTGATTTACCTTGAGCGTTTCTTAAATGCTTGGTGCGTGAATGAGTCTGGCAAGGTGGGCTTGCAGCTATTACATCAAAGGTGCGTAGGTAATCAAGATCCTTGATGATCTCAAGGCAGTCTGCTTGGATGAACTCATAGGGATATCGCTTCTGCTTCTTGATATCTATACCTACAACATCAAAGCCGGCATCTGCATAGCCCTTGCTCGCTCCTCCTGCCTTGCAATATAGATCAAGGAGTCTCATCAGTACCATCCTCTTCGATCAGAATGTCTGAGAGCGCTACACGCATCGCCTCTATAGCGATGACCAATGTATCGTATACCGTGAAGGATTTGTAATTCAGGCTCTCGACTTTTCTCTCTAAGGAGTTGAGCAATTCCGTAAGCTGAAGATCCTTGTCGGTTCTTAGCGAGGTGGTCAAACCTACTCTCACGGGTCCATAAGGTGATAAGGCACGCTGTTTGCTTGTGCGTATATCCGAGAGCGAGACTATATTGTCTGGCGATTCGTTTATTCTCACGCTTTTCCTCCATCGTTGCCTTGGTCTGGACCGGAATTGGCTTGCTCGCCCTCTCCTCCACCCGTAGGTGATGTATCGGAGTTAAGATCCATATACTGGTCAGTACTGCCGTCAATATCAAGCCACTTCTTACCCATCTGTTCATCTACAATTTTCTCCTGTTCGAGCAGTTCTTTGTATGTCTCAGGGTAAGCATTGGATAGGCGTGTCATAGCTCTATCTCTGGCCCTCCGATAGTTACGCTGGCGCACAGCCATATTCATAGCGCCCTTGATTCTCTTATCGAGATCCGTCATTAAATTTATCCTCCACTACTATCAGTGCATATGCTAGCAGTAACGCTGCTAGTATCCCTAAACTAAAGGTCACTTGCCCTCACCCACCTTAGATCCCACGATTGCAGTCACTTCGATAGGTCTACCCACCATATGGGCATCTTCATCATTGCTATTCCACGCAGATATAAATACCCTCGCCCCTTCTGGTGATCGCCAGTACCAGTCAAACATATCTTCGATCTTCTCTCCTCCCCATATGGCCACGCCTTGTGGGTCGGTGACTTCATATAGATAGATTAGATTCTCGTTAGTCGAATAGAAGTTACTCATTCTCGCCCTCTTCTCTCTTCTAGGTAGTTAATAAGGTTGATCTCCTCTAGCGCCCGTATCATACGCTTGAGGTTCTTCACTCCCTCTTCATTCTCGCCGTTGCTTAGCTGCTCAATGGCTAGATCCTTGCATAGATCCGCCTTAGCAATTAGATATTCTTTATTCATTATTTTCCCTCTCTCAATGTTCATATCCACACTCACAATTTAGCGCGGGATCTAGCTTATTCTCACACTCTACGCACGTATCAGAATTATATTCTTTGCGGTCATATTCTCTCTTACACGTATCACAAGTGGCCCACTCCGAGTTATCGTAGAAGGCAGGATCGGCAGCGTAGTAGTAATCGCTCACGCTAGTCTGCCCAGTCGTGCGTGTTACGGTAATTATTAGTGTGATCTACGATCTCTTTAATGATCTCTAGGCACTCTTCATCCGTCCACTCTTGCCCATCTACCCCTGCCACTTGCATCACTAGATCTAGTGACTGGCCGTTAAGGGTATCCATTCCCTCAATATAGGCATTAAAACTAGCCGTGCTATCTATGATCTCTAAGATCTCTCTCTTACTTAGCATTACTCGCTCTCTCTTTCGTGTAGATATCCGCCCATAGTGGAGATTAGATTAGTGCGGATAACTATTCCGCCCTCTCCCTCTTCCACTATAGCCCCCTGCATATTCTCTTCTACCCATACCTTTAGATCTTGCAAGGTATCTATCTCTTGTAGCTGCATAGTCTTACCCTCTCTCTCATCTATCTATCTTACCCTTTAGTAAGATACTACCGCACTCTACCGTATATGGATAGAGTACGATAGTACGCCACTACTTAATCTTGATAGCGCATAGGCATAAGCAAGGCCCGCCACGCGATCTTATCGCCCGTAATTCTCACCCGCATAGGCTTACCCTCACCCGTAAAGTAGATCTTGATCCCTGCTTTCTTACCCGCGATCTTTGCATAATCGGCCATAAGTGCAGGGTTAAAGGCCACGCCCTCTACCGCTATTGGATCTCCCTCACTCTTAATAAAGAGCTCTTCAGTAGGGGGGAATGTACCGTCTAATAGCGTAAAGGTGATCGCGTCCCCTAGTGAGGATACGGTAAGAGCGTTACCGATACGCGATAGCTGCACGCGGTTAGCCTTATGCGCCTTGCATAGGGTGATGATGCGCTTAATATCCTCTAGTGAAATAAGGCTAGCGTCTAGTCGCCCATCTAGTGTCTGCACGCTGCCCTCGATCAAGCGATATCTATCGGTTGCCTTAGCCTTTAATAGCCCTCCCTCACTCTCAATATGTACCGCGTTGATAGTAGGTCGCCCCTTATCCTTATCCGCGTGCGTGCTCACTCCCTCTAATAGCTCAAGCAATAGCCCGCCCTCGCCCTCCACATAATTAACGGCCGTTACTTTATCCTCTAGTGTGCTCATATATTCTCTCTCTTTCATATCTATTAGGGCTATCTGCCCTCCCCTACCCTCTCCCTCTACCGTAGAGAGAGGATAGGAGATAACCTATAGCCTAGATCTAGTCTCTCTCTATTGTGTAGTTTAATCGGGCGCAGCTATCCTTAAAAGATCGCTTAGCGTCGCGCACGCTATAGCCATAATAGGTCGCACTCTCTAGCCACTTTACGCCCTGCCACTTTACTAGTGCGCTTACTACTATCGCCCCCGTAGGGTGTACTCTCTCGATTATCACGCACTTACCCCCTCTCTATCTCCCTCTATTAACGCGGTAAACTTAGCAGCGCCCGTCGCATCCCCTACACTCTCGCATAGAGCCGCTGCGTGTCTGGCGCATAGATTAGCGTGAGGCACCGCCCCCGTTACTCTTATGCGTGCCATATTCTCGCACTTATCGCAGCGGTCTAGCATATAACCGCCCCCTCTCGCGCTAATTGGTTAGCGCAGGGGTAGCAATATGTTTCAGTAGGTACGCCTAAAATAAAGGCGTCTACGCCGCTATAGACTAGATCCACACTCTCGCAGCTTTTGCACTCTCTCATATTCTTGCCTCTCTCTCTATTCTGCCTAGTTGCAGACTACCGCGCACCCCGTCAAGGGTGCGAGATAGTACGCCTCTAGTACCCGATACACTTAGCCATTGACCCGATACAATAGCCTCCCTCTACCGTGTACCATAAGTGGCCCGATAGCCATAAGGCTAGAGTGATGCCTGCCCCGATTAGGATCGCCCTCACGATACGCCCTCGCCGATTAAGTTTCACGCGCTCACCGCGCTATCCTGCTCTTGCTTAATCTCTTCTATCGCCTTAGCATATAGATCGCTATAATAAACGTAGAGGTCAAGGCTCATTAACTGGTAGATAGTGAACCCGATACGATAACCTAATTCTTCCGCGCCCCGATTATCGTAATCGCCAGGCATTGCCTGCCACTCTTCGATTATCTCATTATTATAGACGGGTAGGTGACTGTCTATCGCCTCGCCTGCGCGGTCTTCTATCTCTTCTAGTGTGGAATATTTAAGGCCCTCGCGGATCTCTTCTTTCATATATTCTAGTGTGCTCTTCATAATCTGTCTCTCTTTCGGTAGTCTGATCTCATCAGTAGGCGCCTCACGCCTAGACACCCTTTCGGGTGTTTCGATCTATATTCTAGATGTCCCGAATTCTTTTATATCATCGAGACAATTCTCGCAAGTCTCGCCCCAGGGCTCAACGATTGCACCTTTCGAAAGGTCTACGATTACCTCACCGCATAGATTGCAATTCATATTAGTTGCCCCCTCTAATTAGGTTAGTAATATAATCGACATCATCACCGTCAGCCGTAACGGGCTCTTCTATCTGTGCGATCACTTGAGATCTTAATGTTTCTAATTCGGTTTCATCTATTGGCCTGTCAGTAGTAAAGATTAAATTTATAGAGTAGATGTTCATAATTTTATTCTCCAATTTCATCATTAGCATCGCATAAATTAGCGAGGTGATAACCGTCTAGATCTTGCTCTTCTTTACCGATAAATAAACCACACGCGCCACAGTTTACAAAATTGTTTACTCTATTGTTTAGCGTATAGTTATGGATCTCTTGCCAATTCTTAAGATTATTCTCTTTTATAATTCTCTTATTATTCTCTATGATCTCCTGCGCGGTTAGTCTCTTCATAGCCTTACCTCTCTCTTTCGGGCTTGTCCCGATTGCATAATTCTAGGGGTGTCTACCCCATACGTCAAGGTTAAAAGGGGGCGCAGCTTTATAACAATTTGATAACGGAATGAGAGGCCGGGGATGTCTAGGGCATAAAGAGCGAGAGCATCTGCGCGGCCTGTCTTTCGGAGGGATTGCCTTGCCTCATTCTGGCAATCATCGCAGGGCTGATCTCTTCGCGGTGATTCATTGCATAAGTGATCGTCCAGATCATCAAGGCGCGATGGCTTGAGAGGTTGAGGCGACCTAATAGTGGGCGGTCATTCATTGAGTCTCCAATTCTTAAGGGGTAATTCCCCGTCACTTATATACTCTGGCTTGATGGTTTAGATGTTAAGTCTAGGCAGATATAGGGATGATAGTGAGGGCCGATAGTAAGGGTCACGCGCCGCCGCTTAGG
>Ga0247723_1000173_pt1 | contig 40739 bp, 66 predicted proteins | sample MSEWelMarce5H_FC_FD_189079 | JGI IMG/M metagenome (GOLD analysis project Ga0247723, IMG submission 189079) | Subsurface sediment microbial communities from gas well in West Virginia, United States - MSEEL Well Study Marcellus 5H_FC | ecosystem: Environmental > Terrestrial > Deep subsurface >... | reverse complement strand
CTGAGGATGCAAAAGCAGAAGCCACCGAGAAGGCAGAAGCAGAAGCAACTACAAAAGATGCTGAAGCAAAGAAAGAAGCAGACCTTAAGGGGATTACCCCTGATGCGTTTGCTGAATTGACCATCAAGTATTTTTCAACCTTGAGTATGAAAGATGCAAAACTGGTTAATGAAAAACTTGCCATGAATTGCGTCGCTGGATGGAATCAGTTAGCGAAAAATAGCAAGGCTCAAGTTAAGGCTAACGCCTAACTCAACCCGACAAAGTAGCCTCACCCCTTAGGGGGTGGGGTTATTTTTTTTAGCTAGACACGCCCGAGTGCGTTGCAACTTTCGACACGCCCGAGTGCGGGGGGAAAATCCAACACAAACCAACACAAACTATTTTTAGGTGTAGGACGAGGACGAGGACAACCACCGCCAGCAATTTTTTCAACACAAACTGGTGCGAGGCGAATGAGTGCGGCTACGATTAGCGGAGTGTCTGAAAATCAGACAAGGGCTAACCTCAACTTGACATTGAGGGGCTATTATGTTATACTAGAGCCACTTAGGAAAAATGTATCTTAAGTGAGTGTCTGAAAATCAGACAGTTAGGATAATAAAAATGCTAGACCAAAATGCAGAAAATGTGCTAATCCAATTAGCGCAAAAGATAGATGCTCATTATGAAGTAGAGCGCAATAAGTTAGAGCAAGAAAACCGCAATAAGCCTAATCCTGAATATCTACGGGCTATGGGGTTAATCTAATGAGTCCTGACGATATTGCCTTAGACTTTATGACCGAGCAAGAAGTAGCCGAGATAATGGCAACCGAGGACATTTTTCAGGTTGATATGACCAACCTTGATGATTTGCTTGAGGATGTTGCTACGGACTCGGACTACGAATAGCAACTGGATAGCCCACGCTAGACGGCTTCGCATAGGTGCAATTCCTATGGTGGGCACGAGTGTCTGAGATTCAGACACTTATTTACGAAGGGCAATCATGTATATCGAAATAACGGATACAATAGCAATTATAATTGCGCTGACTACTAGCACCACGCTGGTAATCACCACCGCAATTAGAAACGCTAAACTTACTCGTGCTTTGCGTGAGTTAAGTGTCCAAAAGTAATGTAGATTATGCCAATGAGATTATCCTGACACTTACTAGAGATGAACTAGAAACTGTCAGGGAATCTCTTAGGCAATTCTCCATACATAATACGAGGCATGGTTTCGAGGGGCGTGCCAAGTATGCTGATGATTTGCGGGACAAGATTGTGAATATAATTCTTGATAGTGTCCAACGCAGAATTGACAAAGAGGCGGAGTTAGTGTAAACTAATCTCACTCAACAAGAAGTGTCTGAAAATCAGACGGAAAGGATAAAAATGGAAACTGTTGATGAGGTAGAAACTAAGTGCTGTATTGCTTGTGATACCACATTAGATAGTGATGATGGCACTACTACCAGTAGCGGAGACCCTGTCTGCGAAAGTTGCATGGTAATGTGCATGAAATGTGAAGATGTTATCACATGTGATGACGAATTCAATGATGTAGAGGGCGAGTTATGGTGTAAGAATTGCACCAATAATGATGCCCATTGGTGCGACCTGTGCGATAATTACTTCACAGGTTATACTTATGGTACAGATGATAGCGATAGCACTATGTGTGAGAGGTGTTATGAGAATAATACTACTTACTGTGAGGGTTGTGATGCTACCTATCTAAATGGTTGCGAGTATAATCATGATGAGGATGTTGATACTAGGTTAGTTCATGATTACTCATACAGACCTGACCCTATCTTCCGTAGTTCCGAGGATGAAAATACTAGGCTCTACTTTGGCATAGAAGTCGAGACAGAAGTCCGAGGTGGTAGTTATGGAGACCGCAGATATGCAGCCGAGTACGCAGTTAGATTGGAACATGATGGATTAGCCTATCTAAAATCTGACGGCTCACTTGAGTGTGGGTTTGAGATAGTATCTCATCCAATGACCCATAGTTATTTTATGAAGGATGCAAATATACTATGGGAAACTATCAGCACACTTAAATCTAACTATGACATGATGGCATGGGGTACAAAAACTTGTGGACTTCATGTGCATATTTCTCGTGCTGGATTTAATGGCGGTTCACATCAGCATAGATTCCTCCAATTAGTCTACAATAACAAGGACTTCTACGAGGTGCTTGCTGGCAGGTCATCTAGTCATTGGGCTAAGTTCAATGACAATATTGACCCCGATACTGGACAAAAATCCTTCAAGCATAAGTTCGATAGGCATGGTAGCGATAGATACTCTGCCGTAAATACTAACAATAGAAATACTTTAGAGATGCGAATCTTTAGAGGTAGTTTGAATCCGAGATTCATTAAGTCTGCTATTGATTTAGCGCATGCCAGCGTTGAGTTCACTAGAGTAATGAGTGTCAAAGAAGTTAGAGATGGTGGTCTATCCTGTCTGAATTTCAGACAGTACATAGAAAGTAAGCCTGAGTTATATCCATCACTCATAGCGAGAATACAAATACATTCAGATGTTTTAACTAGGATAGAAAGGAAAGAGCATGTGTCTGCTAGTAGTAAGTTCACCGAATAGCACACCACGCAAGAAGGATTTAGATAATGCTTCTTGTAATAATCCGCATGGCTTCGGCTATGCTATAATTGCTGGTAATAAGATTATTACTGGTAAGGGTATGTCCGCTAAGAAAGTAATCAAAGAATTCTTAGAGGTACGCAAAAAATATCCAAAGAGTTATGCCATGTATCATGCTAGATTTGCTACACATGGCGTAAAGAATGAGGAAAACTGTCATCCATTCAAGGTGGGTGGTAGCGACCTTACCTATCTAGCGCACAATGGTATATTGCCTGTGCATATTGAGCCTACTGATAAGCGTAGCGACACTCGCATATTTGCTGAGGATATACTGCCGTCAATGGGCGGTATCACAGCATTAGATAACCCTAATCTGTATGGCATGATAGAGAAGTGGTCTGTCGGTAGCAAGATTGCGGTGTTTACCCTAGACCCTAATGCTGAGTACGATTGCTACATTATCAACGAGGACTTAGGTGCTTGGGATAATGACGGCAACTGGTGGTCTAATGATAGTTATAAGAAAAATGACTACAGTAAATACTGGCAATGGGATACTGTTAGCGATGACCCTACGGCTGAGGATGATTACACATGTTATACCTGTGGTGTAGCGGTCTTAGATGATGGCAATCCATACCATTGTTATGCATGCTTAACATGCTTTGATTGCGGAATGGTCAAAGATGATGGATGCATGTGCTGGTCGCCTGAGTATGACGCATACCGACACAAACAACTGACAGGAGTATATAATGGACAGTATGACTTTGGCTTCTAAAGAAGAAGTCAGAAAAGTAATTATAGAGTTAATCTCTATCGCTAATTTGACAACCGAAAGAGATGATGTTATAATTGCTAACGCTAGACTAATACTACAAAAACTAGGTGTCTGATTTTCAGACACAGAAAAGGATAGATATGAAACTAAAAGTACACCACCCAAGCGGTGATGTGATAGCAGAGGTATATGATTTTGCTGCTGGCGCATTACTTATGAGTCTGTATGGAGATGGTTCACATATTTCATACAGGGGTAAAGCATTATGGCGTGAAGGCATAGATGGTGAGGGTGCCGAGAGTTATGATACAACAAGCATGGTGATAGATAGCCGACTAGTAGAAATGGGAGTAAATGTTGACGGGTGAAGTGACGATTACTGAACTAATGGATAAATATATGATATCATCTGACGAAAAGATGAGTACTGGATTTACTAAGTCTATCATATTAAATGATGGAACTAATCAGTATTCAGGTAGACTTCATTGGGACTCTCATGATGGATACTCTATGGCGTGGGATACATCTAGCCCACCCGAGGCATACCGCCCTGAATTTGAATATGTACTTGATTGTATAACAGACTTGGAGAGATAATGGAAAATACAGATGAAATATTGTGGGAAGCAAAAGTTAGAAGGATAGATGTTGGCGATATGGGCGATGAAGAAATCAAAGCCTTGCAACTGGAACTCATAAATGCTGTGCGTAGGGTTGCATGGGATTATGGCATACATAACTAACTGTCTGAATTTCAGACACTAAGGAGGATAGGATGGCAATAACCAACGAGTACTTAGACCAACAATTAAACAAAGTACAGGCATTACTTTGGTCTGGGTCCTTAGATGAGGTAGATGAGGCACATAACATAATCGTCGAATTGATTCATGAAAGGGAAGCATATGAGTGAGCCAATGTATTTACAAGGTGATGATTATGCCCTCAACGGAACAGAGGATGATGTAGACGAAAACGATACTGGGCTACCCGATAGAATGTGGGAGGATGAGGATGCTTAACGGCAACTGTACTGGTGATGAAAACCCTGATTGGTGGTTTCCTGAGGTTCCCACAGGTAGAAGTGAGCCTGAGAAGATTAAAAGAGTTGCATCTCAGATAAACTATGCGCTACAATTATGCGCCACCTGCCCTGTTAAAGATGAGTGCTTGGCAGAGGGTATGAAGATGGAGAAAATGCCGTCAGGTAAAACTGGTTGGGGTAATCTACCATTTGGAATATGGGGTGGAACTATGGCTGCTGAAAGATTGGCATCTGCTGGGATAAAACCTGGCACATCTAGGAGTAGTGCCTCCTATCAAGCATACAAATTATACAGTCTAACCAAAGACCTGATAAGGCGGTGAACCATGAAGAAATTATTACTATTATTTATAGGAATATTTTCTCTTGCTGGAGTAACTAGAGTAGAGACATTACCACAACCCCATGTGTGGAGCATTGCAGATAGCAAAGCCTATGCTAGGGATTCATTATTGGCGTGGCATCATAATCAATGGTTATGCTTGGATAAACTATGGACAAAGGAGTCTAACTGGAGACATGAGGCTTACAACAAGCAACCCGTATATCAAAAGGGTAAAGCATTACACGCTGGTGGTATTCCACAGATTCTTGGACTTTCGCCCAACACAAACCCAGTAGAGCAAATTGACCGAGGACTCGATTATATAGTTTATCGGTATTCAACACCATGCCAAGCATGGAAATTCTGGCAAAAAAATGGTTGGTATTGATGCCTAACTATGAATATAAATGTAATGCTTGTGGCACATCAGAGGACCATTATAGACATGTTGACAAAAGAGATGAAGCACCTAACTGTCAATACTGTACAAAAGTAACAACAAGAGTAATCAATGCAGTTCCATTCAAATTGAACGGGACTGGATTTTATTCAACAGGAGGATAATGAAAAATTCTAATTGGGATTTAGACCTGCGTGATGGAGAATTAGGCGAGAGTAAACTTGCCGACTTATTGCGTATGGACACAGTAGAGGTTAAAACAGATAGACGTTGGATAGAAACAGGTAATCTATTTATAGAAGAATCTTGTTTCTATCAAGGAAGTGGACAATGGGAGCCATCGGGACTTGCTGTAAGTAAGGCTACTCATTGGGCTTTCGTGCTGGATAACAATGTAATTATTACACCAATAGACCATCTAATCAATGTGGTTAGGGACTATGGTAAACCTATTGAGAATAAACAGCCACCTAATCAATCTAAAGGGCATCTTATTACTCCAGCACAGTTAATTAATTATAAGAGAGTAAAGAATATGGAATTTGACAGAGCAGGGGAAGCCTATAAGAATTACATGGAACAGGAGTATCCAATCTGAGAAACTTATTCAGTATCGGATTCGCTATCTTCGCTCCATTTATTTTCATCGGGCTTGGTGTCCTCCTCTACCAATTCGTCTGGTTTTTGAGTAGTATTATTATCAAAATCCTTATCTAACCAAGGTCGGAATCCACCGATTCTAGTAATAAGTTTTTTGATTGCACGATTATGGCGCATACGAGCAGCATCCTCACTACCTAAATTCATCTCGGTAGCGATATCGCCATAGTCCATAGATTCAGCGTACCTGTAAAACAGTACCGTCCTATCCTCGGTGCTAAGTTTGCGGTACGCTTTATCTATTTCAATCATCATCACCATCATGTTACCGCCTTCAGCGGGAGCAGGTGGTTTAGTAGGGCCAACAAGATTTAACTTATGCGATACACCAAATTCACCTCGCAAAACTGAAGGTAGAAGTGCTTCGATTATATCTGATTCATAAAAGAATACATCCGAAGTTTCATAGCCAACAGACTTGGCTTTCCATTCTAAACAATAATCTAATGCATCATTACGCAAGCAACGATAGATTAAATTCTTAGCATCTTTCTCGCCTATTGCTTCCCATTCATTTAACTTATTGGGATGCTCGAGAAACCATTTGTATAGTGATTGCTTAATATCTTCAAGTTCAACCATGTCATATTTTCTATGATACTCAGAAGCAACGGCGACTACAATGTAATCCCATTTTTCTATACGCTTCCATTCAAGATGTGTATTATCTACCATTTCCAAGTCTTTCCTTCCACAGTAAAAGACCTATTTACGATAGGTACTAATTGAGGCACAACAGTTTTACCATCAACATGTAAGATACCAAAGCCTTGTTGCCACGTAAACAATCCAGCCTTAATATATTTAGCACTACTATAATTCATTAGATTGCCCAGTTCCATGCCCCAAATTGTTTTAGGTTTACCGCCTCGATATGTTTGAGTGTGATGAGTCAAGCCCATGCGATGCGTGTGCCCACAGACTACTGACATACCTGAGCGTTTTGCTAATCCGAGGGCTGTAGCACCAGCCGTAGGCTGTACGTTACCCTCATCACCATGCATTAACAACCAACCAGGAGCCAGTTCATATGGGTCTTTGTGATATTTAATTTCTAGTTCATCAAGACCTAAAAAGTTTTCCAACTGCAACTCAGGCAAACCAAGTAATCCTGGCGCTCTCATAGCAACTGTATTAAATAATCTATCTGTATGGTTGCTACGAATCATATGCTCAACAGTTAAGTCATAAAGAACCTGACGAGTAGTGTCTCTATCACGTCCGATAGAACGTTCAAACTCTAACTCAGTCCCTTTACTCCATTTCGAAATAGTCTGCATATCCATTTCATCACCACAGGATACAACAGTATCGGGTTGGTAGGCTTTAATAAATTTAGCCACAGCCTTAACTGCTTCTACATCATGGTACGGTACTTGAAGGTCTGAAATACAAACGATAGTTTTCATTAGGCTACTTCCTCTATTAGTTTAATTGCTTCTGACATGCTATTACTGCCAGGAAACAAGTCATCTAAAGTGTCTCCCTTTTGGTACTGTAATAAATTTAATATCCAAGTATTAAAATCTAATGGCTTGGCTCCATAAAAGTTTTTCTTCATGGCAATTCTTCCTGAATGCCAGTCTCTAATCATTGGTTTTACTGGTGTTTCTTTACGTCCACCTCGCCAAATTACAGGCTCCCAAGCGTATTGTATGGCTACATTTACCCTTATTTGATGAAACGTTTTAGTCCAAATCCCGACTCTTACATCGTCTGGGCATGCAGACAAATATAATTTTAATGAAGGAGCCGATAACGATACTGCCCACCCATCAGGATACTCGTCAGTTAATTTCTTAACTAATTGAGTATGAGATTTAGGGTCATCCCATATCTCCGCCTCTGCATGGAGTGAAGAATATTTTTTACCCATACCTAAATATGGTGGGTCAGCATACGCAAATTTCATTTCTTTTTAGCACGTCTCTTATTCTCTAAGCCTACATTTTTCTTTTTAGATAGAACTCTCAAGTTAGATATTTTATCATTACCTTTGCGACCTTTGTTATCAATATGGTCTACTTCTTGATTGCGCTTTAACTTCTTACCAGTAGCCTTTTTATAATCTAAGCGGGCTTTGTTGGTAGATGTAGTCTCAGTAGTGCCATCTTTTTTCTTACGTTTGATGACGTAAATTGGGCGACCACCGTTTTGTTTACTGCCTTTATAAGGTCCAAATATTTTCATTTGTCCCATTCTCCTCTCAGTACTAGCAATCCTATGATTGCATAGTTAGCCATATCTTTGAATGAATCCTCAAGAGATTCATGCTCTGGTTGCAAGGCACTACCATATAAATTATTTATGCGTGCCAATTTATCATGCATACGAACACGTAATCCATTGAGCGCACCACCTGGCGCATCTGAAATATTTTTTGGACCGTAATCTTTATGTTTAGATAAAAGTAAATCTACTAATTCTTGGAAGGTTTTTGCAACTGCTGACTCAAAAGAGGCACCTTTATTGTTAATATTAAAGACTTCCCCTCTATCTGCTTCTTGGTTATATGGAAACCTTGATTTTCCAAGTGGGTTATAATCTGCCATATTTCGTCACTCTCCATCTTTCTCTTCGTTGGTTTCTGTTAAGAAGTGTGTTAGTTCACTATCAAGATGACGCATTTCTTCACGAATAACTATGTCCTCTATATACTTTTTCATTTTTTTGGGACTAGACTCTGCCGCATATAATGTTGCATATACCGACTGAGTAATACTTTCCACTTCTTCAGGGTTATCCGCCACGCTATATATGCAACGAAGTAAAGAACCTACCATTAGTTGGTAGCCCCCAGGAAGAATAAGTTTAGGGTCAAAATACTCACCATTTTCATCGTCTATTAGATGGTCGGTAGCCTCAAATATGTTGTCAAAATGTTGTCCGCATGTTTTACATGGCGGAATATCTTTATAATTCATTTAGTCCCATTCTTTCTCGAATATACTGGGAGCCGTATTTGACATAACAAGAGTTGACGTCTTCCTCGTCTGGCATTTGCACAACTGTGACTGGCAATTCACGGGCGAGACTAGCAGCAAATTCTTTTCCTGGTTGGTCGCCATCCGCAAATACAAAGACTCTTTCAAAGTCTGCAAGTAATCTTGTGTAATGTTTCTTCCAGGAGTTCGCACCAGGAACGCCAACGCAAGGAATGCCAACACAGGCAGACAAAGTAATAGTATCCAACTCTCCCTCACATACACCAATCCAGTCCCCCGCTCTATCGATATCTAACACATTATACATTTTAGTTTCCATACCTGTCATTCCCATGTACTTAGGTTCAACAGCAGGATGAAGGCTACGAAAACGCAAATCGACAACACCAGTCTTGGTAATATACGGTATGGATAATCGTCCTTTGAATGCTTCATGTCCAACCTCAGGCTCCTCTACTACGCCGAATCGAGCCAGACGTGCTGCTTCCCTTGTTATTCCCCTGCTTGCGAGGTAATCTTCCGCCTGATAAATGTTTGCTGCGTACTTGGTTACCGCCAAGCCCAGCAATTCCTTCTGCGAATGACCTTGCTTCATGTATGCTAACCCTCTCTTGTCTTGCTATAATCTGTAAACTATTCCCCTGCATCCCACATGCAAAACAATTAAATATATTCTCTCTAGTATTAAAACTAGCCGAACTATGAGTATCATCATGAAACGGGCATTTAATATTTACTTGTCCTGTAGTCCTATTCATTGTCGCACCGTAGTGCTTCAAGACTTCAACTATGTCTGGTAAATCATCCGTCAAATACATCGCCCAACCTTAGTACTAAATAAGAATCTGCTATTTTTTTTCCTCTGGCTTTGATAATAACCGCAGATAAGACGGATGTTCTTTTAATGCCTCTTGCTTCCGAATAATGTGTTGCTTCAATTTGAGCCTCTTTAGTCCAACCAGAGAGGTCAATGCGACCTGATTGACCTGGGGCTTTGGCTTCAATGATTCCGATGTAACCGAGGAAGTCCGACCTGACAACAACGTCTCCCTCATCTCTAGCACCTGTTCTTGCAAGTCTCTCACTATCAAGTCCAATTCGTCTAAAATAATCTCGTAGGTCGGTTTCAAAGTTTGCTCCTCTAGCCTTATGGCTTTTTCTAGTTGTCATGAATTCTCTGGTATATCTTCTACGTACATGTACTCTGGATTGAATGCTAACCAAGTCATGAGAGTTCCTCCAGCATCTGCTCTACCGTAGCGATTTTTGACTGACGCCACGCCAAGCGATGTGCCCACCGTACCGAGTGTACATATGAGAGCAGGAAGTTGCGAGACCTTACCTTGTATTGCGCTTCTTGGCTGACAAGGATTCCCAGGAACTGCTTCAGAAGTATGATGTAGTACCATAATCGCAGCATTAGTGGCTCTTGCAAGATATTTCAACTCCTTCATAATTGCCCTCATTGAGGCAAACTCCTCACCACCATCTGTGGCTACATCCATTAGGTTATCCAAAACTATTAATGTTGGAGGACAACCCCATAGTTCTTCAAAGGCTTGAACTTCTTCATCAATATCTTGCAACGTTGGTGATGATTCGAAGGACCAGACTATATGGCTTCCTTTTTGGAGGATTGCTTTAGTCCATCCAACATCAGTATTAAGTTTCTGTTCCACATCAGTTTGGTTCTTGCCTGATATCATTGATGCTAAACGCATAGCCATAGTGTGAGCATTGGTATCTGCGGATATATACAAAGTTGGAACATTAGTCTTTAGGGCAATCGCTAGAGCAAGTGTTGATTTACCTGCTCCAGGAGCACCCGCAAACATTGAAACTTCTGAACGCCTAATTATAATCTTGGACGCTTCGAATGATTTAAAACAACTAGGTAGAGGTTCCCCGCCAATAGAGGCACGACCCACAGACCTGACAAGTGTACGCATCTATCCCCCTACCTATTTGTTAAAACGGAAATTGTTCTTCTACTAATTTACTGGCTTGCATTGGTCTGCTCCCTGAGGCATTGGACAGACCCACATTGCGTAAGGATTCCCCGTCTTGCTGGAGATTCCCGACTTGTACTTCCGTGCCCCATGTTGACATGTTGGACCCGCTCCACCTGACGGAGCCGATGCCTGGGGTGGTGCTGAGGAGCGTCGAGGCTCTGTGCTTGGCGTGGAACTTGGCGTCGATAAAGGGGCGGTTGTCGATGCTCCCACCACCAACTTTTGTACTGCTGCAATTTGAGTAGCAAAGTCACCAATGCCCTCAAGCAATACACTAAGTTCGTCCGCTGTGTTGGCTCTGACGTTAATTAAATCGCCAGTTCCAGTTTTGTATGATACTTGTAACTTCCAGTCTTCTGCCATTTATCCATCCTTCTTTGTCGAGAATTGACAATGAGCGGTCAGTCCGCACATGTATTGACAAGAGTTTGTGTTGGGCAAGAATATCCCTGCCTTTCGTGCTTTGTCAAATCCTTTTACCAGGAACTCCATTTTGTCATATGTATATCCTGATAAGTCAACCATCTCTACGGTATTACTACCACGAGACATATAGTAATTTCCCCAGTTAACTTCTATATCAAAGGTTTCCTCTAAACCAAGTTTATAAAAACCTAGTTGCAAGGTACTGGTTGGGGTATTCTTAGATGTTTTGAGGTCAACAATTACTAGTTGCCCATTAACCTCAAAGATTCTGTCTATAACCATTTTAATTGGCACATCAGCCACTACTGGCATTAGTTCTAATTCAATTCCAGGTCTACCATCAGGAGCAATCCAAATCTTCCAATTGGGATTATGTTTACGCCAAGCAATATATTCGCTGACCCACATAGGTCCTGCAGTTTGCCAGAAATTAACGTCTTCCTTATTTGGATTAAGTTTAGTAGCCTTACCACCTATACGAGCATTGGTTAGGTCAATATCACCTTTACAAGCGTTCCAAGATTCTGTCCATAAATTATCGACATCATTTATCATAGGTTATTCCTATCATAGGTTTCGCAAGCAAGGTGGAATGCTGAACCGCCAACTGACCAAACAGATGGCTCCTCCTGTTTTTCAAGTAATCTACCAAGGTAGTACTGATATCCACAGGTTAGATAAGTGCTGAAAGCACTATAGGATATATGTTCTGGTAATGTATATTCTTCAAGTTGTATTGACATTAGATGAATTATACACAGGTATAGGATTAGATGGAAGTCGGATGTGACTTCCATAGATTGGTACCTGTGTGTATAATTGATATTAATATAATATATATAAAACCCCGAAGGGGTCTATAATATAATATATAATTAATTATATATCTAAGGAGTACTATGTCAGAAATCGTAAATAATACATTTTGGGCTGTATTTTTTGGCTCAACTTTAGGAACCCTAACCGTATACCTAGTCACATCCCTGGTCGATGAATACCGAACAGCAAAAGAGCATAAGAATATCAGACTCCTAATGGAGGAGTGGGAAGACCTAGAAGATTAAGCCTTAAAACGACAAAAGAACCCCCTTCCTGAGGTAAGTACCTCAAGTTGGGGGTTTTCGTGTCTCTAAAGGGCCTTTAAAGCCCGATTAGGGGTATTTAATTAGAGCCTATGCCGTACTCTTTTTCAGTCTTATCAGCCCATTTAGCCAATGGAGCAGCCAATGCGCCAATTAGGATTGCTTGCTCTGGGGCAAGGTCGGCAGCGAGGGCTAAGCCCAATGTGATTGCTGATGCAATTACTGCACGGATGTAAGATTTAAAAGCAGCCTTTGTTTTAGGGTCTTTTAACTTAGCAACTAAGTCTTTCATTTATTCTCCTTCTTTGGCAATGGCTTGACTGAAGCCTTTACCTTGTTGAGTGTTGTTACCTTTCCCAGCCAAGGAAACCAAGGTGACGTGTCGTTACCGCAGTTATCTTTGATGGAAATATGTAGGTGTTTATTATGTTGATTTACTCCAGTGTATCTGGCTTCGCCATTCTTGGCTGACCAAATTTTACCAGTGAATATTAAATACTTAACTCTTGAGTCTGACTGTAACTTCTCGTATATCTCAAAGCAGTCAATACCATTTGCTGGGTCGTGAGTTAAGTCAACTGCATACCCAGTATTGTGGTCTGAATTAGGACTCTGTTTTAGATGAGCAGCAGATGGAAGCAGACCATCGCTGGCTTTCTTGCGATTCGGTCTTAATGCCGTCGCCTGGCGCAACACAGCAATTGCAGCAGGTGTGGCTTTCTTGGCAACAGTTGTCATATTGACATCCATCCTTCATATTTTGCATCTGGATTATCCTTTAACCATTGTTCTCTTAATAGGTTTTGATTAGGCCAACAAATATCAGTCGGGTCACAGCCACATCCAATACAGTTGTTACTTACTTCTTTCTTATCCATACTTGCCATCCCTTACGAAATACTTCAATATCATCTTTATGTTTTGCTAGCCACGCATCTATTGCTGGCTTAGGGTTTTTATCTGTACCATCTGGATGGTCCCACTCATAATCATCAAAAGCCATAATGCCGCCAGATTTAAGCAAGTCCCAGGATAGGTCAGCATCTAAAGTAACTGACTCTGGTAGATGGTCACCATCAATGTAGATAAAGTCAAAGCCACCTTCACGGTGTTGCTTTAACCAGTCCCCACTAAATGCTTTATGTGCCTGAACTTTTTTGCCATATGGCTTTATCTGTTCTTGATAAGCCTCTTGTATATCTGCCCAGTCATACACTGACTCGTGAGGTAGGTTGCCACACCAAGGGTCTATATCTACAAGCAATGATGTTGGGTCAGTAAGAATATTCTTTAGTAACCAAGCAGATGCATTGCCAGTAAAGACACCTATCTGCAAGAACTTAAGATTCTTTTTACCCTTAAACTCTGCTAGTCCATTTTCAAAGTCTTGGACTGTTGCATTGTCATAGAACCACTTCGGAAAGTTATCTGCTTTCATCCCCATTACTTTCTACTTCTGTATTAAAATTGTGTATAAGGTATCTACTTTTTGCTCTAACCTATTGACCTGGTCCTTGACACTTGACCCACCATTCGGACGAAGTTCAGATAGATAGTGTTTAACTAAATGTCTTACTCCAACTGCTAGTGCTCCAAGTAAAGAAGTTATGGCAACTGCTAATGCAGCCCAGTCATTAGGTGTCATAGTATTATACCGTTCTAATAGTTATCTCAACTACTCCGCCGAATCCATCAAACCTTTTGTCTGGTGGAGTCATACGTGTAAATGAGATTTGCTCAATAACTACCTGACGACTTTCGCCAGTAGTAAGGTCCTGCCAAGTAATAACATCGCCACCTTCTTCAACTCCTTCTAGTAGTTGTAGTCGTGCTAGTGCCTTACCTTCATAACCAGATACCACATTGTATCTATCTGTTTCAATATCAAAGCAATAAACAGGGAATCTCATAACTCTCTGACGAGGTGTTGCAATAGTAGCCTTTGCTTGATAGCCCTTAAACACTGGACCTTGGCTAGTAGTTGTACTATCACGATTAAGAATAAACTTAAATGCCACATACTCCTGTGCTGTATCAGGTTGAGATGTACCAACCTCAACTGCAGTCACTCCTGCTTCATAGGTGATATGGTCATACTCAACACCATCTTTATCTACAGTCTCAAGTGTTAATGAACCATAGGTAAAGTCACCACGAGCAAGTAAACGCTTAAAGTTTTTAGGCTCAAGGGTTCCGTATCTAATGTAGCCAGTAGTTACATAGCCAGTAGATGTAAGAGTAGATGAGTCCTCAATATTGATTGAGCCAACCTTATTAACTAATGCTGTAGATGATGATACTGCAGTAGATGATACGTTGCTTGCAGTCTTAGCATAACTAAATGTAGTAGTTGAACCAACTGCGGTTACAGTATACTTACCATTAAATGTAGCATCTACACCCTCTACCCACACCTCATCATCAACGGCTAGGCCGTGTGCTGCTGATGTAGTTAAGGTTGCTACGTTAGATGTCAAGGCTTTATTAGTAATAGTGCCAGCATTATTGGCTGTAGTTGCAAAAACTAATCTGTTAGTTTCACCAGCAAATGCACAGGTAGTTGTTTTATATCCTGATATAGTGCTGACATATAAGTCATTAGCGTAGGCAAAGCGTAATGTTTCTATCTCGTTACCTAAATCAATACGGATAACTCCAGGAGCACCATCTACACCAGTTGCACACCAGACGAATCTGTCTCGTGCAGCAAAGTCATAGCAAGGCTGAGTGGTTTCCACAATAAGTGGACCATAGTTAATGGAGCCATCTTGGTCAGAGACAACTGCTGCACGGATTCCCTTGTTTGTCCCTATCATCATATAACCTAAGTAGTAGTAAATCTTGTGAATGATTTCACCAACTGGCATCTCTGCTGCAGTAATGGCTGTGGTAAGGGTTGGCATAACGCCAGATGTATTAAGAGTAAACTTGTAGATAAATGATTGAATACCGCTATAGCCAGCAATGTAGATAGCAGGACCAGATGCTGTGATAGATGTAAATACTACGTCATCATCTGAATGGGTATACAAAGCAGTAGGTAAAGATGATGCAGATGAGGATAGTTCAAATATCTTATTATTTATACAAAGTACAATACGGTCTTTAACATACTCCATTACACCCTTGCTGATTACAATGCTATTAGTTTTAAACATTTCAGTAGCAGCATCACCAGATGTAAGGGTCAAAGCCTTCTTATAAAGAACAGTTTTATCTACACCTGAATCAAGAATACGGGTAGCCCAATAAGCAGTAGTACCGTCATCGCAAATTGCATATACAGGATAGTCTGTGCCTGCAGCAGAATCTATAAAGTGAGTAACAGTTCCATCTGTAGCAATCTTATCTACATCATACTCATCCCATAATAGGATGCCATCAGTAGTGCCGTACTTAATTGAGCGTGCTTGTTGAAATGCTTTACCATTGGATTGAATAGGGCCAGTTGTATAGTGAGTAGAGGTTGTATTCTTAAGTAGAGTTACCTCGCCCTTAGTCCAGACATCTACACCTTTGCTATCTGTAAATCTATGGGCAACTGTCTCGCCAGCAGATGGGTCATAGAACTTAATACCCTCTCCACCGTGAAAAGATGACTGACTTCTAATCCACCAACCAGTAAGTGATTGCTCGCCTGGCTCTGCTCCATTATCAAACTGGTCCTTCTTGTAAGGTGCAGTCTGTCTAATGTATGGACGTTGGTCATTTATGGCATAGAAGAATGGTTGTCCACCAACTGCTACATCATATGAGTCAGATGTGTTTTGCCAGTATTGGCTTGTAGAAACAATACCAACATCAACAGCAATGGCACGTTCTGCACGACCTTCGGTCACATCTCTACCTGCTATGGCACACCTCCATTAAACGATTTACATATAAAGGTAATATGTAGTATAATTATTGTTATGAAAATTTGTATTGATTGCGGTCAGAAACTACCACGTTCTAAGTTTCACATTAGAAACAATAGAAAAATTGGTATTGAATCTAGATGTAAAGATTGTGCCTCTGTTAAGAAGAAACAATATAGACTAGACAATAAAGAAAAAATACGTGCTTGGAATAAAAAACGTAATCCTGGCTGGGACATTAACCGATACAATGAGTACTTAAAACTTCAAGAAGGTAAATGCGCTATATGCGGTACTACTGAATATACTAATAAAGACTGGTGTGCCGACCACGACCACGCTACTAACCAACCCAGAGGGTTGCTTTGTGGTAGATGTAATGCTGGACTGGGATACTTCAAGGATAACCCTGAGTACCTCCAGTCAGCCATTGACTATCTAAGTAAGTGGTAGTCATCACGACCAGCCACAGTGCTCCTTTAAATTAATTATTTTCTAGTTCAGGTGTTCTGTTTATTAATCCTGCATTTAACATAGAAGTAACGTTTCCTGCAGTTATTCCTTCTCTTGCTTGAACTTGGTCTATCTCAGCCTGTCTAGTAAGTCTTTGCTTCCAGTACTCAGGTTGATTATTTTCTATTTCAACATAAGTATAATTTGGATACTTCTTAAACAGTTCTTCTAAAACTGCCCATTCATACTTAGCGGATTCCAAAACTAAACGTGTATAGGCCAATCCTAATTCTTTTTCTTCAGCCTCAATTAAATTAATTGGGTCATCTGATAATTTTAGATTGGCTATTTCAATTTCTGTTTTTCGTATAGAAAATTCAGCCATTTTAATTTTGTAAGTTAGGTCGGCACCTTCAACAAGGATTTGTTGATACTGCATTTCAGGAGTATCGTGCTGTCCTATAACAAAATGTTCTAATTGGTATTTAGAACGACTTGGTATAATTTGAGATTGTGCAAGTTTTGCTAACCTAGACAAGAGAATCCACCTCCACCATTTGTATAATTGGCGGTTGCTAACGCACTAGATAGAGTGCTGCGACTATCATCACTAAAAGTAAATTTGTATGCCGTGGTAACTGCACCTGAACTTATGGAACCACCAACATAATAGCCAGCAGTTGTAGAGTTTATATTATTAAATGCCCCGTAAGACGCATTTGCTAATCCAGTACTTAGGGTAGTTCTACTATCATCACTGAATAAAAATTTATTTACAGTGCTAATTCTACCACTACCATTTACTCCACCAGCAACATAACCAGCAGTTGAAGAACTAAATCCTGTAGGCGCAGAGACACTGTTTGATAATCCAGTACCTAAAGTACTTCTAGTATCTGCAGAGTAATTTAATTTATCTATTGCTGAGATATATGCTCCACCAGAATCTTCTCCGCCAGCATAGTAACCATTAGTAGAATTATAAAATGAAGCACCCATATTTCTATTATTTGAAGTAGTTGCTGCACTTGTAGTAAATGTGTCATTACTAAATGCCATTTTGCTTATGCTAATACGATAACTACCATCTGCGGCACGACCATTTATTGCATAACCATCTGTGCTGGAAGCAACGCCACCAGCACCTGTTCTTGGTGAATTTATTCCAGTACCTAAAGTAGTTCTAGTATTAGAAGAACCACTAAATTTATCTACTGTAGCAACTGCAATAGTTGTACCATCATATCCACTAGCAGCATAACCATTGGTAGCAGATGAATAGCCACAAACATAGTTTCTTCCTGTACTTAATCCAGTACCTAATACAGAAAATGTTTCAGTATTAAATGTTAATTTATTTACTGTAGTGGTAAATCCGTCTCCACCAACTGTGTATCCAGCAGGATTAAGGTATGTAGATACTTGGTCCCAAATGGTTGTTCTGGTGACACCAGTTTTTAATGAAGATTTAGAAAAATTGTAGACAGCCACTAGACTATCTCCACTCCCGAGATGTGAAAGTTGACAGTAGTTGCTGAGGCTAATCCTTTAATAGTTTTAGGAGTAGCATTAGCAGGAAGAACTTGTTTAAGGTCAATGACTAGTGTGTCATTTGCTGCTACTACTACATCGTTAGCAACCTGAACATCATCTAATGATAAGTCAAATGTTGCTGAAGATGCTGCTGTGTTAGCAACAACCACATTTGTTACTACTGTAACAGTTGATGTAGTTGGTACTGTGTATAGAGTTGTGCTTGATGTTGATGCTGCTCCACGAAAGAGCACCTTACTTGTTGTAGCCATTAGTTACTACCTTTCGTTATTGTTAGAGTGAATCCATTACATCAGCAATTGTTACTGATGATAAATCTGGGGCAGGTATTGCTGCAATTGCTGCTGATACTTCTGCGTCTGTTGCTAGAACTGTGGCTGAACCAGCCAATGTTGCTAGGTCTCTTGCTTTACTCATTGTACTTCCCTCCAAGATAGGTCATCCTCTGACCAGTAGTAGAACTTACCTTCTGTTGTAGGCATAGGAGTAGGTGCTTGCCAACGGCAAGTAGCCTCATCTAATACCCAAGAGTTAAAAGGTTTAGGTGCTATAAAAGCATCCCGTGCAGAGTCATAGGTATAACCAATGCCTGCATAGTTCTTACGGATGTTGCCATTGTAAGATGTTCTCTTACATACTTGACCCCTGAAGTTACCATACCAAGTTTCAGTATTTAGTCCTTCAATGGTTTGAGTTTCATCAATACCTGTAATTACCTCAGTAACTACATTGTTATCGTCTAAGAATGCGTAATGTGCCATTATGCCCAACTCACATTTCCTGTGCCTGCTGTTATTGTTGTAACTTTATGTGAACCATCTGTTGCAGTTGTTCCTGTAAGTCCTGCTCCTATTGTAATTGTAGCGTCAGCAGTTAAATATCTAAGAATAACAACTCCTGAACCACCTGCTTTACCGCCATTAGCGTAACCACCACCGCCACCGCCACCAGTGTTAGCAGTTCCAGCCGCAGCATTATTAGATGAGGCATCTTCACCTTTACCACCACCGCCAGTTCCACCAGAACCCGCTGTAGTTTGAGAACCACCACCGCCACCACCTGCTCTTGTAACAGATGAGCCAGTAATAGTACTTGCTACACCAGTTCCACCATTTCCACCAACTGTGCCACCGCCAGTTCCGCCCACTGCACCAGCACCACCACCACCGCCGCCTTGCTGACCTGCTGCTCCGCCTGAATCACCGCCTGCGTAGCCTTGATTTGCGGTACCAGCACCACCTGTTCCAGTTGCTCCAGTAACAGATGTTCCACCCGCACCTGAACCTCCTGATGAACCATTAGCAAATGGATTACCATAATTACCTTTACCACCACCTGCTGAGGTAATAGTTGAAAATACAGAATCTACACCTTGACCACCTGAAGTTGTACCTGCTGCACCACCTGCACCAACCGTAACTGTATAATTAGAAGCACGTGCTGCATATATTACAGTTTCAGCACTAGCACCACCGCCTGAAGTTCCAGCAGAAGTTCTATAACCACCTGCACCACCAGCGCCATCATAACCAGCACCACCACCTCCTGCAATTACAAGATAATTAACTGCAAATACATCAGGTGTTGTTATAGAATTAGAAGCAGCACTTTGTTCGCTAGTTCCACTAGAATTAGTACCAGAAACTTTAAACGTGTATGAAGTAGATGCCGTTAAACCTGTAACTGTTATAGGACTTGCACTTCCAGTAGCAGTAATACTACCAGGAGTAGAAGTAACTGTAAATGAAGATGCTGGACCACCTTGGGTTGCTATAGTAAATGGAACACTTGCCGTTAAGGCGCTAACAGTAGCCGTACCTATAGTAGGCACCGTAGGTAAGTCAATTATTTTTTTACCTATTTCGCTAGCAGTCGTTCTATTATGACTAGCCATTATTTACTTCCAATACTCTAGGATAATTTGTCCATCTCCACCAGCACCGCTATTTGATGATTGTCTTCCACCACCTTGACCACCATTAAACGCTATTAATCCTGCTTTAGATGCGCCACCAGAACCCTGAAAAGAACCACCACCAGCACCACCAAGAGCAGTTGTTGCTCCTGTAAATGTTGTAGAACCGCCAGCGTTTCCAGCAGTTCCTGCTGCGGCTGGGTTAGCGCCACCTGTACCAATAGCATAAGCAATTGAAGCACCTGGAGTTGTTGTAACTGTAGTAGTAATTATTTGACCACCGCTACCATTCTCACCCCTGCCTTCGTGGTTACCATCATTACTAGATGTACCACCAGAACCACCAGCACCAATAAGTGTTGCGTTAACATATTCAACACCCGCTGGAACTGTCCAAGAGGTACCTGAAGTTAATGTTTCTACATAACGGGTTTTACCCCCTGCTGGGGCGTTTGCACTACTAACTGACATTAGGCTATCTCACTTCCGAATAGGTTAAATGATAAGTTTGCAGATGAAGCATACACTGTGACTACATCTGTAGCCCCAAGGGTAAGTCCTACTGTAAGAAATGTTGCATCAGATGCAGGAACTGTTGCTCCATACACAATGTATTCTTCTGCAGATAATGCAGAGCCAGCAACACGTACTGCAATACGGTATGTAGCAGCAGTTGCTGCTTGGTTACATATTGTAATTGTTGATACTACTGTCTGCGTAGCAGCAGGTACTGTGTATAGGGTTGTTGCTGTTGTTGCCGCTGGGTTTGATTGCCCAAGGACTTTATATGTTGTTGCCATTGTGTTTCTCCTTAGTTACATTCCACCGAGCATAAATACGGTTGGTGTGGGGTCTGTTGTAACGGCTGCCCATTTTAGGCCAGTCGCTGTAGAACTATCTGCTGATAAATAAAATCCGTTAGTTCCTACTGTTAGTTTACCAGGTGTATCTGCAGCAGTTGCTACTAGTATATCTCCCTTAGCATCAAACAATGCCTTATCAATAGCAGTTGCTAAGTCAAAGGCTGTAAAGGTAATGATTTCTAAAATATCTCCAGCGGTTAATGCAGCAAGAGAAGTGATGCTTGTTCCATCAGATGCTGTGTAGTCTGTGGTACGAACAAGAAGTACACCGTTAAGATATACCTGCTCCTTACCAGGAAGATAAGAAAGTGTTACACCATTATCATCTAGTCCAGACTCTGAGGTTTCTCCACCTGCTGCTGTAAAGCGGAAGCGGAAGATTGCTGCAGTTGAGGATATTGAACCCCAAGCAGAACCAGTCCAAGCAAACATAGTATTAGTTACTGAGTTCCAATACAGAGCACCAGTTCCTAATGCATTTCCATCATTGTCTAATGTAGGAGCAGATGACTTAGCACCTAAGTATCTATCATCAAAGGAATCATATGAGGCAGCAGCGGCAGCAGCAGAGGCTGCAGCAGCAGTAGCAGAACCAGCAACATCATCTACATACAACTTAGTAGCAGCGTGTAGGTTAGATGAAGGAGCACCAGCAAGGGTTAGGTTGCCAGTCATTGTGCTTCCTGATTTTAATACGAATGAATCATAGACAGTTCCACCTGCTTGGATTGCTGTTGCAATCTCACCAAGGGTATCAAGTGTAGATGGTGCAGAGTTAACTAGGTCTGCAACCTTTGTATCTACGTAAAGTTTAGTTGATGCATCTGTGTTAGCAGTTGGAGTAGCAAGATTAGTAATCTTCTGGCTATTAACAGATACTGAGCCAGTAGGCGCAGCCATCTGGTCTAAGCGAGATGTTCTTACCTGTGTGTCAAAGTCTGAAACAGTTGCTGCTAATTGAGTACCAGTATGGTTAGCACGAGCATATGGGTCAGATACTAACTTGGCTGCAGTAATAGTTCCATCAGCAATATCTGTTGCTACGATAGTTCCATCTACTAGGTCAGCAGAGGTAATAGTTCCACCAAGGTTTAACTTACTCTTAGCGATAGCAGCAGATGCATTAACGTCAGCGTTGACAATAGAACCAGTTGCAATAGAGGTTACTAAGTTAACTGAGGTTGAACCATTAAAGGATACGGCTGATGCTTCTACATCTCCAGTTAATTGGAAGTCACGACCAGTGGTTAATGTGGCTGCAGAGCCAGCAGAACCAGATGCATTACCAGTTACGTTACCTGTAAGGTTACCTGTAAAGGTACCTGCAATAGCACCAGTACCAGTAATGGTTGGGCTAGTTAAAGTCTTGTTAGTTAGTGTCTGGGTGCCAGTTAAAGTAACTACACCAGTAAGTGTGTTATCGGCTGCACTAATTGTTTTGTTAGTAAGAGTCTGGGTATCTGTTGTTCCCACTACGGAACCAGTTAAACCGTGTACTCCTGAAGATGCTTCAATGTGTGTATTGGCTTCGCGATAATCTCTACCAATTGCCATATGCCGTACTACAGCACCAGCAGAGTGGGCTACGCCAGATGAGCCATCAATACCACGAGTAATAGTAAGAGTGTTGGTGGAGACCGCCGTTACATCTACAATTTCTTCAAGCGCTGTATCTGGGTCAATCACCACCGTAAAGGTTTGGCCAGATGAAATCGTGGCACCACCTAGTAATGAAGTTCCTGATACCACTGTTGCAGTAGTACCACCAGCAGTTAATGCTGCAGACAGTGTTGTCTGTTGTGAACGTGAGGAGTATTTGCGTGTTGTCATTTATTTACCTATCGGCTGTAGTGGACTCGAATTGGATATGCAGTTTGCTGTCTTTGAGTTTCCTCATTTAAGCGTTGTGTATACAGGGCGTATAGTTGTTTTGTTGCAGTTTGTGAAGCACCATAAGGACGTTTGCTATCTGTCTCATCTGCCTGTGGGCTAACTTGAGCAGCACGTGCAGGGTCAAGGTAAGTAAGCAAACGATAAGAAGCACCCAATACAATTACATCTTTACAAGAGTTTGGTAGTCCAGTTTGTGTTGCAAAGTCTTGAGCATTAGTAGTGAATGGAACTGGGTCAGTAGCATATACAACCTTAACAGTTCTACCAGGAGTAATATAATCTCCAATAGTTACTGTTTGAGAAGTAGCACCAAATGCTGTAGCATCTGCTTTAGAATCCCAAGACCAGCGACGAACAGGAATCCATTCAAGTGATGGACCAACTGATTGCCACATAATTGAAAGAATGTTTTGGATATTTAATCCATCAAAATCATAAGTTGTTTGAGCAGCATTAAATGTAAAGGTAGTTACATTAACTGCAAATATGCTAGAGCCAGCAGCATTGATAGTATCGTTGATAGCCTTCTTAATTACATAACGTGGGAATGTAGGTGAGATAGTAACCTTAGTATCTGCTGTGTGTGTAGCAGCAGTAGTACCTAGATAGCCACGACCATAAGGAGATACAGTTGCTGTGTTAGCAACACGGTCAAATGAATCTACCCATAACAACTCTTCATCAATCTCAACTACACCTTTACCAAGGTTTTCAGTAGAGCCTAAAGATAATACAGTAGGAGATGTAGATGGTGATGTTAGAGTAGTAACTGCACTAGTTAAGTGAGTTGCTCTATCTTGTTGGTAAGTATATCCAGCAAGGTTAATCTGAACCTCATTGATTAAATCTGTTAATGTAGTTGTCATTAGGCGTTGATACTCCGTAATGCAGCAGGTGCTGCTAGGCCAGTAGTTCCTGCAAGTTCATTGCAGATTCCATCAATATCTTTAAACTTATCTCTTGTTCTATTAGCCTCAGCCTTGATATTTAAAGCACCAACAGTGGCAAGTCCAGTAGTGCTAGCATAGGCATTTGCTGCCCCTTGCTCATCTAATCCAGTTGTACCAGCAAGACGATTAAGTTCTGCGGTTAAACTACTACCTGCTTTACCAAGTGCCATTGTTTATCCTATCTAGGTGTAATGATTTTCTTATCAGGGGTGATAAGTTTTGACTTAGGCTCTTCCTTAGGTTTACCAAAGAATGCCTTGTAATAATGTTCATCAAATGAAAAACGTTTCATATGTGGAGCAGTGGCTCCTGTGTGGCAATAGAGTGGAACTTCTGCCTTATCGCATAGCGCAAAGAAGAATATATCTTCGCCTATAAACTTAGTCCCTCTACCCATCTCCATAAACACCTGTCCATCTGGTGCTACGGTTCTTACCTTCTTAACTACGCTGCGGTGCATTAGGATAAATCCAAACCCTGCAGCATCTACCTTAATCAGTTTATTCTCAGGTAGTGGATGTACTCTGGATAATCCAAAGCCACCATCTCCATCGTTAACAAAACTAAATACTGTGGGCATTGGAATCATTAAAGGTTCCTCAGGATTATCTGTAGTAAAATATACTCCAGTAACTAGAGGACGTTCTTTAGCATCCTTATTATCCCACAATAATCTAAACTTCTCTGGACTAATTACTACATCTGAGTCTACCCATAGTAGCCATTCGTAATCAGTCTTATCATACCAGTAATCAATTACTGTCTGTCTTTGTCTAGCAATTTGGTTGCCTTGGCTGCGTAATGTTGTGGCAAATTCTACGCCAGACTTTAACATTACATCTGCTACGCCTTGCATAAACTTACCATCTACCATTCCGTTATCACACCATACTAGTGCTACAGAATCTTTCGTCCCCTTGGTACTCATATTACCACTTAACCTTGTCCGCCCAATAGGCTGCACTCATCTTACCTTTAGCAATATTCTTTCCGTGTCTTGCTTTGAAAGATTTACGCTTCATCTTCATGCGCTCTGATTCGCCAGCCTTAGGAGCACCTGCCGTTTTGGCTCCTTGCTCACCAAATCTAATAGTCTTTACTTTATCTCCTACCTTAGCCACTACTACGTGTGACTTTTTAGGATGATTAGGTGTACGCTTTGGCTTGTTAAAGCCAGATACTCCCGCTCTCTTTAATCTTGAATCAGCCATTATTTGCCCCTATACTTTGCTGTTTTTTTTGCTATATTTTTAGGTTGTTTAACAAACTGTTTGCCCTTAGCATTACCTTTGGCTTTAGCCCTATTGGTTGCTGCCTTCTCTGCAGGACTTAAAGCAGCCCATGCTGCGGTAGGTAAATATCTCTTCTTGCCTTTAGATGGTTTACCATCAGATGTTTTCCACTTTTCAGCAGTCCACTTTTTAAGTGATTGTTGAGATTTAGCAAGTGCCATTACTTGTAACCTCCGCCTGCTTTCTTGTATTGAACTGCAAGTAGTTGTGCTTTACGGGCTGACCATTCTCCTGGGTCTCCACCCTTAGAGCCAGCCTTAATCTTTTTAAACAATGCCGCTCTCATACCAGGTTTGGTATAGTTCCCAGCAGCATTAACTTTAGACTTTGCCTTTTTTTTCACTTAGTCCCCTTAATTGTTTCTTTTGTCTTAGGGTCAAGGCGAACTTTTTCAGAACCATCTTTGCGAAGAATAACAATCATACCGTCCCGCATAATTGACTTATTCCAACCATCATGGCGCTTGCGTTGACCCGATGACATTACTTGGACTTTTTCTTAACTACGCCTGATACTTTCTTCAAGCGAGGATTAGCCTTAATAGCCTTCTTAGATGCCTTGCGAGCACCCGCTGCAACAATTGCAGAAGCACGTTCCATTGAGATACCTTGCTTCTTGGCAATACCTGCTGCTACCTTTTTAAATCCTGGGTGTGCTTTTTTCATTATTATCTTGTACCTAATCTACGAGCAATACGAGTTTCAGGTATATACATTCCTGGGTATTTTTGTTCTAATGCTTTACGAGCAGCAGCCTCGGCTGCAGCCATACCTTTAGGAGATATTTGTTTTTGATATTCGTTAATTGCTGCTTTACCTTTTAATACAGTTGGCTTTGGCTTAGGGGTATTCATATTACTTTTTCTTGCCCATCTTCTTCATACCCTTACGCATTTCCATCATCTTCTCTGCTTTTGATTCCATCTTCTCGCCTTTAGCATAAGCCTTTGCAGCCTTCTTGCCCTTGGCGGTATATGGGAACTTTTTCTTTCCTACTTTTGGCATTAGATTTGTCCTATCTCTTTCATTACGGCTGCGGCTTTTGTGGTTATATCTTTAGTCTTAGGCATAGTGTCCGCATTATACGCTTTGCCTAAAATCTCTGATGCTTTATGCGCTTCTTGTACATGACGCATAGTTGTTCCTGCTGGCTGTATTCCTTGTGCTCTTGCATCTCTGTAAGCCTGTAATTCAGACGTCCACTTCTTGTCTGAAATATCCCTTTTAGCATCTCCAGAATTCATCTGAAGTCCTAAACCTTTACATCCAAAACATCCATCAATTGGTTCTGGATGATGTTCCCAGTGTTTCATTTATCCCCTTATACTGCTGTAAAGTTTGCTTCTGTAACTCCTATACCACCAGCAATTAGTGCTGCTTTAGTAGTATCATCTACTACGTGATTATGACCACCAATATAGAACTCTTCATATGTTTCTACGCTTGGGTCTAATGGGTAACGGCTAATTTTGTATGAGCCATTTTGTTTTACTACAGAAATACCAACATCTTTTTTATAGAAGTAGAATAGACGATGTTTACCGATTGGTCCTTCTTCTACAGTAGGTGTTGTAAATGTATAATCTGCCATTATTCTCCTTAATGAACTTACTGTAAGGCTAGAGTTTCCCCTAGCCCTACCGTCAATCAACTAAGCGATTGAAGAACCTGATTCGATTCTGTATAGTGCTTCTTCACGGTAGCGAGCAAATCCTAATACGCCGTACCAACCCATTGGGCGGTGACGCATCAAGCGGTCAACTACTGGTCCGATAACTACATGTGGCTCTTCGGCAACTGCCTCAGCCAATGCTTGCTGTCCTGCTAGAATTGTGCGGTACACCTTTGCAGATGAAGAACCATCAGTTGCAGAGTAAAGACGTGGAGACTCTACGAAGTATGCACCTTCGTATGTTCCAATCTCTCCTGCCCAGATACGGTCTTGTGCAGAGCCGTATTGGTTAGGAAGCAACCATCCTGCGGAACCTGTCTCAGCACGAAGGTCGTGTGAAACTTCTGGGTGGATACCACACCAGTATAGGCTACCCTTGCGAGCAACAGCCTTGTTAGCACGTAACTTGGCTACAGCCTTGCGTAGGTTTGCGGATGAAATTGTTGCAGCAGCAGTAATTGTTGCTGTTGAAGTTGCAGTTGAACCTGAGTAGATTACGTTGTTTCCGCCACGCAATGTTGTCATTGCTACGGAGTCAATAGAATCTGCAAGGTTAAATGCAATGATGTTAGCAATTGCAGGGTCAACATCTGCAAGAGAGAATAACTCTAATGCACGAGTTACCAACACTGAGTTACCGTACTCGTTAAGAGTAATGGTTACTGAGGTTGGTGTTGACATTGCTACTGCATCTGGGTCAGTTGTTTCTGTCAGAGCAGTTGTTGCTACTGATAGGTCAACATAACGTTGTAAAACGACTGTTGAGCCTGGGATTGCTTGACGTGCTGGACGCTTATCTGCGACTGAACGAATTAGTGGTTCAGAACGGAGAGCGAATTCTAGAAGACGGTCATACGCCTTCTGGACTAGACCAGCACCACCAGCGGTTCCGCCTAATGAAGCGGAGTCTGTTGATACATATGCCATATCGTCACCTCCAAGTGACTATGAACGGAATTATTGTGAGCGAAGTACATCCAACAATGCATCCATTGAATCTGCATTATCGATGCGAAGATTTAAATCCTCTGCTCGGTCTGGGGTCATGGCATTTTGGGTGAGTACATCTTGCTGCCGTAGGGCTGCTTTATCTACTTCACTTACTTTTGGCTCCTCTTTAGCAACTGTAATTCCGAATAAATCAGCGTTATCATCAAGCCAGTTATTCACTGTCTCTTCGTTAACATCTTCTAAATCCTTAAGAACTAATCTTGCTGCTTTAAGGTTGACGCCCTTCTTTTCTAGGACTTCTTTGACTGTACGCTCACGCTGCGCCTTGGATAATCCCTCAAGTTGCTCAGTGAGTTCTTTGATACGTTTCTCGTCAGCACGCTTTGCTTTTCGTAACTTTTTAAGTAAGTCACTTCCGTCACCTGCGTACTCGTTAGTAGTATCTAGGTCGTCGTCTTCATCTTCCCAGTAGTTGTTGCTCATAGCAACCCACCCTTCTATTCGTTGTTAGTCGCAAGCCTCAAGTCAATTCGGGGAAATTGGTTGGCTCTTGCTATCGGTCTTTTACGCTATGTGAGGCCGATGGATTCACATAGGATTCTATATTTGTCCTCTTGTAGTAGAACCTAAAGAGGTTCCAGATAAACCAGATTTTCCACCAAAAGCAGCAACTTCTCTTTCTGTTAATCTTTTTCTTGCCCTTTGTGCGGATGCTAACTGATTAAATACTTCTTGTTCAGCAGTTGCTTGGTCATAACCTTCAAGTGTTTCGCCATAAATATCACTAAGTTTTGTAGCACTTGGTAATATGTCTGCAATAGTTGCGTAACCTTTTTGAGCCTCTGCTGCCGTAACACCTTGTGCTGCAAGTTGCTCTGCTACACTAACTCCAGTTTCAAGTCCTTGGATTCTTGCTGCGGTTCCAATTTCGGCTGCTGCTACTTGACGTTCAATTTTCTGGTATTGTTGTTCTGGGTCCAGTACATAAGCAACTAAGTCGTTTTGACCAATTCCATAATAGTCCCTAAGAGTTCTAGATACTGCTGGGTCGGCATTTTGCACACGTTGAACCGCAGTTACCACTCTATTGGAAAGTTCTGTGGGCGACACATCATTAGCAATAAATTGTGACACATAATCATCTGTATCAAATTGTTTTAATCCATAAGCACGTAATACCTGACGATATGAATCTTCTACAGTTATGTACTCTGCTGGACTTAAAACTTTAAGATTTTTTTGTAATCTAATTTGATTTGCTTTAAATCGTGTTTTATATTCATCTGTTTCTTGTAAAGCAAAAGTAATAGTATTTTCTGTGGCTCCGCTAATTGCTAGTTCTTTAATTTTTGGAACAAGACTTGATAGTCCAAATTGAGCAAATCTAGCAGTAAGAATATCCATAACAGATTTGCGTTCAGGAGCAAGCATATCAACATTTGCCGCAGTAATAGTTGTTGGAGCGGTTACAGTTGGCACTGCCGCACCTGCCGTACTAATATTACCAGTTGGTGATGGTGTTGGTGTAATAGTTGGTCCACCTAATAAGGCTGCCCGTCTTGCTGCATCTTCTGCTGCTTTACGTGCTGCTTCTTCAGCCGCTGCTTTTGCTGCTGCCTCCGCTGCCGCTGCGGCATCTGCTATTGCTTTTTGATTAGCATAATAATCATAGGCTTGTCCAGTGTATCTTGCTGATGATGCTGCTCCAGCAGCACTTCCACCTTGTGCAAGTACGCTTTGTCTTGCTGCTTCTGCAGCCGCCATACCACTTCCAGCGGATAATAATGCTGTTGGGTCAAAAGGTTTAGGGGCGGTAATTGCTTCTGCTGCTGCCTTAGCAATAGCGGCTTCTCTTCTAGCCTCTGCACTATCTGATGGTCTAGCCATTAAATTAATCCCCAATCTTTAAGTGGCTTCATAGATATTGCGTCAATTGTAGCAATAGCATTATTAGTAAATTCCCAATCTTTAGTGCTTTTAATAGTTTGGTCAACTATATATTGTGGTGCCCTTGCTGGCTTCTTAGTAACTGGGTCTTGCCAATTAATTAATTGTTTCATTACAGGGTCATCATAACCAATACTATCTGGGTCTCTTTCCAAAAGAGTTGCAATACTTTGTCTAATATTAGACGCTTGTGCATCTAAAGATTGCCCTCTTGCAAATCCATCAGCATAGGCTGGATAAGCACTAGCCGCTAAGGTTGTAATTTCTGCTTGAATATCTTCATATGTTACAGTTCCAGAAAATAAATCTTTAGATTTTTGATTCCAATATGATTCGTTTAACAATGTGTTAACACCGTAAGATGAAGCAAAAGTTCTCAATGCTGTAGTATCGCCAAGTATGTCTCCACCGAAACCAGTAATTTTACCTGATGTAGCAAGAGCCTGGTCTAATTGATTATCATCCATACCAGTTGCATAGGCTTGATTAACTATACTGTCAAATGTAGCAGTGTCAATTTTAATACCTGTAGAAACTAAACGTTTGCGAGCCGCTAACTTGTATTTATTTACACTATCTGCATATACTTGAGGTTGACTAAATTTTTGTTGCTCACGTTGTTTTACGGTTGCGCTTGTATTACGATAATATGAAGTTTTATACAATGCCTCTAAGGCTTCAGCAGTTCTTTCTGCTTTAAATAAGTCATATACTGTTTTGAGTTCAGGATATGCTATTAATAATGCTTCGCTAATGCCGTAGGAAGCGGCTGTTTCGGTACCAGTTGCCATTTATGCTCCCGCCACATTCTGAGATATCCATGAAGAAAATTCAACTCTTTTAGCACGGTCAAAATCATCTGGATTTAAAGTCTTTAGTTGCTCTGTAATTCTTGCTTCTGAAGATGCTTGTGAGAATCCAGGAGTAGATTTAACCACAGTTTCCATTTTGCCAGTTTTAGGATTTCTAACCTTTTGAGAAGTAGTAACTGTGCCCTGAGCAATTTCTGCTTGCATTTCTGCTAAACGTGCAGCCTTTTCCTCTTTACTTGCAGGACGACTTAATACTTGTTTGTACCATGTATCAACTAAATTTTCTAGCACTTCTGGTCTTTGTTCAGAAATACTTCTTGTGGGAATATTTTTGGCTGCATCTTCTTCACCAACCCCAGGAAGTAAATCTTTTTCTAGGTTTTTAATAAAAGAATTGTAATCTGTTGAACGACTAGCAAGATTAATTAATGTTCCGTCGTCAGTTAATAGTTTTCGTACATCTTCTATAGACTTTTTAGGCGAGTATCCTCTTTGTTTGATAAGTTTATAAATTACTGATAATTGCTCAGGAGTAAAACTGTCGACTAATCCAACTTGGGTTACAGTACTAGGTGTGACTTTATAACCTAATGCATCAAGTTTTTTATTAATTGAATCAATTACGCCAACATTAACAACCGTGCTAGCAATAACTTTTGGTGTGGATACAGAGGTTTTATTCTCTCCACGCCCTACAACTGTTTCTGACATTACTTCTTTCCTCCTGCAATTTGAGGTTCCTCGTATACATATGAAAAGTCATCATCTTCAAAGTATCTATCGTAAAACTTTCCAAAATTTACATCTTGTTTACGTAAAGCATAAGCAAATGATTCTGCCTGTTCTTTCAGGTCTCTTGCTTTGTCAGATTCAATTGTTACACCTCTGCGTTGTAATTCGTCATAGATGTCGTATCTGAAATTTAAATAACTTACAACTGTATGCCAGCGAGTCTGTTTTGACAAGTCAGCCCACATTTGAGGTGTGTTGGCTGCTATAGTAAGCACCTTTACAGTGTTGTTTAGTTTAACCTGAAATCCAGGACTCTTTTTTTCTTCATACCAAAGATTATTCTGAGTTTGCATTTCCTTTAAGAAGGATTCTTTATATGCATCAAGAATATTTTTTCCATACCCTCTTGATGGGTCATATGGAGGGTCATTACTTTCAATTGCCTGGGATACAATTTCCTTCATTGCAGTCCAGTCTTTCCAACCTTTGTTTACAATTGAAGAACGATTGTTTTCCAAGGCGGCTGCTTGCTCAGTAAATTTCTTACGAGTTCCAGGTATTGAGTTAGTCATTAAATATGCCTGGGCACTACCAGAAAAAGCATAGTCATCATCATTAAATACTGCACCAAGTACGCTTAAGTCAGCCTTTTCACCCAGTGATGCAATCATTAATTCAACTGTAGACCCATTCTTCTTTACCAACTCTACAGATGTGTCATCTGCACGTATTCCAGATGTCTTATCTGATAAAGAATCTGATAGTAAATAGTACTCAGGGAAGTCTTGACTAAATCTTTCTGCTCCATCGGCGCCATATTCCTTGTTGTAATCACTTAAAATATCTGCATACTTTTGTAATGGAGATACGTATCGTGGTTGCAATGGTAAAATACCAGCGCTTAGAGCACGAAGTATTGAAAGACTTACTGAATCCTTAGATGCTTCATTCTTTATATTTGTTAACTCAGCAGCAGTTGGCTGGCGTCCATCATTTTCTTGCTCAAATTCAAATCTTTTTAGTTCCATGAACATATTTAAGTCTTTGTTGTACTGTGCGCCCTGGTCTTTTAAGAAAAATGCTTGAAATGCCTGACCAGCACGGCGTAATGTATTTGGAGTTAATGCTCCAGCGGCATTGGCTTGCACGCCAAATGGCAAAACTCTCTCCATAAATACTTCTGGAAGTTTAGTTCTTCTAGCAACTTCGTTTGCAGCAAACTGACCCAAAGGTCCAGCAGATATAATCTGTCCGCCAGTAGGGTTTACTGGATTAAACCAAGATGTTGGAAGTCTTCCCTTTAGTCCAAGTAGTGGAAGTGTTACTTCTACATATTTTGTACCATATGGGTCTTCTTCTACTTCACCAATATAATCTGGAATTCTAGCCATTGCAGCAATTCTTAATGGGAATTCTGGATTCTCTAGTGTAATTCTTCCGTAGGCTCTATATTGCTCTACTACGGCTGGAAAAAACGCAATTATATAATTAACCAGTGATGGATAATTCATGTCCCTATTAAATGCGTTAATTTTTGCACGGAATTCATTTAATGCATACGCTCTAGCAACCGATTCAAATTGCGCTTGATTCATGTCGCTTAATTTACGACCTTGGGCATTTGCTAGGGCTACCATGCTTTGAAGTTTGTGTTGGTACTTAGCAGCAAAATATGGGTTGTAAGATAACTTACTGGTTGGCGCTGTTGCTAACCATGCTACAGCATCCTTAGTTAAGTCAGAAAAAAATCTAACTCCCTTGCTTCTACCCAGCATGTCCAGTGCCATGTCGGTACTGACACCAGGGCGAGAGGCTACATCAGGATACATCTTCTTAAGTTCTAAAACATTAATCTTGCCATCTGCTACAGCCTTTTGTAGTTTAAGGTCGGGAGCAAATTGGTTAACCGTTGCTAATACTCTATCGTAAACATATTTAGCATCACTAATTTTAAGTGGACGTCCTAGTGCTTGAACAAATCCAAATCGCTCTGAATATAATCCTGACTCTGAACTTTTAATCCAAGAGATAACTTTTTTCTCTGGAACACCTTGCATAATCATTTCTGCTACTTTATCATTTCGCAAAAGATTATTAAGTACGTTGTCCCATGAACGAATATGTAAATCTTCATTCTCAATTGCTTCTATCCACTTACCGCCTTCACGGTCTCTGCGAACATTGGCTAATTCTAATTCTCTAACAGATGCCAGTAGGCCACGAATATCATCTTTACCTTTTATTTTGGCTTTACTGATTTCTCCAAAACGTCCAGAAAATGGAGCGGGAAAATTATATCCTTCAATATCTACTTTATCTCTAGATACAACCTTTGAAGAAATATTTTTTACTAAAGCATTTTCTTGGCGTCTAAATTCATTTATTGTTTTTGTGACTTCAGTAATATAATTAAGTGTACTTTGGGTCTCTGCGGACACCTCTTTAGGAGGATTATCAAAATCATAATCAGCACGTTTTAAAGATGTTTTTGCTGCTTTAATAGAATCTTCACGAATTTTAATTTGTTGACGTATATTTGCCATATTGGCATCTTTGTCAACAACGCCTTTGCCCCAGCGTTTAATTTTTCCAACACTAGTGTTAAGGTTTGTAATATCATCTAAAGTATCTTTGCCTAGTTCTTTTAATGAATAGAACATAGCACCATCAGCCCAAGTACGTAACGTAGAGTCACGCATAATATTAATTGGGAATCCCGTACGTGCAAGAGTTAGTAAACGCCAAATAGACTGGAATTCATCTACTATAGATTTGCCCAGTATTGCTGTGTTAATTGGCAGTCTACCCTCAGCACCAAACTTTTTAGAATAACGCTTAAATGCTTTATCAATCAAATCAATATCAGGCAGATAACTACCATTTGCTAACTGAGATATTAACTGAGGGTCTTCAACAATCTCGCCGTTTTCATCTTTCATGTAGGCTCTATTTTCAGATTTAGCAATTTTTGCTTCATCTTGATTACGTTTAGTTAATTTAACGTATTCAGCAAGAACTACATCTTTAATTGATGCGGGAACTTTGTATTTATCTGCAACTCGAGTAAATACAGTGTCCCTTAAATTGTTTATTAATTCTAGTTTTTGACCCTCTGTACGAGCAGTTGTAAAATCATTAAAGAATTTTAAACCCTCTTCAGGTGGTATAAGTTTATTTACTACACCAGCACGAAGGGTAGTGCGAACTCTAGTTGAACTTTGAATTGCGTCATTAAAGTTAACTGTACTGTGAGGAGCGTCATCTGTCCATCGGTCAATTTTACGAACCACTACACCTAGACCATTACGTTGGAACAAGGTTTGCATTGCCTTGCCTATGCGTGTATCTCTAGTGCTTTTATCTAAACGATTAACTTCTAACTTATTAGCAATTCTCTGCTTTGCTATATCGTTACGAATTGACTCAATAAATGGAACTTTAGATACTGTTCTTTCTTGAAGAGCACTATCAAGTCTAAGAGATTTATCTAGCCAAGCATATTGACTACGTAAGTCTGTAAGTTCGGCTTCAATAATTTTAGTATTGTCAGGAAGGTTTTTTGATAAAACAATTGTTTCACCATTCCTAGAAAATCCATATGCTGCTCTTTGTGAGCCAGATGACTCAACAATATCAATCATGCCTTCATAACGCATTAACTCAGCAAAAGTTGCTGGATGCTTTACCTGTAATTCATCAATTGCAGTTTTGTCACCACGGCCAATTCTTAAAACAAGGCTTGATTCTTGTGGTGTTTTACCCGCTACTAATGCGGCTCCAACTTGACCAAATTCATTGTTTTTAAATTCTGGACGTTGTTGAATTGTAATAGCATCATTTTTTTGATAAAACTCGAGTACTGGTGTATATGGAGTTTTTTCTCCAGCAGCAGTTTTCTTTAGTAATTCAACATCTTTTACTAAACGTTCTGCACTTCTTTCACCCTCACGAAATAATCTTTGAGCCTGTTGAGCAACTACGCCTTCTGTTTTAGAAGTAATACCACCAACAGTTGCGGCTCTAGCAGTTTTACCAACTGCTTGAACTGCTTTAATGTCTGGTGCTGTAGATGTTTCAAAAGCAAAATTTATTAATCCTGAAACAATAGCGCCGATACCTTTAGAAGTATCAGCAAGTGCCCTAATGCCAGTAACCCAGGAGGCTACTTTAACTGTATCGTTTCCAAAATTATATTTTTCTTGGCCTTCAACGGCTTGTGCAAATTTAGCAGACTTTTTAATATCTTTATCTATAGAATCAAATAGTCCTGCCTCAGCAGCGGTTCGTTGTGCTTTACCCGTTAAGTAACCTCCAAGGGCTGCACCAATTACACCAATTGCTGCTCCAGGAATTGCTCCTACGCCACCAAATGCAGCACCTGCTGCAGCACCTGCAGATGCACCACCTAAAATTCCCATACCAGCAAGAAGTCCCATGCCAGTGTTTTTCTTTTCAATATCACGAATAAAAGCATAATTGGAACGTACACCTTTTGTTCCAGACATTAATGCTTGACTTACTTTACCATCAGTAACTTTATCAAGTTCTGCAACACCGTATGCTGCTGCGCCAACGCCAGCGCCTACTGCTGTACCTACACCAGGAATTACGGAACCTGCAGCAGCACCAACTGCTATACCAGCAGGTTTTCCTAAAGTTAAACTAGCAGCATTGATTGCCGCAATACGAGCACGCTCTGCTGCATCGTTAGGAGAAAAATTTTCCACATTTGGATTAATATTCATTGCGGCTAGTTTACTTCTAGCCTCATTAACATTTTTAGTAAACTTCGCTGGACTTGCGGGCAGGTTTCTAGTAATGTCTAATGATGTTCCAAATTTTATTCTACCATCAGCATTAAACGGGTCCGTGGCTGCTGGGTTATTTGACTTCTTAAAAAAATCTTGAAGTCTTCCAATTGAATCCCAAAGTGCCATTAAATAATCGTTCCTAGGTACCTTACATAATCTTTAGTACCTTGTGCTGCTCCAGGTTGACTAGCCCACCAATTTAAAATTGGATAGTAATCACGAATCATATCAAGGTCTGGGTCTCCAGAAGGATTCTTTGGAAGTCCAGGAACAGACATTGCTCCATCACCTATTGGTGCGCCATCTAAAATGCTTTGCTCTGGATTCATTGTCTCTGCAGTCAATGGAGTCGCACTAGGAAGCACATCTGGCGCTACTCCCCTTGGAGTACTACTTTTAATAGACGCTACTGCTTGATTTCCTTCAACTCTTGATTCATTTAACATTTTATTTTGACCATAAGCAAATCCTGTATAATCACCTGACTGACCATTTCCGCCTAGTGCGTTTACATTAGCAGGATTGTATTGTGGTCCACCATTGGCGCCGCCACGATTTTCAGCCATGATTCCTCCTACTTAATTTTTCTAGGTTGTTCTTTTGATATATATGGGCCTGCTGTAAATGCTGTAAGTTTAGATGCAATTTCCATTGCTTCATATGCATCTGCTCCAGCGTATAAAGCGCCTAGTGCGTAACTTGCACCTGAACCAGCGGCATATACTCCATCTGCGGATTTACTTATTGATAACTCTTGGTCGACATCAAATATTTCTCCACCAACAGCCATGATAAATTGAAATCTATTTTCTTTTGTATCTTCTTCAAAGTTGTAACCATTCTCTGTCATGCATTTACGAAGAGATGGCATAGCCTTTACAATCATAAAATGATATAAATCTTCTTTGTCTTGCTTTGTAGGAACTGGTGGTTCCCAAATATGTTGCGCTATATCACAAGGCAATGTTTCGCCAGAACCAGCAATTAAAAACATTCCATTTTCAGAAATCTTTTTAACTTCAGGATGGTTGTAAATTCTGCCATCAGCATCAGTAGTTTGACTGTCAGCAACTATAAAACAGCGGTCTTTATGTTCTAAGCCTATAATTGTTGTCATTGTCCCCTACTTAGTTATCTTCGCCGTGAAGTTCTTACGCTTGCATTTCCTTGTCCTGAGCCAGCAATACTAGAGATTAAACTCATTACATCTTGCGGAGGTTGTTCAATTTGTTGAGGAGGACCTCCTACTGGAGCACCAGAGGGAGCAGGGGACGTTTGCTCAACCATAGGATTAGAGGCGCCAGCAGGAGGAACCTGTTGTTGCGGTGCAAAGGTAGCCTCAATAGCATCTTCTAATGCTTGTCCCTTTTGGCGAGCCTTGATAACCGCAGCAATTTTATTTACCATATCTGATGGGTCTTGTCCCTGTGTTGCCATCGCTGGTATAGCCTGAGCCATTGCTGTAATACCACTGAGTAATGCTGTACGCATATCCTCAATTTCAATCTTTTCAAGTTCTTGTGTTACGTTAACAGTAAATGGTAACTCACGCATAGCCATGTCTTTAGAGATTAATTTTCCTCCAAGAGCCTGTAACATAAAAATAAGACCTTGGGCTGGGTTAAGTCCAGCAAGCATTCCGTAACGGACGTCGGCTGAATAATCTTGTTTAATGTCTTTAGTTGGCTTATATGTAATTTCATATGGCGAACCTGAATCTACACCACGAATTGTTTTTTCTTCTGGATAGATTGTTTCATCAATTTCAAAACAGATACTAATAACATCACGAAGTGCAGCAGCAAAAATTGCTTGGGCTGATTTGACTTGAGTATCAAATGCTCCCATAAGAGCCTGTACACCTTGACCAGTAACGATAGATGCATCAATGTTACCAGTACGTGATTCTGGATAACGAGCACCGACTCTAAGTTCTTGGTTAAGTAATGTTTGTTCTGTGAATGCGCCTTGTGGTAGTGTAAGTTCCACACGTCGAACACCCGCTGGGTTGGCAGTACGGATAACCGCATCGCCACCCAACTGGAGTTCTTGTACATCTTGTGGAAGTACAATTGGTGCCTGTACTGATTTCTCCGCTGCTTCCATTGCCAATAAGGCGAAACGGTTGCGGAGTAATTGAATTCCAAGTACATCATCAAACTGTCCACGTAGGTCACCATCGATAGATGGTTTACGTGCTACAACTATCATCATCTTACCAAGAGGGTTCTTGGCTTGTGATAAAATTAAATTATCTTTTGCTGGAACATATACAACTGATTGGTCTTTATCGTAGTAACGGATAATTTCTACTTGACCATTTAGGTCTTGCTTATATCCCATTCCGCCAAGTAGTATGTTATCATACTCTGGGAATTGTGCTACTAACTCGCCAAGTGTCATTGTATAGCGTTTTGCAAATGCTACACATCGTCCATAACGGTCAAACTCTGGGTATGCACCAATTGGGTTCTCTATGCGGATGCGAGGAAGTTTTGCCTCATCATCTAACTCTACAACAAATGGAACGAAGCCGTAGGTTATATACCAGTCTGCTCCTGAGTACATTTGGACTGAGAGGTCTGAGTGTGAAAAATAATTACTAGCAATACGAGTACGCTTATCGGCAAAAGTACGAGCACGGTCACTGACCTGATTAGCGGCTGAGCAGTTAACCGCAGGAAGAGGTGCCATAACCTCTGAAAGGTCCCTGGCAACGATATCAATAAAATTTGCAACGACATTAGCATCTACACCATCTGGAAAAAAGTCAGGATAAACTTCGGCAATTTTTCCTTTACGAACAGCAAGTACGTCAAGATTACGGGCATCTCTTTCGCTGTTTCGATAACGTAACGATTGTACTCGTGCCGCTATCTGTTCAATTGTTAATGCCATTAGTTTCCTATCCGTAAGTTTCTTGCCATTGCTCTGCAAAGGCTTCGTCTAAATTAAGTGAACCTCTATTGGACTTTTGCGCCCTAGTAGCCCATCTATTGTTTTGATATTGACCAATCCTGCTTGATGTTTGCATAAGTTCTCTACAACGGATAACGGCAAACCATAAGGCCATTACGCAGTCGGTAGGGTTCTTAGTATCAGGCTTCCAAATAATAAGTTGCTGTACTAAAGATTTAAGTCCTTCAGAACCTTCATTGGAAGGTAACTCTATTAGGTTGTTATCTTGGAATCTACCATCTCTGGCTGAACCAAATAGGCTTGCCATAGATGCTACACCAAATCCAACATCCCATTTGTTCTTGCCAGTAAAGTGTGAATTAAGTTGACATCCATAAGATGCTAGGTACTCACGTAACTCTGTATCCATAGCATAGTATTTCTGATGGGCGTTAATTTCAACCCTAAACTCTTGTGGCTTAAATCTTTCCACCCACTCTTTAATCAGAGCGTTTTCTTTCTGTGGGGAAGGGTCAACCATGTTGACGCAATCTAAAACGTAAATTTTTCCATCGGAGCGATTATAAGATACTGCTACGAAAGCAGAGCGTCCCGTTACTGCAGGGTCAAAGCCAATAATGGTGTAGGTTGAATCTATGTTCTTGGGGTGGCCTGGCGTGTCTTTTCTAAGTGGTCCACGCTTTCGCATACCGTTAACACATCCTGCAACAATTGTTGGCGAGAAGATGGAGTCGGATTGGACGTCTTCTTGTTGGTAGACCATAGCCCAGACTGACGGAGCCACTTCAGACCGCCTTGTAAAAAGCGAAGGTCCATCCCATTTGGGATATAGTCCTTGCTCATTAGGTTCGTCCTTGTCTCCTTCAGCCCTGTCTGTCCAAGGCCAAAGTGTTTTCCAGTTCTTTGGGTTCTCATCAAATTCTAATACTGATGGCATAGCCATGTACGTGAAAGGAGATTTGCCACCTGTCCATTGGTCGCCATCTCGAATCATCTTATATAAATCTATAGGTGCGACACGGGTTCCTACTATAAGTAGTTTTCCGTGCCGCCCTAGGCGGGTGATGACTTCTTTTTGAAGCCATTCAATTTGCTTCTCCCACTCATGGGCGTTTGCATTCATCACCACATCGTCAAGGATAATCAGGTCGGCACGAGCACCGTAAATCTGTGACCCGAATCCTAATGCTTGTACAGTTGGGTCCTTCTCACCTGAGTCACGTCCTGAACCCAAGTAAATCATGTCAGCAGACCAGGTTGGTGAATCTGCTTTGTAGCCACCGTTAGGTCCGAAGGATACTTGCATCTTGGTCCAGTTAGGATGACTTAATCTTGTCTTAATCGCAGATAGGAACTTACGTGCCATACCTTGCGTTTTAGAAACAATAATAATTCTAATGTTAGGGTCTAGGCATAATCGGTAGGTAACGTAGTTGATGGTAAGTACTGTTGACTTAGCATGTTCTGGTGGTACATTAATTAAGATACGATTGGTTGCTGCCTGTTCGTATGTCATACTAGGGTGGATGAACCTTGGTTCTTTACCCTCTACCAAATCAATCCATGACTTGTGATGGTCAAAGAGTTTGGTATCTAGAAACTGTTCAGAGAAATCCTCAAATGAAATATCTTTAAGATTGGATAAGTCCGCTTTAACACCTTTGCCTGAAAGGCGTGCTTTGTCCGCTTTGTCCTTAAAGTCTGGGTCTGCCATAGACCATTGGCGGAAGGTAACATCGTTACGTCCTACAGCCTTCATAGCATCTACTACGGTAGAGCCTTGAGATAAAAGTTCTAGTACTTGCTTTTGGGCGGCATCCTTAGGGATGTTT